>Ga0182018_10000031_pt1 | contig 168652 bp, 129 predicted proteins | sample 812P2MmetaG_FD_120490 | JGI IMG/M metagenome (GOLD analysis project Ga0182018, IMG submission 120490) | Permafrost microbial communities from Stordalen Mire, Sweden - 812P2M metaG | ecosystem: Environmental > Terrestrial > Soil > Wetlands > Permafrost | place: Sweden: Stordalen | collected... | reverse complement strand
GCCGAAGAGGTGCAAAAATCCTTTCCTTTCGCGGCTCCGGCTGAGCCGGCCTCGAAATAAACGCTATCTCAAATACAAACTCCGTCACTCAAGAAAGCCTGGTTCCACCACGGACTGCTAGGGGAGTTGCATGGAGCGCATGAGCACAGGCGAACCATCGCGCGGGCGCGCGGCGAGCATTTTCACCGACATACATTTTTGGGTTCCTGCGGTGGTGCTTATCGGCGGACTGCTGCTACTTAGCATCATTCACTAACGATTTCCACGGAGGATCATGCCAGCCGATTCGGCGGCCGCTTCATCCACGCCACTTCAAGACTCCGGTCGTCACCGCAGCTTGCAACTCCTGGGAATTCTCTGTGGCTTCACGGCTGGAGCGTGGCTAGGCGCGGCGGAAGCACCGACCAAGCTCGTTTCCATCGGGGTATCTCCGATCGTGATTTCGCTGATCATGGTTGTGGGAGTGTTCCTTGCGCGCTGGAGTTTTCCCGCGCTGATCCTCGGTACATCGTCGGTCCGCGCGGATGTGCAACGCGCGCCGCATCTGATTATTTGGGCGCTGCTGGCGGGTGGTTTGTGGGCCGTGGCCAACACGCTGACCATCTTCGCCATCCGCGATATCGGACTAAGCATCGCTTTCCCTTTGTGGAATTCGAACAGCCTGCTCGGAATTCTTTGGGGTTTCCTGTTTTTCAATGAACTGCGCCAAGCTGGGTGGCGGCGCTGGGCCGGGGTGCTTGGCGGGGCCGTCGTAATGTGCGTTGGCGCCGCAATTCTCGCCATCGCATCTGCTGGCCAAGGCTCTTCCGGGCACTCGTTAAACGGCGTGTGGGCCGCGCTGGGCGCGGGCGTGCTCTGGGGCACGATGTATATCCCGTACCGGAAGGCGTACCTGACGGGGATGAACCCGCTCTCGTTTGTAACGTTCTTCACTTTCGGCGAACTCGGCATGATGGCGACGCTGGCGATCAGTTACCTTGGCGTTGCGCCGCTGTGGCGCGAACTGGCGCAGGCACGCAACGTGTTCTTCTGGCTGATGCTCGGCGGCTTTGTCTGGGTCATTGGCGATCTGTTCCAGCAATACGCCGCAAAGTATGTGGGCATCAGCCGCGGGATTCCTCTTTCCAACACGAATCAGTTGTGGGGGCTACTCTGGGGGATTCTGGTATTTGGAGAATTGCATGGCAAGAGCCAGACAACTTATGTGCAAGTCATCGGCGGTTCTTTTTTGATGATGCTGGGGGTCGGCGCGATCGCACTTTCTTCGGCGAGCGGCAAAGAGCAGCAGCACTGGAGAGAATCGGCACAGCGGGAAAGCGAGCGCTACGGTGTCGCCGCAGATCATGTGGCTGCGCGCTTTGCGGGGCGGCAGGCAGCGGGTGAAAAGCCGCCGAGCCGCAGCTGGCTGGACTGGTCGCTGGTTGCCGCCGCCACCGCCATTCTTGTTGGTTTCGCGGCGATCGCACGCGTCCCGCAATTTTCTTTTCGCTGGCAACCGGCGCTGGCGCTGACCGTTGTACTTCTATTGCTGCTATTTTTTTGTGCGCGGAAGCTTTGGCGCACCACGCGGTTTCACTAATAAAATCACTGATAAAGTATTCTTCGGACCATGATGAATATTCCAAAAAGGCCAGAGGTGCCAGAAGTGGATGTCGTTGGCGTTGGTCTGAATGCCGCCGATACGCACATCCCTGTTCCACATTTTCCCGAGAATGGCTCGAAGGTGGAAATTCATTCCGCGAATGTACTGTTGGGCGGGCAAGTAGCCACCGCGATGGCGGCGTGCCAGAGCTGGGGTTTGCGCACGCGATATGTTGGAAAGGTAGGCGAGGATCACGCCGCTTTGCTTCACCGCGCGGAATTCGCACGCCTGGGAGTCGAAGCGCACCTATTCGCCGCGCCTGGGTGCATCAGCCAGCAGGCATTCATCCTCGTCGAACCGACTGGTGAACGCACGGTGCTTTGGAAGCGCGACGGCCTCCTGGCGCTTCTTCCCGAAGAGCTTGAGCGCGCATGGATTCTGAATTCGCGCGTCTTGCATCTCGATGGCCACGATACCGCAGCGGCATCGCAGGCAGCGCAGTGGGCACGCAGCGCGGGAATCCCCGTCGTGGCGGACCTCGATGATCTCTACGCGGGTTACGAAGCGCTCTTGCCCAATATCGATTTCCTGATCACCAGCAGAGATATCCCCGCCCGCTTGAGCGGCGACCAGAACTTACACATTTCGCTGCCACAGATCGCGCGCAGGTATGGGTGCCGTCTGGTCGGGGCAACTTTGGGGCAGGGAGGTGTTCTTGCTTATGATGGCGAGCGATTTTATTATGCATCCGCTTATTGCGTCGCGGCGGTGGATACTACCGGCTCGGGCGACATCTTTCATGCGGGCTTCATTTATGCTTTTTTGCAAGGCTGGCCGATCCAGCGGCAGCTCGAATTTGCCTGCGCCGCCGCCGCGCTGAATTGCACCGCCACCGGCGCCCGCGGAGGCATTCAGTCCGTCGAGAAAATTGAGCGCCTGATGGCGGCGGGCAAATGTCATCCGGCTGCGTTTGAACCATCGCAATGAAGCTGACGGCAGCGAGTCTTGCAGGAAATTTTTCGCGCTAACTCAAACCCGCAAATACGCCGACATCCACTGGCCATAAGTTTCGGCGGGGAAAATGCGTTGGTGTCGTACCAACCGCCGAGATCCTCTCCTGAAGCCGGCAGCCCTTCGCGGATGCGGAAAGGGCGCAACATCCCGTCCTCGCTCAGCCCGAGCAGTAATTCGTGATTCTCGGCGAAGTGTTTTTCGAGCGGTCCGGGAGCAAGCTCCAGCGTAGACGGAAAAAACGGCGAGTAAGAGATCGAGGCGAAACGGCCGAGATGACGCAGAGGCCGGCTGGGAAATCAGTTCCGAGATGAACCAGTTTTATCGCAGCGTTTCAGCGCGGTCCAACCAAGCGTCACTGGAGATTGCCGAGTTACTTCAACGCTAATCGAATCAGTCGCTTGCCGACCGGCGGTAAGCGTGGAGTGGCAAGTTGCGTGCCGTGACTGCGGTGGGGGCGGAAGTGCGTTCTCTGGGCGTGGCGGAACGCGTAAAGGTCAGCCCGGGGACAGCACCGTTGGCACGCTCTGGTTCGCTTGAAAATGTCTGGAGGCAGGTATGGGCGTTTATATTTCAAAACCAATTCGGAGCGAGGTGTTGAAACCGGAACTGGGACAATTTCCCAGCAACGGGAAAGCGCCGAGCAAGATGACGCCAGTCGCGCCGACGGACGAAGGGACCTTCAACCTCAACACGCTCCTGGAGCGCGTGGACAACGACCGGGAGTTGCTGCGCGAGTTGCTGGAGATTTTCAAAGAAGAGTTTCCGCGGTACCGCGAGGAACTCCGGCGAGCCGCGGCGCTGAGTGATCTCCCGCGGTTGCGCACCGTGGGGCACGCCTTGAAAGGGATGTTTTCAAATCTTGCGGCGGACCGCGCGGCGGAGCAGGCCGCTAACCTTGAACGGCTCGGCAAGGGAAGCGAAACGGCTGGTTTGGCGGCGGCGCTGGAGGCCTTCGAAGCGGAGGCGGCGGCGCTTTTGCCCATGCTCGACAGCTACCTTGCGGAGGCGCGTAGATGAAAATACTGATCGCCGAAGACGACATCCTGTCGCGCCGGCTGCTGCAAAAAACGTTAGAGAAGGCCGGTTATGAAGTGATTGCGGTAGAGAACGGCCGGCTGGTGCAGGAAGCGCTTTGCCAGAGCGACAGACCGCGCCTGGCGCTGCTGGATTGGGAGATGCCGGAGGCGGATGGACCGACGGTGTGCCGGGCGGTACGGGCGCACCAGGAAAAGTCTTATGTATACATGATTTTCCTGACGTCGAAGGAGTCCAGCGAAGACAAAGTGGCGGGGCTGGAATCGGGCGCAGACGATTATTTGACGAAACCGTTTCACACTGAAGAGCTCAAAGCGCGGCTGCGAACAGGATTGCGCATCTTGCATCTGGAAGACCGTCTGGTGGAGGCAAGGGAAGAGATGCGCTTCAAAGCCCCGCATGACGCGTTGACCGGACTGTGGAACCGAGGCGTAATCGTAAAATTGCTGAATGGAGAATTGGAGCGGGCGTCTCGCGAACGAAAGTGTACAGCGATTTTGCTGTGCGACATCGATCACTTCAAGAGTGTCAACGACACGTTCGGCCACCCGGTGGGCGACGAAGTGTCGCGAGAAGTGGCGCGGCGGCTGCAAGGCTCGGTGCGCTCTTACGATTTCGTGGGACGTTATGGCGGGGAGGAATTCCTGATTATCCTGAACAATTGCGATCCGGGTTCGGCGTTGACGCGCGCGGAACAAATGCGTGAGGCCATCGCAAAACGGGAGATCATCACGAACAGCGGGCCACTGCGGCTGACCATGAGCTTTGGATTATTGCGGAGCGTCGATTGGAAGGGAGCGGCGGCTTCCAAATGCCTTAATGAAGCGGACGCCGCCTTGTATGCAGCGAAAGCCAGCGGACGCAACTGCGTGAGATTGGCGCAGTCGTCCACACAAGCAGAAGAGTTGCCGGCCAGGGTTTCAGAAAAGGTGCACGGTGAGTGGTGAGATATAAATCGCCGAGAGTCAGGCCGGTTTTCCCTTGGGCTTGACCTCGCCGAGCATCTGGCGCATCGCAGCGGTCGAGCCGGGCGAGCGTTTTTCCCGCCATTCCTCAAGCCGCTTACAGGTCTCTTCGATATTGGAAAAGAGCAGCGGATTCTTGAAGGCCGCGCGCCAAGTGGGCACCACGGCGCGCATGCGGTCCCACACGACCCAAATCTCCCCGTTGCTTTCAAAAAAGAGTTCGTCGTTGATGAGCCCGCGATTCACGATGCTGCCTACCATCTCCCAATAGCTGATGACCATGCGGATGTAGGTGTTCTCTTCGCTGCCCTGGGGATATTTCTGCATCATGTCGTCAGGGGATACGGGATGGAAATGCTCGGTGAACCAGGCGCGAGCCTTGCGGATCTGCGGCTCGCGCCGCATGTCGTAAAGGCGCAGCAGTAAGTTGACTTCTTCGTAGCTCACTTGGCTCATGTTGGTCCTCCTAAGAAACTATTTCTTTTGATGCGGGGAAATTTTTAGGTCTGCGATTCCGGAGGCGAAACGGCCGGCTCGTTCGCGGACGCAAAAAAAGCGGCGTCCGCGGCGATACCTGGCGGCGGTGGCGTTGCCGCTGCCGGATGCGCCAGCTCCAGGCGCTGCACGCTGGACATGGGAATGCCCTGGCGCTGAAATTCGATGTGGATACGGCGGCGCAGTTCCCTCGCGACTTCATCCTGGCGCGTTGGGGCGGTCCGGACCTGCAGGCGGACGGTGGACGCCGAGCGGTCGATATTTTGTACGCCGAGAATTCTCGGGCCATCGACCAGCGCCTGGGACCAGGAAGGATCGCCGCGCAGGTCGGCGGCCGCGGCTTCGAGGACGGCGAGCGTTTTCTCGATGGGCGTATCCGGCGCGAGGGCGATGTCTACAAAAGCTTGCGACCAGTCGCGGCTCAGGTTGGCGACGGTGCGGATGTCGCCGTTGGCGATAGTGACCAGCGCGCCGCGGGGGTCGCGAACCACAGTGCGGCGCAAGGTAACGTGCTCGACGCGGCCGATGGTGTCGCCGACCTGAATGGTGTCGCCGACGACATATTGGTCTTCCAGGACGATGTAAAAGCCGGTGATGATGTCGCGGACCAAATTTTGCGCGCCGAAACCGAGCGCCAGGCTGGCGAGTCCGGCGAGAGTGGCGACGGGTGTGACGTTGATGCCGAATTCGTAGAGGGCGGTGAGAATGGCGACGGCCCAGACAATTTTGCTTCCCGCGCTGTAGAGAATGCCGGCGACGGTACGGGTTTGCTGCTCGCGGCTCTGCGCCACGCGGGACTGCGAGGTGGCGGGGCGGACCAGCAATTTGGTGAGCACGCGCAGGAGGCGGTTGAGCACCAGGGCGATGACAAAAATTATCAGTAGATGAAGGAGGTTGGCGAAACCGAAATTCGACCAGACTGTGAAGGAACTGGACATAATCTTTAAGAGAGAGGGAGTATAACACTGGTGGATGTTGCGGTTGGAAGGCTGCGCGGAACGGCGCGACGCAGTGCGAAGGGAATGGCCTATGGACAGCGTAGTTGAGCAGGGGTCGGGAAATCGGCGGCGGTGGCTGAGTTTGCTGGGAGGTTGCGCCGCATTTTTTGCGGCGGGTGCATGGGCGAGACAAACGCAGCCGCAAAATCCGACGCGGCCAACAGGAAACGAGCCGGCTGCTCCTGGGGAAGAGGGAACGAAATTGCAGCCGCCGACGAAGGCTATTTTGGAAGCAAACGATAAAGATATTAAAAAGAGTGTGGAGAGGCTGTATCAGTTGGCCGGCGAACTGAAGACGGAGGTGGAGAAGACTGATTCGGTGCAAATCCTGTCGCTGGCGATGGTGAAAAAAGCCGAAGAGATCGAAAAATTGGCCCGGGAAATAAAGTCGCGAGCGAAGGGTTAGGCGGATGGACAGGCGATTTTGGGGCGTATCTTGCGGCAAGAGCGCTATGGCGGAGCGCCGGGCTTACGCGTTAGAATGAAGATGCGCGACAAATTTCGGAAGCTCGCGCGATAGTGAACCGAACGCGGATGCCTTGCGCATGCGCCTGTAGCTCAGCTGGATAGAGCGCTAGCCTCCGAAGCTAGAGGTCGGGAGTTCGAACCTCCCCAGGCGCGCCATTCTTTCTTGTAATTGTTTCTCAGGTCGGTTCCGCCGGTACCCTTCATTTCGTCTCGAACTCTGACTCCAGTCTCGATCCAACGCGATTCCCCTGTCCTTGTGGGATGGTGCGTACACCATTTTAAGAAAGTGGTCTTCGGCCTGGGCCTTCGCTGCCTGTCCTCAAGGTAGAGCTTTACCGAGGAATGAGAGCATTACGACGTTAAATTGCTCGGGCCTCTGCAGCGGCGCGAAATGGCTCACGCCGTTTAGAACGACCAATTCCGCATTCGGAATGCTCCGAGCGAGATATTCGGCGTGGTCGCGCTTGATGAATTCATCCTGCTCACTTTGTACGATCACGACAGGCACGCTGATCTGAGCCAAATCGTGCGCAGAATAATTGGGCTGCGTTTTCATCATTAAGCTGACCGCCTCGACGAATGCCTTGAATTGGTCAGGCGTGGCCGATAGCTGGGAGTAATCCTTCGCGTGCCTGCCAAAGCACCGGTCCACGATCTGACTCGACTCGATCATTTCCTTTACGCCGCTGGGGTCCATGTTGCAGGCAAAGAAGAACACGCCCGCAATGCGCGTGGGAGCTTTCGCGGCGAGAATCAACGCGATGCACGCACCGTCGCTCCAGCCCACCAGGGCTGGCTTTTCGAGGTGCAATGCATCCATGGTTGCAAGAACGTCGGATGCCATTCGTTCATACGTGTACGTTCGCGCGTCGCGCGTGCTGCGCCCGTGGCCACGACTGTCTATCAGGACGGCACGATAGCCGCTGCTGACCAGCGCTGAAACTTGATAGCCCCAATTGCCACTGTGGCCGAGGCCTCCATGCAGCAGGATCACAGGCGAGCCTGAACCGTAAGTGCTGTACCAGATCCGAGCTCCCTCGTGTTCGACGTAACCTTGATCACTTGTGACGGGCAACGGTGCGGCACCGTGCGCTTCGAACTCTCTGAGGTCGTCATCGTAAACTTCCATTTTGGTCTCCATCCATACCCTGCGGGCGCTCTGAAGGCCTGTCGAGCATGCAACTCTGCATCGAACGTCGGGCCGAACAGGCTACAGGCTCAATTCATTATCTCAAACTCGATCTGTGACAAGGCTGCCACGAAATCTCCGAGAGAAGTTCTAAAATCGTCTCTTTCGGCGCGCCATTTCAGGCAAAACAGTTTTTCGAGGCCGCCTTGCGCTTCGGACGGCAACTTGCATTGCTCGCGGCGTATTCCAAGCGCCCGTACCGTGACGCCCTCCCGCACCAAGAAGTATTCCGCATCATCGGCAAAGAAGTCCCGCGCGCCCTGGACCCGCAATGTTTTTGAGGCGCTTAGCTCCATAGAGTAACCGCAGTCGTAACGGCTGCCTTCTGGGACGGCCACTTTCGCGTTTTCTTAACGCCGCCATAACATTGCAGCCAGCACCGCTATACGGGTTTCCCCAGACCACCGCACTATTCACCCTTGCCTGGCGAATCCCTCCTTGCTACTGTGTCCCAGACCTAGTACTCAAATTCCCCCTCATACGCGTCATGCGCGTAAATCCAAAAACTACTCCTTTACGTATAGTTCGACAGAGCAAGACATGCGAACCTCCGCCCTTATCCTCGTGCTGCTTGTCGCCTCCTCGGCTTCGGCGCAGAACGGTCCCCCAACCGGAACTTCCGAGACGCCCTCGGCGACGAGCGCAAGCGGTAACGCCGTTGGCGGTGCAACTGCTGGCAAAATTCATTGGCTGGACTGGCACGACGAAGTTTTCGCGCAGGCCAAACGAGAGCACAAATTTGTATTGCTCGATCTGGAAGCCGTCTGGTGTCACTGGTGCCATGTCATGGACGAAACCACCTACCGCGATCCAGAGGTTCGCCGGTTAATGCGAGAGCGCTATCTGGCTGTCAAGGTCGATCAGGATTCGCGCCCCGATCTTTCCAATCGCTATGAAGACTACGGCTGGCCGGCCACGGTGGTCTTTGATTCGAGCGGCCAGGAAATTATCAAGCGCCAGGGCTATCTCGAACCCAAACAGTTCGCCAGCATTCTGCAAGCGATTATCGACGATCCGACGCCCGGACCCTCAGTCCAGTCCGAAGTTCCTATCGCGTATCCATCGAATCCCTTGTTACCGGAGAAGCTGCGTGACGAACTGCGCGCCAACTACCTCGCTGGCTACGACGCCAAAGAAGGCGCCTGGGGCGGCGATTTCAAATTCATGGACGGGGATTCCGTCGAATACGCGCTGGACAACTCCGCGCACGGCGACACGCAAGCTGAAAAAATGGCCCGCCAAACTTTGACCGCGCAGCTAAATCTGCTTGACCCAGTGTGGGGCGGCGTTTATCAATACTCCACCGGTGATGTCTGGACCCAACCGCATTTTGAAAAAATCATGGCTGTGCAAGCGGAAGACCTGCGCATCTACTCGCAGGCGTATGCGCAATTTCGCGATCCCGCGTACTTGCGCGCCGCGCAGGCCATCGACAAATTTCTGACCACATTTCTGCTAAGTCCCACAGGCGCGTTTTACACTAGCCAGGATGCCGATGTCATCGAAGGCCAGCACAGCGGAGAATATTTTAAGCTGGACGATCGGGCTCGCCGCAAGCAGGGCATCCCGCGCATCGATAAACATATGTACGCGCGCGAAAATGGATGGGCCATAGCCGGACTTTCCGCACTTTACGCAGCCACCGGCGACAAACAATATCTCGAACAGGCCACGCGTGCGGCTCACTGGGTGCAGCAAAACCGCAGCCTGCCCAGTGGGGGCTTCCGCCACGACGCTAAAGATGCCGCCGGCCCTTACCTCGGCGACAACGTCGCGATGGCCCGTGCCTTTGTAGCGCTCTATGGCGCTACCGGCGACCGCCAGTGGTTGGCGAGCGCGGAAAAAACGATGGTCTTCATTGACCAAAATTTCAAAGGGTCGGCGGGCTATTTGACCACCGCTCACGCCACGGATCGCAACTCCAAGCTCCGCCCGCAGCGCGACGAGAACGTCATGATCGCGCGTACGTGCAACCTGTTATTCCACCTTACTGCCAGGCCCGTCTATAGCTCCATGACCGATCAGGCCATGCGCTATCTGGCCGCACCAGAAATCGCGCGCCGCCTGCCCGCCGCCAGCGTGCTCCTGGTCGACTACGAAATTGTCCGCTCACCGCTGCACCTAACCGTCGTTGGCCCCAAGGACGACCCCGCCGCGCAAGCGCTCTTCCAATCCGCGCTACGCTACCCCGCGAGCTATAAGCGCCTCGAATGGTGGGATGTCCGCGAAGGCGTCTTGCCCAACCCCGACGTGCAATATCCACGGTTAAAGACCGCTGCAGCCTTTGTTTGCACGCAGCGCGTCTGCTCGCCTCCCATTTTCAAGCCCGAGGATCTCCAGGCCAAGATCGACAAACTCTCGAATGTCCAGCCTCGCGGTTCTGCTGGGGCAGGCCAGTAACACCATGCGAAAACTCTGCACCCGGAAAATTCGTGTCTTCAGCGCCGTTCTGATTTTCGCCCCGTCTGTAACCTTGGGGCCGGGAGTGACTCTTATTGAGGCATGACACGTTCGGGACTATACTGACGGCGATTGCCCGGAGTCCCGCAGCGCTCTACACCGCAGGGCGAAAAAGCTTCACCCTTCGGAATGCCTAAGGTCTTCGCGGCACAGTTCGGCCCGAAGTAAAGCAGTGCAGTAAAATCATACTGGAGGGAAGAAGTAACATGACAAAGTCCAAGAAGATGTTAATCGCCAGCGCGGCTATCGCCGGCTTGCTGGCAGGCACGGGTGCGACGGTGCAAGCCTCGAACCTGTTGCCCAGCCTGAAGTCCTCGCTCACCGCGCAGGACACTCCTGCTCCTGCGCCCAAGCCCGCTGCCAAAGAAAAGCATGCTTGCAAGGGTCAGAACTCCTGCAAGGGCAATGGTGGGTGTAAGAGCAGCGACAACGGTTGCAAAGCCAAGAACTCTTGCAAAGGCAAGGGCGGCTGCGCGACCGATGGCTCCAAGATGCCAACCGCGTAATTCGACAATAACCATTAACCTTTCACCTCCAGGCGAGGGCCGGTTTCCAGCGCCCGCCTTCGCCTGAGGTGACGGAGTACCAGATGCCCGCGAATCGCTTCAATAATTTTACGGACTACGGAATCGGCATCGGTCTGCGCGCCACGCATTACGACCACATTCTCACGCGCAAACCGGTAGTCGACTGGTTCGAAATTATCTCCGAGAATTTTATGGTCGACGGCGGACGTCCGCTGGAAATCCTCGACCGCATCCTCGAGCAATACCGCGTGGTGCAGCACGGCGTGTCCATGTATTTCGGCTCTGCGGAAAAAGCCAATCGCGATCACCTGCGCCGCTTGAAAGCCCTGGTGAAGCGCACCAATACTCCCTGGCTCTCCGACCATCTTTGTTGGGGCAGCGTGGACGGCCGCTACACCCACGATCTTCTGCCGATGCCGTACACTTTCGAGGCCGCAAAGATCACGGCGCAGAAAATTCGCGAGGTTCGCGATTTCCTGGAAGTTCCCCTCGCGGTGGAGAATGTCAGCAGCTACGCCGAATTTCACGTCTCCGAAATGACCGAGTGGGAATTCTTGAATGAAGTGGCTGAGCGAGCGGATTGCGGCATCCTGTTGGACGTAAATAATATTTACGTGTCCTCGCAGAACCACTCATTTGATCCGCAGGTCTACGTAAACAGCATCCCCGCCGAGCGTGTGGCGCAGATTCACATCGCAGGCCACTCGAAATATCGCAAGTACATTCTCGACACTCACGATCATCCGGTCATCGATCCTGTCTGGAAACTCTACGACCGCGCCATCCAGCGCGCCGGCCACACCGCCACGCTTCTTGAGTGGGACGATCACATCCCCAGCTTCAACGAAGTGCACGACGAAGCGCTGAAGGCCAACAAATTTCTCGCCAGCGCCTCTTTGGCCGCCGCCGTATGAAACTGCAAGCCCTACAGCGCCGCATGGCGCGCGCGGTCATGACCCCGCTCACGCCCAGTGAGCGCATGCGCAGCCTCACGCCGAAGGGCCGCTCCATGCGCGCCGAAGCCGCCGCGTTTATTAGGCCCAACGACCGGCTCACCTCGTTCGAGCGCCTGGAAATCTACAATCGGCAATACTGGTTCCGTATCTTCAGCGCCATGACCGACGATTTTCCCGGCCTGCGTGCGGTTCTTGGCGACCGGCTCTTCGACGCGCTGAGCAAAGCGTATTTGCGCGATTGCCCGTCAACATCCTTCACGCTGCGCAACCTCGGGGCGAAGCTCGAAGGCTGGCTCCGCAAGCGCCCCAAATTCGCGGGCATGCGCCAAAAGCTGGCCATCGACATGGTGCGCCTGGAATGGGCGGACATCGAAGCCTTCGACGGCCAATCCTTGCCGCCGCTCAAGCGCGAAAATCTCGCCAACGCGAATCCCGCAACACTGCGTCTGCGCCTGCAGCCGTACGTGCAGCTCCTCGACCTGCGCTATCCGGTCGACGATCTTCTCCTCGCGGTAAAAGGAAAAAATCAAGACGACGCAGATTTTGCGAGTAACGCGTTCAGCGAAAAACACCGCCGCAAACGCGTGACCGCCGTCGCTCGATTAAAACCCACGCCCATTTTTTTGGTCGTTCACCGCGTGGACTATTTCGTTTATTTTCGCCGCATCGAACGCGAGGAATACAACATCCTAGCCGCGCTACGCGCGGGAAAAACGCTGGAACGCGCCATCGCCGGCGCTTTCCGCGGAAGCTCCATGCCCGCGGATGAGCGCCCGCAAAACGCGGCGCAATGGTTTCGCAATTGGTCGGCCCTCGGTTGGTTCTGTCTCTCGGAAAAATAAGATCCGCTCATCGGGGAGTCTAAAAATCCGGCGGGTTCGGAGGAGTCTTGAAGCGCCATGAATAATCTGTTGCTGCCGCTGTGGAAACTTTATGCGTGGTTCGCCAAAACTGCCTCGTACCTGCAATCCCCGTTCCTGCTCTTCGTGCGCCTTTACTGGGGTTTTCAAATCGCGCAAAACGGCTGGGGCAAACTGCACAACCTGGCCCGCGTTACCTCATTCTTCGCCAGCCTCGGATTGCCGGCTCCCGGCGCCACCGCCACGTTCATAGCCACATTCGAGTTCGTTGCCGGCATTCTGCTCATCCTGGGCCTCGCGTCCCGCCTCGTCGGTCTAATGCTCGTCGCGGACATGACCATGGCCTACATCACCGCCGACCGCGAAGCCCTCTTCTCCTTCCTCAAGGACCCCGGCAAATTCTACGTAGCCGATGCCTACACCTTCTGGTTCGCCGGCCTAATCATCTTAATCTTCGGCCCCGGCCTGTTCGCGCTGGACACGCTAGTCGACCGCTCGTTCGCCAAGCATTCGTAGCGGCCGCCTTCTGGGCGCCTTTCAAACCATTAGGGCTGCTCGTACATCTCTACTACATGTGCAAACCGAGGTTTTTCCAAAGGATCCATGCCAACAACCACTCTCGTTGTCACAATCTATTCAGCTCTTGTAGGGGCGCAACATGTTGCGTCCCATACCGGCAACCATCCATCAAATTTCTTCGCCCTGGAATTTTCGGATTTACCCTGTTCGCCTTCGTACTATTTTTGTCACCAGCCACAAACTCGCTCAATGTAAACGCCGCAACACCTGCCCAGATGCTCTCCACCATCCAAATCGGCAACTCTCGCATCGACGTCAGCCTCGAAGAAGGAGAACTAAGCCTCTCGCACGACGATTTGCTCAATTGGGTGCGCAACGCCGCTGAATCCGTCGCCGCCTACTACCACCGTTACCCCGTTTCTCACGTCGCGCTGCACATCATTGTCTCCGACGGCCAGGGAGTCAGGGGCGGCCGCACCTTCGGCTCGGACGATGGGGGCATCATCCGCATCCACGTGGGCAAATCGACCACCGCCGCGCAGCTCGCCAAAGACTGGATGCTCACCCACGAAATGGTCCACCTAACATTCCCTTCGGTCACCGAAAATCACCACTGGATCGAAGAGGGCATCGCCACCTATGTAGAACCCCTTGCCCGCGTACGCGCCAAGAAACTCGACGCCCATCAAATGTGGTTCGAAGTAGTCCGCGACATACACCAAGGCCTTCCGCAACCCGGCGATCAGGGACTCGACCACACCCACAGCTGGGGCCGCACTTACTGGGGCGGCGCACTTTTCTGCCTCCTTGCCGACATTGAAATCCGCAAACAAACGCAAAATAAAAAAGGCCTCGATGACGCCCTCCGCGGCATCCTTGAAGCCGGCGGAAATATGCTCCACGATTGGCCTCTCGAAGAAGCCTTCGCCGCCGGGGACAAAGCCACCGGCACCACGGTCTTGCAAACCCTCTACGACAAAATGAAAGACAAGCCCTATCCCGTAGATCTTCAAGAAATCTGGCAGCAGTTAGGCATCGTCCCAGACGGCGAAACCGTCCGCTTCGTCGACACCGCTCCGCTAGCCGCCATTCGCGACGCCATCACCTACGGCGTGCCGTCTTCTGAGCCAAAAGCCGCGCTGGATACCGAAACGCATACCGTGCTCGTCGGCCGCCGCGCGAGCCCTCGAACAGTCGCTTGAACCTGCCCGCAGTGGATCAGGCGCTGTTTACCTTTTGGCCGCTGGTCACCGATTCTGGCGGGCCCCAGCCCTATATCTGTTTTACTGGACTCACCAAGTAATTCTGCCGGGTCAACCAAACGGAAACGGAACGGGAAATGTGGTTTATTTTCGCGGCCACGGCACGAAGGGTGGCAGTCATGAAATCCTATCGAAGACTCTTCACCATGCTTGAAGTGGGTGCAACAGTTTGCATGCTCCTGGTTCCCCAGCCGGCACTCGCTTTCGACCAGACCCTCTCGGACGAGGCCGTTCGAGAAGCGTATTTTCTCGGCCAGGATTCGGATCGTGCCGCTGATTTTCTTTCGAGCTACGTGCAAGAGCTGCCCGTGCCGGACACTGGCCCGGACGTATCGCAGATCGAGCTGCGCACTCCCTACGCGCAAGTGGTCCACGTTTCCCTCCATCATCGTTCCGGCTATAGCGCGCAACGAGCGGCCGCGGACTATAAGCAGCGCGGCGATTTCCTGCTGGCGCGGGTCCAAGTCATGTTCACGCCAACGTATACGGGCGGCGGCGCGGACTTCTGGCGCAGCGTGTCTGTTGGGCTGTTGCAAAAGAGCCACATGTCCGCGCAGAGCGTCAGCGGCCAGCCGATTTACGCGACAAACCGCGATGGGGACAACGCGTGGATCATTGGAGCCAACGTGCTGGTGGTGTTCGCCATAGCGGGCGTGGAGTCGGACTCCGTGCAGGTGGAAGCGATACCCCCAGGAGGGTCGCCCGTGCACGCCACCTTTGACTTGAACGCGCTGCGGTGAGTTTCAAGCCCGCCACCGCTCGGTCTAGGTTTGCATTCCCGCCTGTGCCGCCGGGCATCCGACCGCTCTGCGAAGCTTACCTGCTGCAAAGCCGCTACGATGGCGTCCTGTTTCCACCAATCAGGTATAATTTCAGCTCAGTTCGTTTTGTAAAATCCGTGCAGATTGATGGGCTCATATCCTCACCACGCGATGCTCTCTTGAGGAGTAGAAATTTGACCGCCAGGAATCGAACCGTCGTCGCGGCTGCTTCGTTAATGGCTGCTCTAATCTTGTTTCTCAACGTGCGCGTCGCCGCTGCTCACGCCGTCCTCCTCGAGGCCTCGCCCGCCGCCAACTCCAGCGTCAGAGGCCCGGATGTCGCCATGCGCCTGCGCTACAACGTCCGCGTCGAAGCCGGCCGTTCCCGCCTCTCGCTCCTCCTACCGGACAAATCTGTAAAGCCACTTATCATCGGCGAGCAGCCGTCACCCGACGTCCTCACCGCCCAAGCCACCTCTCTGGCCCCCGGTGAATACCGCATCCGCTGGCAAGTCCTGGCTTCGGACGGCCACATCACTCGCGGAGAGGTCCCCTTCACGATCGCCCCCTAAATCTTCCGCATGGTCAAACTTCTCAACATCTTCGGCTATCTTTCCGTTCTACTGCGCGCCGCCACGCTCTGCTTTCAGACCCTCACCATTGGCGGTATCGTCTTTATCATCGCCGTCACGCGCTCCCCGCAATTGCGTACCGGCGCCGTACTCGCTAATTGCCGCAAGTGGATCACCTGGTTCGCTCTGGCACTGGCTGCCACACAGATTCTTTACGTAATGGCCAACAGCGTCATCCTCATGCAGTCTGCCGATATGTCTCTCGGGGAAGCCGTCGGCGCAAACTTCGTATACGCGGGGGCCCTCGCGGCCGCCTCCGGATTATTCATCGGCGCCATCTGCGCCTTCGGCAAATGGCGCGGCAACAGCGCCTTGCTGATCCCCGCACTGATCATCCTCGCGTCCGCCTTAATGACCAGCCATTCCGTGGCCCGCATGGAGCATCGGGTTCTTCTCACGGTTCTCACCGGCCTGCATCAATTCGCTACCGCCGCGTGGATCGGCGGTCTGCCGTATCTGCTCATCGCCTTAAAATACGAACCCGATCCGCAAATCCGCCGGCGCATCACCGCCAACTTTTCCCAACTCGCACTGGTCAGCGTCGTCTTTTTATTCGCAGGCGGTTTCGGCCTGTCGCTCGCCTACGTCGGTTCCTGGTCCGCTCTTTACGGCACCACTTACGGCGCCATGGTCAGCGCCAAAATAATTTTGTTTGCTTTTCTCTTGACGCTCGGCGCACTCAACTACAGGATCGTCCGCAGCGCCAATGCCAACACTTCACCCGTTCCCGCTAATTTCACCGCCCGACCCACCAGCCTGATGCGTTTCGGCGAAGTCGAAATCGGCATCGGCCTAACCGTAATCCTGGCCGCCGCCTCGCTTACCTCGCAACCCCCCGCCATCGATGTGGCCCCCGAACGCGTAACCGCCACGGAAATTTTTCAGCGCTACGCCCCCCGCATGCCGCGATTAGAAAGTCCTCCGCTCAGCGCCCTCTCCGAATCCTCGGAACAAGTCGCCAAACGCGCTGCTGCCGGTGGCGTAACCATCCCCGCGTCGTTCGTCCCCGGCCAAACCGATGCCAGGCCACCTGGACCCGGCGACATCGCTTGGTCTGAATACAATCACAATTGGGCTGGCATCATCGTTCTTGGCGTTGGTCTGTTATCTTTCCTCGCCCGCACGGGACATTTTCCCTGGGCCAGGCATTGGCCGCTGATGTTTCTAGGTTTGGCCGTGTTTCTCTTCCTGCGTTCGGATCCCGAAAATTGGCCGCTGGGGCCCAACGGCTTCTGGGAAAGTTTTTCTTCCCCCGACGTTCTCCAGCATCGCGTGATCGTTCTGCTCGTAACGGCCTTCGCCATTTTTGAATGGTCCGTCGTGACTGGTCGCGTGAAATCTCCCGCCGCGGCACTGGTGTTTCCCGGAGTCTGCATTTTGGGCGGAGCCATCTTGCTCACTCACTCTCACGCCCTGGGAAATATCAAAGACGAATTGCTGATCGAACTCAGCCACATCCCACTAGCCATTCTCGGCATTGCCGCAGGCTGGTCGCGCTGGCTGGAACTCCGTCTCCCCCCAGAAGACCGCACACGCCGCATCCTCTCCTGGGTCTGGCCGGTGTGTTTCATTCTGGTAGGCGTAGTCCTCCTCAACTATCGCGAAGCCTGACGCAAGAATCCGCCCTTTGTAGGGCCGCAGCTTTATCCCGAATACTGCGAGGGAATGCTGCGCTCGATCCCGAACAATAGTTGCGGCAAGTTTCTCACCGGCTCATTCATTTCCAAACGCGCTATCCACCAGGTCGTGCTCATAGTAGAGCAGTTGCACTCCGATTCCTGGCTGCCCTTGCGGCGTGGTCTGCAACTCCACGTGCGAGACGCGACCTACGAATCGACGCGTGGCTCCCTTTACTCCGGTGACCCGCTTGGGCATCTCCAGCAACACTTCCAACGACTCTCCGACGCACATCATTCGATCGGTCATGAAATACACGCCCCGCGTCGAAATATTAATGGCCTGGGCTAGTTGCTCGCCCTCGGAAAACGCTTGGATACGATGAAAAGACAGTGGAATGCGGAGCTTGAAACGTGGCGTAATTCTGCGTTCGGATTTGGCCATGCCTGCTCCCTCTTGCGCTTTGAAGGGTGAAGTAGGCAAGGTGCAAATCGGGGAATCTGTAACTGTCACAGAGCGTGATGCACCGGTCAAGCGGTATCTCGCATTATAGAAGTTAATGCCGAGCTTCTGCTCATCGCCCGAGGAATCGCGTCCGTTATCAGGTAGCGACGTTGGTCCATTATGGAACGCAATACCCTCCCGCAACCGGCGAAAATTTCCCCGCGACCGCATCCAGAATGGGTAAGGCATAAGTTGCCGGCCTACGCTTGAGATTCCTCGTGAAGTTGTTCTAATCCTATTGGTCGGATCTAATCGCAATGGCCCCGATAACTCTGGAATAAAAACAATGACCGGCGCGTTGGTCCCTACCTTGCGTCCACATTCGCTTTGGGACCCGTGCGCTTTCCGCTACCATAATCCCCATGCCGCGCCCCGCACTTGCACTGTTCGCCTCCGTTCTTCTAAGCGCAGCACTTATCTTCCCGCAGTTCCTAAGCGCCCAAAGCGTCACCGTTCCCATTCCCCCCTCTGCCAAAAAACTTCCCGCAGCCAATGCCGACCGGCCCGGCTTTCCCCCCATCCCACAATTCAAAGACATTGCCAGCGCCGTCGGCCTCACCGTTTCCCACATCTCCACCTCCGACAAACGCTACATCGTCGAATCCATTAGCGGCGGTGCGGGCCTCTTCGATTGCGATGAAGACGACCGCCTCGACATCGTCGTAGTAAACGGCTCAACCATCGATCATTACCGCAAATCCGGCGGTGACCCGCTCGTCACCCTCTACCATCAGGAACCTGACGGCACCTTCAAAGACATCACCAAGGAAGCCGGGCTCACGCGCGTGGGCTGGGGCATGGGCGTAGCCGTAGCCGACTACGACAACGACGGCCATCTCGATCTCTTCGTCACCGGCTATGGTGGCAACGTTCTCTATCGCGGTCTCGGCAACTGCAAATTCGAAGACGTCACCGAAAAAGCCGGCGTCCGCGGTGGCGGTTTCAGCACCGGCGCGGCCTGGGGCGACTACGACCGCGATGGTCATGTGGATCTGTTCGTAGCCCGGTACGTCCACGTCGACCTCGATCATCTCCCCGCCTTCGGCAGCAATAAATATTGCAGCTACAAAGGTTTGCTGGTGCAGTGCGGCCCCTGGGGCCTTCCCGGCGAAAGCGATCTCCTGTACCACAACCGCGGCGATGGTACCTTTGAGGAAGTCTCGGTCAAAGCCGGCGTCCACGACAACACCGGCTATTACGGCCTTGGTGCCATGTGGGCCGACTACGACAACGACGGCTGGCCCGATCTCCTCGTCGCCAACGACTCCGTCCCCAGCTACCTGTACCACAACAATCACGACGGCACTTTCGCTGAGGTCGGCATGCTCGAAGGCGTAGCCCTCAGCGGCGACGGCATGGCGTTAGGCTCCATGGGCATCGACTTCGGCGATTACGATCATTCCAGCCACCTAAGCTATTTCGTCACCCATTTCGCCGACCAGCCCAACTCCCTCTATCGCAACCTCGGCAAAAAGGGTTTCGACGACGTCAGTTGGACCTCCGGCCTGGGCCAACCGAGCTATCCCTACGTAGGCTGGGGAACTGCCTTCTTCGACATGGACAACGACGGCTGGCTCGACCTCCTCGTCGCTAACGGGCACGTCTACCCGCAAGTCGACTCCGCAAACGTCGGTTCCGGCTATCAGCAACCGTTGCTCCTGCACCGCAACAATCGCGACGGCACCTTCGACGAAGTCTCGAAGGAAGCAGGACTCGCCGCCCTCCCGTTAAAATCCCGCCGCGGCGCGGCCTTCGGCGACATTTTCAATACGGGAAATATCGATGTTGTTCTGCTGAATGTAGGAGATCCGCCCACACTCCTCCTAAACACCAATCACGACGGCAACCACCGCGTGCTCTTCCATCTGATCGGCACAAAAAGCAATCGCGCCGCCATCGGCGCCCGCATCACCATTCGCTCTGGCGCCCTCCAGCAATTCAGCGAAGTCCGCAGCGGTGCAAGCTATCTCTCCCAGAACGATCTCCGCCAGCACTTCGGCCTTGCTGCCAACACCAAAATCGACTCCGTAGAAATTCGCTGGCCCACCGGCAATACTGAAAAACTCCAGGACCTGCCCGCAGACACGATCTACACCATCGTGGAAGGCTCCGGCATCACCTCCCGCAAACCCCTACCCGCGCCATAAACGATTCTGCATTACCTTCCCCGCCAAACCGTCGAGCATGAAGACAATCGTTTGGCCTCATGCCCTCCGCTTCCGCCTCGTGGTGCAAATTAGGCTATTGCCGCTATCCGTATCGCTTGCCTAGAATAACGTTATTCTATAACATCCCTTCCCGGCCTTACTTTTCCTGGTAGCTCTCGGCGTTTTCTGCTGCTCTTCATCTTCGGAGGCTTTGACGTTCATGCGTAAAATTTTATGCGGCTGCGTTCTGCTGCTCTCGTCTTGCATCGCGCCGTTCGCTCACGCGCAGGACGAAATTCCCGCCGCCGCATGGAGGCGTCCCATCGGAGCCCCGCTCGAAAACGCAGGAACAAAAAAGCTCGCTCTTCCCGCTCACCACATCGACGACGGCTACTGGCAGGGCGCGCCTGTCGGCGGCTTCGGCGCGGGAACTTTCTCGCGCACCTATCGCGGCGATTTCGCCCGCTGGCACTTGCAGCCCGGCATCCACAAATACCAAACCGTCTGGGCCAATGAATTCGCCATGTTCCAAAAATCCGAAGGCGACACCGAAGGGGTCGCGCAAGTCCTCACCTCCGCGCATCCCGACAATCACGCGCTTAGCTCCTGGAAGTGGGACTATCCCGTCGGCGCTGGCGAATACGCCGCGCTTTATCCCAAATCCTGGTTCGACTATCGCTACAGTAAATTTCCCGCTCATGTGGTCCTTGAGCAGTTCTCTCCCGTTCTCCCGGACAACTATAAAGAGACCAGTTACCCAGTGGCTATCTACCGCTGGCACGCCGAAAATCCCACCGATAAACGCGTCACCGTTTCCGTCCTCCTCTCCTGGGCCAACATGCTCGGCTGGCTCCGCACCTTTGGCCACGATTTCAGCGGCGGCATCAACGAAGGAAATTTCAATCGCGTAGCAACAGAATCTTTGGGTCCTGCAGGCACCATGAGGGGCATCGTGTTCGATCGCGATCATCTCGGTCCTATCCAGGAACCTTGGGATGGCCAACTTTCCATCGCCGCACTCGAAACTCCTGGCGTGGAAGTCACCTATCAAGCCACCTTCGATACGCGCGGCAACGGCCAAGCCGTCTGGGAACCGTTCGCCAGAGACGGGCGGCTGGCCAACACGGACAACACCTACACCAGCAGCGCTGAACCTCTTGGCGGCGCGATCGCCGTCCGCTTCACGCTCGAGCCACACGAAAAACGCGTCGTGCCCATGGTTATTTCCTGGGATTTCCCCATCGTGAAATTCGGTTCCGGCCGCCGCTGGAACCGCCGCTACACCGATTTCTACGGCGCCGACGGCCGCAACGCCTGGGCGATCGCCCGCGACGCGTTGCAAAACGCTGCCCCTTGGAGCGCCGCCATCACTGCCTGGCAAGCTCCCTACATCAACGACCAATCCAAACCGCTGTGGTATCGCGGCATGCTTTTCAACGAAATGTACGTGCTCGCCGACGGCGGCTCCTTCTGGGGCCGGCAACTTGGCGGCGATCCGAAAACCACACCGGTCTACTCCTTCATGGAATGCTTCGACTACCCGTATTACGAGACTTCCGACGTGCGCTTTTACGGCTCCATGCCGCTCCTGAAATTTTGGCCGCGCATCGAAAAGGACGTAATGCTCCAATTCGCCGACGTCGTTCCCAAAAACTATCCCGAAAAGATGACCTGGGAATGGAAAACAAATCAGACGCACTCACCGCAATTTCGCATCCGAAAAGCCGAAGGCGCGGTGCCCCACGATATGGGCGTCCCCGAAGAAGATCCCTTCGTGCAAATCAATCAATTTAGCTGGCAGGACACCAACGGCTGGAAAGATCTGAATCCGAAATTTGTTCTGATGATCTACCGCGACTATGTTTTCACCGGCAGCAAGGATCAGGATTTTCTGCGCACCACCTGGCCCGCCGTCCAGGAAGCTCTCGAATATCTCCGCAAATATGACACCGACGGCGACGGCCTCCCGGAAAATCAGGGCTATCCCGATCAAACCTACGACGAATGGGTGGTCCGCGGGCCTAGCGCCTACTCCGGCGGCCTGTACCTCGCCTCGCTCCGCGCCGCCGAGGAAATCGGCAAGCAACTCGGCGAACCGGAAAAAGCGAAGCAATACCACGACCTTTTCGCCAGAGCGCAAGCCAGTTACGTAAAAAAATTATGGAACGGTGAATATTTCCTCTACGATACCGAAAGCGTTTACAAAGACGACATCCAAGCCGATCAACTTGCCGGCCAGTGGTACGCCAGTATGACCGGGCTCGGCGACATCGTGCCCGCACAAATGCAAAAAAGCGCCGCTCACAAAATTTTCGATTTCAACGTGAAAAAATTCGCTGATGCCACCATGGGCGCCGTAAACGGCATGGCGCCCGATGGCTCCCTGGTAAAAACCAACGAGCAGGTCCAGGAGGTATGGACCGGCACCACCTTTGGAGTCGCCGCACTCATGCTCCAGGAAGGCATGAAGGATGAAGGCTACAAAACCGCCTGGGGCATCTACCACACTTCCTACGAAACCAAAGGCTACTGGTTCCGTACTCCCGAAGCCTGGGACATTACCGGTAATTATCGCGCCTCTATGTACATGCGTCCCGCCGCCATCTGGGCCATGGAGATGACCGCGCCTCCCAAATAATCTCGTACCCTGTGTTAGGTGGTTAGCGCAGTACTTACTACAAATGATCCATTGCGGATTTTCAAATATCTGTACCGTGTGTCCTTGCGATAGAATCCATACGAGTTCCAAACAGGGCCGCCACTATTCTGGAGTCGTTCCTTCGAGCACATGACCAAACTTCGTTTTTTGGTTTCACTCACCACCAGCGACAACGACTATCAAATCGAACAAGCCGAATCCGCCGAAGCTGCCGCACGCAAGCTCAACATTGGCCTGCAAATCGTCTACGCTGCCAACGACGCCATCAATCAAAGCACGCAAATTTTGAAAGTTATTCAGTCTGTCGCGGACCAGCGGCCAAACGCCGTCGTCTTCGAACCCGTGGGCGGCACCTCCCGCAAGTCGCCCGCGCCGCCGCCAGCGCAGGCATCGCCTGGGCCATCCTAAATCGCGAAGCCGTGTACCTCGCGGAATTGCGCAAAACTTCCACCGCTCTGCTTTTTTCCCTCAGCTCCGACCACACAGAAATCGGCCGCATCCAGGGCCGGCAATTCGCCGCGCTCCTGCCCCAGGGGGGCTCCGTTCTGTACATTCAGGGCCCTACAGAAAATTCCGCCGCCAAGGAGCGCACCGCCGGCATGCAGCAAACCAAGCCCGGGAATATTCAGGTGACGCTTCTCAAAGGCCAGTGGACCGAGGAGAGCGCCCAGAAATCGGTACGTTCCTGGCTGAAATTGACCACTTCCCAGCGCGCCACCATCGACTTGATCGCCGCGCAAGACGATTCCATGGCCATCGGCGCGCGCAAAGCTTTTCAGGAATTGCCATCGGAAGCGGATCGCGGGCGCTGGCTGAAACTCCCGTATCTTGGTTGCGACGGCCTTCCCAAGACCGGACAGGCCTGGGTGCAAAGCGGGCTGCTCGCCGCCACCGTGTTCGTTCCTCCCAACGCCGGTCAGGCCATCGAAATGCTCGCGGACGCCATGCAAAACAAGAAAACACTTCCGGAATCCGCTCTTACCATTCCTCGCTCCATTCCTGCTCTTCCAGAACTGAAGCCCCATTGACCCCATTACCCGATTGACCCCATTGAACTGATGCACAGATATCACCCTGTGTTAACGTTCACCTCTGCTGTAGAATCGTGCGTACTTCTCGGCCAGGGCCGCAAACGCAAACTCTTGGAGTTGCCGCTCTCAAGCTCATGATCAAACTCCGCTTTTTGGTTTCTCTGATCACCAGCGAAAACGACTATCAAGTCCAACAGGCCGAATCCGCCGAACAAGCCGCGCGCAAACTCGACGTGGATGTCCAGGTCGTCTATGCCGCCAATGACGCCATTACGCAAAGCACGCAAATCCTGAAAGCCGTGCAGTCGCCGGCACCACTGCGGCCTCACGCCGTGCTCTTCGAGCCTGCGGGTGGCACCGCGCTCTCGCAAGCCGCGCGCGCGGCCGCCAGCGCCGGTATCGGCTGGGCTGTTCTGAATCGCGGAGCCACTTACGTTTCCGAATTGCGAAAAACTTCCACCGCGCCAATTTTCTGTCTTGGCCCCGATCAGCACGAAATTGGCCGCATCCAGGGCCGTCAATTCGCCGCGCTTTTGCCGCACGGTGGCGCGATCCTGTACATTCAGGGTCCCACGGAACACTTCGCCGCCAAGGAACGCGCTGCCGGTATGCAGCAGGCCAGGCCCGCGAATGTCCACGTCTCCATCCTCAAGGGCCAGTGGACCGAAGAGAGCGCGCAAAAAGCCGTTCGATCCTGGCTCAAATTAATGACCTCGCAGCGCGCCGCCATTGACGTCATCGCGGCGCAAAACGACTCCATGGCCATGGGCGCCCGCAAAGCGTTTCAGGAGTTGCCGGAGCTCGACCGCGACCGCTGGTTAAATCTCCCTTATCTCGGCTGCGACGGCCTTCCCAACACCGGCGAGGCCTGGGTCCGCAGCGGTCTTCTCGCCGCCACCATTTTCATTCCGCCGAGCGCCGGGCAAGCCATGGAAATGCTGGCCGACGCACTGCTTCACAAAAAACAGCTTCCGGAGTCCGCCGTCACCGCCGCTCGATCCATCCCGCCAATTCAGGACCTCCAGCGCCGCTGATGTAAAACATCCTTTGTCGAGGAGAATCCTTTGTAGCGGCGTCCCTCATGGCGGGACTACGCCCCATCTCGGTACGATGCCAGCCAATTTCCGCCCCTGCTTTTTCCAACTGTGTCGAACGACTCCCCAAATCCCTGTTGGCCGCAAAACGCCAATAAAAGAACGATTTACCTCCTTGCCCTGCGCCTCTCCGGGCGTATAATGCCCCGAACCGCAGTTTGCATTCACAGAACCGTTTTTCGTCGAGGGAATTCGCGTGAAAAAAAATGAAAATCCGCAGCCCATGGATCGCAGGAAATTTCTGGGCGCCGCCGGCGGCAGTCTGCTGGCCGCCGCAGCCGTCCCGGCCGCAACTCTCGCCGCGTCAGCTCATCCGTCAGCCAGGTCCAACCGTCCGGTAATCGGCAAGGAATCGGCGGAACAGAGCTCCAGCGTCACTCCGGAAAAACTCCGCAAAATTCCTATCGGCGTTTTCGATCCTGTTTATGCTGATCTCTCGATCGATGCCATGCTCGATCGCGTCACCGCCTTGGGCCTCGAAGCCATGGAGATCGGCACCGGCGGATATCCGGACAACAAGCATTGCCCGCTCGACGAACTTGTCGGCGATCGCGCCAAAGCCAAAGCCTGGCAGAAAAAATTCACCGATCGCAACATTCAGGTAGCCACGCTTAGTTGCCACGGCAATCCCATCCATCCGGATCCCAAACACGCCGCGAAGGATGCCGAAACCTTCCGCAACACCGTCCTTCTCGCCGAAATGCTCGATGTAAAAGTGATTGTGGGCTTCTCCGGCTGCCCCGGCGGCGCTCCCGGCGACACTCAACCCAACTGGATTACCTATCGCTGGCCGCCCGAATACGCCACCGCGCTCGACTGGCAGTGGAAAGAAAAAGTCGTTCCCTACTGGAAACAAGCTGCAAAGTTTGCCCGGGACCACGGCATCCGCCGCCTGGCTTTCGAAATGCATCCCAACTTCGTGGTCTACAATCCACGAACGCTGATGCGCCTGCGCGAAGCGGTCGGCGAAGAGATCGGCGCCAACAACGACCTCAGCCACCTCTTCTGGCAAGGCTGCGATCCCGTCGAAGTCATTCATTTTCTCGGCAAACAAGGCGCCATCTATCACGCGCACATGAAAGACACCGTTTTCTTTCCGGAAAATGTGAACCGGTACGGCGTGCTGAATTTTTCGTTTGAAGCAAGCGATTTGGCGCTGGCTTCCGAGACCTTTCGCGCCGTCGGCTACGGCCACAGTGCCAGCCTCTGGAAATCGATTCTGCAGGCCTATATGGACGTTGGGTACGAAGGCATTCTCAGCATCGAGAATGAAGACCCCATTCTGAGCGGTCCCGTGGGCGTCGAGCGCGCGGCCTACGTGTTGAAAAATGTCCGCAACGAGTTGTTGGGCGCCTGACATGCGACGCAGACAATTTCTGGGTGCTTGCGCGGCGTCCGCGATAGTCGCTCCCGGCTTGGCCTCTTCGTCCTTCGGCTCCGAACCTCTCCTCGACGCGCTCCCCGACGCGAATGCGACTGAGCCGTTCTTCCCGCTGTCTGTGATGTTGTGGACCGTGCGCCGCGAACTGCCCTTCGATCAGCGCCTCGAAATCGTCGCCGCTGCCGGCTATCACGCCTGCGAACTTGTTGGCGAATTTAAGGATTGGTCCAAGGAAGATTACGCTCGCTTTCGCAAGCAAAGAGAATCGCTCGGCATCGTTTTCGACGCCACCAGCGGCATCTCCAGCAGCCTGTGCGATCCCGCGCAGCGTGATGCCCTATTGACGGAAATTCAGGCGCACTTGGTTCGCATGGAAGAATTACAGTGCAGCAAGCTGATTTTGCTTTCCGGGAATCGCGTCGAGGGCTTGAGCCACGCGCAGCTCCACGCCAATTGCGTGGAAGCCATCAAAGCCGCCGCTGATTTAGCCGCTACGAAAAATGTCGAACTGCTGATCGAGAATATCGACCCCGAAGAGAACCCCAAATATTTCCTAACTTCCGTGGCCGAAGGATTTGACGTCGTGCGCGAAACCGGCCGCCCCAACGTGAAATTTCTCTATGACTTCTTTCACGAGCAAATCGCCGAAGGCAACCTGATCGAAAAACTCGAAAAAAATATCGACATAGTCGGCTTGGTCCACATAGCCGACGTCCCAGGACGCCACGAGCCCGGTACCGGCGAAATCAACTATCCAAACATTTTTCGCAAGCTTCGCGAATTAAATTATCGCCGCTACGCCGCCATGGAGTTTATTCCCACGGGCGACACGGTAGCAGCGCTGCGCGCCGCCCGCGAACTGGCTACAAACGCCTCCACCTCGGCGGCCGCGAGCAGTTGTAATGGCGGGTCTTCAGACCCGTGCATTTCTGCGGCAAACCGCGGCGCACGAAGCCGCGCCCAGCAACTGTAAGTTTTGTTCTTGTAGCGGCCGCCTTCCGAGAGCGGCCGTTTTGCGAATGTGAAGGAGACTACCCATGCACCGTCGAGAACTATTCCGCCTGTTAGCCGCTGGCGCAGCCATGCCGGTACTGAGTCCAAATGTAATGGCCGCCTTGCATACGTCGATGCGCGAGACGCAATCCGCCTCTGGCTACGCGCTGCGCACGCTGAGCCCCCAGCAAAACGCCACGGTCACTGCCATGACTGACATCATCCTGCCGCAAACCGAAACGCCCGGGGCGAAAGGCGCCAAGGTCAACGAATTTATCGACGTTATTCTTACCGACTGGGCCACGGACGCGGAACGGACACGGTTTCTGCGCGGGCTGGCCGGCGTCGACGAACGCAGCAGTGAACTTTTCGGCAAGGCATTTGTCGATGACACGCCCGCACAGCAAGAATCCCTGCTTCGGTCCATGGATGAGGAATGGACCAGGGAAGAATACCTGCCTCAGCCACACACCACGGGCTACCAGAAACGCGACCAGCAACTCAAGGGAAATTTCTTCGGCGTATTCAAGCGTTTGACGCTTTTCGGCTACTACACCTCGGAAATCGGCTTCACCCAGGAACTGAAAAAAGTGATTATCCCCGGTGCCTATCACGGCTGCACGCCCATCGCCACCGCTAACAAGCTTTGAACGCGACACGCAATACGGAGAAAACCAGAAATGCCAAAGGTAGAATACGACGCGATTGTTATCGGCTCCGGCATCACCGGAGGATGGGCAGCGAAAGAACTGACGGAAAAAGGTTTAAAAGTTTTAGTTCTGGAAGCCGGCCGGCCCATCGTTCCGGAGCGCGACTACGTTGAGCACGTCCCCGCCTGGGAATTGAAATTTCGGGGCTGGGATAGCCGCGAAGAGCGCGAGCGCACGCAACCCATTCAGCGCGAGTGCTATTACGCTTGCGACGAATATTCCAGCAAATTTTTTGTAAGCGATCTCGAAAATCCCTTCACCACCCCGGCCGACAAGCCCTTCGCCTGGATCCGTGGCCGTCAAGTTGGCGGTAAATCCATTATCTGGGGGCGCCAGAGCTATCGCTGGAGTGATTTGGACTTCGAGGCCAACCTCCGCGATGGCCTTGCCGTCGATTGGCCCATCCGCTACAAAGATATCGAGCCGTGGTACGACTACGTCGAAGACTTCGCGGGCATCAGCGGTCAAGCCGAGGGCCTCGCGCATCTCCCGGACAGCAAATTCCTGCCGCCGATGGAAATGAACTGCGCGGAGAAAGTCGTAAAAGAGGCCATTCCAAAGCATTTTGACGATGGCCGGATGATGACCATCGGGCGCACGGCGATCCTGACGCAAGTGCATAAAGGCCGCGCGGCTTGCCACTATTGCGGGGTCTGCCATCGCGGGTGCATCACGCGCTCTTATTTCAGCAGCCTGAATTCCACGCTACCGGCGGCGGAAAAAACAGGCAGGCTAACGTTGCGACCGTATAGCGTGGTGCACAGCTTGATCTTTGATCCTGGCACGCGCCGGGTCACGGGCGCTCGCGTCGTCGATGGACAAAATCATCAAGCGCTCGAATTTTATGGCAAGATTATTTTCGTCTGCGCTTCCGCTCTCGAATCTGCCCGCATCCTGCTCAATTCCACCAGCCGCGAATTCCCCAACGGGCTCGCCAATTCGAGCGGCCAGGTTGGGCGCAATATCATGGATCACGTGATGGGCGGCGGAGCGGAAGGCACGATCCCGGGACACGAGGATGAAGAGGATTTTGGCAATCGTCCGAACGGTATTTATGTGCCGCGCTTTAGAAATGTCCAAATGAAACAGCCGGAATTTCTGCGTGGATATGGTTTCCAGGGGGGCGGATCGCGAGAAAGTTGGTCGCGCGGCATCAGTTCGCCGGGCTTAGGCGTCGATTTCAAGAACGCTCTTCGGCGCCCGGGCGCCTGGCACCTGAGTTTCTACGGCTTTGGCGAGTGCCTGCCGAATCCCGAGAATTATTTGGAAATCAATACGGACCAGAAAGACGCGTGGGGTATTCCCACGATCAAGATTAGTTGTGCCTTCGGGGACAACGAAAAGGCCATTCTCAAGGACATGTCCATTCAAGCGTCGGAAATGCTCGCCGCTGCCGGGGCCACGGAGATCCGCCCCTTTATCGAGAATAATCCTCCGGGCCTCACCATTCATGAGATGGGTACCGCGCGCATGGGTCGCGATCCCAAAACTTCCGTGCTCAATGCTTACAATCAGGCGCACGAAGTGAAAAACCTTTTCATGCCGGATGGCGCGTGCATGGCTTCGTCCTCCTGCGTGAATCCTTCGCTCACGTACATGGCGCTGACGGCGCGCGCCGCGGACTACGCGGTTTCGCAGATGAAAAAGGGCGAGTTGTAGTAGGTTATTGCCTATGGCCCAAGTCGCGCGTTCTCCGAAAACTTACGACGTCTGCATCATCGGTTCCGGCGCTGGTGGCGGCATGGCCGCCAAAATTCTCACGGAAGGCGGCCTCAGCGTCGCGCTACTCGAAGCCGGGCCGGACGTGCATCCCGGCAAAGACTTTAAGATGTTGATGTGGCCGTACGAACTGCCGCATCGCGGCGCTGGCGTCGGCGGACACGCCAGCGAAAATTTCTCCGAGTTTCTGGCGCCGAATGGCGCTTGGAATATTGCCGGCGAGCCGTACACCTCCGCTCCCGGAGCGAATTTTCAGTGGTTTCGTTCGCGTATCGTCGGCGGGCGGACCAACCACTGGGGGCGCATCGCGCTACGCTTTTCTCCCATCGATTTCAAATCCGGCTCGCGCGATGGACTGGGCGACGACTGGCCCATCAACTACGAGGATATTTCTCCGTATTACGACAAAGTAGAGTCGTACATCGGGGTTTTCGGCACCAAGGAAAATGTGTCCAGCGCGCCCGATGGAGTTTTTCTTCCACCGCCAAAAGCGCGCTGCACCGAACTGCTCATCAAAAAAGCTTGCGACAAACTAAATATCATTTGCATTCCGTCGCGTCTGGCCGTCCTTACACGCTCGATTAACGGACGCTTGCCCTGCCATTACTGCGGCCAGTGTGGGCGCGGCTGCGTCACCGGTTCCAATTTCAGTTCCAGCCAGGTGCTGATTCCCCCGGCCATGGAAACGGGCCGCCTCACGTTGATCACCGGCGCGATGGCGCGGGAAATTGTGGTAGGCCAGGATGGCAAGGCCACCGGCGTCTCCTACATCGATAAAGCCACAAATGCGGAAATGCGCATCTACGCGCGAGCCATAGTAGTGGCCGCCAGTGCGTGCGAATCCGCGCGGTTACTTCTAAATTCCAAGTCATCCACGTTTCCCAATGGTCTGGCTAATTCGTCCGGTACTGTCGGCCAGTATTTGATGGATTCCGTGGGCAGCGACGGCTGGGGAATCGTTCCGGGTCTGGAAAAAATGCCTCCGCACAATCACGATGGTACCGGCGGAATGCACATGTACATTCCGTGGTGGAAGTTTGATCGCCAAAATGATTTTCCTCGCGGCTACCACATCGAGATGGGTGGCGGGCGAGATATGCCCGGCGTTGGCATGTTCAATCATTTGTGCCACCGCGAAGAGGGCTATGGCACGTCGCTGAAGGCCAAGGCTCGCAAGTCTTACGGCACCGGTATCGGCTTTGCGGGCCGCGGCGAGATGATTCCGAATCCCGATACTTATTGCGAGATTGATCCCGACGTGGTCGACCAGTGGGGCATTCCTGTGCTGCGATTTCATTTCCGGTGGTCGGAATACGAGTTGCGGCAGGCGCGCGATATGCAGGAAACGTTCCGGACGATTATTGAGGCGATGGGCGGCGAGTATCAGACCAAAACACGGATCGACGGGCAGTATCCGTTTGGAATTGTGGAGGGCGGAAAAATTATTCACGAAGTGGGAACGGCGCGGATGGGAGCGGATCCGAAAACTTCCGTGCTTAATTCTTACTGCCAAGCGCACGATGTGAAGAATGTTTTTGTGACCGATGGAGCGCCGCTGGTGACCAATCCCGACAAAAATCCCACGTTGACCATCCTGGCGCTTTCCTGGCGCGCTTCGGAATATTTGCTGGATGAAGCAAAGAAAGGAAACCTCTGATGAGTGCGGGAATTTCGCGACGAGATATTTTGAAGAATCTGGCCATTGGCGCCGCGGGCGGATCCGTTTTGGAGGTGATTCCCGCGGAGGCGGCGGAATATATCCATCAATTGGTGCGGACGGAGAAGGGAACTGCCGCTTCCGCGAAATATGCGCCGAAATATTTTTCCGCGCACCAGTACGCCACGCTTATCTTTCTGTGTGATGCCATTATTCCCAAGGACGAGCATTCCGGCGGGGCAGTGGAAGGCGGGGCGCCGGAATTCATCGATTTGCTGACCAGTGAAAATGAAAAGTTTCAGTTGCGGCTTGGTGGCGGACTTTTCTGGCTGGATGGATTCTGCGGCGACCGCTTTGGCGCGACGTTTCTGGAATGCACACCGCAGCAAAAAACGGAAGTGATGGATTTGATTGCTTATCGCGCGAACGCGGTCACAAATCCCGCGGTTAGCCAGGGCGTGACGTTTTTCGTCTTGCTGCGGAATATGACTTGCGATGCCTTTTATACCAGCAAGATAGGGATCGCGGATTTGCAATATATTGGGAATACTTCACTGCGGGAATTTCCTGGGTGCCCGCCGCTGCCGCCGGAAAGCTAAGGTCAACCGCCGCGGTTTAATAGCGGAGATCGCTTAGATATTTGTAGCTGATGCGAATGTCGTCTATTCCCTTGGCGGCGTCGTTTTCCACAAAATAATGTTGAATGTCCGCTTGGCCGGAGTTCGCAAGAATGTGTTTCCAGTCGATCGAGCCCTGGCCCACGTCGGCCATGCGTGTGGATTGGTCGGCCATGGTGCCGCCCTGGCCCTTCCAATCCTTTAGGTGGACCATGGGAAAGCGGCCCGGGTATTTGTTGAAATAGGCGAGTGGATCGCCGCCTGCCACGGTGATCCAACAGAGATCCATTTCCATCTTCACCAGACTTGGATCCGTGTTTTCGAGAAAAAAGTCGTAGGGCAATTTGCCGCCGAGAGTGGCGGAGGGCTGGAATTCAAAAGTGTGATTGTGATAGCAAAACTGAATACCAGCTTTTTTGCATTGCTCGCCCGCATGGCTGAACAAATCCGCGGCGCGCTTCCAGCCGTCGGGTGCATTGCGCTGCGTTTCCTCAATCCACGCACAGACCAAGTATTTTTGCCCCATGATGTGCGCGTTTTCGACGATCGAGGGTACAGACGTTTCCCAAACTTTGTAATCGATGTGCGAGGACGGCGAGCCTAGGCCGTGGCTGTCCAGCATGGCGCGAACGTCTTTCGGCGAATGGTCGAAGTAGCCGGCCATTTCAACTTCTTTGTAGCCGACTGCGGCAACCTTGGCGATGGTTCCGGCGAAATCGGTCTTCATGAGGCCGCGGACGGTGTAAAGCTGTAGGCCGATCGGAGACACGCGATGGTCAGCTTCAGCGGGCCACGAGGATGCGCGTGACGCGGAATTTCCAAAGACAGATTCTGCCCACGCCAGAGGCGAGGCCGCTAGGCCAGTTGCCGCCAGGGAAGTGCCGATAAATGTTCGTCTGTTCATGGCGCGTATTTTACTCCGGGTTGGGGAACGGGATGCAAAAAAAAGGCGGCGCCCCCGGTGGGCGCCGCCTTTGTCTCGGTGATGTGGATACGCGCTAGGAAGTGCCGCGCCAGCTTAGAACTGGAAGCGCAGGCCGAACTGCATGATGCGCGGGTTGTGGGCGCCATCGAGGACCAGGAAGCCGCCGCCCGCGCAGCTTGGATCACCGGCATTGAAGGTACTGCAGCCGTCGGTGGTAGTAAGGCCAGTTCCGCCGGAGCTAACGCTCCCGCCGAGGGCGTTGAGCTGGGTGTGATTGAACACGTTGAAGGTTTCCCAGCGGAATTCAAACGCATAATGTTCCTTAAAGGCGAAACGCTTGAAGAGGCCGAAATCGAAATTCAAGCGGCCAGGCATCCGGAACTCATTGCGTTGCACATTGCCGAAGGTCAAGCCGGTGGGCAGCTCAAAAGCGGCGGGGTTGAGGGCCAGCACTCCGAAGCCTGCTTGGGCTTGCTGGGAAGCCGGAATAACGTAGGGATCACCAACGAGATCGAGGCGCGAAGGCGTGAAAGCCCCTGCTTTGGCGACGCCAGCATTGTCGCTGTATGTGGAACCGTTGACGACGTTGAAAGGCAGCCCGGACTGGACGACAGTGATGCCGGAAGCTTGCCACCCGCCGAGGAGGGTTCGGGTAAATCCCTCAGAATGCCTAAAGAACGGCAGGTTATAGACATAGCTGATGGTGGCATTGTGGCGCAGGTCGAAGTTGGAGCTGGCGCGATTCGCAGCGGGATCATAGCCGTTCACGGCCAAGGTTTCGCCAGAGTCGGAAGCATCGTCGATGGAGTGCGAATAAGTGTAGGAGAAACTCAGCGTGAGATCTCCGACGGTGCGCTGCAAGCCAACCTGCAGGGAATGGTAGATCGAGTTTGCTCCATTTTCGATGCTGGTAATGCTTCCGTAGCCAGAGTAGGGGCGGTAGTAAGGCGCAACGTTTAGGCCGCAGGCGACGGCCAAGTTTACCAGCGGCTGGCCAGTGACGACCGTGCCGGTACTGATGGTTGCCGAGGCGGGCAGGCCGGTAGCCGGATCCGGAATGATGCTGGCGCAATCGCTGGCCGTGATAGGAACGCCAGCGGGATAGGGATTGTTGGCGGCTGAAACCGGCTGCAGTTGGTTCAGGTCGCGGCGGAAGCTGAGCTGTGTGCCCTTGCTGCCGACGTAGGCCACTGATAAGAGCATGTGGCCGGGCAGCTCATGCTGAACTCCAAGATTCCACTGCTGAACGTAGGGCCATTCTGCGTGATCGGGTATGGAAATGGTGCTGCTAGGTGCAGGAGCACCCTGCGCGCCCGCGCCGACGTTAGCGTAACCCGAAATGTTGGCTACCGAGCCGTTAAGCACGGTGGGTGAGGTACCAGCCTGCAGGGCTTCGGCGTTGGCTTCGTTGCCGTTCATGTGTTCAAAGAAGATGCCATAGCCACCGCGAATAGCGGTCTTGCCGTCACCTTTGGGATCCCAAGCGAAGCCGAACCGAGGCGCGGGATTGATCCACTTGTTCGTCAAGCAGCCAGTGGCAACGCCTTTCGCTCCGCACTGGATAATGCCGTTTAGGAAATTGCCCGAGCCAGCCACCAAGAGCGCCTGGTTGCCGTTAGGATCGTTGTAGGGATAAAACTGGGGAGCGTTGGCGGCGACGAAAGCGGCGGGCGAGAAGTTGAATTCCTGGTCGAGTTTTTCCTGATAGCGGCCGAAGAAGCTCCAGCGCAGGCCGAGGTTCAGCGTGAGTCTGGAGGTAACGCGCCAATCGTCTTCAAAGTACGGCTCGAGGATTTTGTAACGGTCATAGAAATAAGGCTGCGAGCTGGTTTGGTTATAGCTGTTCACCTGGCCGGTCAGAAGATCGGCGAAGGGATTTCCCGTGGTGTTTGGATTGGAGATATCAAATCCGAGGATTCCTTGCTGATAAGTGGAGGAGTCCTGATTTTTCTGCGAGGCGACGAAGTAGGCGCCGATGATCATCGTCTGCTTGCCAATGGTCTTGGTGAGGTTGTCGCGATAGGTGTAGGTGGGATTGGCGTTTTTCCACGGGAAGTAGCCGGTGTCCACCGTGAATCCTCCGCTGCCATAAATCGCGCCATCGGCGCTGGCGTCGACACCGAAGGCCGGCAATTTTCCCTCCAGACCGTTGTTGAAGAGGGGCACGAGGCTGATGCCGCCAGAAGGAAGCGCAACGCTGGTGCCGGTAGTGGAGAGGTTGATGTGGTCCGCGGTATAGCTGGCGACGAATTCGTTGAGGAGCGTGGGGCTGAAATTGGAGGTGAGGCGAGCAACAAAGCTGGTGCCGGGACCCACAAAGTTGGTGCCGATGTTGTTGAAGCTGCTGCCATTGCCCCAGAGAGGATTTTCGACGACCGTGCTCCATGAATCATGAATGTAGCGGAAAGTGAGGCGTTCGGTATCCGTCAGATTGTGGTCCACGCGAATGAGTTCTTCGCGCCAAGTAGTGGGCAGCGCAGGGTTGCTGACGTAGGCCGGGATGGGACTTCCCGCAGCTTGTCCGGTGGCGTAATTGCCGTTCAGCCCGGTGAGATTATTGGCCTTGGGGATGAGCGCAACCAGTGCTTGCGCAGTGGAATCCAGAGTCACCGAATTGTTTACGAACGCGGTCCCCATTACCACTCCGGTCACCGGGTTGGTGGTGGTGGCGCTGTAAGGGCAATCGGGAAAGGCGGTAGTAGGAAAAGCGGATCCGGCCCCAGCGTACACCGGGCAGACATCATTGAAGTTGCCGGTACGCTCGAGGTCGGACGGAACGTTTTGATTGATCGGCGCTCCAGGGACCTTCTCCTTGCGCCATTCCTGCGACCAGAAGAAAAATGTCTTCTTCTTGTCGTTGTTATAGACGTGAGGAATGTAGAGTGGGCCGCCGACCGTGTATCCGAAGTCATGTTTTTTGTATTCCGGGCGCGCGATTCCTGTTCCATTATCCTGCCAGGAATTGGCGTTGAAAAAATCGTTTCGAAGATATTCAAAAGCGCTGCCGTGAAAGTCGTGCGTTCCCGATTTGGTTTCCACTTCGACGGTACCGGAACCGTTGCGGCCATATTGCGCGCCGTAATTGGAAGTGAGAACTTTGAATTCGGCGATCGCTTCGAGGTTGGGGTAAACGTTCAGCGTGGTGTTGCTGCCGTTGTCCATGTTGTCGCCGCCATCGATTTCCCAGTTGTTGTACTCGGTGCGGCCGCCATTGATGCTGTAGGCGACGTTGCCGTTGACCCCCACAGTGCCTTCATCCTGGCCCGTTTGGCTGACCACGCCGGTGGCCAAAGTCACTAGTTGCGTGAAGTTGCGGCCGTTGAGTTCAAGCTTGTCAACCTGTTTGCCGGTGATGGTGGTGCCAATCTCCGCGGACTGCGTATCGACTTGGGCGACATCTTCGCCGTTTACGATGATTTCCTGGGTGATGACGCCTACCTGAAGCTGCACATCGACGCGCGACTTTTGCGCAACGTCGAGGACTACGCGCTGCGCGAGGAACTTTTGGAAGCCCGCGGCGGTGACGGTGAGATTGTACGTCCCGCCGGGGAGACCGGCGACGGTGTAAGCGCCATCGGCATTGGTCTCGGTGTCGCGGGAGAGGTTGCCGCTTACCGTGGCGATGACCACCTTGGCGCCGGCGATGGCGGCGCCGGATTTATCGCTGACCGTGCCGGCGATGTAGCCAGTGTCCTGCGCGCGGGCGGCGCTGGGCAGGAACAAGAAAATCACGGCCGCACAGACCTGCAAGAGCCGAGCGATAGTAAGAAAATGGGAAGGGATGATTTTGGCCTTCACGTGAGACCTCCGAGAAATTTTTCAACAATCGTTTGCAAATTGTACTTCTTGGGGACGATTTATTTGCGGAAGCCAAGAACTGCCTTGCACGGTAGAGTCGCGGCGAAACGCCGGACCCGGGCAGGCTTGCCGCTTTTATGTCCCTTTTGCGATTCTCGACGTTCTCGCAAGCACCCGAAATGCACTATTAAAACGGATTAATACTGCATTTATGCTAGGGTGTCAAGCGTGAAATTTTGCGACGAAAAATTTGTTTCTCGGCAGGTTACCCGCCGCAGCCAGCCAGCGCGCGAATGTGGGGAACTCCAATCGCCGGCCATTTGCGGGCTGGAGCGGCTTGGGGCTTCACGCTATATTGTTGCCGTGAAAGGAGAAAATCGAGTGACTGGACGGGCCTCCCCGCGCTGGAGCGCAGCATCCCGACGGGGCCAGGATAGCTGCGGCGGCCCCAAAAAATTCCCGGCCATGATCCTGGCCTTGATTGCTGTGGCGCTCGCCATGGCCGCGGCACCGGCGGAAGATGCACGGGCTTCACAGGGCACTGCAGTGGTGCGGGTCGACGCGAAAGTCGCGTTTGAGAAGGGACAGGCGGCGCTGCAGGCTGGCGATTTGGATCTAGCGGAGAAATGCTTTCGGCAGGTGCTTTCCGTGGATGCTGGGTCGGCTGCGGCTTATGCAAATCTCGGCGTGATCGCGATGCGGCGGAAGGACTGGGATGGGGCGCTGACGCTGCTGCGGAAAGGGGAGCATCTGGACGCGAAGATGGTAGGGATTCGGCTGAACATTGGGTTGGTCGAGTTTCGGCGAGCCGATTATGGGGCGGCGATTGCGCCGCTTAGCTCCGTTGTGCGCGATCAGCCGGATTCTTCGCAGGCGCGTTATCTCTTGGGACTGTGCCAGGTTTTGACCGAGCGATATGCCGAGGCGATGGCGACGCTGCAGCCGCTTTGGGCAGAACGTTCCGGCGATGTGATGTATTTGTATGTGCTGGGGATTGCGGCGCACAACGCAGGCGATACGCAACTAGACGAGAAGGCATTAGCGCGGATGATTGAGGTGGGGGGCGACAGTCCGGAACTGCACCTGATTTTGGGGAAGGCCTATTTGAACCGGTTGGAGAACGACAAGGCCATTGCCGAGCTCGAGCGGGCTGCGGCGGAGAGCCCGCGGTCGCCATTCGTGCATTTCAATTTGGGATTGGCACAGATGCGGCTCGGGGGTAAGGACGAATTGGCGGAGCAGGAGTTTCGGCAAGACATCGCCATCGAGCCGGATCTGGCGGATGACTACGCGCAGCTGGGTATTTTGTATGCGCGGGAGCAGAAGCCGGAGGACGCGAAGAAAGCTTTTACGGAGGCCCTGCAGCGCGATCCGCGAATGGCTGCGGCGCGATTTGGGCTCGCGCAACTTTATTTCGATAAGTCGAAATTTGCTGCTGCGCTGCGCGAGGCGGATGCCGCGGCGAAGCTGGCCCCGGAGAGCCAGAACGTGCATTATCTGCGGGCGCGGATTTTGGGGCGACTAGGGCGGGCGGCGGAATCGAAGACGGAGATGGCGGTAACGCAGAAATTAATGAATCAGAGTTTGGGGAAGGCACGGGCGGACTTGGGGGATGCCGCGGTGCCGAATCCGGAGTTGACGAGCGAGCCCGATTGATTTGGCGCGAGTCTAGTGGCGATGGATCGTGGCTGTAAATTTTTGGCGGCGCTAGATTTTCGGGTTGGGCCATGCCCCGCGTTTTTGTTCCAGCGCAGCGGCCACTTCCAGGAGGAATTCCTCTTCGTTGGGGCGGCCGATGAGTTGCACGCCGATGGGTAAGCCTTCCGCGGAGAAATTCATCGGGATCGAGAGGGCGGGGAAGCCCACTAAATTCAGCCATTGCGAAGGGAGCATGGTTTCCCGATAGCTGGTGGGGCCTTGCCAGGTGCCTGCGTGGTGGCGAAAGGCTGGACTGTTGGATACGGGCGAAAGCAGGATCGGGACGTCGGCCATTTTGCGGAGGATCACGGCGCGGAGGCGATCGCGTTCGGCGCAGTTTGCAAGCAGGGTGTCGAGGGTTGGGGCTGGGCTGCTTTGCGCTACGGCGAGATATTCGCGGAATTCCGGGCTTAATTGCGATTCTTGATTTTGCGTGATGCTCGAGCGGAAGAGATGTGCGATGGCTGGGCCGAAGAAAAACCACCAGAGCTCCAGTGCGCGCGGTAATTCGGGGAGGCGAAATTGTTCTGTGTGGAAGCCGCACGCTGTGAGTGAGGCTGCGGCCATTCGGATAGCTGTATCGGTTTCTGGCGTATGAGTGCCCAGCGCTGCGGTGTCCAGGATGCCGACGCGCGTGACCTGTAGATTCTCGGGCATGAAGTTTCGTGGTGCGATTGGCGAAGAGAGTGCGTCGCCGGGATCAGGGCCGCGGAGGACTGCGAAGAGCGTGCGGAGGTCGGCGATCGTGCGGGCCATTGGACCGACTACGCCTAGCCAGGAGAAGGCGCCTCCGCCCGCAGGGAAGTGGCCGGTGGCGGGGATGCGGCCGGGCGTGGGTTTGAGTCCACAGATTCCGCAAAAATGGGCGGGGACGCGGATGGAACCACCGCCATCGCTGCCCACACCCGCAGTGGAGCAACCGGAGGAGATGGCGGCAGCTTCGCCTCCGCTGGAGCCGCCGGACGAATGGCCGAGGTTCCACGGGTTGCTGGTGCACCCTTGCAGGGCGTTGGCGGTTTCATAGGACATTAGATATTCGGGAGTATTGGTGTTGCCTAGGAGGATGGCTCCAGCGGATTTCAAGCGGGCGACCAATGGAGCATCTGCACCAGGAAGATAATTTTTGCGGAGTTGCGAGCCTGCGGGGCAAGGCCAGCCCGCGACGTCGATGCTGCTTTTCAGCGTGACCGGGACTCCCTGGAGCGGGCCGAGTGGCGCGCCCGCGCGCTGGGAGGCGTCCGCGGCTCGAGCTTGAGCGATGGCTCCGGCTTCATCGATGTGCGTGAAGGCGTTGAGTTGCGATTGCAGGCGCGCAATTTCCTCTAAATGGGCGGCGATGATGTCTTGCGCTTGAAATGTTTTGGCGCGAAGACCTTGCGTGATCTCCGCGATAGAGAGGAAGTTTAGTCCGGTCATGGGAATGAATTGCAGACTAAGCGGAGTGGAGAACCAGGTCAAGGTGGCGTGCAGGCGTTGGCTGTGGTCTGTCGCAGGTACAAAATCGCTTTATAAAATCGATTGACGAGTGGGACAGGCTGCCAACACACTGTCTGTAGCCGCGGTGGCGATGTTTAGCCCTGTGGCTTTCCGCGCGGACAGGATCACGCCTTCATGTTTACGTTTTCACGACGGTTAGCGCCGCTGGTGGTTTCGTGCGTGGCCGTGTTTTTTTGCGTTACCGCGGCGCTACATTCGCGCGCCAATCCCAGGTTCAACTTGGACATTCACGCTGCCGCCGATGCCAATTCTGCCTCCCATGATGAAGTGCAGGCTTTGCGTTTTAACTCGTTGGGCGTGGCGTATATGAATCAGCAGCGGCCCGCGGAGGCGCAGAAACTCTTTGAGCAGGCGTTACAGGCGGATCCTGATTTTGCCGTGGCGAAAGTGAATTTGGGAGTTGCGCTGCTGGCGCAGCAGAAACCCGACGCGGCGCGCGCCGCGCTGACCGCTGGCGCGGAGACGCGGCCGGACGATCCTTACGCCTGGTACAACCTCGGCTTGGTGTACAAGGATCTGAGCGAGCAGGAAAAAGGCATCGCGGCGTTCGAGCACGTTGCGAAAATCGCGCCAAACGAAGCGGATGCTTTTTATTTTGTGGGATATCTGTACACCCAGTTGCAGAAATACGACGAAGCGATCGCCTCGTTTCAAAAGGGCCTAGCCATTTTTCCCTATCATGCGTCGTCGGAATTTGGTTTGGCGCGGGCCTATCAGCGCAAAGGCAATGTGGATGCCGCCAAAGAGCATCTGGCCAAATTTCAGAAAATCACCAGCGAGCATCTGGGCGCGCCGTTTGGCGCGGGTTACGGCGACCAGGGCAAATTTTCTTACGCGGAGTTCGCGCGCGGCGAAGGACGGACGGTTCCCGCTGCGATCCCGGTGCATTATGCGGCGCAGCCCCTTCCGGAAGGGCTAACGAAAAATACGGGCGCTTGCTTTTTTGATTTTGCTGGAGACGGCAAGCCGGATCTTTTCTTGGTCAGCGGAGTTTCGGAGGGCGCCGCGGTGCTACTCCGCAATCTTGGCGATGGACGTTTCGCCGCCATCGCGGCAAAAGACTCTGGCATCGATGCAAAGGGTCCTGGCCTCGGCTGCGCCGCGGGCGATTACGATAACGACGGCAAGACCGATCTCGCAGTGTGTTTGGCGGATGGCGTGCACGTTTTTCATAACGAAGGCGGCGGCAGATTTAAGGATGCCACCGCGGTGCTGGGAATTCACACGGTTCCCGGTTGCGTCGGCGTGGTGTTCGTGGATTATGACCACGATGGCGATCTGGATTTATACGTGACCAGCGCGCCGGCTCGAGTTTCCGGAGCGACAGGCGATACGACGGCATCGCGCAGCAATCTTCTTTGGAGGAATAACGGCAATAGCACGTTCACTGAGGTTTCGGCGGACACCGCGCTGGGCGTGCCTGCGACCGGTGGCGGCGTGGTCGCCACGGACTTCAATAACGATCGCGCAGTCGATTTTGTAATGGCGGGCGGCGGCAGTGGTGCTGCCATCTATCTAAATCCGCGAGAAGGGAAATTTGTCGCGCTGAATGCCATCGATTTCAAGAAAGAGAATTTGCCTCCGGCTGTCGGCGTCGTCGCGCTCGATTTTGACAAGGATGGCTGGATGGATTTGGCGTTCACGCATGAGGGCGCGCCCGGGATCAGTTTATGGCGCAATGTGGATGGCAAACATTTGGAGCGCGTGCCGCTTCCGGATCTCGGGTGGAAAAAGGGTTGGGGAATTGCCGCGCTGGATTATGACAACGATGGGTGGATCGATCTGGTGGCTGCCGGCGAGACGGACCAAGGCGGAGAGCTTCGCATGTTGCGAAATCTGGGCGCCCGAGGCTGGAGCGATGTCAGTAAAGATTTGCAACTTGACACCGTGAAACTGCAACGGCCCCGCGCGGTGATTGTCGCCGACGTGACGGGCACGGGCGGCGCGGATTTCGTGGTTACGCAGCTCGATGGGCCCCCGCTGTTGCTGCGCAATCACGGCGGAAACAAAAACAACTGGATGCTCATCGACCTGAAAGCATTGAATGACAACAAAAGTGGCATCGGCACGAAGGTCGAAATGTATGCCGGAGCGCTGTATCAGAAATGGGAAACGGTTGGGAGTTCCGGCTACCTCGGACAGAGTGCCGCGCCCATTCTTGCCGGGCTAGGCGCTGAGAAAAATGCTGAAGTTGTACGCCTGCTGTGGCCGACGGGCGTGCCGCAGGACGAAGTAAATCTCGTGGCCGGGCGCGTCCAGACTATCGCTGAACTGGATCGGCGTGGCAGTTCGTGTCCGGTGCTCTTTTCCTGGAATGGTCGCGAGTACGAATTCATAGCCGACATGATTGGTCCCGGCGTCGTGGGCCACTGGGTGGCGCCCGGTGAACGCGATGTCCCCGATCCAACCGAATATCTAAAAGTCTCAGCGCGCAGCGTGAGGCCGCGGAATGGCTTGCTCAGTTTCCGATTCATGGAACCGATGGAAGAAACCGTCTATCTCGATCAGGTGCGCTTGCTGGCCATCGACCATCCGGCCTCCTACGACGTATTTCCCAACGAGCGTTTCGCCAGCAATCCGCCGTTCCCGGAATTTCGCGTCATCGCCAGCCAAAACGCGCGTCCGCCGGCGGGCGCCTGGGATGATCGCGGCAACGATGTGCTGCCGCTCATTGCGAAACGCGACCGTCGCTACGTCACCAGCTTCGACGAATTGCCCTACGCGGGCTTTGCAAAATTGCACTGGCTCGAACTCGATCTCGGTGCATGGGACGCGAACAAGCCGCTGCGTTTGATCATCGATGGCTACACGGATTATTTCACGGCTACGTCGATGTACGCGGCCGATCAAGCTGGCATAAAAGTAATCGCACCGTACGTCGAAGCGCAGAACGCCAAGGGCGAGTGGATTCGCGTCATCGACGACATGGGTTTTCCCGCTGGCCTGGCGCGTACCATGGTTGCCGATCTCACGGGCAAGCTCCCTCCCGGCACGCGGCGCATCCGCATCGTAAACAATCTGAAAATCTATTGGGACGCCGTGCGCATCGACCAAACGTTTGATCCGCCCGCCAACGCGCCCGCCGCGCACGTGAATGAAGTTCCGCTCGCCAACGCTTCGCTCACATTCCTCGGCTTCCCGCGTGAAACGCGCCTCAAGCCGGCCAGCGACACTTTGTACTCCTACGCCCAGCGCAGTATGTCCGGCCCTTACGCCCGCGCGGCAGGCAATTACACGCGCTACGGCGACGTGCGCAGCTTGCTTACCGCCTCCGACGATCGCTTCGCAATTTTTAGCTCCGGCGAAGGCGTGAAGCTGGACTTCGATCCCCGCCAACTTCCTGCATTGCCCAGCGGATGGGTGCGCGATTATTTCTTCTACGCGGACGGCTTCGAAAAGGATCTGGATTTCTACGCCGCGCACGGTTTCACTGTCGAGCCGCTGCCGCGACACGGCCTCGTCTCTTACCCATATCCTAAGGGGCAGGAGTATCCCGCGGACGCGGAACACTTGAACTATCAACTCGATTACAACACGCGCCAGCGCTCCGACCGCATGCCGTCGACCTTGCGCTACGACTACGCAAATCCGAAGTAGCGTTTGTTCGAGGACCGGAAGCATGCCGAAACCCGCGGTGATGACCATTCGTGACGTGGCACGCGTAAGCGGCTACTCCGCGTCCACCGTTTCCATCGTTCTAAATAACGCTCCGCTCTCGCGCTACATTCCCGCGGACACCAAGCTGCGTATCGAGACCGCCGCGCGCCATCTCGGCTATCGGCCGAATCCGCTGGCGCGTTCGCTCCGCAGCCGCCGCTCAAATATCGTCGGCGTAATGCTTTTCGACATCACCGACCCTTTTTGCACGCCCATTCTGCGCGGCATCGAGAATTCTCTGTATCAAGGCAGCATGCTTTCCTTACTCGCCGATGCGCACAACGAGCCCCGCCGCTTCGAGCGTTACCTGGAAATGCTGCTCGACCGTCGCGTCGAAGCGCTGATCGTCATCGCCAACTGGCTGGTGATGGACATCAAACTTCTCGCCGACGTAACGCGCCGCCAGATCCCCACCGTAATCGTTGGCCGCGAAATCGACATCGACACCGCCAACACCGTCGCCACCGACAACGAAGCCGGTGCCGCCGCCGCACTCGACCATCTCGCGCACCTCGGCCATCGCGATATCGCCTTCATCCGCGGCCCGAAAACGCTAGCCAGCAGCGGCCAGCGCTGGCGCGGCATTCGTGCCTACGCGCAACGCGCCGGCCTGACCCTCGATCCCAAACGCATCGCCGAATTACCCGAGTCTCTGGATCCCAATTCCAGCTTCGAAGCCGGAGCTCGCCTAACCGCCGAACTCCTCAGCACCGGTAAGCGCTTCACCGCCCTATTGGCCTACGACGACATGACCGCATTAGGCGCGCTCCGTGCGCTAAAGAAAAAAGGTGTAGCCGTTCCGGAAGAATGTTCGGTAATCGGCTTCGATGACGTAGCGCAAGCCGCGCTCTCCATTCCGTCGCTAAGCACGGTGCGTCAGCCCATGGAGGCCATGGGCACGCAAGCAGTAGGAATCATCATGGAAGCTATCGCTGCCGCCGAAGAAAAACGCGAAGTGGCTTTAGTTCGCCGCCGTCTACCCGCCGAACTAGTAGTCCGCGAGTCCACCCACCATCTGTAGTTGTAGTGCTGGTTTTTAGGCGCGCGCCTTTAACTCGTCGTTGCCATTGACTCTGTAATGGCGAATCTTCAGATTCGCATCTTTCTTTTCTTGCGACTCGCACGCCCGCTCGCAGTTGTTCGCTCATCCCAAGCGCGGGGAGAAGTCGGTCAACGCCAGGAAAGTGGAATCCACTTTTTCCACAATCTTCCCATTCGCTTCTGATTTATCACGGACGCTCTTCCACTCGGGGTCTTCCTGGAAGGATTTCCAGTTCGCGGCAGCCGCCTCGCGGCTTGGATGTTGCAGGATGTACACCAGCGTGTTGCCTTCTTCTGGCTCGTCGAGAGGTGTCCAATACGCGACGCTTTTCATGCCATGCCGGTCAAACAATTTAATAGTGTGCTCGCGGAAACGCGTCAAGAGGTCCGGCAACTTTCCCGGAGCGGTGTGATACACGCGCAGTTCGTAGACGGTTGAACTAGTCTGTATGGCACTGTCGTTGGCTTGGTGTGAGGCCGTGAAGGTTGACGCGGGTAGCAACGCCACCGCGGGAAGCGACTGCAGCAAGGTTCGTCTTTTCATAGGCGCATCGTACCAGAAGGGAGCGCCGTCCGGCGGCGGCTTGTGACGGAGCGTCGGCGCAACTGTTGTGCGAGGCATGCATCAGCGTGGGCGATTATCCAAAGGCCTGGTAATCCTCGCAGAATTAGGAGCCTTAAGGCTACTCGACGCCGAAGAACGCCGCACGCCAAACCGTTCTCTCGCCCACCGAATTAGACGCCTGGACCTCCAGGCGATAGCTGCCGGGGAGCAGCTTATCGAGCAAGATTTTTTTCGCAACTGGGAAGACCGAATTTTCCGGCCGAATTGCCGATTCCACTGGGAGCAAATCCGTTTCCGACTTGAGCTCTCCCGTCTTAGCGTCCCTGACCCTCATCTGGAACTGGAGCTTCACCGCTTCCGTCCCTGCCAGTAGGGGCTCGCGAATCTCGAAATAGCTCAACAGTCCATCGCTTTTCTTAAATCGCGTGTTTCCGGCCGGTGTGAACTCAACGCCGTTCGCGACCAACGGAACGTACTGGGGCGCCCGCTCTTGTTGTACCGATGCCTCAGGCGCCCGGAAATATCGCTTGCAAAGAATTATCCCGCTGATCGCGAGACTATCTTGATCAAAGCTTTCGACTCGCAGGGGCGCTTCCACCCGGCCAAATTTCCTCCCATCGGTTACCACCAGCTTTAAGTCATAGTTCCCTGGAGGCAGGTCCAATTGCGTTTCATAATGGCCTGGGATCACCTGGAATTCGTAATTGTTGCGGTCGCCTTCAGGCAGTGGAAGTGGGCCACGGTAAGCGTCGCCCAATATCGAAGGATGGCAAGCGATATCGCTGAAGCGCGCGGCGAGAGCCTTGTCGCTGTTATATACTATTCCCAAAACAGCAATCGTTGCGCTTAACTTATTGTCGTTCCATTCGCGTGAAAGAGCCTTCGAGGGAAACTCTGCGGAAACATCCACGCGATTCGCTGCGGAATCACCGAAAAAGGAGCTCGCTTGGACAGAGACAAAAAACTTTCCCTTTCTGGCTGAATCTGCATAATCATCCATTTGTTTTCCAAGCTTCGTTCCATCCACCGCGTCGTAAAGTTCATTCTTCGTGTTGCAATATTCCTCTCGGGCATACACCGTCGCACGACGGCGATCCACCTTGACCTTGATTCGGTGACAAGGGCGCACCGGGGACGCTGGAGGCGGTACATAGGAAATCAGGTATACATGCATGAGCCACAAACCTGAACCACTATAAATTTGTGGCGGCAAATCCGGACTGGCCCAAATACCCCTGGGTGTACATGCGGATTCGAGGTGATGAGAGACGTTGTCGCGTACGTCCCAAACTCGCGGCAGGTCCACCGCGACGCTCTGGATTTGTTGCTCTATGCCATCTTCGAAGACGTGAAAATCTTTCGCTGCGAGACCCGTGACTTCTGTATCCAACTCTTCGAGATATCCACGTTCCCGAGCGATTCGGACGTCGGACTTATCAACGACGAACACAGGCACTACCACCTGCTGAGATTCCACGCGAATTGCAGACGGACCTTCGGTCTGCGCCTGGGCCGATGCCACAGTGCTGAAAACTGTTCCGCTGAGAAAAAGAAGCAAAGCTAACCTCTTGTTGGTTGCGACGGTCGGCGGCAAGTAGGAGCTCATCGCGCCTCTCGCGCCTCCACGAACTGAAGCACGGTCCTCACCGGAATGGCCATGGAAATGGGCGTGGACATATTCATCGCCTTCTAGTCTTATGACGAAGAAGTTAAAATTGCAGTTGCATCCTGGATGGAATCCGCAGCTAGTCAGAACTGGGACCGATTGCCCAACTGCTGCCCAACTCCAGCCAAGTGTCGTGTAATCGGCAACCGGCTGAGTTTGCCTCAGTGCTTCTCCTTAACCAGCAATTTACGCACTTGCTCCAACTCTTCCTTCTTCACCTTATCCACAACCGGAAATTCGAGCTGCAGGCTGTCCAGAGTTTCCACGATGGCCGCGGACACCACCAGCCGCGAATACCACTTGTTATCCGCGGGAACCACGTACCAGGGCGCGTGCTTTGTCGCGGTCTGCTGGATCAGCTCTTCGTAAGCTCTCTGGTAATCCTTCCAGTAGCCGCGTTCTTTAATGTCCGCCAAGGAGAATTTCCAGTTCTTGTGCGGATCGTCGAGGCGCGCGAGAAAGCGTTTCTTCTGCTCGCCCTTTGAAAGGTGCAAGAAAAACTTCCGCACCACCACGCCGTTGTGCGTCAGGTATTTTTCAAACGCGTTGATATCCTCGTAACGCTGCTCCCAGAGATGTTTGTTCGTAATCGCTTCCGGCAGCCGCTCCGCCCCGAGCATTTTTCGGTGTACGCGCACAACCAACACTTCTTCGTAGTACGAGCGGTTGAAAATCCCGATTTTCCCCCGCGACGGGACCCGTTGATGCGCCCGCCACAGATAATCGTGGTCCAGCTCCTCCGTGCTAGGCGTCTTAAAAGACCAAACATCGCATCCCTGTGGATTGACCCCGGACATAACATGGCTCACCACGCCATCCTTGCCCGCCGCGTCCATGCCTTGCAGGATGATCATCACCGCCCATTTATTCTGCGCCCATAATTTTTCTTGCAGCACGGTGAGGAGTTGCGCGCCGTGTTCGAGCAGTTGTTGCGCTTCGTCTTTCGAATCGATGTGCCCCACGTCCGCCGGATCCCAATCCTTCAGGCGGAATTTTTTCCCCTTGGTGATGCGGTAGGATTCGGCGATGCTCACTGCTTCTTTGGTGAATTTGTGAACTTTCATGGCGATGCTGGCAGTTTAGTGCACAATCCACAAAACACAAAAGGCCCGCTCCCGTAACGCGGGGCGAGCCTTTCATGGAGATCGGTTCTTGCTGGAAGATGCGGTTAGTCGATGTCCGGCTGAATCGGTTCGCCAGTCGACGGATCAAGAATCAGCTTGTGATTTCTCGCCTTGTCGCCAAAGTCGAAGAACCCATTCAGCGTCCCGGCTTTGGCGTCGTTCGAACCATTCCCGATGCGGCCCAGGCTCCAGTTATCCTCGATAAACCGCAAAATCGATGATTGGTCCGTCAGCAGGTGGTCCACATAGTTGTGCTTGGCGTATGGCGAAATCACGATGAGCGGAAGGCGCGGACCGTAACCGCAGCGGCCAGGCGTGCCACCCGCGGGCGTCGTGCCGCAAGTTCCTACACCAGTCAGGGCGTCGTCCGGCACGTCGGATTGGCTAACAACCGTGTCCATGGCGTGATCGTACCAGCCATCGGAGTCGTCGTAGGCGATGATGATCGCCGTGTCCTTCCAATAGGGGCTCTGCGCGATCGCATTGATGGTATTCACGATCCACGTTTGTTCATCGAGAGGATCGGAATAACCGGGGTGGCCATCGAACGCGCCCTTAGCCTTCAGGAACGACACCGTCGGCAACCGGCCTTCATACAGCGCGGTCATGAAATAGCTTAGGTCATACTGATGGTTGGCCTGATCCGTCGCGCCGATTTTGGAATCATCGCTCGGCGGCAGATGCTTCGGGTTGGCGGTCGACTTATAGTATTGAAACGGTTCGTGATGCGGAATGTAGTCGTTGTAGCCGCTAGGCGATGCCAGGCCCGTGCTCGTGGCGCCGCAGGCTGGCGTTCCGTCGGGGTTGGTGCCGGTTGTGGCAAATCCCCCGGCAAACCATCCCCACGTCAGGTTCTTTTTGTTGAGCAAGTCGCCGACGTTCAAGCCGGACATGATGACCCGCGTGTCCTTGGCCGTGCCCAACACCGGAGTCGTCAGGCAATCGTCATAGCCGGGGCGAGGATCGCCGATCAGCGCCCCATAAGATAAACCGCCCGCGATGGCTCCGCTGGGGTTGCCAGGGGTTACGCCGTTGGCGTCGAGAGGCACCAGCGTCGCGCAACAGGTGTTTCCCGTGATCAGGTTGATGGCACCCACGCTCGACGGCCCGAAGTTCGTCCCAAAGGAGTTATCGCTCATGGCGTAGTGTTGCGCATAATTCCATATACCGGTCACGGTGTTGCCGTCGAAGTAGGCCATTACGATGCCCGGCCCTTTGCCCGCATCAAAGCAATAGCCGGAAGCGCCCGGCTTCAGCGGATTTCCGCTCGAATCCAGGCCGTTTCCCGAGCCGGTTTGTTGCGGGAACTTGTCCATCAGTCCCTTGTCGAAAGCGGCTTGCTCCGGAGTGTAATCGTGATCCTGATCGCAGGTCACCGCTTGCGAGTGGCTCAGCAGGAAAGGCTGCGTGGAGTTGGGGTTCTCGCTGAGCAGGCCCCCGGCCAATAGATTGTTGACGCGGGGTGTGTCGTCTTTAGCGTGGAATGCCGGAACCCCGCTGGGATTCGTGGCATACGGGTACGTGCCGAAATAATGGTCGAAGGACTGGTTTTCATCGTAAATCACGACGACGTGTTTGATCGGCGTAGCAGTCTCGTCTGCTTGCTGGCCAAATGAGACCCCGGGCATCGCGGCTGTCAAGGTAAGTGCTGCCAGCGCGGACGCGAGACAGCGTAAAGGCTTTTGAATCATAGCTCTCCTTTGTGTCTGGGAAATTCCTAGCGGTCTCCTTCGCCATTCCCGGTCGGACTCGCCAGCTACCACCACGGCGACCAGGAACGCCTGAAGGCGCATCCGCCGTATGGAGATACGCGCCCCGTGTTATCGCCGTGTGAAGGGAAAATGAATACTTGTGAGAGGCGTCGCCGCTTCCGCCTCAACCCAGCAGTCGCCTTGAACTGCAGTAAGCGCGAAGCATCCGACAGGCAATAGCTTTCCGCAGCGTCTGCAAGCTAGGAGCTTCATTTATTAGTGGATTGTTAGTAAATATTCCTGGTGCCTAACTTGCCTGGAATCATCACTTACGAAAGTGTATCAAAACAAATGACTTTAACTCCCTTTAGAATGAACGCTTAAAAAACCCTGGGGAGTATCATGGCTGGGCGTCCGCAGTCCGGTGCGTCCAGAACAACTACAGAGACTTCCGTCCGCGCAGCTCGCCCAGGCCTCATCCTCACGCTCGTGTATACTTCTTTGGATCACACGCACTCATGATTCCTTTCCTGCACATCGGTTCGCTGACCATCCCTACGTTTGGTCTGATGGTCGCCACCGCGCTGCTCGTCGCGGGATACATCCTTCAGGCCGACATCAATCGCCGCGGAAACCTGACCGTCGCGGCGACAAAAAGAACACCCAAAACGCCGTCCGCGCCCGCCCACCATGACGAAGGCTTTCTGATCGTCACCGTTGCAGGCATTGCCGGACTAGTCGGCGCGCGGCTTTACCATGTGCTCGAAACGCCCGCGGAATTTTTTGCCGATCCCCGGCCGATGCTATTCACGCGTTACGGCTTTGCGTGGTTCGGCGGATTTCTCGGCGGATTTCTCGCACTTATTTTTCTGGCGCGGCATTTCAGAATTCCACTGTTGGAATTTTTTGATATTTGCGCTCCGGCCGCCGCCGTCGGCTACGCCATCGGCCGCATCGGCTGCCTGCTTTCCGGCGACGGCGACTACGGCCGTCCCACTTCGTTGCCGTGGGGCATGAGTTTCCCGAACGGCGTCGTGCCCACGACGGAAACGTGCGTCCAACAGGGCTGGCCAGCGAATTGTAGCGTGCATCCCACGCCAATCTACGAATTCTTGATTTGGATTGCCATTGCCGCGTTTTTGTGGCACATGGGCAGCAAAGCCGTGCGCGGCCCGAAAGCCAAAGGCGAAATTTTCTGCAACTATTTAATTCTGACGGGAATCGCCCGCTTTTTGATCGAATTTTGGCGCATCAATCCGCGTTCGTTTTTCGGTTTATCGAACGCGCAAGCGGCCAGTCTCGTTTCCATTCTTGTTGGCGCGGTGCTTCTTTGGCGTATTAAAAGCCGCTACTACGCACTCAAGCAAGAGCACCGCATCGTCGAACACATAAGTTCCCGCGGCGACGTGTTGCAGCAGGAGTATCGCAAACCCACTCCCGAATGTCCGCATCCCGAACGGTGGCACATGTACGATTCCATGACCGCGGAAGTAGAAGTGCTGGATTTTCTGAAAGCCCTAGTCGCCATCCTGAAGCCCGAGCTGGTGGTCGAGACCGGAACATTTTCCGGACTCAGCACCCTGCGCATCGCCGAAGGTTTGCAGGCCAACGGCGTCGGCAAAGTCATCACCTGCGAATACGACGCGAAAGTTTTTACGGCGGCAGTCGAACGATTTAAATCCTCTGGACTGTCGCAATGGATCGAAGCGCGCAACGAATCCAGCCTGCAAATGAACGTCGACGGCCGGATCGATTTTCTATTTTGCGATAGCGAGACTTCCATTCGCGAGCAGGAGGTTCGCCGCTTCCTCCCGCAAATCAGCCCATACGGAATCATCGTGATGCACGATGCCAGCTCCTCGATGAAAACGGTGCGCGAAGGCGCCCTGAGAATGGAGCAGGAAGGGTTGCTCTCGGTGCTGCTGCTGCCAACTCCACGCGGCTTGGTCCTCGCGCAGAAACGCCCGGGCCGCGTCTAACTATTGCTTGTACACTTTGCCTTCCTTCATCACGAAGGCCACATGTTCCAGCACGCGCACATCCGCCAGCGGATCGCCGTTCACGGCGATAATATCCGCGAATTTTCCCGGCGCGATGGACCCGAATTCTTCCGGCTTGCCGATCAGCGTAGCCGCATTAATCGTTGCCGACTGAATCGCCTGCATCGGCGTTTGCCCATACTTTACCTGATACGCGAACTGTTTCGCGTTCGTCCCGTGCGGACAAACGCTGGCGTCCGTTCCAAATGCGATCTTCACGCCCAGCGAGACCGCCTTCTTGAAGTTCTGCCGCTGCACTTCGCCATATTCGCTTTCTTTGACTTGAAAATCAGTCGGTGCGCTGTTTGTTCCGCCTGCCATGATGCATTCATCGTCATAAATATCCGCCACTAGATACGTCCCGTGCTCCTTCATCATTTTCAAACCTTCATCGTCGATCATCGTGCCGTGCTCGATGGACGCCACGCCCGCGCGCACGGCATTCTTGATCCCGCTCGCGGCGTGCGCATGCGCGGCCACGCGCAAACCCTTTTTGTTGGCCTCTTCCACCGCCGCGCGAATTTCCTCATACGTAAAATCATCGGTCGTCGGCGTGCTCCCATGCGATAAAAATGCTCCCGTCGCGATCACCTTGATCAAATCCACATCGTTAGCTTCCAGAGCGCGCACGCGCTGACGTACTTCATCCGCGCCATCGGCCACGCCAAAGCGCAAATCCCACGGCAAGGTAATATCCGGCGCCACGCCATTCAGCGAGCCGCCACCGCCGGTAATCGTGATGTACGCCCCGGCCACGAACATGCGCGGCCCCACCACGTCTCCGCGCGCAATCGCATCGCGCAGCGCTACATCCACCAGCGCGCGATACGTGCCCACATCGCGCACGGTAGTAAACCCCGCGAGCAAAGTGACTTTCGCGTTCGGGATCGATTCAAACGCGCGCACCGCCGAAGTTTTTCGCAGCTCTGACATCGGATCCGTATCGTTCGCATCCCCCACCAGATGCGTGTGGCAATCAATCAGTCCCGGCAGCACCGTCATGTTGGAAAGGTCGATCATTGTCGCGCCCGCCGGGATTGCCGTGCCCGGGCCTCCCACGGAAACAATCTTTCCGTTTCGCAGCGCGATTACTTGATTCACGAGCACTTTCCCGGCATCCACATCGATAAATTTGCCGGCGCGAATAACGGTGGTAGCTGGCGCAGGCTGCGCCGCCGGGCCCGCGGGCGCAGCTTGCGCCGCCGCGTGAACAGGAAAGTAGGAAAGCAGCAGAAACATCCAAGAGCCGCGCTTCAGCACGTGATTCCTTTCCTGATGCCGGTGAGCTACCGAAGGAGGGACATTTTGTTCCGCCAGTCTACGCATTTCAAGAAATAAAAACAGGCGAGCGTAACCGCAAAGAGCAAAGACTACAGCATCTGCCGCAAAACGTATTGCAGGATGCCGCCGTGTTTGTAATACGAAACTTCTTCCGGAGTATCGGCGCGCGCAATCGCCGAGAATGTTTTCGTCGTACCATCCGCGGCCGTGGCCCGCACCGTGACGCTTTTTTTCGGCACCAGCGAAGCCACGCCTTCCACATCGAATACTTCGTGCCCGGTCAAATTCAGCGTTTCACGATTTTGCCCCGGCAAAAATTCCAGCGGTAACACACCCATGCCGATCAAATTACTGCGATGGATGCGCTCGTAGCTTTCCGCAATCACCGCCCGCACGCCCAGCAGGCGTGTGCCCTTGGCCGCCCAATCGCGTGACGATCCGGAGCCGTATTCTTTTCCGGCCAGCACCGCCAGCGGCACGCCATCCTCACGATATTTCAGCGCCGCATCGTAAATAAACATCTTCTCGCCATCGGGCAAATGCAGCGTCCAACTGCCTTCCGTCCCCGGTGCCAGTTGATTGCGCAGCCGGATATTCGCAAACGTGCCGCGCATCATCACTTCATGATTCCCGCGCCGCGCGCCGTAAGAATTAAATTCGTGCGGCTTCACGCTATTGGCGATCAAATATTTTCCCGCCGGGGAATCCACGGCAATGGAGCCCGCGGGAGAAATATGATCCGTCGTGACGCTGTCGCCCAGAATTGCCAGTACCCGCGCGCCGTGAATATCCGCCAGCTCCAGCGGATTCTTCGGCATGTTCTCGAAGTACGGAGGCATTTTGATGTACGTCGATTTGGGATCCCACTGATAAACATCTCCGACAGGAACCGGCATGGACTTCCAATGCGCATCGCCTTCATAAACTTCCGCGTACTGTTTCCGGTATTGCGCGCTGGTCACCGCAACGCGCACGGTACTCGCGATCTCCTGTGGCGTGGGCCAGACTTCGCTCAAAAATACCGGCTTGCCATCGCTCCCGATTCCCAGCGGCTCGGTCGTCAAATCGATATCCATGCGCCCGGCCAGCGCATACGCGACCACCAGCGGTGGTGACGCCAGATAATTCGCGCGCACCAGCGGATGAATGCGCCCTTCAAAATTGCGGTTGCCGCTGAGCACCGCGACGGCCACCATGTTGTTGTCTTTAATCGCCGCGCCGATATTTTCCGCCAGCGGGCCGCTGTTGCCGATGCACGTCGTGCAGCCGTAACCGACGAGTTGAAATTTCAATTCATCCAAATACTGCGTCAGCCCTGCGGCGTTCAAATAATCCGTCACTACTTTAGAGCCCGGCGCCAAACTCGTTTTCACCCAAGGCTTGGTGCGCAATCCGCGCTGCACGGCTTTTTTCGCCAGCAGCGCCGCGCCCAGCATCAGCGAAGGATTCGAGGTATTTGTGCAACTGGTGATGGCGGCAATCACGACCGCGCCACTCGACAGATCGAACGAATCGCCATTGTTCCGCACTTGCACGTGTTTCGCGGTGGCCGCGTCAACCACTTTGGTAAACGAGGCCTTGGCCTCGCGCAGCGCCACGCGATCCTGCGGCCGCTTCGGTCCCGCCAGCGTGGGCTCAACGCTGCCCAAATCCAGTTCCAGCGTGTCGCTGAAAATAGGGTCAGCGGTTTCATCCGTGCGAAAGAGCGACTGTTCTTTGCAATACGCTTCCACCAACGCCACTTGCTCCTGGCTGCGGGCGGTGAATTCGAGGTACGCCAAGGTCTCGGCGTCCACGGGAAAAAATCCCATGGTCGCGCCATATTCCGGGGCCATATTCGCAATGGTGGCGCGATCCGGCACGCTCAAGCTCGAAAGGCCCGAGCCATAAAACTCCACAAATTTTCCAACCACGCCTTTCTTGCGCAGCATTTCTGTCACGGTCAGTACCAAATCCGTAGCCGTAGCGCCTTCGCGCAGCCGCCCATGCAAACGGAATCCCACCACTTCGGGAATCAGCATCGAAGAGGGCTGGCCCAGCATTGCGGCTTCTGCTTCAATTCCGCCAACGCCCCAGCCAAAGACGCCGAGCGCGTTGATCATCGTGGTGTGCGAATCCGTGCCCACCACAGAATCCGGATACGCTTCAAACCGGCTCCCAAACGGCGTCACGCAAACCACGCGCGCCAAATATTCCAGATTCACTTGATGGCAAATTCCGGTGTCCGGCGGCACCACCTTGAAATTCTGAAACGCCGTCTGTCCCCAGCGGAGAAACGCATAGCGTTCGACATTGCGCTGAAATTCCAGCTCGGCGTTCAATCCAAAAGCATTCGCGCTGCCGAAATTGTCCACCTGCACGGAATGGTCGATGACCAGCTCGGCGGGAAAGAGCGGATTGATGCGCTTGGGATTCCCGCCCATGCGTGTAAACGCTTCGCGCATGGTGGCGAGATCTACGATCGCGGGAACACCGGTGAAATCCTGCAGCAGCACGCGCGCGGGCATGAAGGCAATCTCTTTTTCCGCCGCATGCGGTGTCCAGGAGGCCAGCGCCTCGATGTCCGCCGGATGCACAAAGCGTCCATCTTCGCAGCGAAGCAAATTTTCCAGCAGAATGCGCAGCGAAAACGGCAGTTGGTTCAGGTGTCCGACGCCGTTCTTTTCCAGGCGCTCAAGCCGGCGAATCTCAAAGCTCTGCGCTCCCACATGCAGGGTGTCGCTGGTGCCAAAAGAATTTCCCACGGAAATGGCCATCCGAGCCGTCCTTTCCAGCAAACCATGCCACTATGATAACCGAATTCCAATCACCGCGCGGACGGCTATACTGTTTCGGACGCCTGTTTCGCGGCTTTTCGGCGGCGTCTTTGTCGGCGTTCTTGCGCTATGAACATCGTCCTGATCTCCACTTACGAACTCGGCCGCCAACCTTTTGGCTTGGTCTCTCCGGCCGCGTGGCTGCGCAGCCGTGGCCATCAGGTGACCTGCCTCGATCTCACGCGCCAATCGCTAAATCCGGGCGCAATCGCGGCCGCCGAACTGATTGCTATCTATCTCCCGATGCACACGGCGACACGCCTGGCCGCCCAACTGATTCCAGAATTGCGCCGCCAAAATCCGCGAGCCCATCTTTGTTGCTATGGCTTATACGCGCCGATGAATGTTGCACTGCTGCAATCACTCGGCGTGCAAACCCTGCTCGGAGGAGAATTTGAATCCGGTTTGACAAGTCTTGCCGGACAACTTTCCTCCGGTGCGCCGGAACCATCACCGCCAGCACAAAACGCAGCGCCACACGTTCAGCCGCAACCGCTGATTTCTCTGGAAAGATTGCGGTTTGAAGTTCCCGATCGCACCGGCCTGCCATCCATCGAAAAATACGCGCACTTGCTGATTCCCGGCGGCGGCTACCGCCTGGTTGGCTCGACGGAAGCCAGCCGCGGCTGCAAACACCTCTGCCGCCATTGCCCGATCGTGCCGGTGTACAAAGGCGTCTTCCGCATCGTGCCGCGCGACGTGGTACTCGAAGACATTCGCCGTCAAGTCGCCGCCGGCGCTCAGCATATTTCTTTCGGCGATCCCGATTTTTTCAACGGCGTCGGCCACGCGCTGGAAATCATAAAATTGTTCCATGAGGAATTTCCCGCCGTTACCTACGATGTCACCATTAAAATAGAGCATCTGAAAAAATACGCGCAGCATCTCGCCACGCTGCGCGACACTGGCTGCCTCTTCGTGATCAGCGCGGTCGAATCCGTGGACAACGCCTTTTTGCAAATTCTGGACAAAGGCCACAGCCGCGAAGATTTTCTTGAGGTAGTCGAAATGTTCCGGAAACTGGGTATGACGCTGCACCCGACCTTCGTGCCGTTCTCTCCGTGGACCACGATGGAAAAGTTTCTCGACTTGCTGCAGATTATTTACGACGAAAATTTGATAGAAAACGTCGCACCCATTCAATTGGGCATCCGCCTGCTGATTCCCGCAGGTTCGCGTTTGCTCGAACTCTCCGAAGTGCAAAACCTGGTCGGTCCGTTCGATGCGCAATCGCTGGTTTTTCCATGGCGGCACCGCGACCCGCGCATGGATGTCCTCAGCGCCGAAATCCAGCAGATCGCGGCCACTGCTGACGCGCAAAAAATTTCGCGTTCCGCGACCTTCGCGCAAATCTGGGCGGCCGCCCATGCCGCCGCCGGCCTCGCGGCACGAACTCTTGCGCCGCTACGCCCATCGCTGCCCGTGCCATTCTTGAGCGAGCCGTGGTATTGCTGCGCCGAACCCACGCCCGCGCAATTCGTTTCCATTGGCGCAGTGTCGCCCGTTCCTGCGGCGCCCACAGCCGCCACGTTGGTGCCGATCAAACATCCCATTATCTCCGCGGATCAATTCGTCTAATAACACGCACCGATATCGCCATGTCCGAATCCCGCCAAAGCGTCCTGCTCTTCACTTCCAAGCTCGGCTACCAAACCCGTAGCTTCGAGGAGGCCGCGAAGAAACTAAACGTCGAACTCGTCTACGTCACCGACCGCTGCCACCAGCTCGACGATCCCTGGGAGGATCGCGCGATTCCTGTGCACTTTGAAAAACCCGCTGAAGCCGCGCAATCGGTGGTGGAAAAAATGAGACGTGCGAATATCGCGGGAATTTTGGCGCTTGGAGATCGCCCCGCACACGCGGCGGCCTTTGCCGCGAGAGCGCTCAGCATCCCGTTTCACCATCCGGCCGCGGTGGAAGCCTGCCGCAGCAAACTCCGCATGCGCGAAGTGTTGCGCGATGCCGGCTTGCCCGTTCCCTGGTTCCGCGCCGTCGCGCTCGAGCCCATTCCAGAGCCAGCGCTGTTAGGCATGCAATATCCGTGCGTGCTCAAGCCGCTCTCGCTTTCAGCCAGTCAGGGCGTGATTCGTGTCAACAACCGCGAGGAATTTATCGCCGCAGCCACGCGCATTCGCAAGCTGCTGCAAACCCCCGAAATCCAAGCCACGCGCGAGCCCCGCCTGAACGAAATCATCGCGGAAGGATATTTGCCCGGCAGGGAAGTCGCCGTGGAAGCGCTGATGAGCGCCGGCGAACTCCGCATTCTAGCCATCTTCGACAAGCCCGATCCGCTCGAAGGCCCGTACTTTGAAGAAACCATCTACGTGACGCCTACGCGCCTCGGCCCGCAGCAAATCACCGCAATAGAAAATTCTCTGCGCGCCTCCGCCACTGCGCTGGGCCTTTCGCATGGTCCGATTCACGCGGAATTTCGTATCGGCGAGTTTCTCGGCGATGACGCCAAGAAAGGCGCAAGTAACCACGGCGATCCTAGTGCTCGCCAAGGCGTTAGCACCGGTAACGAAACCGTCTGGCCACTCGAGATCGCGCCGCGGCCCATCGGCGGCCTGTGTGCGCGATCGCTGCGTTTCAAAACACGAAACGTGGAGACCATCGGCCTGGAAGAACTTCTCCTGCGCCACGCTTTGGAATTACCGGATAGCGATGCCCCGCGCGAAGAAGCGGCGTCGGGGGTCATGATGATTCCCGTTCCGCAAAGCGGCGTCTTCTCCGGTGTTAGCGGCGAAGAAGAAGCCGCCAGCACGCCGGGCGTAACGCAAATCCTGATCAGCGCCCGCGCGCACGATTACATCGCCACATGGCCGGAAGGCGCCAGCTATCTGGGTTTTATTTTTGCTGGAGGAGAAAATCCCGAAACCGTAGAGGCCGCACTACGCCAAGCTCACCCCAAACTAACCTTCCAAATCACGCCGCGCCTGGAGGTCCACCACCCGTCATCATCCGTTCAGAACCGCTAGCCGTTTCCTTTACGTCCTTCGCTCCTATCCCTTGGCTTTCGGCGCCACATAGCCTTCCGGAAGCTTCGCTCCCGCGCCAAAGAAAAACTGTTCCATCTGTTCTTCCATAATTTTCATGGAATTCGGATCCAGTGGATTCAGCCGGTACTCGTTCATCACCATCTTGGAATGCTCGATCCACAATTTCCAGGCATCTTTCGAAACATTTTCGAACACGCGCTTGCCAATCTCGCCCTTCCACGGCACGCGCTCCAGTCCCGGCATATCGCGGCCAAACTTTACACAATGCACGACGCGCTCACCCGGTTTCGCGGGCGCACTGGCAGTGGGCGTCGGTGTACACGATTCGTCGGCCATCATCATCCTCCCCCAAATTCATGGAACTTCACCTTACTGCACAACGGCGCAAATTCCTAGCGCGGGCGCGTCGCTTTGCGAAAGTTCGTCCGCACGGCCAAGCTACTGATCGCGGGGAAACCCTCTTGGAGGCGCGCGAATGAGACGCAAAGAACAAAACAAATGTAGCGCCCCACCTATAGGCTTGACGCCTCTCTGGGGCCGATGGCACCATGCGCGGCATGTCGGTTGCGCGATCTAGCCCACAGCAAATACGAGCGAAGCCTCCAACCGCCGCCGCAATCCAACGCTATTTTCTACCGCTCGTCCTGCTGATCACCGCATGCGGCGTAGCCCGATCTTCGTGGGCCACGGCCCTCGATGGCTTCACCATCGACGAGGCCTACCACATCGCCGCCGGCGCCACGTATTTGCGGCTTCACGATTTTCGTATCAACCCCGAACATCCGCCGCTCGTTAAACTTGTCGCCGGCGTTTCGGCGCCGGCTTCGATCTTGCATCTTTCCGCGCTGCCACAATTCGACGGCAAAGAACAAGAACGTCGTTACGCCGAAAACGCGGTGTACACCGACAGCGATCCGCAAGTTATCCAACACCGCGCACGCATCGCCATGTTCATCTTTAACTCTGCCTTGCTGGTGATCCTCGCGGTGGTCCTGCGCAGACTTTTCCATCCGGTCATCGCCTTGGTGGCGCTTGGCGTACTGCTGCTCGATCCGACGGTCGCCGCACATCTGCCCGTGGTGATGACCGATCTTCCCCTCGCGCTTCTCGGGGCCATCTCTATCAGTCTCGCTGCCCTGGTTCTGCGAGATGGCCGCTGGTCCGATGCGCTTTGGCTCGGTTTGTCCACGGGGCTGCTGCTTGCCACCAAACATTCCGCCCCGCTGGTGGCGGTGCCGATTGCCGTCGGTTGCATCGCTTATCTTATCTATTGCGCGGCAGAAGGCTGGCCTTGGACGCGTATCGCCACTCTGCTGACCGTTGCAACCCTGCTAGCCGTAACGGTGCTCTGGGGTCTTTACGGCTTTTGCTACACGGAAAGTGGCACCACGGCCCGACATTTCAACCGCCCGCTCGAACTAAAAATTTCCGACCTCGAGAGTTCGCGCTCCCGCACCGCTCTGACTTTTCTTTCGAGATTCCATCTGGCACCACGCGCGTACATCTGGGGTCTCGCGGACACCATGCGCGCCGGTCTCGAAGGTCGCGCCGATGAAGCACACGTCTTTGCACGTAGCTATGAAACGCGCACGCCGCCGTGGGTTCCGCTAGCCCTCCTGGCCATTAAGATTCCGCTCGGAATAATGGCGCTCGCGTTCGCCGGATGCGTTTTTCTGCTTCCGGGAAAATTGCCGCCGGCCATGCGCTGGCCGCTGATTGGTTTTGTCGCCGCTGGGCTTTTTTTCCTTGGTTTTGTCTGCCTGAAGGGTGTTCCCTACGCGGGCGTGCGGCACCTGCTTTTCTTGATTCCCGTGGCCGCGCTGCTTGCCGCAGTAGCTCTCGAGCGCATTTTCACCGGGCGTTCGCGGGCCTTGTGGGCATTTGCCATCGTCGGGGTTTTGGCCGCCTGCGTCTCCGCGCTTCCGCAACGCCGTCCGTGGGAATACCATAATCTGCTGTCTGGAGGCTCTGGCAACGCTTGGAAACATTTCAACAATGAAGGCGTCGACCTCGGTCAGCGTTCCACCGAACTGATCGCCTTCTTCAACTCCCACAAGGTTGATCGCGACGTTCACATCGGCTACTGGATGCCCGAATTGCTTGTAAAGCGAGCCGGCATTCCCCGCTCTTCGATGGACTTTGACAAACCAATCAGCGCCGACGTCTCCGGCTGGTTCTACATGCGCGCTCCCGATCTGGCTCCGCGCAATCATAACGACCTGGCAGCCCTTCGCGAAGCCACTCCCGAGGCTCGCTTTGGCAATCTGCTGATCTACCATGGCACTTTTCATCTGCCTGGATATGTGGCCGACGCTATGTATTGGCGCGCCCAGCAATTGAGTTATTTGAATCCGCCCGAGCCAGAAAAAGCGGAACGGCTCCTGCACCGCGTCATGGAACTCGATCCGCATTCTTACACCGCGGCCATCGACCTGGGAAATTTTGCGTTAAAGCGCAAGGAGTTTGCCGCCGCCGTGTCCTGGTATCGCGCCGCGCTGGAAAATGCGCCTCCACAATTCAGAGGTAACATCGCGGAGCAAATCGCCAAGCTCTCGACTCCACAGGCGGCGGTCGCGGTCTCGCCGCTGCACAATCCGTCACAGGAATAGGACGTCTCAGGAGTTACGGCGTGCCAACGCATTATCGGCTACGATCTCAGCTTCGCTTAAGCTGAAGATATTTTGCAGAAATAGAGGAGATGTTCGCCATGACCCGCACCACCACCGTGCTAATCCTGTTCGCCGCAGCCATCCTCGAAGCCGGCGGCGATGCCATCGTGCGTTTCGGCCTGCGCTCCAGCGCGCTGTGGCAACGCGCCGCACTTTTTGCCGTCGCCGCCCTGGTGCTCTTCGCCTATGGGTGGACGGTGAACCGTCCTCCTTGGGACTTCGGAAAACTTCTCGGCCTCTACGTTGTCTTCTTTTTCGTGATCGCCCAGATCATTTCCTGGCTGGCGTTTAAGCAATCTCCTTCGCCGCACGTATTGCTCGGCGGCGCGCTCATCATCGCTGGTGGCGCAGTCATCGCCCTCGCAAACTAACCTTGCGCAGCCCAGGCAGCGCAGCGACGCCCAGTCAAGAACAATCCTGTACACTGCTTCCGGAACGCCGATTCTATATTCCGCAGCGGAAGAAAACCCGTTCACGCCAGCGCTGTACAAGAATAATGCGAAAGGCTCACGCTTATGAAGCGCGCCAGCGATTTTGAATTTCGCAATCGCGTCTGGATTTTTGCGCTGATTTTTGGCCTGCCGTTTATACTTTATCGAGTCGATAGCGTGCCCATCGGTTCTCGCCTCGCGGACCGTTTCGCCGCCGCTTGGCCCATGGAGGAAATCTACGCGCTGCACGTCGTCTTCGGCGTGGCTGCGCTTATCATGTTCGCCGCGCTGTTTTTCCGCATCTGGGGCTCGGCGTACCTTAGCAGGGAAGTCGTGCATGACCACGCCGTGCACAGCGAAATTTTGCGCGCCGACGGCCCCTATCGCCACGTGCGCAATCCGCTGTATCTGGGAAATGTATTAATGGCCTGGGCCATGAGCCTTTTTCTGCCCATCATCGGATGGCCCATCGTGGTAATCGGCATTCCGCTCTTTTGCTATCGCCTGATCGGACGCGAAGAGGCCGCGCTGGCTGCGGAGCAAGGTGAAGGTTATCGCGCATTCATGAAAGCCGTGCCCCGCCTTTGGCCGTCGGTCCGCGCACGCATTCCCGGCAGCGGTGGCAAGCCGGACTGGATCAGCGGCCTAGCCGCCGAAGCTTTCTTCATGTCCTTCGCGGTCGGCATCACCGCGTTCGCCATATTTATCGATATACGGTGGTTTTGCGCCGGCTTGCTAGCGTCGCCGCTGCTAGGCTGGCTAGCGGGCCTCGCAACCCGCAAACGCCCAAAAACCGGCGCCAGATGAACGCATCACGAGCCTGGAGGCAGCCGACGGAATGATCCGGGCGCAGCAGTAATCGCAACCACCGCCATTCTTCGATCGGTGTTCGGACGTACTAATTGCAAATCCGGTATAATCGCGCGGAACCGGAAGTCCCTTTTGCCGAGGAGTCCTTTGTCGAAACGATTCGCCTGTGTGGCTTCCCTCGCGTTCGCCATCTGCATCCCGCCGCTATCGCGCGCGCAACAACCTACGCCGGAAAAAGAGAAAATCCTGTGGCAAAAGCTCGAAGCCACCATCACCGACGTTGATCGTCACCTGGACGGCGTCCTGGGAGTCGCCATTCTTGATCTCTCCACCGGCCAAACGTATTTGCTGCACGCGGATGAGGTCTTGCCCACGGCCAGCTCTATCAAAATCGCTATTCTCGCCGAGCTATTTCGCCAGGCGCAGCATGGCAAAATAAATCTCGGCGATTTTTACACATTGCAGCAGAGCGACATCGTCGGCGGCAGCGGGATTGCCGAAGCTCTGACACCCGGCGTCACGCGCCTCACTATCCGAGACGTCGCGGCGCTGATGATTTCCGTTAGCGACAACTCCGCCACTAACGTCATCATCGATCGCGTGGGCATGGAAAACGTCAACGCTCTGCTCGACTCCCTCGGCCTCACTCGCACGCGTTTGCGCCGTAAAATGATGGACCTTAAAGCCGCCGGCGAGGGCCGCGAAAATATCTCCACGCCTCGCGAAATGGTCCAGCTTCTTGAGGATCTCTACCGAGGGAAAGTTCTCAACAAGCAATACACCGAAGATTTTTTCAAACTCCTCACTATTCACAAGGAAAGCTACATTCCCTATGACCTGCCCGAAGATCTCCGCGTCGCCAACAAGCCCGGCGAACTCGAAGGCGTGCGCAACGATTCCGGCATCGTCTTCACTGGCAACCGTCCCTACGTAATCAGCGTGATGACCACATACCTCCGCCGCGAGCGCGACGGCGGCAACGCCATCACCGCTATCTCCACCGCCGCCTACCAAATGTTCGACCGGCTGAGCCGCGCCTCCGAATTCGGCCGCGTAATCTCCCCCCACGACACTGGCACGCCGTAGCTTGTTTACTGGCCCCTCCGCTCTCCGTCACAGAGTTGTGCACGCAACCGGGGCTGCTAACGCCTTGTTACCGCGGCAACCACCCCGCTCAATGAATCCTGCCACGCGTGGGCGATCATTCCAGGGCGAACGCTGCCGCGCCACTGCGCCAGAATCCCGAACATCGCGCCGTAGAGTGCGATCAAAATCACCATCCGGAGGCCCTGGTATGCGTGAGCCGCGCCGAACGCCGCGGCAGAAAGCAGCATGCCGGCGGGAACGTTCTTGGTCGTCGCTATGAATTGGCGCTGCAGGTATCCCCGGAAGATTGCCTCCTCGCAGATACCCGCGGTAACCGAGAGCGCTATCCAAAGTGTTATTTCGACGGCCCCGTGCGGCAATAGGAACTCCATTTTGTGCGCCACCGCGTCTGGCCGCAGCAGCCGACCCAGGATGAATAGCAGACCGGTCGAAACAATCCAGAAAGCCGCGGCGATTCCAATATCCTTCACCACATGGCGGACGGATTCCCAACGCTTTCCTAAAACGTCCGCCACCGGCGCGCCAAAACGGCGCACCCCCGCCACCACAAAAACCAGCAGGAGCCATTCGAACAAAAGCGTAAGCAAATAAGCGCGCACGCGGGGCGGATTCACCTCGGTCCTCATGCGGTCCGCGCGGATGCTTCCCAGAAATGCCCACACTCCTAAGATGACCACCACGACAATCGTGTGGATTGCGCCCGCGACTTGCCGGTGAGGGTCTGAGGTTGACGCGGACGGAGTCGTAACTGCAGTTTCCATGATTATTCGTTTAGCTAGGAACGGCGCCTTCGCACACTCTCTGAATACTGAGATGCCGCGAACCTGTGTTTCGGCCTGAAGGCGCCTCTCAGTGCACGCGAAAGACTCGCTAGCACCCAGCCTAAAATTCCAATCGCAATTGAAACGCGATCATGCGCGGTGTGTTATCACCACCCAAACCGACACCGAGCAAGCCGGTCGGCGGAGAAGTCGTGGAAATAAGCGCCCCAAAGCCAGTCTGGGTAAAAGGCTTGCCCGGAATTCCCGCAAGAACCATGCTCGGAAGCGCGAAATTTGGATGGTTAAATACATTGAAGAATTGGACGTCGAAGCGCATCTTCACACGCTCGGTCAACGGAAACCATTTCGTGAGGTAGAAGTCGCTCCAGATGAAATCGGACCCGCGGAGCGCGTTGCGGCCGAGGGTTCCGAACTGGCAATTCTCAGGAGTGTCGGGATTCGGATTGTTGGGATCGATGGGGTCATAGCATTTACCAGTGCTCGGATCGACGGTGGAGACAAAAGCATTGGGATTGAGCCATTGCACTGTGCCTGGTTGCGTGACACCTGGAATCGGATTGTGGTCGTAGAGCGGCACCCCCGGAATGACGCTGGCGAATTGCGGTCCACTGCCGTTCACAATGCCATCGCCATTCGCTGAATACGGTGTGCTCAGAACGGAAAACGGAATCCCGCTATGCCAAAACAAGGTTCCCGAGACTTGCCAGCCGTTTAGCGCAAATCCCAGAGGGCGGTTTCCGACCTTGATTGGCAATTGGTAGACGTACTGCGCGCTGAGATTGTTGCGGATGTCGTAGTCACAGGGACCGTAGTCGCGCGCTAATTCTCCGGGAAGCGGCGCCAAAATTCCTCCCGCCGAAAACTGCAGGAAGCCGCCATTGGAAACCGTGTCCATGCAACGGCTCCAGGTATAGTTCAGTTGTCCCATAAAGCCGTGACCCAGACGCTTCTTCGCGGTAATTTGTAATCCGTCGTAGTGGCTATTTGCGCCGGTGGAAAATTGCGTGACCGCCGCAAACCGTGGATCCGTCGGTTCGGCGTAGGGAAATGGCGCAAAACATCCGTCACAGACGGTTTGATCGCCGTTGACTTGCGTGAGATATGGTTGATTCACCGCGCGTGTGCCCACATATTGCGCCTCGATGCTTGCCGCGGTTCCAAACTGATGTTCCGATCCAAGGCTCCACACCATGAAATACGGCGCACGCAGTTCCCCGTTCGGCACTGCCGTGATGTTGACCGGAGGAAGACACGTGGCGGGATTCGCCAGCGATGATGCGCAAGAAAGCTGGCCTTGCGCAAAGCCTGAAGTGAACGTCTCATTCGCGGCCACGGTGGCGTCCACCGCGCTGTTGGGCGCTCCCGGTGCGATGGCTGTGCCGCCCGCGGTTCCCAATAGGCCACCCTGGAAAGTTTTGACATACGGTGGGTTGGCTCCCACCACATCAGCGATGCTCCCCGGTAAAATGTCGCTGAAAATCCCGAAGCCGGCACGCAGCACGGTTTTGGGTTCAAACTGCCATGCGATGGCTGTTCTCGGTTGCAGGATCGCGAGGGGTGTGGAGGAAAACGCGTTGCCGAGATGCGTTTGGATCGCGGTGTCGAGCGGCTGATTTACATCGTGTGAAATGGAAGCAAATGAGCCGCCAAGGCGCGCGATTTCCTCATGAGGATTTAATGGATTGGAATTGAGCGTGTCGCGGATGCCAAACGTCCACGTCAGCTTCCGCGTCAATTTCCAGGTGTCCTGTGCATACAGGTCCAGATTCAGAAAGTTGAATGGTTCGTTTGCCGAGGTCGGGAAAGTCTGGGTCGCCGTCGAAGCGACCCCGTAAACATATTGCGGCAGCGTGGTGTACACGACCGTGGGAACCGACCCCTCTCCAAAGTCGTAGTCATTTAGCCGGAATATTCGCGTATTGGTTCCAAAGCGCAGTTCGTGTGCTCCGTGGCTCCAGGCGAGATTGTCGTTGATGAACAACCGGGAGGCGCGCCGTCCCTGAATCCAGGTGTTGTCCAGGCCTCCGAGCGTTGTGAAGGGGGCATTCGCACCGCTGCCCTGCAGAACGAGGGGAAACGCGGCAAGCGTCTGCTGCAAATTCGCCGGTCCGAAAAGGCTTTCGTACCAGGAAAATGCCGGGTTGAAATAATTCACAAGATTCTGCGAAAACACGTGTGTGTAGCCCGCTGCGAAGGAATACAGCGGTTGAGAAGACACCGCGTCGAACAGGCGATTGATCGGATCGGTGTAAGCCGCTTGCACGCCGGTATCGGCCTGAAAGCGGAACCACGTCGTGTTTTCATCGTTGATGTTGTAATCGATTCGCGCCGTCTGCACCTGTTCATGATCATCGCTCGAATGTGAGACGCTCTGGCGATTCGCGCACCCGTGTCCATCATTGGCAATTGCCGGCGCACCTCCACCAACGTCGAACGGGCAACCGAGCACCGCGAGAGGCGTGCCGCTGGTATTGTCGTAAAGCGAAAACATCTTCTGATAGAGCGGGACCTCCTGCGGCGCAGCGGGATAAAGGACGTTACCGGCGGCGTTCTTGAGGCCTAACGAGAGTTGTTGAAGGACATAGCTTTCAAAGGCAACGGTCGGCACGGTCGTGGGGGTGACAATTGGCAACGCAATGCGCACCCATTCGCTATCGAAAAAAAAGAATAATCTATCGTGGCGAATCGGCCCGCCCAGGCTGCCCCCGAAGTGGTTCACGGTAGAGCGCGGTTTGTGGTTTCCCAGAGTAGCATTCGTGAAATAATCGGCCGCGTTGAAGTTGGCGCCATTCCATAACTCATAGAGGTTTCCGTGAAGCCGGTTGGCTCCGGACTTGGTAACGTAATTTACCTGCGCCGCGCCGTAGCGTCCCTGATCGACGGCATAGGAAAGGGTGTTGACCGTTACTTCAGAGATCGAGTTCAGTCCGAGCACCAAATTTGTCGAGAGGCCGCTGTTCAGATTGGTGAGCGGGTCGTTTGTTTCCAAGCCATCGACGATGTAACCGTTGGAGAGAGCGGGCAGGCCGTTGAATTCAACGTTGCCATACCCGTTCGTACCGCCGACGAAATCATTGCTGCTCCCCGCCGTGTTGATCAGCGCGCCCGCCGCAAACTGCAGCGGGTACGTCAAATCTCCCCCGGGATTCGGAAGATTTTCCAGCGCTCGCGCGTTTAACGTTGTCGATGTGTTCGCATTCTCGGGATTGAGTATGGCGGCATCGCTTCTAATCTCCACGGTCTGCTTTGCCTGGGCGATCTGGAGCCTGAAATCCGCGCTCTGCTTCTGGCCCAGGGCGGCGGATACGCCGTCATTTTGCTGCGGTGCAAAACCTTCGGATTCCACCTTCACCGCGTAGGTGCCGGGCTGCAACTGAGAAAAATTGAACCGGCCGGCGTCATCGGTGCTCGCGCTGCGCTGCAGTCCCGTCTCTTTGTTGGTGACCGTTACCCGCGCACCGGCTACCGCCGCCCCGCTGCCGTCAGTCACTTGACCGATGATGGCGCTGGTGGTTTCGCCTTGCGCGCCGGCGGCCTCAGGCAGCGCAAAGTGCAGTGATCCCAGCAAAATGAATGAGCAAAGAGTGGAACGCAGCATAATTACACTTCCGCTTCTATACCTCGGAATCCTTCAGTTGTTAAGTATGCTTAACTAAGGATATTAATGCAAGTAAATGCGGACCGTAAGAACTGAATATCAGAGAATTTGCCGCGTCACTGCTGGCTCGGCCGCACTTGCTGTAAATCCGCGCCCGCTGGGAGTCGCCAATGGCTGTCCCGTCGTCCGACGGTCACCACGCCCTTAACGGGCATAGAGCCAGGTCACCACCTGTTGCATCAAAGGGAAAGTGGTTGCATGCGTTCGACAGGCGCGCTCATCGGAATCTGAAGTACGATCACCGATTCGCTCGCTTGACATGCACCCGCTCCTATCTTCACTATCTCGTGAGCTGTAATCGGCGCTGCATCGCAACGCCGCGGAAAGTCGAGGTCCAGCCCCGTGCCCGACATCACCACGCTCTTCTGGGATATTGGCGGAGTCGTGCTCACCAACGGATGGGACCGCCACGCGCGCCGTCACGCCGCGACGGAATTCAACCTCGATTGGGAAGAATTTCAGGATCGGCACGATCTTGCTTTTCCCGCCTTCGACGCCGGCCACACCACGCTCGACGAATATCTCGACCGCACGCTGTTTTATCGCCACCGGCCCTTCACACGCGAGCAATTCACCGCGTTCATGTACGCACAATCCAAGGAATTTCCCGAATCCCGCGCCATGCTGCGCGCCGTGGCCCGCTCGAGAAAATATTTTGTCGGCGCCATCAACAACGAGCCACTCGAGCTGAATCAATTCCGCATCGAATCTTTTAATCTGCGCGAAGATTTTCAAGTTTTTTTTAGCTCCTGCTACGTGCATTCGCGCAAACCCGAGGAATTGATTTTTCGCTTCGCCCTGGCCGTCACGCAGCGCTCCGCTCAGCACTGCCTTTTCATCGACGACCGTCCGCTCAATCTTGAAAGCCCGCGGCGCCTCGGCATGCACGCCATTCAATACCAGAACGCCGAACAGTTGCGCGAGGAGCTGAAATCCTACGGTGTTGAGGTATAGTTTCCAGACGTTCCGGGTCTTTCAAATTCCGCGTCAATGGTAGTATTGAATCGTTTGAGTGTCGTACCTGAGGGAGGAATCATGGCCGCAGAGAGCAGTCGTTCCGGATATGGTGGCGTCGCCGAACCTTGTACCGTGGTGCTCTTCGGAGCTTCCGGCGATCTGGCCAAGCGCAAAGTGATTCCCGCGATGTACGACCTCGCGATTCACAAAGCATTGGGCGTGCGCTACGCCATCGTCGGGTTTTCGCGCACGGCCATGACCGACGAAAGTTTCCGAACCACCGTTGGCGACGCCGCCAAGACGATTTCCGAAGTCGGCCCCATCGATCCTCAGCAGTGGAGCGCGTTCGCCGCCAATCTGTTTTACAGTCCCGGGGACTATGGCAAGCCCGAGTCCTACGCCGCGTTGGCCAAGCGCATCAAGGAAATTTCTGAACAACAAAAGCTCGGCGGCAATATCCTGTTTTACGTTTCCACACCACCGGAAGTTTATCCCGACATCGTCGAACAACTCGGAAAAGCCGGCCTCAACAAACCCGCATCCTCCGACTCCTGGGTTCGCATTATCATCGAAAAACCATTTGGCCGCGATCTCGCTTCGGCCGAAGATCTGAATCACAAGGTGCTCAGCGTTTTTGAAGAAAGACAGGTCTACCGCATCGACCACTATCTCGGCAAAGACACGGTGCAAAATCTTTTGGTGCTGCGTTTCGGCAACGGTATTTTCGAGCCGCTCTGGAACCGTAACTACGTCGACCACGTGCAAATCACCAACGGCGAAACCCTCGGCGTCGAACGCCGCGGAGGTTTCTACGAAACCACCGGCGCACTCCGCGACATGATTCAGAGCCACGTTCTGCAACTCACTTCGCTGGTCGCTGTTGAGCCGCCCGCGTCTTTTGGCGCCATCGCCGTGCGCAACGAGAAACTAAAAGTTCTGCAATCCATCCGCCCCTTCAATCCGGAATTGATGGCGCAATCGGTGGTCCGCGGGCAGTATGCCGTGGGGAAAATCGGCGACAAGGACGTGCCGGGCTACCGCCAGGAACAAGGCGTCGATCCCCATTCCCGCACCGAGACTTTTGTCACCGCCAAAGTGCTGATCGACAATTGGCGCTGGGCCGGCGTTCCATTTTATCTGCGGACCGGAAAGCGCCTCGCTAAGCGCAGCACGGAAATCGTCATCGAGTTTCGGAAAGCGCCACACATGGTTTTCCGCGATAAAGGCATCGAGCCCAATCGCCTGATCCTCAATATTCAGCCCGACGAAGGCATCTCCATTTCGTTCGGCGCCAAGCGTCCCGGCACGGAAATGAATATTGGCAACGTCACCATGAAATTCAGCTATCAGGAAGGTTTCGGCGAACCCCCGCGCAGCGCCTACGCCACGCTCCTGAATGATTGCGTGCGCGGCGACGCCACGCTTTTCGATAGCGGCGACAACGTCGAAGCGGCCTGGGCTCTTGTCGATCCCATCCTGGATGTCTGGAGCGCCACGAAGAGCGCCAGCGTTCCGCAATATGCTTCCGGGAGCTGGGGCCCGGCGGAGTCTGACGCACTGATCGAACGCGATGGGCGTCACTGGCACAACCCGCAATAAAGAAAAACACACCGCCGCGCGAAATACTGCCGCGACGCGCAGCAGGGACAAGAATGCGCGGAACGGTGTGAACGATAGCAGACGAAATTTTGGGAGGCATGGTGATTCTCGCAGGCGATGTAGGCGGAACGAAATGCAACCTGGCGCTTTTCACCGAGAAAGATGGCAAACTCACGCTCGTTTTCAGCCAGCGCTTTGCCAGCAAGGAATTTGCGCAATTCGATTTAATTGTCAAGGAATTCGCGCGTGTTGCCGCTCCGCACCTCGGCAACGATAAAATTTACGCCGCGGGATTCGGCATTGCCGGACCGGTGATCAACGGCCAGGTGCGCGCCACCAATCTTCCGTGGATCGTGGAAGCCGCGCACCTCAAAACAGAATTCAACGTCGCGCACGTGGAGCTGATGAACGATCTCGGCGCCTGGGGCCACAGCTTGCAGCATCTTGCGCCGGAAGATTTCTGCGTTCTGAATCCCGGCAAAGCCGAACCGGGCGGCACGCGCGCGTTGCTCGCTGCCGGCACGGGTTTGGGCGAATCGATCCTGGTGTGGAACCATGGCCGCTACTACGTAGTTCCGTCCGAGGGCGGGCACTCCGATTTTGCTCCGCACTCTGAACAGCAAATCGAGTTGCTGCGTTTCATGCGCCGCCGCTATCCGCAAGTGAGCTGGGAGCTGATCCTCTCCGGCCGCGGATTCCGCACCATCCACGAATTTCTCGCTCCCAATATCAAGCACGCTTCGTTCGAGGATCCCGACTCCGATCCCGCCCCGGAAATTACGCGCAATGGCCTCAACCGATCCTGCCGTACGTGTGCGGACACCCTGGATCTCTGGACCTCCATTTACGGCGCGGAAGCCGGCAACCTGGCGCTGAAAGTTCTGGCCCTTGGCGGTGTGTATGTTGCCGGCGGCATCGCCGTAAAAATCCTCGAAAAAATAAAAGATGGAGCATTTGCCGCCGCCTTCAAAGATAAATGGCATTTCGAGGGCTTGCTCAGCAATATTCCCGTCTCGGTCGTCTTGAACGAAACCGCTCCGCTGCTCGGCGCCGCCTACGAAGCGCTCGCAGCTCTCAAGTAGCGCCCGCTGGGCGTGCACCTGACCGTCTGTCAGGGAGGCGCTTTACTCACGGCCCAGAGACACATCGGTGATCACGCTGTTTCACAAGTGGAAACGGAAGCCGCCCACATTGTCGGTCGTGAAATCAATCTTGCTACGCTTTATGTCATGCAACTTTTCGAGGGCCTCTTTGAGGACTGGAAACCAGTGTCGCGAGCTTCGGGGATTGCCTGGCTGGTCTGCTATTTTCTCTTTCTGGTTTATGCGCTGACGGACAGCTCTAAATTTCTTTTCCTCGATTACGTGAATCTGATTATCCACGAGGCCGGACACATAGTCTTCAGCCCGTTCGGTTACACCGTTACCATTCTTGGCGGAACTCTCGGTGAATTGCTGGTCCCGCTGCTCTGCGGAATCTATTTTTTCTGGCGGCGCGAGGCCACCGCCGTCGCTTTTTGCAGCTTTTGGTTTTTCGAGAATTTTCTGTACATCGGCGTGTACATGGCCGATGCGCGCGCCGAGGCGCTGCCGCTGATAGGTTCCGGCGAACACGACTGGGCCATTTTGTTCGGCCAATGGGGCTTCATTCTGCAGGACCAGAAGATCGGCGCGACTGCACGCGCGCTTGGGTGGCTGGGAATGCTCGCAACCATGGGCTGGCTGGCGTGGCGGACCTGGACCACTTGGAACGCTGATCGCGATCACCGCCATTACGTGGCCTAGTGACTGGTATCGAGGCTGTGATCCCTCGCGATTCTTGGTAAACTAACCCGCGTAGAAATTCGCAATCAATACATGTTATTGGCGCTAAGCAAAGATCGTTTGCTTACCGGCCGGGAGAACTAGATGAGCAGCGCGGTCACCACAGCGGCCCAGGAACTGCAAAATTATATAAACGGAGGGTGGCGGCTTTCCTCAGCCACGGAATTTGTCGACGTCGTAAATCCCGCTACCACGGAAGTCCTCGCGCGCACTCCCATCTCGACACCTGTCGATGTAGATGCTGCGGTGCAAGCGGCGGCAGCCGCATTTCCCGCGTGGCGCAGGACTCCTCCGGGCGAGCGCATTCAGTATCTTTTCAAACTGAAAACACTACTGGAAGAACACATCGACGAACTCGCGGCGATTACCACTCGCGAAAACGGAAAGACGTTCGGCGAGTCTAAAGCGGAAATTCGCCGCGGCATTGAAAACGTGGAAGTGGCGTGCGGTATTCCAATGATGATGCAGGGCCACGTTCTCGAAGACGTGACGCCCGGCGTGGATGAGATGCAGATTCGCCAGCCGCTCGGCGTGGTCGCAGCAATCACGCCGTTTAATTTTCCGGGGATGATTCCGTTCTGGTTTTTGCCGTACGCCATCGCTTGCGGAAATACGCTGGTGCTGAAACCTTCCGAGCGCGTGCCGCTCACCATGCATCGCGCCATGGAGTTGATTGAGAAAACGGGAATTCCAAAAGGCGTGGTGAATTTGGTGAACGGCGCGCGCGACGTGGTGAACGCGCTGTGCGATCATCCGCACGTTCGCGCGGTAAGTTTTGTCGGTTCGACGCCGGTGGCGAAACATGTGTACACCCGGGCGGCGGCCAGCGGGAAGCGCATGCAGTGCCAGGGCGGCGCGAAAAATCACGTGATCGTGCTGCCCGATGCGGACATGGACTTGGCGAAACAGATTATCAGCGACAGCGCGTTTGGTTGCGCTGGGCAGCGGTGTTTGGCAGTGTCGGTCGCGGTGACCATCGGCGAAGCGCAGAAAACGTTTCGCGACGCGATCACGCAAGCGGCCTCCGCGATTCGCGTTGGCAACGGCATGGACAATGGCGTTCAGATGGGGCCAGTGATTTCCGCGCAGAGCAAGCAGCGAATTGAGGGATTGATATCCGCGGGAGTGAAGGAAGGCGCGAAGCCGCTGATGGATGGACGGAATGCCAAGATCGCGGGATTTGAGTCGGGAAATTTTCTGTCGCCCACGATACTGGATGGATTGCCCGCGAACAGTGAATTGGCGCATACGGAAATTTTCGGACCGGTGCTGAGCCTGGTGCATGCCGATTCGATTGACGAAGCTCTGGACTTTTTGCGGCGCAGTCCCTATGGCAATCAGGCTTCGCTGTTCACCACCAGCGGGGCGGCGGCTCGGAAATTCCGTTACGAAGCGCCCGCGGGAAACATCGGAATCAACATTGGCGTGGCTGCGCCGATGGCATATTTCCCGTTCAGCGGCTGGAAGGAAAGCTTCTTCGGAATATTGCACGGGCAGGGACGGGACGCCGTGGAGTTTTATACCGAATCGAAAATTGTGGTGGAGCGCTGGTCGCGGCAGGAAACCCGTAAATTTTAGTTGAATAAGTTTTCGATGATCACCAAACCATTGCACCTGGATGTGAACGAGCAGATCGAGTGCGCGCAGACGCTGGCGTCCCGTTTCTATACCGATCCCGCGATTCTGGCGATTGAGTGCGCGCGTATTTTTCGGCGGACGTGGCAGCTCGTTGGCACGCTGAGCCATGCGTGTGGCGAAGTGAATGGCGCGGCGCGTACGATCTCCGATCCGGAGAGTTATTTTACGGCGGAGGTGGCGAGCGAGCCGGTCATTGTCGTGCGTGATCGGTCGGGAACGCTGCGCGCGTTCAGCAATGTCTGTCGCCACCGCGCGGGACCGATCGCACTGGGCAGCGGCTGCAAAAATGTTTTGCGCTGCCAGTATCACGGGTGGACGTATACGCTGGATGGGCGGCTGATCGGCACGCCGGACGTCGAGGGCGTGGAGTTTTTCGACCGCAGCACCATGGGCATGGTTCCCTTGCGTGTGGAGACCTGGGAACAATTTATTTTTGTGAACTTCGATGCCACCGCGCCACCGCTCGGCGAATTCCTGGGGCAGATTCCGCGGCAGGCGGCGGGTTTCGAGTTTGCCGGACTGCAATTCGCGGAACGGCGCGATTACGTGATCGATTGCAACTGGAAGGTGTATGTCGACAACTATCTCGAGGGCTATCACATTCCCATCGCGCATCCGGGATTGATGAAAGAGATCGACTACGCGAACTATCGCACGGACACTTTTCGCTACCACTCGCAACAGTTTGCGCCGATTCGCGCCATGAAGCCCGGCGACGGCGGCGACCGTTTCTACAAACCGGGGAGCGGGCTGCAGGAAGCGCTGTATTTCTGGATTTTTCCCAACTTGATGTTGAATATTTATCCCGACAATATTTCGACGAATGTGATCGTGCCCCTCTCGCAGGACAAAACGCTGACGATTTTCGAGTGGTTTTTCCACGAGGCCAAATCGCCGCAAAATCAGGAGCGCATTGCCCGCGCCATCGCCTTCAGCGAAGAAGTGCAGCAGGAAGACATCATGCTGTGCACCAACGTGCAAAAGGGTCTGCATTCCGCGACGTACGACCGAGGGCGGTATTCGGTAAAGCGGGAGAATGGCGTGCACCATTTCCACATGCTGCTGGGGGAGTTTCTCGGGCAGGTTTGAAGAAGTTTGCCAACGGACATCAGTGGGGATGAATCGGTCAGGAGCACGCCGAAAAAGTAAAGCGTTCCGTTTTAGGTCCGGCTGAAGTCGAGCCGTACCGGCTAATTTGTTCACTCTGACGGCCGAAGAAATAAAAAGCATACAGGCCCGCCCTTTGCGAAAAACAGAGGCGCAAAGGGTGGGCCCGCGCACGAGATGGTGGCGGAACGATTTACTGCTGGGCGGTTGCCGCAGTTGCTGTGGTTGTCGTGGTTGGCGCGCTTGCTACGGCGTCTTTTTCTCTGGGGGCCATGGAGACCACGACGTATTCGCGATCCTTGCCGTCGGTTTCTGGCAAGCGCAGAACCAACATATCTTTGTGGAGGCGGAACTGGGCGTTCTCGCCGATAGGCAGAAGAGCCGGGTGTTTATCGTCCTTTGGACGGATGTGATAAACGACGCGGTCGCTTTGCAGCACATATTCCTGGCACAGAAGTTGCTGGGTTTTCTTGTGTTGATCGTCGGTGCCGAGGAGCTCGCCAGCAACGGACTTGGCGCCCTTTTCCTGCGTGCCGCAGGTCGCGGAGTCCATGCGCAACAACGTACCGGTCTGATAGTCGTCATGTTGTTTGGCGGAAGCGGAAACGGCTCCAGCCAAGAGTAAAGACGCAAATAGTAGGCTTGCCTTCATATGATCCTCCAAAAGCAGGGTGGCAAAGCGGAGTGTAGCGGCTGAATAGGACGAAAGTTTTATGTGTCGTGAGGATTACAGTCCGGAAGGACAGGCCGCCGGCGTGGCGCGAAGCAATCCGTGAGGCCGCCACGATTTCGCGAGCACTTGTTTGTGCCTGGCGTGGAGGCGCAAGTCGGGATTATGTGCGCGGCGCCGGAAGGCGTGGGATTCGAAGCCACGTTTAGCGAGTTGAAGCTGGAGGTTGGGTGAGAGGTTACAATCTCCGGCGGCCACGCTGGAACTCGGGGCGCACTACTGCTCGGTCGCCACTGCAAGATAATCGCAGCAGCGGCGGTTCCGGCGATAAAGCGGCTTGCCGGCCTACGGATGCGTCGGGGCTGGTGTCGGCGTCGTTGCCCGAGTCGGGGTGTTGCCGAAATTGAAATTTACTTTGGGGGCGGACCGAGCGCCTTCATCGGTTTTGAAGTAGGCGTCGTTGCGAGTGAAGCCGGACATGCTAGCGATGAAACTGTTGGGAAAAGTGGCGATGTTGGTGTTGTAGGCCTGGACCACTTCATTGTAGCGGCGGCGTTCAATAGCGATGCGGTTTTCGGTGCCCGCCAGCTCGTCCTGCAGGCGGAGGAAGTTTTCGTTGGATTTCAGCTGGGGGTAATTTTCTACGATGACCAGGAGGCGGCTGAGGGCCGAATCCAATTGCCCGTTAGCGGCGATTTTGTCCCCGGGGGTTTGCGCACCGATGAGCGCAGAGCGAGCTTTGGCGATGTCGCCGAAGACGATTTGTTCTTGCGTGGCGTAGCCTTTAACGGTTTCAACAAGATTGGGGATGAGGTCGGCGCGGCGTTGGAGGACCACGTCGACTTGGGCCCATTCGGCATTGACAGCTTCGCGCTGGATGGCCATCTGGTTGCGGCGGCCGATGAACGAACCACCCAGGGTGATGGCGATGAGGACAAGAATGACTAGGACGACGAGTGCTATTTTCATGGGTCCCTCAGAGTGGTGTTGGTTAAAGATAGCTTAACATTGGGGCGTTTTGCTGAAATCTTAAAAGAAGCAGATCCCTCGCTTCGTTCGCGAGGCAGTAGTGGCCGTGGCGTCGGCGGACGCCGCAAATGCTGCAGCTCCTCTGGATTCGCGGAAGTCAATCGCGGTTTCATGAGTTGGCCTTGGCCACACGTTGCCATTCGTGTTTGGGAATTACGTGGTCGAGAGCGGCGATTACTTTCGCGAGGGTTTGTAGGTACGAGCTGTAGACGGCGGTGATGTCGTGGCCGGATTCTGGCGATTCGCGGAGTTGCAGTGCGATGTTGAGGGCGGAGATGTCGGCGCCGGTAAGGGCGGCGGTGCGCGACACGATTTCCTGCCGCGTGGCGGGCGCAGCTTCGTTGAAGGCGATCAGCACGTGACGGAAGAGCGTGATTACACTGGAGGTAGATTTGATCAGGACGGCGGTTAGTTCGCCGGGTCGATCGGCGGCTAATAAAAAATGCTGGCGGAGTTTGAGCAGTGTGGTGCGGAGTTCGTGCTCGAGTTCCACGCGGTGCAGATTCATCGGGACCTTGATGGCGGCTACCGGATCTTTGCCATAGAGGACGCGGTGGGCGTCGCGGATGTCGAGGAGTTCGATGGCGAAGACGTCGGAGGAACGTGCCAGTTCTTCCTCGGTGAAGAAGAGAGGGGCCGGTTCGCGCTGGTCGTTGATCCACCATTTTACCGCCGGGGAAACGCGGCGGAGGTCGGGGCCGGCTACCGATCCCAGCACTACAAGGACGTTTAGATCGGAATGGTCTTGGTGGAAATCGCCACGGGCCGCGGAACCGTAGAGGACTACGGAATGCAGATTGCTGGCGGCCAGTTCCTTCAAGCGGTTGACCAGTTCGGTCAGCTTGCTATCTGTCGATAACATTTCTTCTCCTGCTTGTGATTTTTGCTGCCGGCCGTTTGCAACCGGGCGCTTCACCAACCGCGCACAGGTTAAAACCTGTGCTACCAACTGCCGGAGGCGCCTCCGCCTCCACTGCTGCCGCCCCCGAAACCTCCGAAGCCACCACCGCCGCCCCCGGAATAGCCGCCGCTGCTGCCGCCGAATCCGCCGCCGCGAAAGCCGCCGCCAGAGTTGCTGAGCATGCCCAGGAGGAACCATAGCCAGCCGCTGCCGCCCCCGCCGCCGCGTCCGGCCATCACGAAGAACAACACCAGAACGATTAAGAAGATCCAGATGCCGATGGAGCTGCCCGAGTCATTGGCGGGCCGCGCGGTGCGGAATCGTGGCTGGCCGGAAAGGGTTACGCCGCGATCGTCAGCGATGTATCTGGCCAGTTGCCAGGCGGCACCTTGGATGGCGCTGTTGTAATCGTTGGCGCGGAGGAATGGAACCATGGCGCGGCTGGCATCGCCGGCGCGGGCGTCGTTGATTACGGGCTCAAGACCGTAGCCGACTTCGATGTGATATTTGCGCTCGTCCGGAGAGACGAGAAGAAGCACTCCGCGATCCTCTTTTTTGCTGCCAATGCCGAGATGTTTGTAAAGATCGGCGGCGTAGTCTTCGACGGATTTGCCTCCGAAGGAGTGCACCGTGACGATGGCCATCTGCGCGCTAGTTTTTTGTTCAAGCTCGGTGCACAGGGATTCGAGTGTTGCTCTCGTGCCGGGGGTGAGCGTGCCCGCCAGGTCTGTCACGTACCCCGTCGGCGTAATTTTGGCGAGGTCTTCGGCGTGCGAGGCCGGCGCGCTCGAGAATTGCAGAAAGACCCAGAGCAAGAACATCTCGGCCAAATTTTTAGAAGTAGCAGAGCGCATTTTTCGCGGTGAAATCCGTCGTTGGTGTCCTGACTATAGGACTACGTGTGGGGACATGTAAAGGTTGCGCCGCCGGGTTCCGACCTGTCCCAACGAACAGGTAACAAAAAGGTACGGCAGACGAGGCGGACGGGTGCATTCAGTACCAAGAGTACTAATACTCGCTGCAGGGGGACTCTGTATGGAACTCTGCTTCGCGAAGACATTGTACAACTGCCCGACCTGCGCGAGCAGCTCGATTCGACGGTCAGCCCGCGCGGGATTCGTAGAGCGCGTATTTCTACGGCTTGCGCTGGTGTGGCCTTACCGCTGCGACGACTGCAATTCGCGTTTTTGGGGTTTTCAGCGCAGCGTACCGCAGCCCGCTAAATCCCAGGAACTGAAAGCGGCTTAACCTGCACAATTTAACGCCGTTAGCGCCTCCTTCTGAACCTCAATTTCCTGATGATCAGCAGCTTGCGGTTGCAAGCTTTGACCTTCGCCTGTCCGGTTCGCGGATGATAGCGATTGCCGCAGCGGGAAGTTAGCTGCAACGCCGAACTCGTAGCGAAACTAGCATAAATGTGAGAAATTAAGCTTACGCGCCCGTAGCTCAGTTGGATAGAGCATCTGCCTTCTAAGCAGAATGTCGCGTGTTCGAGTCACGCCGGGCGCGCCATTCTTCTGTTTTGACCCTCTTAGGGATCAGATCGAATGGCTTTCTATAAGTCGGATAGAGACTAAGGCATCGATACCGCAGTTCGAAAGCAACCATGTTGAGAAGTTTTGCTTCTCCACGTGATCCTGCCTAACGTATCGAAAACGCGCCTCGTTCGCGAGTTCTAAAATCCTCGCCCGCGCCCAGGAACCTCTCCTGTCAGCCCTGACCGTCACCTTCTTCACGGATTAGGATGCACGACAGCCGGCTGTGACTGATGCCTGGAGTTGGTTTCCGAGCTCCAGGTTCTCCGGACTGGCAGCAACTGCGCGATGGCCGAAGATTGGCTGCTGCTGTCGGTAGGGTTCACAAAATTTCCGCTGACGACGTAAAGCTGCCCTGGACCGGTACCGTGAAAGTCGGCAGGCCCTCCAATCCGAGTGGTGAACGCCAAGCCATTGCTCCCCCACCGAATGAACGACGTCGGCGCTCCAACTACATTTTGAATCGTGATCGAACCGATGGGTGTGAAGTTCGCTTGGTCGAATGACTCAATGGTGTAGTTCGATGTGCCCACTTGCGCAGACGTTTGTCCCAAGATGAACACAGAACCCAACGTTGAGTCCGGTAGCGCAATCCCGGAAGCACCATAATTCCCGACGATATTGCCCCATTTGATGGTTGAATTGCCTCCCCGGCATCCGTATAGACCAGACCTGTGCCAGCGTCAAAATGAATGCCGGCGGAATATGTGTTGAAAACACCATCATAGTGCTGGTTAAGTACGGCACCGGAGGAGCCAACCCCAAGAACCAAAAAGTCTTGAAGCACCTCTTGATCGACAGAGTAGAGGGTCGAGGAAGTGCCTGCCCATTTCAACCCGGAATATGAGTAAAAAGCGGACTGAAGTTGTGTTGGACGCGGCGTGGACCCATCGTAAATCACTACCGCGGCCGACGACGGAGAGACGTCAAAGTTCGCCAATGTCACCGCAGTGGTCTGCGGGGCCCCGGGCGCGACCTGCAAATCTAACGCGTAATAAGGTCCAAAAAAGGTACCGACGCCTCCCAGGTTCCATGCAGTGCTGACAGTGAAGCCCGGCAACGCCAACTGCTGGATTGCATTCTCGCCATAGAGAGCCACATAAAGGTATTGGCCATCGTCGGAGAGCGAAATTCCGCCGGGATCGCAGCCCAGGAAGCCGCTGCTTGATACGCTTCCGGCTGCCGGATCAATAATCCCAATGGCGTCCCCGGAATCGCCCTGGACCCCGGGCATGCTGACATAAATCTTGGCGGCGGTAGCATTCCACACCAGGTCATTCCCGCCTGTACTGTACACGGAAATCTGACTCCCGGTCGGGGGCGCAGCGTTTACGGAAAACGGCATCGAATTGGAAGCAGGCGATGCGCTCGCGGTATTCGACGCCGTGATGGTCGCCTGACTGATGGCGGTGAGATCCGAACCCGGAATCTGTGCCGAAATCTCTGTACTGCTTACCATCGTTGTCGGAAGTGCATTGCCATTCCAGAACACCGTCGGTTGTCCACTAAAATCACGCCCGGTCACCGTCAGCGTTACCGCTTGGCTGGTCACGGTCGTCGTGAGCGGGCTGATGGCGGCCAGTGTTGGTACTGGATTGATCTGGGTTCCCGCGGAGGTGTCCAGAACACCCGATGGGTTGACGAACCCCCCGTCCAAAATGTACAGCTTTCCGGCTGTGTTATTCGAGCCGCCGTTCGTCACAAATGCGAGGCCTGCCTGACCCCACCGAATGAAATTCGTGGGCTGGCCGACCGCATTTGGGATGACGATCGTGTGCAGCAACTGGAATTGCGTCTGATCAAAAGCTTGTATCTGAAACGCCAGGGTGCCGTCCGGTTCGATTACCTCGAACAATGTGTAGAAGAGCTGCAGGCCCGGATCCACAATCGAGAGCGGCCCGGGAAAGAAAGTTCCGTTGGGTCGGCTATATCGGTAATTGCCGACCGGGATTCCATTCGCCGCATTGAATACCTCGCCCCAGTCGCCATATACGTATCCCGTCGCTGGATCGGAGTGCAGATGTACGCCTTCGCCCCGAAAACTGGAGTGGTAGGTGGTTACAGCGCCGACACCGGTGCTGCCCACAGGCATCACATACAGTGCATCATCACTTATCGTGGTGTAATAGGGGCTGTCATTACCAATGGTATATGCGGCATACAATTCGCTGCCATCCTGCTTCCACTGAAGCGAGTTTCCAACAGTGTTTATTCCACCCCCTCCCACGGCGGAGCGCTCGACCGCGTCATCGAACACTGCCACTGAGTCGGATCCATACTCACCCAATGACACCGCTATAGTGTGTGGCGCGCCAGGCTGCACCTTGATATCTCCCGCAAGGTTCGAATTTCCGGACATCGAATCCGTCCCCAGCGGCCATGCAATATCCGGCGTGATTGCCGGCAACGTGAAGCGCTGAATCGTCGTTCCTCCGCTGGTTACAGCGTAGAGATACTGGCTGTCGTCGGAGATGGCTAGCCCGGATGCCGCCGAGCTAAGTTGCTGCGCACCGGCAATCGATCCGGCAATCGGATCCACCACCGTAATCGTGCTTTGGTTGGCGCTTGCCGCGGCCGGCACGGCTACGTACAACTTTTGCTGGCTGGGATTCCATGCAAGATCAGTTCCCTCGACGCCTAATATCGTCAGGTTTGTGCCGGGCGGGTTGATGGTGAAGGTCAGGTTGCCGGACGTGCCACCACCCGGCGTTGGATTTTGTACGGCAACGGCTGCCGTACCAGCTGAGGTAAGATCAGACGCTGGGATCTGCGCGATCAGCGAGGTGCTTGTTACATAGGTCGTCGCCACCTGGCTGCCATTCCACACCACTTGCGAGGTGGAAAGGAAGAGTGTCCCGGTAACCGTCAGCTCAAACGCAGCGCCTCCAACGGCGCCGCCGGGAGGAGAGATTGAGGTGACAGTCGGCGTTGGATTGGGTGGTGGAGTGATGGTAAAGGTGAGCGCGCCAGACATGCCGCCGCCCGGTGTTGGATTTTGTACGGCCAGGGTTGCAGCACCCATTGAGCCAAGATCGGATGCTGGGATTTGCGCGGTCAGCGAGGTGCTTGATACATAGGTCGTGCCCAGCGCCGCGCCGTTCCACTCAATGACCGAGGCGGGAATGAAACCACTGCCCGAAGCTGTTATGGTCAGCGCCGCACTACCCGCGGTGGCGGAATTCGGAGTCACTCCACTAAGTGTGGGCACAGGGTTAGAGCTACCGCCTCCGTTTGATCCTCCGCCCCCACCACAACCAATCATCAAACAAAGAAAAAAAGACGCAAGAAAAAGGTTTTTCCAACGCCTCAGCCGCGAAGTTTGCTTTGAGACTTCAGAACAAACAACACCATTATGTTTAGTTTGCACGAGGGCTACCCTACGATGCGATGATGAGGCGGTTTGCTGGGGACAAGTGAACTGGAAAACGAGTCGCGCACGTTCGGGAATTTGGAGTTCCTGTCTTCGGCCAGATCGAAATCCATCAGCTTCGCCTCAATCTTTGTAATGATTACGAAGATTGTAACTCAAAACTGATTGCCATTCCTAAGGATGAGCGCGATGGTATTGTAGACTTAGCTTAGAGCGGGCGCGCCACTTCCTTCATAATTTGCTTTCCACGAGTTCGGGTGCCAACCCTTATTTCGTTCCGAGCTCAAATTCCACGTTCAGTCAAACAAGGCCCAGAGGCCGAGAAAAGGGAATAGTGCCGTATAATTTCGGTCCTCATGCATCCCATTACCATCGGCGTATTGCTTGCCCTTCAGTGTTTCGTCGTGGTGTTCGTGGCGTTGCACAATTGGATTCCTCTCGGAAAGCTTAACGACGTGAAAGGTGTTCGCGCGGAGTTCCCGGGCAGGAAACTTGTTATCACCACGCTCATTAACCTTACTCCGGTTGCGATCGGACTCGCTGCCAGCGCCATCTACTTTCGCAGACCATTTCCGGACTGGCTGTTCTGGTGGCTTTGGATCACCTACGGCCTCGCATGCTACGGCTCGTTGACGGCGTGGTGGATCCCATACCTTTTTCGCTCCGAGCCACAGCGCGCCGCGCGCTACAAAGTGATGTACGCAGCGACGCACGCCTTCCTGCCCGAGCGCAATGGCATCAAGCCAAATACGCTACATGTGATATTCGACGTTGCGACGGTCGCTTTGTTGATCGTTTTAGGGGTACTGACAGCTCAGCAGAGGTGACGCCACTCGTAGTAAGTCGTGCCATCGGGACAAATGAACTCATAGCTCCCGATTTAGTTTGGTCATGTTTTCGCTCGGCGATAGTTTCACGAAAAGCATTATTCCGGCAGGAAGCGCATGCGGCGCAGTAGATCCTGAAAGCGTGGATCGGAACGCAGGGGGTCGAAGCGCGGCCAGACTTTGAGCAGCGCCAGCCAGATGTCGCGTTCCTGGTAAGCGCGTTCCAGCCAGACCATGGCCTCGTCTTTATCGCCCAAGGCCACATAAACTTCGGCAACCCAACCCGGCCGGAGATAGGATTTCGCCGCGTGAACGCGACGGGTGGCCTCTTGCAGCCGCCGCCGCGCCTCTGCAGGGTCTCCCGCGGCAGCGTAGGCGGCGGCAACGTCGAATCCCTGCTGCAGGTTTTGTTTCTCGAGATACGAGATAGCCGTTTTGGGTTGGCCTTGCGCGTCGTAGACCAGGCCGAGGCCGTAAAGGCCCAGGGGATCGTCGCCATTCAGCTCCAGGATGCGTCGGAACAACACGGCGGCTTCCGGGAAGAGGCGCGCCTGAAATTCCACGCGGCCAGCGCGGTACAAAACAATCGGCGAGAGCGGATCAAGTTCCAGCGCCTTTTGTGCCACCGGGATAGCTTCGTCATGCCTGCCCATCACCGAAAGAAAGAAAGCGTACTGATAGAGGCCGACCACATACCCGGGATCCAGATCCAGCGCGCGCTGAAACTCTTTCTGCGCTGCTCCCCAATTCCAATCCACCGCCAGCGTGTAGGCCAACGCGGTATGCGGCTCGGCGAGCGAATCATCCAAATCAATAGCTTTTAGAGCCGCAGCCTTGGCTTTCGGGATCCCTACATGCGGCTCGAGATTTCCAAAAACAACGAGTTCGACGTACGTGTCGGCAAGCCCGGCGTAGGGCAGAGGATCATTTGGGTCAACGGCACTGGCCTGGCGAAAATACTCTTCGGCTTTGTTAAGGCCGTCACGGGTTCGGCGATTCCAGAAGAAGCGCCCTTTCAAATAGAGGTCATGCGCCTCGGGATTCACCGCCGCGGAATTGGCCAGATGCCGTTCTTCCGAGGGGCTAAGCGTGGTTTTGATTTCGTGGGCGATTTGCCGGGCTAAGCTTCGTTGCAAACTCAAAATATCGCCCAGATCACGGTCATAGCTTTCCGCCCACAAATGTGTGTCCGTCGGGGCGTAAATCAACTCCGTGGTGATCCGTATGCGGTCGCCGGAACGTAGCACGGCGCCTTCGACGACGCCATCCACGTGCAATTCGCGGGCGATTTCCGGGAGCGTCTTCTTGACGCCTTTATAGCGCATTGCCGAGGTGCGCGAGATGACTTTCAGCGCGTGAATCTTCGAAAGTTCCGTGATGAGCTCTTCGGTCATCCCGTCGGCCAGGTAGTCCTGCGCGGGATCGCCGGAGAGGTTGATAAAGGGCAGGACCGCGAGCGAAGCGGTAATTCTGGACGGCGCATTCTCCTTATGACTGAACAGCGAGGCTCGCTTGTAGAAGGCGAGGCCAACCAACAGGAGAACAACAACCGCTGCCGCCACCCAGGGCCACGAACGTCGGGCGTGCGCAACCTGCTCGGCTGGCTGGTGTAGCACGGGTTCGGCGGCGCACTCGCCCGAGGGCTTTATCCGTACGGGAACGCCCAGCCGGTACCCGACGCGAGGAACCGTAAGCAGGATGGCAGACTCGTCATCGCCCAGCGCCTTGCGGAGCTTGGAGACCGCCGTGGCCAGCGAGCCATCCACGACCATCAAACCGGGCCACACCGCTTCCAACAGGTCTTCTTTCGTCACCACCTGCCCGGCATGCAGCAGCAACTGGTGCAGGACTTCCACAGGCTTGGGTTCGAGGTCGATTACCGCGCCTTTGACGCGCAACTCCCGGCGCAACTCGTCAAATTCACAATCACCAAAGGCCCAGCAACGCGCCTGAATCTGCCCTTCGCGTCCTGCTTGGCCGTTGGTATCCATGGACTTAGCGTTTCTTGAGGATTCTTTAGAGTTCCGTCAGGACTTGCGAGGGGCGAAAAATGCAGAATTCGCGCATCGGCCTTACTCAATCCAGAAAGGGGCTGATGCCAAGGGTCGAAGGGCGCTCAGGGCCTAGTAGCCGCTCTTCCTCTCTTGGCAGCTGTAGTCCCCCCATCGCAGAAAATGTAGCACTCGAAGCGGCATTGCAGCAAATGGGTAGGCGCGCGGCCGGGATGATCGCGAGCTTACAAAAAATCTTCTTAGGAGAGTGTGATGAACAGTTCATGGATTCGCAAGGCGCTGGTCGCGGCCGTTCTGGTCGGAACGGTTCTCGTTATCGGGTGCGGCAGCAGCCCCGAAGGAAAATACCGCGATCCGACCGGCACGATAAACGCCGAATTCAAAGACGGTAAAGCGTACATCGCTCTCGGGGGTTACGCGGTGGACGGCACCTACAAAATTGAGAACGAAAAAATCATCGCTAGGGGCGACTTTGGGCCCATGATCCCCAGCCCGTGCGTCTTCACCATTAACAAAGATGGCTCGATCGATGGCCCGCGGAACAGCATGATTCCCAGGCTCGAAAAAGTGAAATAAACGCCGGGAACGCTAAGGTCGCCGGCGCAACGCGGGCTCGGGTGCGTTCCAACGCCAGTCCGGCGAGCGTCGCGGATTTTTGCGAAGCGCTGGCTGCTGCCCAGTGGCTGTCATATCGATTCTGAGTAAGCGTGCAATTTCGGAAATAGAGGACGCCCGTGAATAAGACGGTCGGTTTCGCCCAATTCGTCGTATTGGCCTTGGCGATAGTGCCCGGATTAACGGGCTGCGGGCACTCGAATTCAGACGCCCCTGAGGGACCATCCGGAGCCTCCGCACTTTCGAGCGAGGATCGCGCGGCGCAGAGCGCGGCGCTTTCGGAAATCCAGAAACACTGGCTGAAAGGTCCGAATGGCTGGACCACGGCAATCGCCTCGGGTTCGGCGTATGCGCCGGACCATTTTATCCGGCAGTACCGAGTCCTAACCGTGGATGAGGTACAGCCACAGGACCTTACCGAGTCCGACAAACTGAACGGCTTCCAATGGGTGGGACGTGTGACCTTCAAGCCCACATCTTGTCGCGAGGCCGGAGGGGACAATGGCATGGTCCTGGACGGCATGAGTAACGTGGTCGTAAGCAAGCAGCGCGGCCGATGGAGCCAGTGGGTGGACTTTACGCCCGGCCCGTTGCGCTTGCAAAGAGTAAAAGGTGTGTGGCAATTCCAGTGGGACGGCTCGTACCTGCGCGGGAGACTTCCCGGAGCGCAAGACTTTGCCAACGCGGGTATACAGTGATGTTCACGCCGCGGGCGTTCGGAATTGCCGCGCTTCCAGGCCTCGCTCTTACCTGAAACCTGGAGCAAACCCAGTCTCGCTCGACCAGCAAAACGCCAAGCAGGTGGTTTGAACCGTCGAGTCTTCGATTGGCCGAACTGGCAGATCGAGTTCCGGACCAGACTGCTAAACAAAGCTCCCAAGTGAAGCTTCCTCGATTTCATTATTGCTATTGCGCGAATCGCGCCGTTCCCGCCTAATCTGGTGTTTTCGCAAGTTGCGCTCTCTCATACTGACAAAAGCGGGCATTCATGTCCGTCACAAGGCTGGTATGGCGTTACTTTCTGCCACTCTTCCGTTGGATGTTTCCGATGCGCATGTCGATCGCGTATCGGCATCCGCGCAGCGCATTCCGGAGCTTGATGGCCTGCGCGGCGTGGCCATCAGCATGGTGGTCGTATACCACGCCTTCCTCTTCCATTTCGCCCCGCCTGCCAAATCGCTACTGTCATATCTGCTGCTTCCCGCGCGCATCGGCTGGAGCGGCGTGGATCTTTTCTTCGTGCTGTCCGGATTTCTGATCGGCGGGATTCTGCTGGACGCCAGGGATTCCCGGAATTATTTCCGCACGTTTTATATTCGGCGTTTCTTTCGCATCGTCCCCATATATTACGCGACATTGCTGCTGCTCTTTGTGCTGTCGGCGTGGTCCCGAATTCATCCGGGCGTGCACCCCGCCTGGAGTGCCGACAACCATCTGCCTTGGTATCTCTTCGCGCTGTTCCTTCAAAACATTTGGATGGCGGCGACCAGCAGCATGGGCTCCGGACTGCTCGCGGCGTTCTGGTCTTTGGCAGTGGAGGAGCAGTTCTATCTGACACTGCCGTGGATTATTCGATTTTTCAACCGACAGCGCGTGTTGGTCATCGCCATCGAAGCCATCGTTCTGGCGCCGGTGTTGCGCATCGCTTGTTCCGCGTTTTGGCCGAACCACCCGTTGTCCTGGTTTGTGCTGATGCCGTGCCGCGCCGATGCCCTATTTTACGGTGTGGTGGGCGCCATCGCGTTGCGCGACGCGCTTTGCAAAGCGTGGATCGCCAGCCATCGCGTCCTTCTTCGCGCGCTCCTGGTCCTTTTTGCGCTCGGGCTGCCTTTTGTGACGCAAACGAACTTGACCGCCAACGGCTTGCTCATGATTTCTGTGATGATGAGCTGGCTGGCGGCGTTTTACTTGCTGGTGCTGGTCTACGCCCTGTCGTTTGCCGATTCGTTCGCAGGCAGTTGCCTGCGCTGGCGGTGGCTGCGCTGGCTGGGGAGCATCGCCTACGGAACCTATCTACTGCATGAAGTGGTGCTGTGGTCGGCGCTGGATTTTTTCGGCGGACCCGGGCCCGCAGCTTCTTTCGCGCGGAAATGTGCGGTGTCGGCTTTCGCTGTGGCCGCCACTTTGCTCGTCGCGAGTCTATCGTGGAAATACTTCGAAAAACCTCTGGTGGCCCGCGGTCATCGCCTGGTTTACGATCCTCCCGAGGGACTGGCGACGCGGAACCTCGTGCGCCCGAACTAGTTCGCACCAGCGCGCTGCTGCCGTAGTAGCCTCCAAATACGAATCTGCCTTTTAGCCGAAAATGTGAATAGCGGGGACGAGCGCGTTTTATTCGTGGTAAGTTCGGGCCGGAGCATAACCTCGCTTCGCGCGCTCTATGAATCCGCTGCAAACGATTGGGCTGGCGCTGGGAACCGGGTTTTCCTCGGGCCTGAATCTTTATGCCACGGTGGCAACGATGGGTTTGTTGCAGCGGCTGGGCGTCATTCAGTTGCCGGAGCCGCTGCGTGTGCTGGCGCATCCGTGGGTGCTCGGAATTGCCGGCGCGATGTACGCGATTGAGTTTCTCGCCGACAAAATTCCCTACGTCGATACCATTTGGGATGCACTGCATACATTCATACGGCCGCCCGCCGCGGCCGTACTGGCGTATGCCGCGGCGGGCTCCGTGGCGCCGGAATGGCGATGGGGAGCGGCGTTGCTCGCCGGAGGCGTGGCGCTCACTTCGCACGGCGCGAAGGCCAGCGCCCGCGCGGCCGCCAATGTTAGCCCGGAGCCGTTTAGTAATTGGGTGCTGAGCCTGGGCGAGGATGTTTTGGCGGTATGGCTGAGCTGGATGGCGTCGGCGCATCCACTGGCGACGGTGATTCTGGTGGTCTTATTGTTGGGACTATGCGCATTCCTTCTTTATCACCTGTTTCGCTTTGCGCGGGGCGCGCTCGAACGAGTGTTGGATCGTTAAGCTCGACTTTAAGCTGTGGCGAACTACTTCAGATAAACCGCCAGCCAATCCAGAAATGTCTTGTACCAGAACTGCGCGTTTTGCGGTTTCAGGACCCAATGGCCTTCGTCGGGGAAAACCACCAGCTTCGACGGGACGCCTAGTCTCTGCAGCGAATTAAAAAATTCCAGCGATTGCGTGTACGGAACGCGGAAATCGTTTTCGCCGGCGATGACCAGCGTGGGCGTCTTGTATTTTCCGAGGTCGCCCGCGTAGGTTGAGGCGGACCACTTTTTATACCCCTCCGGATTGCCCCATGGCGTGCCCGGCGCATCGTGCTCGTTAAACCACAATTCCTCCGTGGCGTACATGGAGGTTTGATCGTAAACGCCGGCATGGCTGATGATGGCTTTGAAACGGCCGGTGTGCGTGGCGATCCAGTCGGCCATGAAGCCGCCGTAGGAGCCGCCAGCCGCGGCCATGCGCGAACCGTCGACGTAGAGATATTTTTTCAGCGTGTAATCGACCCCGGTCATGACGTCACCGTACGCTTTGCCGCCCCAGTCTCCGGCAATTTCATCCGTGAATTTTTGCCCGTAGCCCGTCGAGCCGCGACGATTGATCATCAATGCTACGTAGCCGGGCGCGGCGAAGACCTGCGCGTTCCAGCGATACCCCCAGGCGTTGGACCACATGGTTTGCGGGCCGCCGTGCAACAGGACCAGCAGCGGATATTTTTTCGCGGCGTCGAAATTCGGTGGCCGAACCAGCAGGGCCTGAATTTTTGTGCCGTCCGCGGCGTCGAACCAGAACGTTTCTGGAGCGTTCATTTGCAGCTGTGCAACTAACGTGTCGTTCTGGTGCGAAAGTTGGCGCGTGTTCGTGCCGTCGGCGTTGGCGGCAAAAACTTCCGCCGGCATGGTCATGCTGGTGCGCTCAAAGGCCAGAGTTTTCCCGTCGGCACTGACGGAAATGCCGCTGTTGAATCCGTCGGTGATTAGTTTCTTTGGCGTTGCTCCAGCCTGGGCGGCGATGGCGTACACCGGCGAGAGCGTTTCATTTTCCGCTGCAAAGTAGATGGTTTTGCTGTCGCCAGACCACGCCAGGTCGTTTGCGCTGCGATCGAAGTCGTCGGTGAGGCTCGTGGATTTTCCCGATTGGCGATCGTAGAGCAGGATGCGCCAGCGATCCGATTCATAGCCGGCCGTGAGTTGCGCGTGATAGGCGATGTAGCGGCCGTCCGGCGAGTACACGGGATTGCCATCGAATCCCGGGTTGCTGGTGATGCGCTTCGGTTCGCTACCGGAAATGGAAACGAGAAACAGGTCGGCGTTAGTGCTGAGCGCCTCGACTTTATCCGTTATCGCGGTGAAGCAGATTTCTTTTCCATCGGGCGAAAAATTGATGTCTTCCGGGCCGCCACGCTCGTCGGGAGGAACGTCGTAATTGGCGCCTGGCGTAAGGTCGCGCGGCGCGGCGCTGCCGTCCACGGGCACTACGAATAAATGCGCGCGCTTGCCTTCAAACCAGTGCGTCCAGTGGCGATATAAAAGCTGCTCGTAGACATGGGCTTTCACTTTGGACTTATCTTTTTCGGCGTCGCGCGCGCTGTTGCAGGCATCATCGTTACAATCGGGATAGACCGACGAGGTAAAGGCGATCGTTTTTCCGTCGGGAGAAAATTTCACTATGTCCGCGCCGGTGGAAAGATGCGTCACTTCACGCGCTTCGCCGCCATCCATTGGTAGAAAGTAGAGTTGGGAATTGCCGTCGCGCGAGGAAAGGAACGCCAGAGTTTTGCCGTCGGGTGACCACACCGGGGAAGAATCATGGCCCCCGCTCGTCAGTTGCACGGAATCGCCGCCGGAAGTACGCACCGCCCAGATGTTTCCGGCGTTACGGTTGGCATCCATGTCGGGCGTGGAAACGGAGTAAGCGATCCACTGACCGTCGGGAGAGATTTTGGGCTCGGCGACGCGGTGCATGTGGATCATGTCATCGAACGTGATGGGATGCTTCGCGGCTTCTTGCGCGGCGGATCGCAAACCGAGCGGGATAAGCGCGGCGCAGAGTATGGCCGTTCGCAGGATGAAGCGTGTCATCGAATGCTCCGAGTAATCATGCTCTTTGAATATCGTGTGGCGCGGATGTTAACAGCAAATGTTGTCACGAATCGCGTCAGAATCCAAGAAACCGTTGCGGCGCGAGCGGTTTGTTACAATAGCTCGGCTCAAAACTTTGAGAAACTCCAGTTTATTTTCGAGAAATCTTAGGAAGACCTATCCCATCGCTGTCAGCGGCGATGGCTGTTGGATTTTGGATGCGGCCGGCCGGCGGTTTCTGGATGCCTCCGGGCAAGCGGCGGTGGTCAATATCGGTCACGGCGTGAAAGAAATTGGCGAGGCCATGGCGCGGCAATCCGGGTCGCTGGCGTTCGCACATACTTCGCAATTTCATTCCCGTCCGGCGGAGAGATTGGCTGCGCGGTTGCTGGCGATGGCGCCGCCGAATTTTCACCAAGGCGGACGCGTCTATTTTACTTCCGGAGGGTCGGAAGCGGCGGAAACGGCGATCAAGCTGGCGCGGCAATATTTTTTGGAGAAAGGTCAAGTCGCGCGGTATCGCGTCTTGTCCCGGCGGCAGAGTTATCACGGCAGCACGATTGGCGCCATGACCGTGAGTGGAAATGCGGCGCGCCGCGTTCCCTGTGCGCCGCTGCTCGCCGAATGGGGCCACGCTGCGCCCTGTTTTTGTTATCACTGTCCGTTTGGGAAGACATTTCCTGACTGCGGCATCGCGTGTGCCGAAGATCTGGATATTTTATTGAACGAAGCTGACGCACACACCGCGGCGGCGTTTATTTTTGAGCCGGTCGTCGGTGCGACGCTCGGAGCCGCAGTTCCACCCGAAGGATACGCGGCCAGGATCGCGGAAATTTGCCGTGGGCGTGGAATTTTGTTGATTGCCGATGAAGTGATGTCCGGCATGGGGCGCACCGGAAAAGTTTTCGCGGTGGAGCACTGGGGAATCACGCCGGACATGATTTTGGTGGGCAAGGGCATCGCTAGCGGCTATGCGCCGTTGGGAGCAGTCCTTGTGGCGCCGCATGTGGTCGAGGCGTTTGAGCAGGGCAGTGGCGCGTTTCAGCATGGTTTTACCTACCAATCGCATCCGGTGTCCGTGGCGGCTGGCAATGCCGTTCTGGATTATTTGGAGTCGCAAAAACTTTTTGCGCGCGTCACTCCCGCGGGAGACGTGCTGCGCGCATTGCTGCATCCTCTTGCCGAGCACAAACATGTCGGCGAAGTTCGTGGTCTCGGCTTACTGATCGGAATAGAGTTCGTCCAAGATAACGTGACGCGCGAGCCGTTTGCTAAAGAACAAAGTATCGCGGAGAAGATTCGGCAGGCGGCGTTCGAGGAAGGTGTGCTGGTTTATCCGACGCAAGGTTGCGTGGATGGCACTCGCGGCGACCACATTCTGCTGGCGCCTCCATTCACCATTTCAACGGAAGAATCCGGTATTATCGCTAGCGCATTGCATGCGGCCCTTGCGCGAGTGTTCACCTGACGGTGGCGCTCCATTCCGAGAAAGCTTTGCGGCTGTCATTCCCTATATTCCTTTTTTTATTCATAAATGCGGTTCGTTCATAACGACGTACCTGGAGAGATGCGAAAATGTACAAATGGATTCGTACGCTGGCGACCTTGCCCGTGCTGCTCGTAGCCGTTGTGGCTGCCGCGGCGCAACAGGGTGTAGCAACTAAGCCGCGGGCGCGCGATTTGGGTGTGCCGTTCGAGGGCACTCCTGGTCCGCTGAACGCGATTACCGATGTGGCGGGAGTCACGGTGGGACAAACCACGTTGATTTCCGGCGAAGGAAAATTGGTTGTCGGAAAAGGGCCGATCCGCACCGGCGTTACTGCCGTGCTGCCGCGTGGAGAAGATTCCATGAATAACCCAGTGTTTGCCGGATGGTTTTCGCAAAACGGCAATGGTGAAATGACGGGCACCACTTGGGTGGAAGAATCGGGATTTCTCGAGGGGCCGGTGATGATTACGAACACGCACAGCGTTGGAGTGGTGCGTGATGCGGTCATTCAGTGGCGCGTCAGCCACGGCCAGCCGGATCCCACCGAATATTGGTGGTCGCTGCCGGTGGTGGCGGAAACGTGGGACGGCTGGCTGAACGACATCAATGGATTTCACGTAAAGCCGGAGCATGTTTTTCACGCCATCGATACCGCGGCGTCCGGACCGGTCACTGAAGGGAACGTGGGCGGCGGCACGGGGATGATTTGCAACGAATTCAAAGGCGGAACGGGCACGGCATCGCGAAAGCTCGAAATGAAAGGCGGCGGCTATACCGTCGGCGTGCTGGTGCAGTGCAACTACGGGCGGCGGCCAAATTTGCGCATTGCGGGCGTGCCGGTGGGCCTCGAGATTCCCGAAGATCCGGCGTATGCGTCGGCATCCTTCGCAGGAATGGAGCGCGGATCGATCATCGTCGTAGTGGCGACGGATGCTCCGCTGGTGGCGCATCAATTGAAACGACTGGCGCGACGCGTTTCCCTCGGCCTGGGCCGCGACGGGAGCGTTTCCGGCAACGGCTCGGGCGATATTTTTATCGCATTTTCCACGGCGAACTCCGGGGCTGCGGCGGTGGATCATATTGTGGATCTAAAAATGCTGCCGAACGACAAGATGGACGAACTGTTTGCCGCGACCGTGCAGGCCACCGAAGAAGCCGTCATCAACGCCATGGTGGCCGCGGAAACCATGACGGGAATTGAAAATCACAAAGCGATTGCGCTGCCGCACGAGCGGTTGCGGGAAGTGCTGAAGAAATACCATCGTTTGAACCAGTGAAATCGTCACATCGCAGGATTTTTTCATTCGCGCTGCAACTATGGATGGTCATAGTGGCGAGTACGCTGGCATGGTCGTGTGCGTCGCTTGAGGCGCCGCTGGCGATTACGCACGTCACGGTACTCGATGCGACCGGCTCGCCGGCTCAACCAGACATGACCGTGGTGATTGTCCACGATCACATTGCCGCGATCTCATCTTCCGCTACAGCGAAACTTTCTTGGCGTACTACGATCGTGGATGGCCGCGGCAAATTCCTGATTCCGGGTCTTGCCGACATGCATGTGCATTTGACGGGCGCTGGAGAACCTGGCGGAAGCCGGGAATTCATGATCCCGCTGCTGGTCGCGAATGGTGTTACGTCGGTCCGCGATATGGGCGGATATTTGGAATCGCTCTTGCCGCTGCGGCGCGAGATTGTGGCAAGGAAGCGGCTGGGGCCGCGGATTTTTCTTGCTGGACCGTATCTGGATGGCAGTCCGCCGTCGTTTCAACCTTCGCTAGTGGTGACCGACCCGGCGGAAGCGTCGGAAGATGTGCGCGACTTGGTGCAACGTGGCGTCGACTTCATCAAAGTGCAATCGATGTTAGGTCGCGGCGCGTACTTTGCCATCGCCGCAGCCTGCAAACGTGAACACATTTCGTTTGTCGGTCATGTGCCGGACCACGTGACGGCAGCGGAAGCTTCCGCTGCGGGACAAAAGAGCATCGAGCATCTGACCGGCGTGTTGCGGGCCTGCTCGAGCGATGAACCAAGACTCATGCACGAACAATTTTCCGCTGCCGAAGGGAAAGAGAAAAATGTTTCGTCGAGCCAGCGGCAGTTTGATTGGGACCGGGAGTTGTTGCAGACGTTTTCTGAAACGCAGGCGCATTCACTGGTCGAGGAATTTGTTGTGAATGGCACCTGGCAGACGCCCACGCTGATTCTGCTGCAACAGGACGCGTATCCTCGCGGGAATTTGTCGGACGTGCAGGATTCGCGGGCGAAATACGTGCCGCGCGGCGTGCTCGAACGCTGGAAGAAAATGGCTGTGCAAAATGCTGCGATCGCGAAATTGCAAGACAGCACCGTTCGGGAAGCATTAATGGCCCAATCCGAGCGCGTCGTTGGTGAAATGCAAAGCGCTGGAGTAAAGATTCTGCCAGGGACGGATACGGCAGCTCCATTTGTTTATCCCGGCTTTAGCCTGCATGAAGAGCTCGCGCTCTTGGTGCGCGCTGGCTTGACGCCTATGCAAGCGCTGCAAACGGCGACGGTCGGCGCCGCGGAATTCATGGGCAAGAGCGCGACGCAGGGAACCATTGAAAAAGGAAAAGCTGCGGATTTGGTGCTCCTCGATGCTGATCCGCTTGCGGATATTCACAACACGTCGCGGATTGCCGCTGTCGTGATTCGCGGTAAGTTGCTGGATCGTGGCGCGCTCGACGAATTGCTTTCTTCGGCGGAGAAATTTGCTGCCGCGCATTAGTGCTGGATTGCCGCCAGCTTCGCTTTACGGCGCTAAGTTGCGGGAACGGCGGTCTTGCGTGCGGGATTGAAGAAGGGCATCGATACGACCTTCGCTGAGACGGTGTGGCGGACGGCCTCGACGGTCATTTCTACTTGTAGTGTGTTGTCCAAAACCGCGCTTTGGCGATTTATGCAGGCTAGCGCGATCATTTTTTTCAGCGTTGGTGACCACGTTGTGGAAGTGGCTTTGCCGATGTGCTTGCCGCCGCGGTACACGGGGACCGCTACGCGCGAGGCCATGCTCGGCACCTGCGGGGCCATGTCCATTTTGTCGTAGAGGGCTTCTACTTCGTTCCAGCTGATTTCGAGACCGACGAGCGCGCGCTCGGGGCCTTTCTTTGCCTCGCGAAGCAGCGCCTCGCGTCCTACAAAATTGTCTTTTTTCAGATCCACTAATTTTCCCAGGCCAATCTCCGACGGTGAAAATTTCTGCGACTCGATCACCGCTTTTTTGCTGGAGGTGTAATCGACTTCGATGAGGATTAAGCCGGCTTCGATGCGCGCGACGTCGAGGGCCATCATTCCGGCGGGATGCACGTCGAAGGCTTTGCCGTTCTTGACCAGCGCGTCCCAGACGGCCACGGCTTTTCCCCAGGGGATCCACAGTTCAAAACCGAGGTCGCCGGTATAGCCCGTGCGGGAGATGTCCACGGGCACGCCGGCGATTTTGCCGCGCGTGACGCGAAAATATTTTAGGTTGGTGACGTCCGCGTTGGTTACGCCTTGCAGCAAGCGGCCGGACGTGGGGCCTTGAATGGCCAGGGCGGCGAGTTGCTCGGAAAGATCGGCGATTTGCACCTCGAGACCCAGCGCATTTTGCTGAAACCATCGCAGACTCGGATCCGCCGCGGTCCAGCGATAATCATTTTCGCCGAGGCGCGTGATGGTGCCGTCGTCGATGACTTTACCTTCGGGGTCGCACCAGCAGCAGTAGATGACCTGGTCGACGGCGACTTTTTTGATGTCGCGGGTGATGACGCGATTGACGAATTTGCTGGCGTCTTTTCCGGTAATGCGATATTTAAAAAGCGGAGAAATGTCGATCAGCGCCGCGGAATTGCGAATGGCATTGTATTCATGCTCGTGATGCATTTCGTACACGCCGACGGTGTAGTACCCGGACCATTCGCGATAATTGAGGCTCTCGCAAAGCGCCAGCGTTCGTTCGTGAAATGCGGTTCCGACAGGCACGACGCCTCCGTGGTTGCTGATTCGCTAGACACGGGATTATAGGTGCGAAATCGCGGCGGTCGCAAGCGATGGATCGTCCCGTAATTTGGGCGCGTTTCCGATGGTGCGACGGATCAACGAACTAACCTGAGCCGCGCGTCTGCGTCATAAACGGGTAGCAGAGTTTCTATGGATAAAATCATCGCGCAAGGTCGGCTGTTATTTGCCATCGCCATCGCGGCCTTCGGCGTGGAAAACATCGTCTGCGCGCGCTTTGGACAAGCCGTGATGCCGGTCATACCTTGGCTCCCTGCAAACCCCGCGTTGGTATATCTTGCGGGTATCGCGCTGATCGCGGCGGGTGTGTGCATCGCGAACAATGTCATGCCGCGACTGGTGGCCATTCTGTTGGGAGCTTTCTTTTTTGCGTGTGTCCTGGCTCTTCAGGTACCCAAAGTGGCTGCGCATCCCTTCGATCTCGGCTTTCGTACCACCGCGTTTGAAACCTTATCCATGTGTGCCGCGTCGTGGACGCTGGCCGCAAGTTTCGCGCCGCATCCGCCACATATCCAAAAATGGGCCGGTCCGCTTGACTTACTCCTAAAGTCTGGCCGCTACCTTTTCGCAGTTTCTTCCATAGTGTTCGGTATCGACCATTTTCTCCTGCTCCGTTTTATCGCCAGCCTGATACCGGCTTGGTTCCCGGGGGCCTTGTTCTGGGCGTATTTCACCGGTGCGGCCTTTGTCGCGGCTGGAATCAGCATTGCGATTAAAACGATGGACCGTCTGGCGGCAGTGCTGCTGGGAACGATGTTTCTGCTTTGGTTTTTGTTTCTGCATGCACCCAGATTAATGAGCGCACCGCGCTCTCATAATCCAAACGAGTGGTCCAGCGCGTTTATTGCTTTGGGAATGTGTGGGGCCTCGTGGATTATGGCTGGGGATTCTCTGCGTGGCCGTCGAACATAGCTCGCGTTGTACGACCGTTAATTGTTTCTACGGATTTCTCCCGCCGGGCCCCGCTTTCAGCATTTTCACAAGTGTCCACTCTAAAGGTGGTTAAAGTTGTTTGTTTTGATGATCTTGCAAGTGTTGATTCTGGGACGATTTACGTTTGGATTGAACAACCCGGAATGTTACCTGGGCTGTTGGTGCTGGGATCGGATTCGAGGTTTGGTTCGGCGCCGTGAAGGTTGAGCGTCGCGTTGGGTAGGGGTTGCTGGCGATAATTTCGATCCGGCTCGGTTGCCAAAGGCCTTGATGCATTGGTTCTGTGCCAAGTGGATGGACTGGACCATGATTTGCCCCAGGTAGGCTAAGGTGTTGGCGGCCTTGGGTTTAGCTTGGCCCCGAGCCACGGCAGCGAAGAAACGACGCAATGCGGGAGTTAGATCGCAGGCGGAAGTGTATTCGCTGGAGAGGTCGCTGACGATTTCCCGGTCGAATTGCTGGTCGAATTGCTGGGCGGCGCGGGCTGCCGCGTCTTTGCGGGCGGGGAAGGTGCAGAGGTCTGGATGGCCAGCGGAGCGCGGAATGCGGCAGCGACGGCCATCGGCGAAAGTGAATGCGCAGAGATAGATACGGCGGTCGATGGAGAAAGTAGCAGACATGGAAAATCTCCAGAAAACTAGGATTTGAATTGTGTTTGGGATGCTCTCGCGGGTTTGGCGAGGCGCAGTTCTTTACAAAAAGAAGTATAGCGCATCGTACTTTCGTTGTCAAGATAAATATTAGGCATTTATACTAGACGAAAGGCGCGGCTCCCGAGCGGCAAGTTGGCGGGTACTAAAAATACTGGAACCACCAACGCTCGTGTCGTGATGCACCTCATGATGTATGCAAAAGCTCGGCGGTGAGATTTGCCGCAGGGCCATTTTCCCTCTAACGCAATTTCCATCGGAAATATACAGCCCCAACCGTATTCGACTCTGATGTCAAGCCGGATATTTTGCACATGCACGCTTCTGGAAGGCAGATCAGCCCGCGATATCAACTGCCGTCGCCCAGCAATCATTGAAACGGAGGAAACGTTGATGACGAAGATCGGTTCGATCATCGGAACTTCAGCACTCATGTTATTTCTCGGAGTAGCCGCACCCGCTTATGCGGCCGCAAGGCCGCAAGACAAACCACAAGACCAGCCTGACAAGCCGGCGGACGCCAAGCCGCCCCACGATGAGCCCAAGCCGAAGACCGACCCGGCCAAGACCCCGGCGGACAAGCCGCGTCCGGATGAGAAGGAAGCCGCGCCGCCGAAAGAAGAGCATCCCAAAGGCGATCAGGAACATGTAGCGCAGCAGTCCTCACACGGTGGCGCGGCACGCATCCCCGACGACAAATTTAAGGCGCACTTCGGACGTGAACACACCTTCCACGTCGGGCACCCGCAAATCGTGGGAGGCCAACCGCACTTCCAGTATGGCGGCTACTCGTTTATTATCGTGCAACCTTGGCCGACTGGCTGGGGCTACAACGATAACGTCTACATCATCGACATCGACGGCGTGTATTACCTGGTGGACGATGTGCACCCTGGCGTGCAACTCGCGCTGACTGTCGTGCTCTAGGCGGTTTCCGACCCAACCGCAACCGCATCAGCATGCGTATCCGGGCCTTGGCGATACGGAGCCAGTGGAAACTGGGGCCGTTCGCCAAGGCGAAAAATTTCCGACGTGGGAAACTGGGCGTCTACTGAGGCCTGCGGAGACGATGGGGCGCGCGGGCGCTTGTACCGAAGCGCGAAGGTACACTACAGTTTTGATGTGGACAATTTGACGGCGACACGTTTCCCGCTTTTCCCACCGTTCGAGCCTAATTATTGTTTCCGAAGTGCGCATGCCATGACCATTGCGGCGGCATTTTGGCCGCGGCGGTTTGCGTTGCCGCGCGCGGAGGATCGCCTGTTTCGCGTGGATCCGTGGTCGCAGGTGTTGGGGCACTGTCATTGGCAGGCTGATAGACGCACCGATGCGCCGGTGATTGTGATTGTGCATGGACTCGAAGGTTCCAGCGATTCGAATTATGTGCAGGGCATTGGCGAGAAGGCTTTTACGCGCGGTTATCACGTGGTGCGTATGAACCAGCGGAATTGCGGCGGGACCGAGGCGTTGACGCCGACCTTGTATAACTCCGGGATGAGTGCGGACTATCGCACGGTGTTTGATGAACTGGCGGGCGTGGATGGGTTTCGCGAGATTTTTTTCGTTGGGTATTCGATGGGTGGGAACCTGGTGACGAAGATGGCGGGGGAGTTTGCGGCTGACGTGCCGGCGGCGCTGCGTGGAATTTGCGCGATTTGCCCGTCGCTGGATTTGGCGGCGTGCGCGGATGCGCTGGAACGGCGGGACAATTATCTGTACCAGAACCGCTTCGTTTCTGGGCTGCTGTCGCGCTACGAGCGCAAGGCAAAATTATTTCCGGATCGCTATTCGCCGGCAAAAGGGCTTGGAGTGATTCGCACCGTGCGGGAGTTTGATAATGTGATTACCGCGCCTTCGGCGGGGTATCGCGATGCGGAGGATTATTACGAGCATGCCAGCGCAAAGAACGTGGTAGGTGAGTTGCGCGTTCCTCTATTGTTGATTACCGCGGAAGATGATCCGTTTGTGCCGTATGTTTCGTTTTTGGCGGCGGGGGTGGAACGGAATCCGTGGATTCGGTTTGAGGCGCCATTGCATGGCGGGCATTGCGCGTTTATTTCACGCCATCGGGGAGTCGAGAGGTTTTGGGCGGAGCAGCGGGTGGTGGAGTTTTGCGAGGGTTTGCGGCGGGGAGACGCCTGAAAACTGTAAGTAGCGGTTTAATTTCTGTTTAAGCTCAGCGGCGGCCTGCTGCCATAGCGAAATCTACCCGGCAACTTATACGAAATCTAGCGGCTTCTCCAGCGAGGCTTGAAACCCCTTTGTCAGAAGTTTGGCCGGGCCGTCGGCGGTGATCACCATGTCGTCTTCGCAGCGTAGGCCGAATTCTCCAGGGATGTAAATGCCTGGCTCATTCGAAAACGTCATGCTGGCTTCGAGCAGCGTGGTGCTGCCGCGGACTAGGTACGGGTGCTCGTGGCCGTCGAGGCCGATGCCGTGGCCCAGGCGATGCGTGAAATATTTGTAGTCGGGGCCGTAGCCTGCGGTAGTGATCACCGCCCGTGCGTCGTCGTCGACGGTGCCGGAGAGTTTGCCGGCGCGCGCGGCCTCGAGTGCGGCATTTTGCGCGTTGCGCACGATTTCGAAAACCTGGCTGACTTTTTTCGGCGGCGTGCCGAGGACTCCGGTACGGGTTATGTCAGATTGATAGCCTTCAACTGTACAGCCGCCGTCGATCAGGATGACGTCGCCGGGTTTGAGGCTGCGCGGTTGCAGCGTGCCGTGCGGTAATGCCGCGGACGCCCCGACCAACGTGAGCGCGTCGCCGCGAAGATTCATTTTCGCGAAACCGGCTTCTACTAAATTACCAATATCGTCTTGCGAGAGGCCTTCTTTTAGCGAGGCGAAGACGGCGGTGAAAACATCGAACGTCGCGTCGCAAGCCAGGCGCATCAGTTCAAGTTCGTGCGGGGATTTGTGCGCGCGACAGCCGACCGTGACGGCCTCGGCCGAGGCGAAGGTGAAGCCGGGCGCGGCTTGGCGAAAATGATCGAAAAAAGAAAAGCCCGCGGTTTCTTCCACACCGATTTGACCCGTGCGTATGCCGTGGTCGGCTAGGGCGGCTGCGGCGATCTGCGTGGGGCTTTGATCCTCTTGCCAGATGTGAACATCGATGGGAAATTTTAATTTTTCGCGGAGGCGCCCTTCTTCAAACGCTGGAACTACCAGGATGGGCTGGCCTGTTTTCGGAATCAAGACGCCGAGCAGTCGTTCGCTTAAGCCCCAGTGGATGCCGGTGAAATAGTAGAGCGCGATGCCGGGAGCGATGAACAGGGCGTCGAAGGCCGGCTGGCTTTCGCCCATGCGCTTCTGGGCTTCCGCGATGCGTCCGCGAAATTCCTCCGCTGAAATCGGGCGGACACGGTTGCCGAGTGGCTTGAGGTTCGCGAACGGTGCGGGAAGAGAATCGCGGTTGTCGAGAGGAGCTGCGGCCGCCGCGGGCGCGAGCAAAAAAGCGGAGGCGGCCGCGGTGCTGTTCAGAAAGTCGCGACGAGATGGTTTCGCAAACGCGGACGGACTCTTGTTTGGCATGGTGGAGAACAGGTTTTATGCCCAGGCGGAGCAGTTGTCAAGCCGCGCTTGGAGCTTGCGGCCGATGTGGCGGGCCAGGAAACAAGGTCGCTCGATTATTCCCGGCGGACGGCGAGAACATTCTTGCCCTGAATTTTTATTTCGATGCCCAGCGGCGGCCGCAAATCCGAGCCCTGGACGATAGCCCCGCGCACCCAGATATTCCCTGGCAGCAGGGTCATCTTGTCGGGGTCGAATACCGTACGGCTGCAGGGATTGCCCACCATGGCGTGCTTGGCGTTGCGAAATCCATAATCCGTGCGCAGCTTGTCCAGATTAGAGATGTACTCGAGGCGGCAACTGCCGTACGCAGAGGTCATCGCCAGCCCCCAATACCCGGAAGCTTGTGACGCGGACGCTCCCGACAGACGAATGACCAGCGACGGAATATTCTCTCCTGAGCGGTCGCGGAAAATGAACTCTTTGGCGCTCCACGCCTTGCTCATCTCTGCGACGGAAGCGATCACCGGGTCCGCCTCGGTTGCCACCGGCAGCAGCGAATCGGGATCGGGTTCGGGTGTGGGCACTTGCAACTGAGGGGGCGGAGGCGGGGGTACAAATTCGATCTGTTTGGGGCGAAGCGCGTAGTGTGCCCCGACGCCAGCAACGAAAAGCAGGGTGACCAACAGCGCCAGCGTACCCAGGTTCGGGCGTTTCGACGCGCCGTAACCCGCGGATTCGCCCGCAAGGCCTGGAATACGCGGCATCTCGGGTTTGAAACGGTCTAGATCGGGCTGGTCGGTCATGACTTAAATTTAACGCTACTACCATTCTAAGGCCGGGGTGAGCGGCCGACAATGAAAGTAGTCCCGCGTGTGTCGAATCAGAGCATTTCAATTGCGCCATCAGGTTAAACCCCATGGGAACTAGAATCCGCCGCGGGGGCGCCGGATGGCAGGGTGTACGCTCGTTCGGCGGTCGATAATCTATATGGTATCGTAACGCCGCCTTCGAGGCGGCACCGGCTGGAACCGGCAGTGCACGTCGGTAACGGGAATCGGTTGCCTTAACGGTTACAGCCCTTTACGGCACCCTTGTCTACCGGTGCAAAGGAAACTACTGTAAGGTGGAACGAGGGTAGGGCGGAATTCTCCGCACAAACGTATGAGCGCCGAGACACGTGGGGGAGCGCGAACATTCGTTCGCAGCTTAAACATTCTGCTGAAGTTCGCGCGTCTGTATGAATTCGGACACGCGCGGACGGCGGCGCAATTTGAAACTACGTGGCAAGAGCTGCGCGGCGCCCTGGATGAAAGCGGCGGCGGCGGCCTGCTGCTGGGCGCTTCCGGAAATCAGATTCTCCTCGATGGAGTTCCGCTAGGGACGGCGGCCGGCGAACGCAGCTTCGCGCAATTGCTGATCACTTCTGGAATTGCCAGCATCCACTTTTCTCCCGCACTGACGCAGCCGCAATTTGCGCGCTTTGTGCGCGCGTTTCCCAGCGGCAACGCCAAGCCGCAGTCGCTGGCCGACCAGTTGAAGTCCGCGCTGGCGGGCGAAACCAGTATCAGAGTGAACGAGATCCGCTATGTCGCGGAAGACTCTTCCACGGCCGGCATCAAGATCGCCACGCAGTTGGTCGCCAAAACGCTCGGCGCGCAGGGCGACAAATTTCGCGACTTCCTGGAAGATCCCAACAAAATGCTGCAGATGATCCTGGCTGCGGAAAGCTTGCGCAGCGGGGGCGGAGGCGGCGGCACGGGCGGCTTGTCAGGGCTTGGCTCGGCCGGGAGCGGTCCGGGATTTGGCGGCGGAGGCGGCGTTCCGGGCGGTGCTGGACCCGGCGGCGGAGGCCCTGGCGGTGGCGGTCCGGGCGGCGGAGACGGTGGAACACGGGCGAGCGGCGGTGACGGAACTGCCGGGGCTGCGAGTTTATGGGAAGCGCGTCCGAGCGGAGGTTCCGGCGGCGGGGGTGCGGCAGGAGGACTCGGCTTTGGCGGTGGACTCGGGACTGGCTCAGTAAGTGGCACGGGAACAGGGACCGGTTCGGGTACGGGCAGCGGAAGTGGTGGCGGCAGTGGAGGTTCCGGAGGTGGTGGTACTGGCGGTGGCACTGGTGGAGGGACTGGTGGAGGCACTGGCAGTGGCACTGGCGGGGGAGAAGGTATCACCGGTAGATGGCTGACGGCGTCTTCCATGATTCGCGGCACGGCACCGCCGGTTCCCGGAGCGAGAGACGGTGAAGGAGGCCGGGGCGGCGCCGAAGGTTTTACCGTAGAGGAAGAAAGTATTCGTTCCGTGCTGGGCTTATTTGCACAACTGGGAAAATCCCGCAAGGATTCCGAGCCGCGCATGGATGCGCAGATGTTTCAGTCGCGTCTGAGTACCATGCCGGTGCGCACGCAGTACACGTTGCAGCAAGCGCTGGCGGGACTCGCGGCGCAGGCTCCGGACAGCAAACCGGATCAACCGATGCTGCTGAAATTGGCGGAGCACGTAGCCATTCGATTCGCCCTGGATAGTTACGAGCGCGGCGAATTGCGCGTGAACGCGGTGAAGCAGATGCTGGACCGCATGAACACGGAAATTGAATCGCTGCGCAAGATCCTGGGCACACAAGAGCAGATGATGGCCAACGCGGGTCTGCAGGTGCAGAGCTACACGGAATTGCTGGACCAGGAGTTCTGGGAGCAGGTTCCCGAAGAAAACAAGAAAGAAGTGCTGACTTCGGATGAAGCCTGGTGTGTGCCGCCGCGCAACGTGCGCGCGTTTCTGGAAGACATGTTGCGGCGCGGCGAATTGAAAGCCGTGAACGAAGTGCTGATGAAATACGCGGCTTGCGTTGGGCTGGAGGCGGCAGAGGCGCGGCGCACCACGGCCATTGGGCTTTCCGATTTGGCGGAGCTTTATGGCAGCGGCGATGGCAGCGCGTTGATGGAAGCCATCCGGCGGTTGGGCAACCAGTTGGCTCTGGAACGCGAGCCCGAGGTGCAGACCCTGGTGAGCGCGGCATTTGTGCGTTTGAGCCAGGAGGCGGCTTCCAAGCGTTGTTATCCCGCTATGCAACAAGCGCTGGCTTCGCTCGACAGCATTGAGTCGCAGCGTCCCGGCTCGACGCAGAGCTTGCGGCCGCGCATCGGCGCCGAAGAGCGGCTGCCGGAATTTATCGAAGAAGCGCTGCGCAGCGGACACATTGCGGACGGCATGACAGACATCCTCAACCTCATGCCGCTGGCTACCATTCATTATGTGACCAATCGATTCGGGCATTGCGGCTTCCGCGAAGACTGCGAACTACTCACCAAGATCGTCGGAGGCTTGGGTCCCGAGGCGGTGCAAAATCTCGTCGAAATGCTGCAAACGGCTCCGGCCGCCGAAGCCGCGGAAGCGGTGGGCCTGCTGAGCCAGATTGACCCCGATAGCGTGGACAAGATCCTGCCGGTGCGTTTAACACAATGGCCGCGCTCGGCGCATGACCGAATCGTGAGGCAGCTCTCTTCGGCGCCGGCAGCGCATCGCGCGCGTCTGTTGGCCGGGCTGTACGAGTCACTGGATGTGATGATCCGGCCGCTGGCCATCGATGAGATGGGCATGAGCGGTGAACACGAGGTGATTCCTAAGCTGCTGGAGCTGGCGGAAAACGCCACAACGCCCGAATACGTGCGCTTGAAAGCCGTCGAAGCGCTGGGGCGTCTACGGGCATCGGCGGCAAGTGAAGTCTTGCAAAAGATCCTGGATGCCCGGCAAGTGTGGAGGTGGCAGTATCCCGCCGAAACACGCATCGCCGCGGCCCAAGCCCTGACGCGCATCGATCCCGCCATGGCCATGGAAAAAATGGCCGCCAGCGGCCTCGAGCGCAAAGACCTGGCATTGGAACCCCTGGACCCCGACGCCGCATCCTCGGTGATCCGCCAGCGGCGGTACGCGCGGCTGAAGCTGTCCCGCAACATGCAAGCGGTGACTACGAACCTGCGCGAGAATTTCCGGCTCTCGATTCCGGAGCTGAATTTGGGCGGAGGAATCGGCGCCGGCGAGCGGCACCTCGCGCCCGGATCGTTGATCACCTTGAAATTGTCGCAGGGCGTGCGCAGCATCAAAGCGCAGGCGATTGTTCGCGGAGCGCGGCCGCAAGCGATGGCGTTCGAGTTTGTGGATATGGATCTCGACGATCGCAGCCGATTGCGCAAAATACTGCTGGAGTTGGGCGGCCTGCCCATCGTTTCCGCGGTGAACAACCGCACCCGTCGTCGCGGCCGTATCACCTTGTCGAAGCACTAACTTGAAGAACAACGCGCGCTGTGAACGCCACGCCTCGGCCGGCCCATTGCCACACCTGTCCTCCCGCTGAAACCACCCGTACTTTCGAGCAGGTTCGGTACTTGTCCGTATGGTGGCGTGACGTGCGGGGCACATGGACCGTTTGTACCATTGCCCCAAACGCGCGGGAATCCTAACGTACTAGGCAAGCAGTCCTATTGCAGGACTAGCATCGAATCATGAAAGCGGACCCCAAAAGCACTTCTGGACGAGCCTTTGTTCGCAGTTTGAACATCCTGCTGAAGTTCGCCCGCCTGTACGGTTACGATCACACCCGGACCATGGAGCAGTTGAATACCGCCTGGGATGAACTGCATGGCGCCATTCCTCCGGGCAGCGAGACCGGATTGTTGCTCGGAGCCACGGGCTCGCAATTGCTGCTTGACGGCGTTCCACTGGAAGGTGCGCCGGCGGAAAAACAGTTCGCGCTGCTGCTTTCCGCCGCGGGACTGGCGAGTGTGCAGTTTTTTCCTTGCGTCACGCAAGATGAGCTGGTGCATTTTGCGCATGCCTTTCCGACCGGCAAAGCCAAGCCGGCGGAGCTGGCTCTGCAGCTAAAGGCTGCGCTGGCTGGTGCGAAAGGCATTCGCATCAACGAAATTTGTTTCGTGGCCACCGACGCGCGATTGAAAGACGCCAGCGTGGCGGCGCAACTCGCTGCCGCGGCCATGGGCGACAAGCAGGACGATTTCAAGAAGTGGCTCAACGACCCGCAAAAATTGCTGGAACTGATCGCCGCGGCGCAAGGTTCCAAGAGCGGCAGTGAACCGGGCGGACCGGGCGGCCACGGCGGCGGACCAAGCGGCCACGGCGGAACCGGTGGAGTTCCAGGGTCGATCGCCAGTCCGACGGGTGGCGCTGTCGGCGGTTCCACGGAAAATCTCTCTGTCGGCAGCGCGTACGACGGCGGCTCGTTGCCGGACGCGGTAGGTTCTGGCGAGTTCATCGCGCCGAGTCCTACCGTTGCGAAAATGATTCGCGCGGGCGAACCAAGCGAAGCGGAACTCTACAGCATCCTGAACGCGCTGACGAGTTTCGGACAAATGGGCGTAAGTGGCGGCGTGGCCGCGGCCGGAGCTTTCCAGACGCAGATGGCGGAATTGCCCGGACGCGCGCAGGACACGCTGAAGCAAGCCATCGCGGGACTGGCGGCACAGGCCCCGGTGGGCAAGCCGGATGAATCCGTACTGGTGCAACTTGCGGAACATTTGGCCATTCGTTTTGCGCTGGAGCGCTTTGAACAAGGCGAAGTGAAAGTTAACGCCGTGCGCCAGATGCTGGACCGCATGAACGCGGAAATTGAAAATTTGCGGAAGATCCTGGGCGCCCACGAAGACAAGATGAGCGACGCGGGCCTGATGGTCGAATCGCATCGCGAGATTCTGGACCGGCAGTTCTGGGCGGCCGTGCCCGACAGTGGAAAGCGCGAGGTGCTGCTTTCCCACGAAGCGTGGTGCATTCCGCCGCGCAACGTGCAGTCCTACGTTGGCGACTTGATCGCGCAGGGCAACGTCGCGGAGGCCATCAGCATTCTGCAGAATTACGCCTCTTGCGCGGATAGCGAAGAATCCGATGCGCGCAAAAAGACCGCCGTGGGACTTTCCGAGATGGCGGATTTGTACGCCAAGGCGGATCCGAAATTGTTGAGCGAAGCGCTGCGCCACCTGGGGCTGCGGCTGAACTTGGAGCAGGACGCCGAAGTGCAGGGTCTGGTGGGCGCGGCGTTCGTGCGGCTGAGTCAGGAAGCCGCCACCAGCCGCTGTTATCCCGCCATGGAGCAGGCGCTGGATTTGCTCGTTGGCGTCGAAGCGCAGCGTCCGGGAATCGGGCGCAGTCTGCGCGGGAAGATGGGCATCGAAGAGCGCGTGCCGGAATTTGTGGACGAGGCGTTGCGCGCGCGGCAAGCGGTGGCGGGTTTGACGAGTGTGTTGAAGCTCTTGCCGCAATCGGCCATTGAACAATTGGCCTCGCGCTTTAATCGCTGCGCCCTGCGGGACGACTCGGAACATATCTCCAACCTCGCTCACGATCTCGGCGAAGAAGGCTTGCAGTATTTGCGCAGCTCGCTGCGCGGCGGCCCGGTGGCCGAAGCCGTGGAGATGGCGGGCTTGCTGACAAAGCTGGATCCGCAAGCGGTGCAGGTTTTTCTGCCGGGGCGCATGAAGGACTTTGGGCGTACCGCGCAGGATCGCATCATTCGTCAGATTTCTTCGTCGGGCGCTGCAGGACGCTGCCGAATTCTTCTGGAATTGATCGACCATGTGGATCCGCTGGTGATTCCGCTGGTGATTGACGAGATTGGCGTCACTTCTGATCGCCAAGCGTTGGGGCGATTGCTCACCATCGCGGACGGTGATTTGCCCGTCGGTGGTGGCGCGTACCTGCGCGTGAAAGCCATTGAAGCGCTGGGGCGCATTTCCGCGCCGGAATCCATTTCCACGCTGCAACGCGTGGTGACGGCGCGAAAAGTCTTTGGCTGGACCCATCCGCAGGAGTTGCGCATTGCGGCGATGCAGGCGCTCGAGAAGCTGCAACCCGATTGGTTTAAGGAGTTCTGTCCGAAAGTTGGGATCGATAGCGACGATTTGGCGCTTGCACCGCTGGTGGTTTTGGCCGACTCCAAGTTTGTACGCCAGCGCCGGCATCCCCGCGTGCGCCTTCGCAAGCCGGTGCGCGCCATCAGCACCAATCTCAGAGAAAATTGCTCGCTGGATATCAAGACCGCCAGCCTGGCGGGCGGCGTGGCCACCATCAGCCGGCACCTGGCGCCCGGAACGCAGGTGCAACTCAAGCTGCAATTGGGCCTGCGCAATTTACAGGCTACCGCAATGATGCGCGATTACCGCGCGCAGGACATGGCGTTTGAAATTGTGGACATGGCTCTCGACGAACGCAGCAAATATCGCCGCCTGCTGGTCGACAGCCGATCGAATGCCTCGGCAACGGCAGAAATCGACACTTCCGCCATCGACGCCGAAGTTCCCGTACTCCGCTGAAACCAGGTGATTCGCAGTTGCCGTAGCAACCTCCCTCTGAGACGCCCGTTTTGATTCCTCGCCACCCAAAGTTGCAGTTCTTGGCGCTGGCGCATCCAACCAGCTAGAATAGGATGTTACGTTGCGCCACTGTAACGCCAATGTGGTGCGGCCGTGGTTGTGGTGCACATCCATACCGTCAGGAGACGGCGAAGCCCTTCATGGAAGCAGCTCAAATATTAGACCGCGTGGTGGCGCGCTTCATCGGCACCAAGCACGAGCGCGACGTCAAGAAATTGCAGCCCAGCGTGGCGGCCATCAACGCCGCGGAGCCGGAGGTGCAGGGCTTCAGCGATGAGCAGCTGAAGGCGCGCTTCGCGGAGCTGAGGACCGAAGTGCAGGAGCGTTTGCAGGACGCGGATCCCGCGGAGCCGGAGTATCGCGAGCAAATGCAGCGGGCGCTGGAGCCGGCGATTGTGCCGACGTTTGCGCTGGTGCGCGAGGCCGGCCGGCGATTCCTGAAGATGCGGCATTTCGACGTGCAGCTCATCGGCGGAATGGTGCTGCACGAAGGCAAAATCGCGGAAATGAAAACGGGCGAAGGAAAGACGCTCGTGGCCACCTTGCCTGCGGTGCTGAATGCGCTGGCGGGGCGCGGCGTGCACATTGTTACTGTAAACGATTATTTGGCGCGGCGGGATGCCGAGTGGATGAGTCCGCTGTATCGCGCACTGGGATTGACGGTCGGGATTATTGTGCATGACCTCGACGATGAACAGCGGCGCGCGGCGTACGGCGCGGACATTACCTACGGCACCAACAATGAGTTTGGTTTCGATTATTTACGCGACAACATGAAGTACGATTTGGCGACGTGCGTACAGCGCGGCCACCACTTCGGAATTGTGGATGAAGTCGACTCGATTTTGATCGACGAAGCGCGCACCCCACTGATTATTTCCGGACCCTCGGAAGAGTCCACGGACAAATACGCGAAGATCGACAAAATTATTCCCAAGTTGATCCAGGATATTGATTACACGCTGGACGAAAAGCACCGCACCGCGACGCTGACGGAAGAAGGCTTCGCGAAATGCGAACGTCTCCTGGGCCTGAGCAACATGTCCGATCCGGCGAACATCGACATCATGCATCACGTCTACCAGGCCATGCGCGCGCATGCGCTTTATAGGAAAGACGTCGATTACGTCATCAAAGATGGTGAAGTAATCATCGTGGATGAGTTTACCGGCCGGCAGATGCCGGGACGGCGGTGGTCGGACGGCTTGCACCAGGCCGTGGAAGCCAAGGAGGGCGTGAAAATCGAACGCGAGAATCAGACCCTGGCGACCATCACGTTTCAGAACTATTTCCGCATGTACAAAAAACTTTCCGGCATGACCGGCACGGCGGAGACCGAAGCTTCGGAATTTGCGAAGATTTATGATTTGGATGTGGTGGTGATTCCCACGAATCGCTCGCTGATCCGCAGAGAATATCCGGACGTGGTGTACCGTACAGAGAAGGAAAAGTTCGAGGCGGTGGTCAACGGGATTCTGCAGGAAGATGACTCGCTGGCGAACGGCATCCGGCAATATTACGAGCGCGGGCAACCGGTGCTGGTGGGCACGATTTCCATCGAAAAGTCCGAGTCCATCGCCGAATTGCTCAAGCATCACGGCATTCCTCACCAGGTGCTGAACGCCAAGCAGCATGAACGCGAATCGGGCGTGGTGGCGCAGGCGGGACGCAAGGGCGCGGTCACCGTGGCCACCAACATGGCGGGACGCGGCACGGACATTCTGTTGGGCGGAAATCCCGAGCAGATGACGCGGGATTATTTTCTGAAGAAGCGGCTGGCGATGCCGTATGCCTCGGCGCCCGCGGTGATCGGCGACGGAGCGGCTGCGGCGGATGCGCCGGCGGCGGCGCCCATGGTGCTGTTTCAGCACGAAGGGAAAATCTTTCAGGTGCCGGCGGACCAGTGGAAGCCGGTGTACGACGAATTCGCGGCGCAGTGCAAAGCGGAGCATGACGAAGTAGTGGAGCTCGGCGGATTGCACATTCTAGGAACGGAGCGGCATGAGGCGCGGCGTATCGATAATCAACTGCGTGGACGCGCGGGCCGGCAGGGCGATCCGGGTTCATCGCGATTTTTTCTATCCCTCGAAGACGACTTGATGCGCATTTTCGGCGGCGAGCGCGTGAAGGCGCTGATGTTTCGCTTGGGGATGACCGAAGGGGTGCCCATCGAATCGGGGCTGATTTCACGGCGCATTGAGAATTCGCAGAAGACCGTAGAAGCGCAAAACTTCGACGCGCGCAAACATTTGCTTGAGTACGACGACGTAATGAACAAGCAGCGTGAGACGATTTACGGCATTCGCCGCTCTGCGCTGGAAGGCAAGGACCAGCGCGACTACGTTTTGAGCGTGGCGGAGGAAGTGGCGCGCGAATTGGTGGAGACCTTCTGTCCGCGCGAGCAGCATCCCGATCAGTGGAATACCACGCAATTTTTGGCGGAGACGAATGCGCAGTTTGGCGTGGACGTAAAGGCCGCGGGAGCCGATCCTGCGACGCTGGCGCATGACGAATTAGCCAACACTACCGTTGAGGCGATTAAAAATCGCTACGAGGAAAAAGAAAAACAGTTTGGGGCGGATTTGATGCGCTGGCTGGAGCGGCGAATCATTCTGGATGTGGTCGATTCGCAGTGGAAGGATCATTTACTTTCACTCGATCACTTGAAAGAGGCCATCGGCTTGCGCGGTTACGGCCAAAAAGATCCGCTGGTCGAGTTCAAAAAAGAAGCCTTCACCATGTTTGAAGACATGATGGCGCGGATTGATAACGAAACGGTGCGTTATCTGTTTCATATTCAGGTGCAGAAAAATGAAGAAGCTCCGCGCACCGGAAATCCTCCCGATGGTCAGCAGCAACCGCCGATTCGTATGCAGGCGCGTCCTGAGCCGCCGAAACCGCAGCAGATGAAGCAGGCTGCGCCGGGGATTGCCGGCGGAAATGTGAATTCGTCCGGATTGCCGGCTCCGGCGCAGAGAATTGGGGCAGCGGCTGCGGCGCGCAGCGATGCCGCGCCGAGTACGCCGCAGCATTTGCCGGCGTTCGCCAAGGAAATGGAACGTCGCCAACAGCGGCAGCAGCAGGATTTGCAGTATCAAACGGGACAGGGCCAGGCGGAAGCGCCGAAGCCGGTGAAGGCTGGGGCAAAAGTTGGGCGGAACGATTTGTGTCCTTGTGGGTCGGGGAAAAAATACAAAAAATGCCATGGCGCGAATGCTTAGTGCGGCGAGTTGCGTAGGAGTGCGGTCGAAGCTTGTGGAACCGAAGAGAAATTCCTCGTTTCGCTTGGAATGACGACTTGCCGACTCGATTTGGAACGACCTTATTTTTTTCGCTGAGTAAAAATAGAGAAAAAATAAAATATGCCACCAGCACCGCAGCAGGTACCTGAACGTCATCCGATTCCGGGCGTGAAAAATCTTGTGGCCGTGGCCAGCGGAAAAGGCGGCGTGGGAAAGACCACCGTGGCCGTGAACCTGGCGATCGCGCTGGCGAAATTCGGCCACAAAGTCGGATTGATGGATGCGGATGTGTATGGTCCGAACGTGCCGATTATGCTGGGCACTTTGGAGCAGCCCAAGGCTACGGCGGAGCACCGAATTTTCCCTGTCGACGCGCTGGGCGTGAAAATGATTTCGATGGGGCTGCTGAATCCGGGTGACAAGCCGATGGTGTGGCGCGGACCGATGCTGCACAGCGTGATTACGCAGTTTTTGCGCAGCGTAGAATGGGGCGAGCTGGATTATTTAATTATCGATTTGCCCCCGGGAACGGGCGACGTGCAACTCACGCTGATTCAGACGGTGGCGGTAACCGGGGCGGTGGTGGTGACCACGCCTTCCACGGTGGCGCTGGCGGACGTGCGCAAGGCCATTGAAATGTTCCGGCAGGTGAATGTGGAAGTGCTGGGCGTGGTGGAAAACATGAGCACGTTTTCCTGTCCGCACTGCGCACAGGCGATTGATATTTTTGGGCATGGCGAAGGCGCTAAGACCGCGCTGGAATATGGCGTCCCGGTGCTTGGGGAGATTGAGATCGATCCGCGCATCCGCGTGGGCGGAGATGTTGGCAAGCCCGTCGCTTCGCTCGGGGAGGCGGCTCCGGCCGCGAAGAGTCTGTTTGCGTTGGCGCATGCCGTCGTCAAGCGTGTCGATGAAGTCCGCCCCACTTCTGGCGGCCCTTCCGTCCAGATCGACTAACCTGCAGCCGAACTTGCCAGGCGTTATTTCGTGACTTGATTGCCGCCAAGTGTAGGAAACTTTTGCGCCGTCCGTAGCGTACATCCCAGCGAGGTCCTCCGATGAACGAAGGCTCTGCGAGTAGTGCCTCCACGTTTGGCTTTGTCGGGGTGGGAGTCACGGCCGCGCCTTCGAGCGAGAGCAATCGCGCAAATTGGCTGATCCTCGGCAGTTTTGCAGTGTTCACGTTTGCCATCCATCTTATTTTCTACAAAGGGTACGGCTTTTTCCGCGATGAGCTGTACTTCATCGCCTGCGGCAAGCATCTCGCGTGGGGATACGTGGACCAGCCGCCGGGTGCTCCCCTGGTTGCCTGGTTTTCACAGAAAATCCTCGGCCAAACTCTTTTCGCGATTCGATTCGTGCCGGTGCTTTTCGCTGCCGCGCAAATGCTGCTTACGGGACTTACGGCGCGCGCGATGGGCGGCCGCGGATATGCGCAGTTTCTCGCCTGCCTTTGTGTACTGATCGCGCCGCAATATTTCGGAAGCTATCTGAATACCGACATGTTCATGATGCTGGGGTGGGCGGCGTGCGCCTGGGTGGCGACGCGGATTTTTGCGGGAGAGAGTCCGCGATTGTGGCTGTTGTTCGGATTGTTTGGCGGGCTGGCGCTGGAAGGCAAACACGCCATGCTGTTTTTTCTGCTGACGTTTCTCGCGGCGGTGGTGGTTTCGCCACAACGCAAAATACTGCTGACGCCGTGGCCGTGGTATGGCGCGGCGGTGGCGTTGGTGATTGCGCTGCCGAACGTTATCTGGGAATACACGCATCATTGGGCCACCTACGAACTGCTTTCCAATATCGCGAAAAGCGATAAAAACCTGGTCCTCGGGCCGTGGCAATATCTGCATTCCAACATCGATGCTCTCGGCTTTCTCACCGTGCTGGTGTGGGTGCCGGGATTGCTGTGGTGCTTATTTCTTGGCGGCGGACAGCGGTTTCGCGCGCTCGGCTGGATGTGGATTTTCTCGTACATCCTGTTCATCGCGTTGAAGGGGAAGGATTACTACCTCACGCCAACGTACCCGATGCTGTTTGCGGCGGGAAGCGTGGCGATCGAATCGTGGTTCGCGCGTATTCCTCGCACCGCGGGCTGGATCGTCAAAGTCACCTTCGCGCTTTTAATATTCGCGCGGGGAGCAATCTCCTTGCCTTTCGCCATGCCCATGATGTCGGAGGAAAAATTCATCGCCTACGAAAAAGCCCTGGGCGCCACGCCGGGCAAAACCGAAAACACGGAGATTAACGATCTTTCTCAGCAATATTCCGACATGCATGGCTGGCCGGAGCTGGCCGCGTCGGTCGCCAAGGTTTATAACTCCATCCCGGAGCCCGAACGCAGCCAGTGCGCCATCTTCGCCGGGAACTATGGCGAAGCCGGCGCCATCGATTATTTTGGTCCGCAATATGGCCTGCCTCCCGCCATCAGCGCCCATCAAAATTATTGGTTCTGGGGACCGCGCAATTACAGTGGTGAGTGCCTGGTGATCCTCGCGGGCAGCAGCACCCGCGAGCTTCTTGAAAAAAACTACGCCAGCGTGGTGAAAGCCGGCGAGACCGATGCAAAATACGCCATCCCATTTGAGAATCACCGCACCATCTGGATCTACCGCGGCCGAAAAAATGTCACACTGCAGGAGATTTGGCCAAGACTGAAACTGTGGATCTGACCGGTTTTGGTTGCACAGCATTCGTTCTTTGCTCATCGCGGCAGGCGCGAGACCCGCACAGACTAAATCTGCGCCCCTGAAATTCGTCCGGAGCCGGGCTGCGCCAAATTGGCACGTTCCTTGTTAGTTTTTTCCGTGGATGCTATCTTGGCGTGGTTCCTTTTGCGGAAGGATTGCCGGCAACGCGCCGTATATCGTTTCCTTGCAATAAGATAGCGTTCGCCGTGCGGGAAGTGCACTCTTGGCTCGTCAACCAGACATTCGTGCGTTCCGCGGCAAACGGCCGGTGATTGCGGCCTCCGCGTATATTGACCCGGCGTCGGTGATTATCGGCGACGTGACCATTGGCGAAGACTCCAGCGTTTGGCCGATGTGCGTTATTCGCGGCGACGTGCACTACATTCGCATCGGCGCGCGCACCAATATTCAAGACGGCTCCGTGCTGCACGTGATGCGCAACGAATGGGAACTAATCCTTGGCGACGAAGTCACGATAGGACATTCGGTGACTTTGCATGGCTGTACCATCGAGTCGTGCTGCCTGATCGGGATGGGAGCCATAATCCTAAACGGCGCGGTCATCGGCGCCGGCAGCATAGTAGCCGCCGGCACATTAATTCCGGAACGCACCGTGATTCCGCCGCGCAGCTTAGTAATGGGCTCGCCCGGCAAAGTGAAGAGCACCTTGACCGAGCTCCATCAAGCCAGCATCCGCGACTACGCGCAGCGCTACGTCGAATACAAGAATGTTTATGCGAAAGAAGTGACGAGTGGCGAGTGATGAGTGGCGAGAACATACCGGAGATTGCCAAGGTCAGGCACTACAAGGAGTTGCTGGTATGGCAGCGGTCGATGCTTCTGGCGAAGCTCGCTTACCAGTTGACGACGCGGTTCCCGGCGGACGAGCGCTTCGGACTGGTTTCGTCGATCCGCCGCACGGCGGTCTCCATACCCACAAGCATTGCGAAGGGGCAGGCGCGATACGAAACGCGTGATTTCTTACAACAGTTATCTTATGCCGACGGCTCATTGGCGGAGTTCGAGACGCAATTATTGTTGAGCGTGGAACTGGAATTTTGCAGGGAAGCGGATGTCGAGGAGTTGCTGAAAGAAGTGGACGAGTTGCAGCGCATGATCGGAGCAATCTCTCGTAAGCTGCGCTCCGGTTCGCCACTCGCCACTCAGCACTCGTCACTTTCTTCCGGCGAAGAATAGGGCTCCATCTAGCGAAAATGTCCAGCAAAGCAAAATTCCACGCTATTCGAGGTACGCGCGACCTGCTGCCGCAAGAGACGGCGCTGTGGAATCACGTCGAAAGCACAGCCCACGATGTATTTGGCGCCTTCGGTTTCGGTGAAATTCGCGTCCCCATCTTTGAACCGACAGAATTGTTTGCGCGAGCGGTTGGCGGCGACACAGACATTGTTTCCAAGGAGATGTACACCTTCGCCGATCGCGCAGAAGAAGGGCGCGATTCCAAAATTGATCCAAGCGCCAGTTCTCTCGCCACTTCTGTCAGTCTGCGGCCGGAAGCTACTGCCAGCGTATGTCGAGCTTATATTGAACACAACATGCAGCAACTGCCGCAGCCGGTGAAGATGTATTACATGGGGCCAATGTTTCGGCGGGAGCGGCCGCAGAAGGGGCGGTATCGGCAGTTTTATCAGATTGGCGCGGAAGTGCTTGGCGGGAACGATGCGCCGGCGATTGATGCGGAAGTGATTGAAATGGTGATGGCGTTTTTCGACAAGCTGGAGTTGCCGGGGCTGGAACTGGACATAAATTCCATTGGGCACAATGCCCCGGATTGCCGGCCGAAATATGTGGAGTTGCTGCGGACCGAGCTGCGCAAAGTGAAAGAGCAGCTTGGCCCGGATAGTCAGCGCCGGATTGAGACAAATCCCTTGCGCGTGCTGGATTCCAAAGTTGAATCCGAGCAGGGGATCATCGCCAGTTTGCCGCACATTGCCGATCATCTTTGCGAGGCGTGCGGCGCGCACTACGCCGAGGTCAAGAAGCAGTTGCAATTGCGCGGCGTGATTTATCGCGAAAATTGGCGGCTGGTGCGCGGACTGGACTATTACATGCGCACGACGTTTGAAATTACCGCGAAGGGGCTAGGCTCGCAAAATGCGGTGTGCGGCGGAGGGCGCTATGATGGCCTCGTCGAGTTGCTTGGCGGACCGCCAACCAAGGGCATCGGCTTTGCGATTGGCGAAGACCGCTTGATCCTCTCGTTGCAAGACGCGGGCAAAGGCGCGGTACAGCAGGGGCGAGATATTTATATTGCCTGGATGGGCGAACACGCTTACGCCTCGGCGGTGCGCACCGCGAAATTTTTACGCAACGCAGGATTCAGCGTGGAATTGCCCCCCACCGAGCAGAAGTTCGGCAAGGCGCTCGAGCGCGCCAGCAAGCTCGACTCGCGCTACGCCCTGATCCTCGGCGATAATGAAGTGTCCGAAGGCGTGTTCACGCTGAAGACCCTGGCCGACGGAACGCAGCAAAAGTTGACCGAGCCGGAACTGCTCGAATTTCTACAGAAGTTGTAGTGGCGGGTCTTTGGACCCGTGCTTTTTCTGCCGGTCGAGCCGCGGCCCGCGAGCGACAGAATTATTGGGGAAGGAACCAAGACCTTGCTGGATTTTCTGGGCAATTTGAAACGCACAAATTATTGCGGGGCGCTGCGCAACAGCGACGCGGGCCGCAACGTGGTTATCATGGGCTGGATGGCGCGACGGCGCGACTTGGGCAATCTGCTGTTTCTGGACATCCGCGACCGCGCGGGAATCGTGCAAGTGGTGTTCAACAAAGAGACGCAGCCGGAGGCGCATGCGAAAGCGGAGCAGGCGCGCTCGGAATTTGTGGTGGCCGTGGAAGGCAAAGTAATTTTGCGCCAGAAGTCCAATCCCGAATTGGCCACCGGCGAGGTGGAAGTTATCGCCACGCGGCTGCACATTTTGAACAACGCCAAGACGCCACCGTTCCAGATTGAAGACACCATCAACGCCGCGGAAGAGACGCGGCTGCGTTATCGTTACCTGGATCTGCGCCGTCCCAAGCCGCACGCCAATCTGGTGCTGCGCCACAAAATTCTACTGGAAATTCGCAAGACCATGGATGAGCTGGGTTTTCTGGAAGTGGAAACGCCCATGCTCACGCGCTCGACTCCGGAAGGGGCGCGCGACTATCTGGTGCCCAGCCGCGTGCACCACGGGCAGTTCTACGCGTTGCCGCAGTCGCCGCAGATTTTCAAACAGATTTTGATGATCGGCGGCATGGACCGCTACTTCCAGATCGTGAAATGTTTCCGCGACGAAGATCTGCGAGCCGACCGCCAGCCGGAATTCACGCAGCTCGACGTGGAAATGTCGTTCCCGCGCCAAGAAGATATTTTTGGCGTGATCGAGAACGTTATGGCGCGCGCCTGCGCGGTAGCCGGTGTAAAAGCGGACACGCCATTTCCGCATATGCTGTACAAGGATGCTATTCGCAAATATGGCAGCGACAAGCCGGATATGCGCTTTGGCATGGAACTTCATGAAGTTACGGAGGCCTTTCCACCGGAAGCGAAAGAGAAATTACAGATCGCGGGGAACGTCTTCGCCTTTGCCGCGCCCGGCACCGCAACGTATTCGCGGAAACAGCTCGACGAATTGACGGAGAAAGGCAAAGCTATCGGCGGGCGCGGAGTTTATTTCGTGAAGCTTGCGCCAGAAGGCACGACCTCCACCGTTGAAAAACTGCTTGGCGCCGACAATGTAAAAAAGCTTGCCGAGGCATGCGGCGCAAGGGCAGGCGACCTCGTGGTCGCCGTCTCCGCCAAAGAAGAAATCAAAGGCACGGAAGCCGCCGCGTTAATCGCCGGCCAATTGCGATTGCAGCTTGGCGAAGCGTTGGGCGCGATCGACAAAACCAAATGGAAATTTCTGTGGCTCACCGGCTTCCCGCTGTTTGAATGGAGCGAGAACGACAAAGCCTGGGCCAGCGCGCAGCATCCATTTACCGGGATCGTCGACGAAGATTTGGAAAAACTGGAATCGGCTCCATGGGAGGTCCGTTCCAAGGGCTACGATTTGGTGTTGAACGGTGTCGAACTCGGCTCCGGCAGCATCCGAATTCACCGCCAGGACATCCAAGAGCGCCTTTTCAAAGCGCTGGGACTGAGCGAAGAACAAATACGACGCCGCTTCGGCTTCTTCGTGGATGCGTTAACCTATGGCACGCCGCCGCACGGGGGTATCGCGCTAGGCCTAGACCGCGTGGTCATGTTATTGGCCGGGGAAAAATCCATTCGCGAGGTAATCGCCTTCGGCAAAACCACGGCAGCGGTTGATTTGATGGCCGAATCCCCTTCGACGGTCGACAAAGAGCAGCTCGACCAATTAGGCATCGCGATTAAGGAATGAAGGCAATCGTGTCATTTCTTCACACTTCCGAAATAGCACGGTTAATATTTAGCCTGGTGGCCTATGGTTCATTGTTTGCCGTTTCGATAAGGCAAAACCGCAGGAACCGGGCCGTCGTTCTGGGAATTGTGACGGTAGGAATATGCGTCGCATTCTTACTTCTCGCTACTTCGAAATACGTGCCTCCGTGGCTCGTGGGGACCACGGCGGCGCTTACCGTTCTTGCAGGCCTGGGTATTTTGGTTTTCATCGCCATAGACGTAATGCGCTGGGCATCAGTAGCGCGGGCATCGCCGGGTCACGGAAAAAATCGTGACGCTGGTTCTGATGCCGGAGGCAAATGAGCCGCATACGCATATTGCCGGAAGCGGTGGCGAATAAAATCGCCGCGGGCGAGGTTGTCGAGCGGCCGGCGTCGGTGGTTAAGGAGCTGCTGGAGAACGCGCTGGATGCCGGCGCGAAGAGTATTCGTGTGGAAGTTGAAGCCGGCGGCAAGCGCTTGATTCGCGTGATCGACGATGGTCACGGGATGACGCACGACGATGCGCTTCTGGCGTTTGAGCGGCACGCCACGAGCAAACTGCGGACAGTCGACGATCTGCTTTCGATCGCTACGCTCGGTTTTCGCGGGGAAGCCATGCCCACCATCGCGGCGGTGTCGCGGCTTACGCTCGAAACTCGCGACGAAGCGGAGGCGGAAGGGACACGCGTCGAATTCGCGGGCGGCAAACTCATCAACGTTAAAGCCGCGGGACTGCCTCCAGGAACCACCATCAGCGTGGCCGATTTATTTTATTGCGTACCGGCGAGACGCAAATTTCTGAAGTCGGACACCACCGAGCTTGGCCATATTGCGTCGCTGGTTACCCACTACGCGCTGGCCAATCCCGCCAAGCAATTTCAATTAACCACGCCGACGCAAACCATCATCGATTGCCCGCCCACGGAGAAAATGGCGGACCGCGTGTATCAGCTCTTCGGCCGGCAAGCGCTGGAAGAACTGGTGGAGATGCCGCCGGTATCGTCGCCGTTTCGTTCCGCCATGACCGAACCTGAGCTCGAAGCCAGCGAAGAAAAAGCCACGCTCACGGTTTCCGGGTTCACTTCGCGGCCGGAAGTGCAGCGCCCCAATCGCAACGGCATCTATGTTTTCGTCAATCGACGGCTGGTGCGCGACCGTTTGATCCTGCACGCCATTCACGAAGCCTATCGCAACATTTTGCCGGGGAATGTTTTCCCCGCGACACTGCTGTTTCTTGAAATGCCTTACGACGAAGTCGACGTCAACGTGCATCCGGCAAAGATTGAAGTACGCTTTCGCCGTTCGCAATTCGTGCACGATTTCACGCGCGACACGATTCGGCAGGCGCTGATGGCCGCGCGCTCGGTGGCGAGTTTCGCGGTGGCCGCGGGTGCCGCGCCGCAGCAGGCAGGCGCGAATTACGCAGCGCTTTCCTCTCCGCCAGCTTCGTCCACGGCGTCACCGCAATTTGCCGGTGGCACTGGAGCACTCGCCGACTCCGGCGTTCCGCGAGCGTCCATTCCATCGTTAGCGGAAGTTGGACTGGGTTCCGGCGTGGGCTCCGACAGTGGTTTCGATTTGACGTCTTCTCCGTTGCGCCCCATGGATCAGCGATTGGCCTTCGAGCGGGAAAGTTCTTTCGGTGGCGCACCCGGTGCGATGCCCGGTTTGGAAGATGCGCGATCGATCCATATCGGATCCTCGGGTGCGAATTCGGGCGCTGGGAGGTCCTCAGTACCGCGCTGGGCTGCGGACTTTGCGGCAACGAACGGTGAGTCCTCGGCTTCGCTTCCACGTCCCGAGCAAATCACCGATCTCAAGCCACTCGGTCAAATTAGCGCGAGCTTCATCGTGGCGGTGAACGGCGCGGGGCTGTGGATCGTCGACCAGCACGTCGCGCACGAGCGCGTGCTGTTCGAGCAGCATCTCGAGGCGCGCCGCGCCGGCAAAGTAGAATCGCAGCGCATGCTCATGCCCATGGTGGTCGATCTCTCGCCGCGCCAAATCGTCATTTACGAAAAAATCTCCGAGGAACTGGCCGCCAACGGCTTTGAAGTCGAGCCCATGGGGCCAAAGAGTTTCGCGATCCAAGCCATGCCTGCGGGAATCGTGGCGTCCGATGCGGAGCAACTGCTTACGGAAATCCTCGACGGCCTGGACCGCGAAAACGCGGCAATTTCGATCGACACGCTGCAGGCCAAAATCGCCGCGTCCACCGCTTGTCACGCGGCCATCAAAGTAAACATGCCGCTGGACCAGACAAAAATGGAATGGCTGCTGGGCGCGCTGGCTAAAACGGACTGCCCGATGAGCTGCCCGCATGGCCGTCCGGTGGTCCTAAGATATTCCCTAAAAGAAATCGAGAAAGCCTTTCATCGCATTTGATTTTGCAGCGCTGGCCGCAGAGGCCAGCATCCGGAGGCTTGTTGCATGAATGAGACACAAAAGACCGCGGCAATTTTCGGCCTGGCCAACAAGCGCAGCATCGCCTGGGCCATCGCGCTGAAATTGCAGCAAGCCGGCTACCGCCTCGCCATCGTGTATCAGAACGAGCGCCTCGAGCAGGAAGCGAGAGATCTTATCGCCGACTTGCCGGGAGCCGCGGGCTTCATGTGCGATCTCTCTTCCGACGAGCAAATCGCAAAGCTGTTCGATGAACTGCGCGCCAAATACGGCGTGCTGCACGGGGTGGTGCACAGCGTGGCGTTTGCGCCGGCGGAAGAATTGAAAGGCGAATTCGTGAACACCACGCGCGAAGGATTTCGCATCGCGCATGACGTCAGCGTATATTCGCTGATCGCCGTAGCCCGCGCCGCAGCCCCGCTGATGACCGCCGGCGGCGGAATCGTCACTATGAGCTATTACGGCGCGGAAAAAGTCGTGCCCAAGTATAACGTTATGGGCGTGGCAAAGGCCGCGCTGGAAGCGAGCGTGCGGTACCTAGCCAGCGATCTGGGCGTAAAAAATATTCGCGTGAACGCCATCTCCGCCGGGCCGATCAAAACGCTGGCCGCGCGCGGTATCTCCGGCCTCGGGGAAATGCTGAAAGCCCACGCGGAGCGCGCACCGCTCAAGCGCAATGTCGACCCTGCCGAGGTTGGCGGCACTGCGGTGTTTCTGCTCTCCGACGCCGCGTCGGGCATCACGGGCGAAACGATTTACGTCGATTGCGGCTACAACATCATGGGCTTTTAAGGCTTGTTCTTCGTGATACAACAGGAGCTTCGGAAACCAGCGACGCACTTATCCAATACATGCCGCAACTGACCATCGCCATCGACGGGCCCGCCGGCTCAGGCAAAAGCAGTGTGGCCCGGCTTGTGGCGCAAATGCTTGGCTATCTGTATCTCGACAGTGGCGCCATGTATCGCGCGCTGGCGCTGAAAGCGCTGCACCAAAATATTTCGCTGGAAGACGAGTCCCAGCTCGTAGCCCTGGCAACAAAAACGCAGATCGAACTGCAGCCGTCAACGAGCGAACAGGAGCGCAGCGGCGCCAACAACCGCGTGTTCCTCGACGGCCTGGAAGTAACGCAGGCGATTCGCACCGCGGAAGTGGCACAAGCCGCGTCTCGCCTAGCAACGATCGGCGCTGTCCGAGAGGTGCTGGTCGCCGAGCAGCAACGCGCGGGAGCCGGCGGCCGCGTGGTGATGGAAGGCCGCGACATTGGCACGGTGGTATTTCCGAGCGCTGAACTGAAAATTTTCCTTGAAGCAGCTCCGGAAGTGCGCGCGCAGCGCCGCTGGAAAGAGCATCAGGAAAAAGGCGAGCAAATAACCCTGGGGGAAGTGAATGTCGAGGTGCACGAGCGCGACCTACGTGACCGCGAGCGCAAAGTCTCTCCGCTGGTGCGCGCCAGCGACGCCGTGCTGGTCGATAACACCGCCATGAACATTGAAGAGACGGCGCGACTGGTGGTCCTGCTGGCGCGGCAACGGGAAAGCGAGTTGTGCAAAGAGAAGGGAACTGCCTGATGCGTATCATGATGATATTTTTTGTGATAACCAGCGCATTCTTTCTGGTGCCGGGCGCCGCCGTCGCGCAAAAAGATAATAATGTCCGCAAAGTGGATCGAGGCCAAGGCGTGCGCCGTTTCCGCGCGTACCTCGACGAAGATTGGAAGCGCTGGATGACCGAGTACCCGGAGATGGCCACGGGCGTGGGCTTCCCGGGACAAAATCGCCGCTGGAGCGACGATTCCCCGCAAGGCATCGAGGCGCGCAAGCAGCACCTGCAGGAAAGTTTAGCGACACTAAAGTCGATTCCGCGCGACGCGCTGCCGCCAGCCGAGCAACTCAATTACGACTTGTATCTGGAGCTGCTTAGCACCGCGGAAGAGGGCCTGCAATATGGCGACGATCCCATGCCGTTTCGCAACGTGGTGCCGGCAAATCTCTGGATGCCGATGAATCAGATGGGGGGCGTGCAGCAAGGCGCGGCGGAGACCATCTCCACCATGCCGAACCAAAGTGTCCCGGACTACGAAGACATTCTCGCGCGGCTCGCCGTGTTGCCCGTCTACGTCCAGCAACAGCAGACGCTCCTCGAAGAAGGTTTGAAGCGCGGCTACACGCCTCCGAAGTTAATGCTGCGCGATCTGCCGAAGCAGATCGCCGATTTGATTCCCGCCGATCCGCTGCAAAGCGCACTGCTACAACCGTTCACGGAATTTCCCTCGGCAATGCCCGAAGCGGACCGCGTCCGGCTGACGAATCGCGCCAAGGGAATCTACAGCGCATCGGTGGCTCCGGCATTTCAGAGGTTGCATGACTACGTGGCGGCCACGTACCTCCCGGCGTGCCGTGAGGCCATTTCCGCTGCCGCGCTTCCGAACGGCGCCGCCGCTTACGCCTTCCACGTGCGCTGGCAGACCACCACGAGTCTTACGCCGCAGCAAATTCACGAAGTCGGGCTCTCCGAAGTAAAACGGATCCGCGCCGAAATGGACAAAGTTATCGCCGCCGCGCAATTTCACGGCACGTTCCACGAATTCACGGAATTTCTGCGCAACGATCCGAGGTTTTACTACGACAACGCCGAAGATTTGGTGAACGGTTATCGGATCATCGACAAGCGCATCGACCCGGAACTGGCGCACGAATTTGGCAAATTGCCGCGCCTGACCTACGGCGTCACGCCCGTTCCGGATTTCAAAGCGCCATCGCAAACCACCGCGTACTACCAGCCTGGCGCGCCCGCCATAGGACGCCCCGGTTACTTCTTCGTGAACACTTATAAACTGCATTCCCGGCCGAAGTGGGAGATGGAAGCCCTGTCGCTGCACGAATCCGTGCCGGGCCATCATCTGCAGCTCTCTCTGGCTCAAGAGCTCGAAGGTTTGCCCGATTTTCGCAAGAACGTGGGCTACTCCGCGTTCGTCGAGGGGTGGGCGCTGTACGCGGAAAGCCTGGGTGAAGAACTGGGCTTGTATAGGGATCCTTATTCCAAGTTCGGCCAGCTATCTTACGAGATGTGGCGCGCGGTACGCCTGGTGGTGGACACCGGCATGCATGCGATGGGCTGGACCCGGGAGCAGGCCATCCAGTTTTTTAAGGACAACACCGGAAAAACCGATCAGGACATCACCGTGGAAGTGGATCGCTACATTGTTTGGCCCGGCCAGGCGCTGGCCTACAAGCTGGGCCAGATGAAAATCCGCCAGCTGCGCACCGCAGCCGAAACGCAGCTTGGCGCCAACTTCGAGGTCCGCAAGTTCCACGACGCGGTACTGGAGAACGGCGCTGTGCCACTGGACATCCTTGAGCAACATGTGCAGCAATGGCTGGCATCGGCCTCCTCCGCCACGAACTCCGGCCTGAAAGAGACTGCCCCTCACTGAGCGTCTGGAGCGGGAGCGATAGAATTTTGTAGGCAGTGCGGGGAGCGTCCTGAATTATATCCCTCTAGCGTCTCCGGCCGGCCCCCTCTATTCACCAATCATACTGAGTATAAGAGAGTTAAAGTCCTTTGTTTTGTTGATGATTCACAAGTGTTCCTTCTAAACGAGTTAGGTGCGATAAAGAGTTAACAGTTAGTTACCCCCTGGGGCGCTCGTACCCGAGTCTCCTTGCGGTGCGCGAAATGGCGCGACTGGCGTTTCAGAGGACCGCCTGGACGTCAGGGATATCGCTACCCTAGGGCCGGGATACGGCGAAGGGCGTTGGCAAATAGGACTGACAGTGTCTTGGAATGCGGGCGGGCGTATTTCTCTACCGGGATAGTATACGCAATCGGTAGTTATCTTGTCAAGTAAAATTTTATATACTATAAGTCTTTAGTTTTGATTTGTTTAGAAAACTTTCACGATTCGATAGCTTGCCGGCCGAAGGCAAAGCACCCGCCATGCCAGCGTGCAGCGCAGGGAGGAAAAATCAACTCCCGGTCTGGCATGTACTTCGGTGTGATGCCAATCGCGCCGCCTAGGTGGTGGGCGCGGACATGGAACCCAGGAAGTCGGCGTTGGATTTCGTCTTGGTCAGGCGGCTGATGAGGAGTTCCATGGCTTCCACGGTGGAGAGCGGGCTCAGGACTTTGCGTAAAACCCAGACACGGCTTAATTCATCGGCCGGGAGCAGAAGTTCGTCTTTACGGGTGCCGGAGCGCTGAATATCAATGGCCGGGAAGACGCGCTTATCGGAAAGGCGACGGTCGAGGTTGATTTCCATGTTACCGGTGCCCTTGAACTCTTCGAAAATTACGTCGTCCATGCGGCTGCCAGTGTCGATGAGGGCGGTGGCAATGATGGTGAGCGAGCCGCCTTCTTCGACGTGGCGGGCGGCGGCGAAAAAGCGGCGCGGGCGCTGCAGGGCGTTGGCGTCGATACCGCCGCTGAGGACTTTGCCGGATGGCGGGGTTACGGCGTTGTAGGCGCGGGCTAGACGGGTGACGCTGTCCAGCAGGACTACCACGTCGCGTTTGTGTTCCACCAGGCGCTTGGCCTTTTCGAGAACCATTTCCGCGACCTGGATGTGGCGTTGGGGGGCTTCGTCAAAGGTGGAGCTGATGACTTCGCCCTTTACCGTGCGCTGCATGTCGGTAACTTCTTCCGGGCGCTCGTCAATGAGCAGCACGATCAGCGCGACCTCCGGATGATTGACGGTGATGGAGTTGGCGATGGACTGAAGCATCATGGTTTTTCCGGTGCGCGGCGGGGCGACGATGAGTCCGCGCTGGCCTTTGCCGACAGGGCAGAGGAGATCGAGGACGCGACCGGTCATATTGTCTTTGGTGGTTTCCATCTTGAGGCGGCCCTGGGGATAGAGGGGCGTGAGGTTGTCGAAGAATATTTTGCTGCGGGCAACCTCGGGATCCTCGAAGTTGACGGCTTCGACTTTGATTAGCGCGAAATAGCGCTCGCCGTCTTTCGGCGGACGGACCTGGCCGGAGACAGTGTCGCCGGTGCGCAGGTCGAACTTGCGGATCTGCGACGGGGAAACGTAGATGTCGTCCGGGCCGGGGAGATAGTTGTATTCCGGGGCGCGGAGGAAACCGAAGCCGTCCGGCAGGCACTCGAGAACGCCTTCGGAGAAAATCAGGCCGTTCTTTTCGGTTTGCGCGCGGAGGATCTGGAAGATCAACTCCTGCTTGCGCATGCCGCTGGCGCCGGGGATATTCAGTTCCTTGGCGATCTTGGCCAGATCGGTGATGTTTTTTTCCTTCAGCTCGGCCAAGCTGATACTGATTTGATTGTTGCCTTCAACTGTTTCTTTCATATGTCCTTAATGGTGAAAATATTTGAGTATGACCCTGACTCTCGGGAATTTTTTACGGGGTGTCGCACCGGTGCAAACCTGAATCGCGCGGCTTGGAAAAAATGCTTACCGTTTTTTTGGAAGCATTTACCTGCCGGCGACGAGGAATAACCTCGATGGGCAAACCAGACCAGCAACAACGTACGTCAGCTTTTATCAACTGGGCGGCGAAGCGGAGCCACGACAGACTGGCGGCAGCCCGCGGGGCGGGCCGGGCCAAACTACGCTGCTTAGTTGGTTAAACTCGTGTCTTTCTCAGCCCCGGTTAGAAACGCATCGGCCCCCGGCGCATCAGTGCCCACAGGCACAACGGGCACAATGGGCACGTGATCAAGCGGTACGATGGGGCGCTCCAGGGCTATTTGCAGAACTTCGTCCATGGTCTCGACAAAATGTAGCGCGAGACTCGAGAGGATTTCCTGCGGGATATCCGCGAGGTCTTTCTCATTGTCCTTCGGAAGCACCGCGATACGCAAGCCCATTCGGTGGGCAGCCAGCAATTTCTCCTTCATGCCCCCAATGGGCAGAACCTTGCCGCGGAGGGTGATTTCCCCGGTCATAGTCACATCGCGGCGCACAGGGTTGCGCGTGAGCGCGCTGACGAGCGAAGTGCAGATGGTAATTCCCGCAGAAGGACCGTCCTTGGGGATGGCGCCCTCCGGAACGTGCACGTGAATGTCGATATTGCGGTAGAAATCCTTAGCCAAGCCGAGTAGCGCGGAACGCGAGCGCACGTAGCTCATGGCGGCCTGGGCAGATTCCTGCATCACGTCGCCTAGTTTGCCGGTAAGCGTGAGGCGCCCTTTGCCTTCCATGATGGTGGCTTCGGTGGCCAGCACGGTGCCGCCGACTTCGGTCCAGGCGAGGCCGGTGGTCAGGCCGATTTCGTTCTGCTTTTCCAGCCAGAATTCGCGATATTTCAGGACACCAAGGAAGTCGTTTACATTCGCCGGCTTTATCTCCGCCGTCGAAGCGACGCCGACGGTGACGACTTTGCGCGCCATTTTGCGGCCGATGTTCTGGATTTCACGTTCGAGGTTGCGCACGCCGGCCTCGTGCGTGTAATGGCGGATCATATGTAACAGGCCTTCGTCGGTGAACTGCAGATTCTTTTCGGTCAGGCCGGTGGCTTCGCGAGCGCGTTTCACCAGGAAACGCTTGGCAATTTCCAGTTTTTCCTGTTCGGTGTAACCGGGGATGCGCAGAATTTCCATGCGATCCTGCAACGGCTGCGGAATGGTGTGCAGGACGTTGGCGGTGCAGACGAACATGACTTTGGAGAGATCGTATTCGACGTCCAGATAATGGTCCGTGAATGCATGATTTAGTTCGGGATCGAGAACTTCCATCAAAGCCGCCGATGGATCGCCGCGAAAATCGGTGGACATCTTGTCGACTTCGTCCAAGACGAAAATCGGATTGATGGTGCCGGCTTTCTTCATCATCTGGATGATTTGGCCCGGCAACGCTCCGATATAGGTACGGCGGTGGCCGCGAATTTCAGCTTCATCGCGAACGCCGCCGAGCGATACGCGCACGAACTTGCGTCCAGTGGCATGGCCGATGGACATCGCCAGCGAAGTTTTTCCGACGCCGGGAGGCCCGACGAAGCACAAAATCGAGCCTTTGGGATTTTTCACCAACTGGCGTACGGCAAGGAATTCGAGAATGCGCTCTTTGATCTTCTCCAGCCCGTAATGCTCTTCGTTGAGGATTTTTTCGGCGGCCAGGATGTCGCGAATTTCCTTGGATCTTTTCTTCCAGGGCACCGCGAGGAGCCAATCGAGATAATTGCGGCTCACGGTCGATTCCGCGGACATCGGGGGCATCAATTCGAGGCGTTTCAGCTCCTGAATAGCTTTCTCGTGAACGTCTTTGCTCATGCCAGCAGAGTCGATCTTCTTTTTGAGTTCGTCGATCTCGCTTTTTTCGCCGCGGCCCAGTTCTTTCTGGATGGCCTTGAGCTTCTCGTTGAGGTAATACTCTTTCTGCGCGCGCTCCATCTGGCGTTTCACGCGGGTATTGATATTGCGGTCCACATTCAACTTTTCGAGTTCGATCTCGAGAATATCGCCGATGCGGTTCAGGCGCTCCACCGGGTCGGTGGTTTCGAGCAAATCCTGTTTTTCGTCGACCGGCAACTGCAAATTTGCGGCGATGGTATCCGAAAGGCGCGCCGGATCATCCACGCGCGCGGCCGCGATCATGGTGTCGTAATTCAGACTCTGCGAGAGCTTGATAAATTGTTCGTAGAGGCCGGTGATTTTCGCAACCGCCTGATCGACTTGGGGCGAAGGTTCGACTTTCGCGCCCAGCAAGCGCACGGTAGCGCGGAAGAATCCTTCTTCGGTGGCCACGGAAACCGCGCGCGCACGCTCCACGCCTTCGACCAAAACCTTGATGTTGCCGTCAGGAAGCTTCACGCTCTGCACGATATTTGCAAGCGTACCCACGGCATAAATCTCTTCCGGCTTGGGATCATCGATGGAAGCGTCATGCTGGGTGGAAAGAAAAATCTTTTTGTCGCCGGCCAGCGCCTCTTCTAGCGCGCGCACACTGGCTTCGCGCCCCACGATGAAGGGGGTCATCTGCTGTGGGAAGATGACCATATCCCGCACCGGCATCATCGGTACGCGCTTCAGTTCCTGTTTTTCACGAGTGAACATTAGGGCCCCTGAAATTTCTTGCCGGCAAACGCAAATCCCGCCGGGCCTTCCCGCGCTATCTAAACTAGCCGGCTTTCTCGAGCAGACTCCAGTTGATTTCGCGTGTGCGCACCATTTCCGCGGTCACGATGAAGTCGCGCACCTTGCGCTGCATGGGCAGGTGATACATCAATTCCAGCATGAGGTCTTCAAGAATCATGCGCAAGCCACGCGCGCCAACTTTGCGCTGAAGCGCCAACTCCGCCACGGTTTCAAGCGCGTCATCGGTGAAGCGAAGTTTCACATTTTCAAACTCAAACAGGCGCTGATATTGCTTGAGCAGGGCATTCTTCGGCTCGGTGAGTATCTCCACGAGCGCGCCCTTGTCCAGGTCATTCATCACGCCGGCAACCGGCAGGCGTCCTACAAATTCCGGAATCAAGCCATAACGAATCAAATCTCCCGGCTGCACCTGCTCAAGCAGTTCGGTGTTGCGCCGCTGCGGAGTCGTCACGGTCTTGCCGTCGGTATGGAAGCCCAGCGCACGCCGTCCGGCGCGCTTCTCAATAATTTTCTCGAGGCCCACGAACGCTCCGCCGCAGATAAAGAGGATGTTGGTGGTATCCACCGGAGTAAATTCCTGGTGCGGATGTTTCCGTCCACCCTGCGGCGGCACGTTGGCCACCGTGCCTTCCAAAATCTTTAACAGCGCCTGCTGCACGCCCTCGCCGCTGACATCGCGGGTGATCGAAGGGTTTTCATCCTTCTTGGCGATCTTGTCGATCTCGTCGATGTAAATAATGCCGGTCTGCGCCTTCTGCACGTCGCCATCGGCGGCCTGCAACAGCTTCAGAATAATATTTTCGACGTCTTCGCCGACGTAGCCGGCTTCGGTGAGCGTGGTGGCATCCACGATCGCGAACGGAACGTCCAGCATGCGCGACAAGGTCTGCGCCAAAAGCGTTTTGCCGGTGCCCGTCGGGCCGATCAGCAAAATATTGGACTTGCTCAATTCCACTTCGCCGGGCTGCTTGTTCAGGAAAATCCGCTTGTAATGGTTGTAAACCGCCACCGCCAGTTTTTTCTTCGTGCGGTCCTGCCCAATGACGTAGCCATCCAGAAATTGCTTGATCTCGGGAGGGCGGGGAAGCCGCCGCGCCGGGGCCGCCACCTGTTCGCGCTTCTCATCTTCCAGAATCGTCTGGCAAACGCCCACGCACTCATTGCAGATGTAGGCGCGCGGATAGTCGGAAGGCGAACTGATCAGCTTTTCCACCTGTTCCTGCGTCTTGTGGCAGAAGGAGCAGCGCAAAGGCTCATCTGGATAGGGTTTTTTCACTGGTGTGAAGGCCTCGTCTCCACTGGGATTGGGGCGAAGGTACTGACCACATTCTAGGCTGAAACATCTCCGGAACGAAGTACAAACTCGTGGCGCTGCGACCTGATTACAACCGGTTGCTGGATACGCGGACTCCGCAAACCGCCGCTGCTCCCGGGAGAAACGCCGTCCGCGAACTCTAGACTTCCAAAGGTCTAGCGGTGCTTGTAAATGATCTCGTCGATCATCCCGTATTCTTTGGCCTGCTCGGGATTCATGATGTAGTCGCGCTCGACATCTTTTTCGATGCGTTCCGGGGCCTGGCCGGTATGTTTTGCTAGCAGGTTATTGATGGTCGTGCGCATGCGCAAAATCTCTTTGGCGTGCAGATCGATATCCGTCGCTTGACCGCCTAGTCCGGACATCCACGGCTGGTGAATCAGGATGCGCGCGTTTGGCAGCGCAAAACGCTTCTTGGCGGCGCCGCCCGCGAGCAACACCGCCGCAATCGACGCTGCTTGGCCCACGCAGGTGGTGACCACGTCAGGCTTCACGAACTGCATGGTGTCGTAAATCGCAAAACCCGCGGTAATGGAGCCGCCCGGGGAGTTGATATACAGCTGAATGTCACGCTCCGGATCTTCCGCCTGCAGGAAAAGCATCTGTGCGGTGGCCAGATTGGCGACGTGATCGTCAATCGGCGTGCCGATAAAAATAATGTGTTCTTTCAGCAGGCGGGAATAGATATCGTACGCCCGCTCTCCCCGGCTGGTCTGTTCCACCACCATGGGGATCAGCGTCGTCGCTTGCGGCGAGGAGTTCGGCATCGGGAAATCTGTCGCGAGATACTTCGGTTCGTCGGAATTTTTCATTGGTCGATTTAAGGGATTAGGGCTGTGTATCGGATCCGGCGGTACCGTCATTAACACTGGCACTAGCTTCCGGTTCCGCTGGGGCGACGATCTTGATCTGGGAGTTTTGCGCCAGCCAGTCGAGTGTTTTGTCGCTGCGCAGCTTCGATTTCATCCTATCGAGCGTTCCTTCCTTTGTCAAACGAGCGCGCAAGGCTTCCGCCGATTCGTCACTATGGCTGGCCATGTGCTCCAATTCGGCCTGCACCTCTTCGTCGGTCACTTCGATGGTTTCCGCCGTGGCGATGCGGTCCACGATCAGTTCCGCCTTCACATCATCCTTGGAGCGCTCTTCCTGGCGGTTCCGCAGCGAGACCCAATCGATATTCACCGCGCGCGGATCCACGCCCTGCTGCGCAAGTTGCCGTACCATGCGTTGCAAGCGCACATCCTTTTGATGCTCTACCAGCGCCTGGGGTACAGGGAACTCGTGCAGCTTGACCAGTTCGGCCAGCACCTTCTCGCGCTTCATATCCTTAACCTGGTGCTCGAGCTGATGCTGTTGATTCTCACGAATCTTGGTCTTTAATTCCTCCAGGGTGACGGCGTCGCTGACGTCTTTGGCGAATTCATCGTTCAGCTCCGGCAAAGCCTTGGTCTTTACGCCCAGTACGTCCACTTCGTAGTGATACGTTTTCCCCGCGAGCTTTGGATCGGGATAGTCCGCCGGATAATCCACATCGAAGGTTTTGTGGTCGCCGGCATTGGCCCCACGCAGATTTTCATTGAACGGCGCCATGGTTTCTTCCGCGCCGATATGGCAAAGCACACTCTCCGCCTGCAACGGCTCGCTGCCGTCGCTTGGCGTGCCCACCAGCTTCAATTGCGCGTAGTCGCCATCTGCCACCGCTCGCCCTTCCACTGGCGTGAACGTCGAAGCGCGTTCCCGTGCCTCTTGCAGCGCGCGATCTACATCCGCGTCGGTAACTTCCATCGGAGGCAATTCCAGCGTCAGATCCTTGTAATTCCCCAGCTCGAATTCCGGCAACACCTCAAACACGGCTGTGAATTTCAGCGCCTGCCCCTCATGAAAATCCAGCTTCTCGACCGAAGGCTGCGAAACCGGCTGCAGCTTTTGCTCGTTGACGGCTTTCTCGAGCGTTTCCGGCACCAGCGACTGCAACACTTCACCCTTAATATCGTCGGCGAAGCGCTTACGGATCAGCGTCAAGGGAGCCTTGCCCTTGCGGAAACCCGGCACGTTCGCCAGCCGCGCGAATTCCTTCGCCACCTTGTCCATCGCCTTCGTCACGTCCTCCGCCGGAATTTCCAGTTCCAATTCCCGCCGGCAGGTTGCCGCAGCTGTTTCCGCCATAAAAACTCTCTTTCCTCGTCAACGCGATTTCGTTCTGCTGTGGTTTCTAAGCCGATCGACGCAAAGCAATCTGCGCGCCCAAAAGATCCACTGGCTCAGCCGGCACTAACGCCGACCCGAAGTGATGGTTTACTAGGGATACCTTAAGAAGGTGCCACCCAGGCGAGATACACCCTGCCGCTCAACACATCGCTACGCAATACATCAGTATATTTGACGCGCGTGGCACCGTCAATTACGAGCGGTGACCGGCCGCCGTAGAGCGACCCAATTCCCTGGTCAAATCCGCATGTAACAACCGGTGAAACAGATGTTCTCCCGCTTCCCGCCGCACCGACAAGCGCCCCGCAACATAGGCGCGCGAAGCCAGCCCGCGCTGCACGGAATCGCAAATCGCCTCATCCTCATCCTGCACTATTTCGCTGACCGCGATGCTCTCGCGATTTCTCGCCGCAGCCGCCTCGCTCACATCCGCAAAATAATAATCGAACACCACCGCGCACTTGTCCACGCCCAGCGGCAAAACCAGATTCGTGTCCATCACGCCTTCATAAGCATTCAGCATGAAATTCGGATACACCCACAGATAAAACGCCCGCCCTTGCCGCGTGGCCGCCACGCCCGCCTCCGAATCGGCATCGGAAGAGAGCGGACTCGACTGCAAACACGCTGTAGCGAAGTTTTCGATCGTATATTTGGTGTACTCGATCACGCTGCTCAGTCCTTTGTGCGCGTGCGGCACGTGATATCCGCCATCCAGATAATTGTCCACATACACTTTCCAGTTGCAGTTCAGGGTATACACGCGACGGTCGAAATAATGCAGCTTTTCCGTAATGTGCAAAGGCGCAACAATTTCCGGCACCACGCCCAAAAATTCTAGGAGCGGCCGCGCCTGCCCATCCAGATTCACAAAAACAAAATTCTCCCAACTCTCCACGCGCACCGGCACCAGACCATTTTGCCCCCGGTCAAAATCGCAAACGCCCTCGAATTCCACCATTCCTTTCAGCGCCCCATCATTCCCGTAGGTCCAACCATGATAAGGACAACGAAACTGTTTCGCGCAACCAGCGGACTCGGTCACCACAGCCGCCGCATGATGCCGGCACACGTTATAAAACGCACGCAACACGCCATCCTCTCCGCGCGCCACCACAATCGGTTCTCCAGCAATATCCGCGGTAAAGAATTGTCCGCGCTCCCGTAGCTGATCCGCCCGCCCCACTGCCTGCCAGGAAGCAGCCAACACACCAGCGCGTTCGGCCTCAAAAAAATCGCGATCAAAATACCACGGCGAAGGAATGGTCCAGGCCTTCTCGAGCGAATCGCCGGGATTGTAAAGGTTAACGAGAGAACGCACGCTTCGCTGCATCGCCGCTCCTTAAGCCGAGTTGATAAAGTTTTCGGCTGCATTCTAGCACGCGTACAACCCACAAAAGATTCCGCTGCGGGGAAAGCGCATACAGGTCTTGGCAGGGGCTCCATACTTTAACTTTTGCGGCAAACGGAACGGCGGCGGTTATAACATTCGCGTTAACGCGGCGGAACGTTCAAGAAATCCAAATCTAAGGGCAAGTCCTGTATTCACTGTATTTCGTATTGCAAGGATGTCACGTATTGTCTTTTTCGAGGGCAATTCTCCGCGAAAATAGAATTTACAAGCGCGACAACCCCCGCAGAAACGAGACGTGCCCAATGCAAGTATTGATTGCAGACGACCACGAGATTGTCCGTAGAGGTGTTCGCTCTATTCTGGAGTCGCGGGAAGATATGGAAGTGGTGGCAGAAGCCGCGAACGGGCGAGAAGCGGTCGAGAAGGCAGCCGAGTTACATCCCGATCTAATTATTCTCGACCACTCCATGCCGGTGCTTAACGGGTTGGCGGCAGTCAGCGAAATTCGACAAATTCTGCCAAAGGTTCCGATATTGATGCTGTCGATGCACGACGGGCAGCCCTTAATCGATGCCATACAGCAAGTAGGCGCTCAGGGTTTTGTGCCAAAGGCAGAATGTGCGGAGAAATTGTTGGAGGGCGTGGACGCCGTCCGGCGAGGCGAGACCTTTTTTAAGCAGGAACCCAGCGGACGCATGGGGCTGTCACAGTAAGAGCGCCATTTGGCGGGAGAGAAGGGAAAAAGCTCAACGATTTTACTGCTCGGATCGAGAATATAGGGCTGAGGATTATTTCTTTCCTGCTAAGCCGACGTTCCCGCCCGAGGGGTCGGAGGTGAAATGTCCGAATCGCGGGCAAACGAACTCTTACCAGCGCAGCGAACTCATCAGGCCTGACTGGACAACGCCGAAAGCTCCACGCCGAAGTCTCTCGCCCAAGAGTCGGCGCAATGATGGTGCAAGTAAAGTTCGACTTGCAATTCTCCCTCAGGGCTAGTCATCGGGTAGTTCAGAGACCTGCCATTTTCGGCAGTGACGGGATTTTCGAAGTCTTCGCAGTGATTGCAGATATGAGCCACGGGCTTGTGCCTCGGCCTACACCATATAGTTTATCCGGTAGGTCGTCTGTGCTGTTGTGCACACCTCTCAGGAATTCCGCCTTGCTGCTTTCGTCTCGTCCGTGATGGTGATGTCAACGTGTGCGCCTCTTTTGAGTCGGACCTCATCGCCGTGCTCGTCAGTCAGCGTGTTCTCGATACGGAGAGCTTGGCTTGGCTGGTGGCCTTCCGCAATGGAAATGTCTACCTTCTCCGCCTCGCTCGTGTTTTGCGCAGGGACGATTTTCTCAACAGTGCCGGGCATCGAAATACTTGGCTGTTTTGAAATTTTCGTAAGGTCTAGCTTAAGCTCCGCCATTTTCACGGATTTGGCGATTCGAGGCATAGCCATTTCCCTCTTGAGACTGGCAAGTGTCAGTGTCGCTTTGTTATCAGATTTTTTCATATTATCCTTGTGAGACATCTTCGCAGTGCCCTGCGCAAGCCGGGAATCATGGGTCCCTCCAACGGGAGGCCGTTTCGCGCAGCGTTTTAAGAATCCGAGCGCGTTCAATGCGGCTAGAACCGCCTGACGCTCCTCGGGCGCTGCGCCGCTCTGAACCATGCGACGATGAATCGCAGTCTCGGCAGCGGCGATTCTTGTTTTCGTCTTCACTGAGTCAATTCCAAGCATGGCGGCGAGATAGGGATTCTGCCAAACGGGGTATTTAAGCGGGACGGCCATGAAAACCTCTCTACAGAGCAATATCATTCGCCGCGTACGCTGTCTGTGCTGTTTCGCATACTCTCGACAAACTCCTAGCGCCGCAAGGGTGTCTGAACCCAGAATTTGAACCCAGAAGCGTGTTCGTAATGAGGGGTCGTTTTTGGTGGTTTTGCGCTCTCCGTGTTCCCCAACGCTCCTTTGGGAATCGCGCAAATCGTCAATGAAAATGCGGTAAAAAACACTATTTGAAGGGGTTGTATAAAGGTCTGGTGCGGGAGAAGGGATTTGAACCCCTATGGCCTTGCGGCCGCCAGCTCCTAAGGCTGGTGCGTCTGCCAGTTCCGCCACTCCCGCGACTCGCGTTTCGGACCTTTTTACTATACCTAAAATTTCAACTTCCGTGCTAGGGCTCTAACACCGCTGGATTAACATCCCGGCATCAGAGCATAATAGCTCTTCTCGCGGAGCACCTTCGACTCCCTCCCCAGGTCGACGGCTCTTGCGGGGCCAGCTATCGCATTATTGGATAATCGCACCACCCGCTGCTCCCGAGGGCAGCCGCATGATCCTTCAAGACCACGGCGATCACCTCGTCGTAATTCGTCAGACCGACCACGCCACCTTGGCCGGTTTCTTTGCTCGAGAATGGGGCAACGAAGTTTTCATTCGCCCCGAGCCGTTCGACTCCTTCCGCCTGGCTGCCGCGGAACACGACAATGGCTGGAGCGAGTGGGAACTCAATCCCACCATCGACCCGGCTACCTTCTCGCCGTACACCTTCATGTCCATTCCCACGGCCGAGCACATCGAAATTTACAAACGCGGGATCGACCGCATCGTTCAGGAAGACCGTTACGCCGCGCTCCTCGCGGCCGTGCACGCCGCCGGGCTGTACGACCGCGCTCGCGCCACCATCCCCGGCTTTTCCGCCAAGTACGTGAAATCGAACGAAGCCCAGCTCGTCGCTGAGTTCGTCCAGCGCCTCCGCCTCCAGCAGCTTCGTCTGAAAGTCGACCTTCGCGCCGACGCGGTCATGAAATCGTTTGCCGAAGATAAATCGCTGCAAACCAACGCGCAACGCCTGGAAGCTCTCGACCGCTTATCCTTATATTTCTGTCTGGCCCCGCTGGCCGAATCCACCATCGACGCCGTCCCCCGCGACGAACAAGGCGGCGAGGCCGATTGGGAGCTCCGCCCGCAAGCCGACAAGTCCGTAGTGCTGACGCCCTATCCCTTCCGCCGCGATCCGCTGGACATCAGCATTCTCGCGCGCCGCATTCCCAAGCAACGATACGCGAACGATTTCGATCTGCAAAAGGAACTCGCCCTGGCGCCGTACTTCGCCCTGCACTTCACGCTGAGCGCCAACCGCGCCGACGTGCACACTCGCGCCGCCGGCGTGTAGCCCGCGACCATTTCGTCTCCGTAACCCTGCCGCGAAGGTGCCGCGACTTCCACCGCCCGCGCCCAGCGCGATTCTTTAGTCATTGCTTACGCAACTCGCTTTTGTTACGCTCCGCGCCATCCCATCCATTCATAGGAGGTTTTTCCATGGCATTTTGTACAGCGTGCGGCACGGAAGTTAGTGGGGCGGCTTTTTGTCCCAAATGCGGCGCCAGTCAAACGGGTGCGGTCGCTGCTCCTTCGTCCGCGGCGGTATCGAGCGACGGCCTCGCAGAAAACGTCGCGGGCCTTCTTTGCTACGTTCTCGGGTGGGTCACGGGAATTATTTTTCTGCTCATCGATAAGCGGCCTTTCGTGAAATTCCACGCCGCCCAATCGATCGTGGTGTTCGGCGGACTCACGGTTCTGCGCGTCGGTCTGGGGATTGTTTTGTCCACTGGCGGTCTCCTCGGCTTGGGCCTCTGGGCCGCGATCATGGCGCTGATCGGCATCGTCGCACTCATTCTCTGGATTTTCCTGATGTTCAAAGCCTATCAGCACGAACTCTTCAAAGTTCCGATCGCCGCCGGTATCGCCGAAAGCATCGCAGGCAAATCATCTTCGTCGTAGACGTTGGACCAACGCCGTGGTAGCGGCCGTCTTCTGAGGCGGCCGCATTTCGCTGCGGCTCGCGCTGAGCGCTCCCAATCGTCGCCACCAACCCCTTTCGACTTGACTTTCTCGCGGTCTAACCGCATCGTAAAAGGCTTCGTCAGCCCCGTTTTCGCTGACGTATGATCGAGAAAGGTCTCCCAGCCCGCCGATGACCCGCGTCCGCCTCTGTTTCCACGATCGCTGCTTCGACGGCACGGCCTCCGCTGCGCTCTTCTATCGGTTCTATCGCGAACGCTTCGATTCCGCGGCGGAGTTCGGTTTCACCGGCATGACCCACAAAGCCGCCCAGCCATGGGAGCCAAACCTCTTCGACGGCGACGAGAACGCCATCGTCGATTTCAAATATTCCAACTCTCCGAAAGTCACCTGGTGGTTCGACCATCACCAAAGCGCGTTCCTAACTCCCGCAGATGCCGAGCAATTCCGCCAGCATCCCGGAGCGCACATGTTCTACGATCCCACCTACAAATCCTGCACCAAATTTATTGCCACCATCGCCAACGAAAAATTTGCGTTTGATATCGCCCCGCTCGCCGAACTCATTCACTGGGGTGACATCATCGACGGCGCCCAATACGCCTCTCCGGAAGCCGCCGTAGAAATGGTGGAACCCGCCACCCAGCTAGCCCTGGTGATCGAAGCCGCCCCGGAGAATGGCCTTCCCGCGCGCATCATCCCCGAACTCGCGTATCGTCCCTTGGCAGAAATGGTAAAGCTGCCGATCATAGCCCAGCACTTAGGTCCGCTGCTAAAGCGTCATCGTGATTCCATCGAAATTCTCCGCCAACGTTGCGAGGCTCGTGATGGCGTAGTGTTTTTCGATGTCGCCGACCTCGATCTGGAAGGCTACAACAAATTCATCCCGTATCTTTTGCATCCCGAGTCCGTGTACTCTGTAAGCGTTAGCGCCTCGCCTGTGCGCGCTAAAGTCTCCCTCGGCACCAACCCCTGGAACCAGGCGCACGCCGACGCCAACCTGGCGAGCTTGGCCGAACAATACGGCGGCGGCGGCCACCAGCGCGTCTCCGCCATTTCCTTCGATCCAAGCGATCTTCCCCGCGCCCGCGAAGTAGCCGCCTCCCTAGCCGCCCTGCTCCGTAAAAAATGACGGCGTACCTCTATCCCCTGCCTTCGCGCAATCGACAAACCTCCGCACCCCATGTAAAATTCTGAAGTCGTGGACCGGTAGCTCAATGGTAGAGCAGCTGACTCTTAATCAGCGGGTTGGAGGTTCGAGTCCTCCCCGGTTCACCAAACGTTTTCAATGACTTAGCCTCTTCCATTTTTCGCTCACGAAAAACTGTGCCCGATATTGTGCCCACCCCGCGTCAAAGTCTGTGCCGCGAAGATTTTCCATCGCCTGGCGCTTGGCTTCATTTTTAATCTGTTTGGCGCGCCTTTTCTTCCAGACTTCCCGTCACCCTCGCAGGATCGCCTGGGTGATCCCTTGCCACCACTTTGGATCGATTTTCCAGGCGTAGACTGCAAGACTCTGCACAACGATCAACGAGGGCAGCGCATAGAGGTACACCTTGTGGACGCGCTGATCCACCACCCAATCACGCACCATGCCCAGGGCGATCAGGCAGTCTAAAGCGGGGAAAAATAGGGCATGGTTGAACATGAAATCGAATCTGCCGATGGCCGCGTCCATAAGTTGGCAGCTCGCGATGAAGACCAGCCGCCGATGGTATTCCGGCTTCTTTTTCCAATAGATGGCCATCGCGATGCACGAGCCAAAGATGAGCATGTCAACAAACGGAATCGATAAGAAAGAATCTATGTCCTTCTGCTGTAGCACGAACGTATCGAACCGCGTCATCACCACCGCGACTGTCAGGCCCAGCACAACCATCACCGCGGCCAGACCCGCTCCAAACCATCCGAGTAAGCGGTGCACGCTGACTTTCCGCGCACGCACCAGCGCCGACTGAGTTATAAAGAAGATCACCCACGTGGAGAAGGCGACGCCGTGTATCCACAAGAGGAGCGGCCTTGGCGGGTTGCCGTGGAACAGGTTGGTGTTGACCGTGCGCCTGAAGCCCAAAATCACCAGCGCGGCCAACACCAGCGACATGCAGAGATAGAAATACCGCCCCAGGAATGTCTGGAACTGCTCCGTTGCACTTGCTTCTTTCGCAATACGTGCAGCTACCGCTGCGTTTCCAATAGCCACAGGATTTGCCTCCTGAGAACGCTGCGAACGTTAGTCTTTACAGCCTGTCGCGAAAATGGTTCAGTATACGAAATGTGGAGTGGCGGCACTATAGCGGCAGCATCGCCAGACTGTCAAGAAAAGGCGCGAAATCTCTTGTAGAGATTGAAGATTTGGTGGATGAACGAAGTTGGCCGCTCTCAGACACTGTATTTGTGTTGACTTCCATGGAGGCGGACGCTTTGAGGAAATTAGTCGCGAAATTGAAACCAGACGAAGTCGGGCAGTTCCCCTCCGGCACTACGCCCAGCGACCTGCCACCGTTAAGACCAGGAATGAAGATTCTAGGAGTCTGGTGGGACTGAATAACTCTGATACTTTTTTCCAGAGTTGAGATCAAGAGCTGCATCATTCAGTCACCAAACAGATGCTTGGCCATCGCCTCGGCAATGTCTCTGACGGGGGAATCGTCCTCGTTTGCCAAGATAATTATGATGACGTGCTGGTCAGGATAGCGCACCTCAAATGCCGCGAATCCTGGATCTCCGCCTTCGTGATAAATCTTCCTCCGCGGTGAACTCTCCACAAACCATCCATACCCATAATTCCCCGGTGGATGAGCGGTGAACATCAACTCCAACGCATGAGCGCTCAATATACCCGGTGAATCCAGCCCTTTATTCCAGCGCAGCATATCCTCCGAGGTCGTATATATTCCCCCCGCACCCGTCTCCATACTCCGGTCAAAATATTCCCGCCGCACCAGCGAGCCACCCTCGCGCGAATATCCCTCTGACATCTGCGGCACTACAGCCGCCATCGTCGCAAACCCCGAATGCGTCATCTTCAATGGCTCAAAAATATGATGAACCAAATACGCCGCATACAACTCCCCAGAAAGCTTCTCGATGATGTGAGCCAGCAGGTAGTATTCCGTGTTCCGATATTTCCACGCGCTCCCCGGCGGAAATACCAGCGGACGATCGCGAAATGTCTTCACCTGCTCTTCTGTCGAATACGTCGTGCACTTCCCCTTATAAAAGTTTTCCCACTCATTCTCCGGCAGCCCCGAAGTATGCGTCAGCAGATGATGAATCGTCATTCCTTTCCAGCTTGCAGGCGCCTCCGGGTAATACTTGCTGACCGGATCCTCCACATTCAATTTCCCGCCGTCCTCCAGTTGTAAAATCGCCGCCGCCGTAAATTGCTTGCTCAAGGATGCGATCTCGAATTTCGTGTCGGAGGAGTTGGGGATTCGCCATTCCTCGACCGCCGAGCCATAACTCTTCTCGACAAGCACCTTGTTGTCCCTCTCGGCCACAATAACGCCGCTAAAGTGTCTGGCCGGAGCGAGACCCTTTACGTAGGAATCGGTCCATTCGCTTAAATCCTGGGACCAGGAGAGTGTGGCGGAGCTGAGGGTAAACAGAAGTACGAAAATCCATTTCGAGTGCATGGCGAACAAGCCTCCCCTCCCGTTCACAGGACTAAGCTTGGCGGCGTTTAGTCGGTGCAAAGCGAGAGTTAGTCGCACGTTTCATCCTCAGGTCAAAAACATTAGGTCAGAGGTATTGTGCCTCATTTTTGTGCCCACCCCGGATCAGTATTCGTCGCAAATGGTGATATTCTTGACCGAGACCGAGTCGCTGTATTGGCACAAAGAATCAACGTGATAGCAAGTAATCGCGCTTCCTGTTGGCTCTTATTAGACTGCCTCTCCAACAGCGGGTTGGAGCTTCGCGTCCTCCCCGGTTCACCAAATGGTTAGCGGACTTGCGGGAGAGTTTGCAGCCGCGCAGGATGCGAAAAAGACTCCTGGTCAATGCTGGCGGCAATCCCTTTTGCAGGCGCATCTTTACCGGAAAATAGTTCATGAATTATTTTGAACTCAGCGCAAAGACACGGGAATTTCAGGAGCGGTTGCAACGCTTCATGGATGTCCATGTGTATCCGAACGAAGGGCGCTTCCACGAAGAAATAGAGCGCGACCGCTGGAAACCAACACGCATCGTGGAGGAGTTGAAGGCGAAGGCGCGCGGCGAGGGTCTGTGGAATTTGTTTTTGCCGTCGGATGAAAACGGCGCGGGCCTGAGCAATCTCGAGTATGCGCCGCTGTGCGAAATCATGGGCCGCAGTCATATGGCGCCGGAAAGTTTTAATTGTTCGGCGCCGGACACTGGAAATATGGAAGTGCTGGCGCGTTACGGCACGGCGGAACAAAAAACGAAATGGTTGGAGCCGCTACTGGCGGGAGAAATTCGCTCGTGCTTCGCGATGACCGAGCCGGAAGTGGCTTCGTCGGATGCGACGAATATCGCAACGCGCATCGTGCGCGACGGCGATTCTTATGTGATTGATGGGAAAAAGTGGTGGTCTTCTGGCGCGGGCGATCCGCGGTGCAAGATAGCGATTTTGATGGGCAAGACCGATCCATCAGCCGCTGCGCACAAGCAACAATCGATGATTTTGGTGCCGCTCGATACATCGGGCGTGAAAATTGTGCGCATGCTTACGGTGTTTGGGTATGATCACGCGCCCCACGGACACGCGGAGATTCATTTCGACAAGGTGCGCGTTCCCGCGGTGAATATGCTGCTGGGCGAAGGGCGCGGGTTTGAGATTGCGCAGGGGCGGCTGGGGCCCGGGCGAATTCACCACTGCATGCGGTGCATTGGCGTGGCCGAGCGGGCGCTGGAAACAACGTGTCGCCGAGTGCAGACGCGCGTGGCCTTCGGGAAACCGCTGGCGGAGCAGGGAACGATTCGCGCGGACATTGCGGCTTCGCGGGTGGAGATTGAACAGGCGCGTTTGCTGACGTTGAAAGCCGCGCACATGATGGACACGGTTGGAAACAAAGCGGCGCGTTCGGAAATTGCGATGATCAAAGTCGTGGCCCCTAATGTTGCGTTGCGCGTGATTGATCGCGCGATTCAGGCGCACGGTGGCGCGGGGGTTTCGCAGGATACGTTTTTGGCCAGCGCGTGGGCAATGGCACGAACCCTGCGTTTGGCGGATGGTCCGGACGAAGTACATGTGGAGTCCATCGCGAAATGGGAATTGGGTAAGGCCAAGAAGGCGGCTTCTGCGTCGAACGGATTGAAAGTTTAGACAGCAATTCAGGGCGCCCATTTGCGTTTGCAAATTCATTGGCACTGCGGTTTCCTCTCCAGGAGTATTGATGCCTCCTATTGTTATTGCCAATTTTCACGCGTTGAAGGAATTTGTGGGGCGCGAAATTGGCGTCTCGGAGTGGTTGCGCGTTTCGCAGAAGCGGATCACGCGGTTCGCGGAGGCTACGGAAGATCGGCAGTGGATTCATCTCGATCGCGTGCGGGCGGAAGCGGAGTCTCCTTACGGCACTACGATCGCTCATGGATTTCTGACGCTTTCTTTGATCAGTCATTTTATTAAGGACGTGATTACGATGGATGGTGGAGTGCGCTTCGCGGTGAATTACGGATTGAATCGCGTGCGCTTTCCTGCTCCGGTGAAAGTAGATGCACGGATTCGCGCGCGTATTTTGCTGGCTGCTATGACAGAAACTGGCGATTCGGTTGATGTCACATTTTCCGTGACGATTGAAAGTGAAGGTTCGCCGAAGCCGAATTGCGTTGCGGAGTGGGTTGTTCGGTACTATGTCTGACGATCGAGGCGGGTTGGCCCCTTTTAGAATTGGCAACTTGCTAGGGTTGAAGCAAGGCGCAGAGCCAGGATTGGCAGTGCCGCCGGAGCCGGCTAGAAACAAGAGCGCTAGATTTGGCTGGTTTGGGCAGTGTGAAGAGACGCGCGGAGTAGGGCTGAGATTCTTTCCGGGAGGGTAGCGAAGCGGGGGTCTTTGGTCAGGCCTTGGTGATAGCGGTAGAAAATTTGTTGGACGATTACCGCTAGTTTGAAGCGGGCGAAGGTTAGGTAGAACGGCATTTGGGAAACGTCGGACTGTGTGTTTTTTGCGTAGTGTTCGACTACCTGCGCTCTGGTCAGGCTGCCCGGATGCGTGGTGACGTCGGAGAGATTTTGTTTTAGTTCATCGGGATCGGCGGGATCTACCCAATAGGCTAGTGTGGTGCCGAGGTCGGTTAGCGTATCGCCGATAGTGCACATTTCCCAATCCAGAACGCCAACTATCTTTGTGATGTCGTTTGCATCCAGAACTACGTTGTCGAATTTGTAGTCGTTGTGGATTAGCGAGATGGATTGCGTGGCGGGCATGTGCTGTTGCATCCACTCGGAGATTTTTTCTACTGCGGGGTAGTCGTGGGTTTTGGAGTTGTGGTAGCGCTCGATCCAGCCGCGGACTTGGCGGATCAAGTAGTCTTCGGGTTTGCCTAGGTCCGCGAGACCCGCGGCCGCGTAATCGACTTGATGCAGACGGATTAGATTGTCGATTAGAGATTCGGTTAGTTGGTGAGCCTTTTCTTGGGACAAATGGAACTCGGGCGGGAGATGCTTGCGCAGGATTATGCCGTGGATTGGCTGCATTACGTAAAATGGCGCGCCTAGGATGGAATCGTCGACGCAGTAAAGCAGGACTTCGGGAGCTGGAGCGTAGACGGCGTGGAGTTTTGACAGAACGCGAAATTCGCGGCCCATGTCGTGGGCGGATTTTACTTTGCTGCCGAAGGGCGGGCGCCGGAGAACTAATTCTTTTTTGCCGAGACGTAACGCGTAGGTCAGATTGGAATGACCGCTCGGATATTGGTGGACTTGGAGCGCACCGGATTCGTTGGGGAAATGCTGGCGGAGATAGGGTTCTAGTCTTGTGGCGTCCAGTTCTTCACCGCTGCGGATTGCTCCTGGCTTGTCTAGCAGATCGCTCATGGATGTCTTTCGCTAACGATACGTTAGCATCGCGGGATCCTCGATGTGTGCATGGGAATTGAAAGAACTTAGTGTGAAGCGGTTCGTACTGTAGAGAAATTCGCTCCAGGAAGAGTTTTGCGACATCCAGCTTACGCCTAATGTTGCTTCGTCGGAGAGGTTTAGGGCGCGTTGCATGGCTGTGGCGATTGGTCCGCCGGAGGTAAAGATGGCGACGCGTTCGCCGCGTTTGGTGGGGGTTAGAAATTTGTTTAGGCCGGAATTTACTCTGGCGCGGAATTCTTGCCAGCTTTCTACTCCTTGCGGTGACAGTTTGCCGCTTACCCATTGGCTGATTACCGCCTCGAATAGTTTTTGAAATGTGCTGCGTTGCTCGGGGGAGGCTGTCGAAGATTTGAAGGCGGCGTGAAGATGGGCGATGTTTTCATCGGTTTCTAGTAACCGCGGCAGCGTGTGTTTCAGGACTTCTTCGGCTTGGTATTCGTCGAATTCCGGAATAATTTGTGGTTCGGGGAAGGGTTGGCCGGCTTGGCGATAGGCTGCGACTACGATTTGTGCGGTGTCTTTTTGGCGGATGCAGGGACCTACGGCCACGCGATCAAAATTTAGTTTGCGTTGTGACCAGTATTCGCCGAGCGCACGGGATTGCTGTTCGCCTAAAGGCGATAGTTTGTCGTAGTTTTCGGCGAGGAATGAGGCTTGTGCGTGACGGACGAGAAAGAGAATTCCCATTTGTTCTCCCGCGCTCCGTTAGAATCTTTTTGAGTCTGCGGAAAAATGACAAACGCTCTCCCGCAGGGACTAAAGCCCATTGTTTGATATTACGTCTACGCCCGACTAAAGTCGGGCCCTCCCACCACGTGGGTCCAGTCGGTCCCTTCCGCGAGCAACGGCCAAAATTCCCATACCTCATTACTAAGCCCGCTCGAAGAGGCCTGCGGCACCTTGGCCGCCACCCACGCACATGGTGACTACGCCGTAGCGGGATTTGCGGCGGGCCATTTCGTTGGCGAGGGTGCCGACCATGCGCGAGCCGGTCATGCCGAAGGGATGGCCGATGGAGATGGAGCCGCCGTTTACGTTTAGTTTCTCGGGGTCGATGCCTAGGCGGTCGCGGCAATAAATTACCTGGACGGCGAAGGCTTCGTTTAGTTCCCAGAGATCGATGTCGCTCATCTTTATGCCGGCGCGCTTCAGGAGTTTGGGGACGGCGAAGACTGGGCCGATGCCCATTTCGTCTGGTTCGCAGCCGGAAATTTGGAATCCGCGGAAAATTAGTTTGTAGGGGATGCCTAGTTGATCGGCTCGCTGACGGGACATTAATAAGGTGGCGGAGGCGCCGTCGGAAAGTTGCGAGGAGTTGCCCGCGGTCACGCTGCCTTGGCCGCTGTCTGGATCGAAATGTGGCTTTAGTGCGAGGAGAGCTTGCAGCGTGGTGTCCGGGCGATTGCATTCGTCGCGATTTACGGTGGCTTGTTCTTTGCCGACGATTTCGCCGGTTTTTTTGTCCAGGAGGCCGCGAGTTACTTGCATGGGCGCGATTTCTGCGTCGAAAAAACCCTCTTGTTGGGCGCGGGCGGTACGTTGCTGGCTTAGCAGGGAATATTCGTCCTGGGCTTGGCGATTTATTTTGTAGCGCTTGGCCACTACTTCGGCGGTGTTGCCCATGACCATGTAGATGCCGGGCATTTTTTCCAGGAGCACGGGATGCGGGTTGTTATCTCGCGTGAGCAGGGTGATGCTTTCTACGCCCCCGCCGATGGCGGCATCGACACCTTCATTGATGATTTGGTGCGCGGCTACCGTTATCGCTTGCAGACCGGAGGAGCAGAAACGATTGATGGTAGTGCCTGCGACGGAGGCGGGAAGTCCCGAAAGCATCGCAGAAGTGCGGCCGATGTTGTGACCTTGCGCGCCGTTCGGTTGGCCGCAACCGAGGATTACGTCCTCGATTTCGGCGGGATCCAGATTGGGAGTTTTGCGCAGAATGTCTTTGATGCAATGGGCGGCGAGGTCTTCGGGGCGAGTTAAGTTGAACGAGCCGCGGAAGGATTTGGCTAGAGCGGTTCGCGAACTGGCGACTATGACAGCTTCTCTCATCATGGCTCCGGTGGCCTATTACGATTTTACAGGTCGGTACAGTTTTCCTGAAATTGCCGCGCTGATGCAGTTTGATTACGAAGAGTGGGCGGCTGCGCCTTCTTGTTTGCCGAAGTCGGCGAATGTTTTATTTTGTTCGGCTAATTGCTTTAGTAATGGGGCCGGTTGCCAGATTTCACCGTGGGTACGGTGGAATTCGGCGATGCGGTCGTAAACCTTTTTCAGGCCGACGGTGTCGGCGTACCACATGGGGCCGCCGCGCTGCGCGGGGAAACCGTAGCCGTTGAGATAGATGATGTCGATATCGGAGGCGCGCAGGGCGAAGCCTTCTTCGAGGATGCGCGCGCCTTCGTTGACCAGGGCATAAAGGCAGCGGTCGGCGATTTCCTCGGCGGAGATTTGTCGCTGTGACGTGCCGGCTTCGGCGACCCAATCGCGAACGAGTTGATCGACAAGAGGATCTGGAGTCGCGCGGCGATTGGCGTCGTATTTGTACCAGCCTGCGCCGGTTTTTTGGCCGTAGCGGCCTAGTTCGCAGAGTTTGTCTTCGGCGAAGGGCTGGCGGACGCCGGGCTTTTCCAGGTGGCGATACTCTTTGCGGATACGCCAGCCCACGTCGAGTCCGGCAAGATCGCCGGTAGCTAGCGGGCCCATGGCCATGCCGAAATCGGTCAGAGCTTTGTCGACAGATTCGATGCTGGCGCCTTCTTCGACTAGGAATTGCGCTTCGCGGCGGTAGGGGCCGAACATGCGATTGCCTACGAAGCCGCGGCAATTGCCTACCAGCACGCCGACTTTGCCTGAAGTTTTTGAAAGATTCATGCAGGTGGCAATTACTTCTTTGGAGGTGGCTTTCCCGCGGACGATTTCGAGCAGGCGCATTACGTTGGCCGGGCTGAAGAAATGCGTGCCGATTACGGATTCGGGACGGGTGGTGGCACCGGCGATCTCGTCGATGCTTAGGGTGGAGGTGTTGCTGGCTAGGATGGCGCCGGGTTTGCAGATGCGATCGAGCGCTCCGAAGATTTCTTTCTTTAGGGCCATGCCTTCGAAGACGGCCTCGATGACTAAATCTACGTTTGCGAAATCATCGTAGGTTAACGTCGGCTTGATGCGTTTGAAGCGTTCTTCGGCGGCTTCTGCGGTGAAACGGCCGCGTTTTACAGAGTTTTCGTAATTCGATTTGATGGTGGACAGGCCGCGATCGAGTGCGGCTTGATCGGTTTCTTTTAGCGTGACTGGAATGCCCGCGTTGGCTAGGACCATTGCTATGCCGCCGCCCATGGTGCCTGCGCCGATTACTGCTGCGGATTTTATCGGGATTAGGGGCGTATCTTTCGGGATATCGGGGATCTTGCTTACTTCGCGCTCGCTAAAGAAAACGTGGATTAGCGCTTTGGATTGGTCGGAGAAGAGGCAGTCGATGAAAAGTTTTTGTTCCAGCTGGCAGCCTTCGACGAAAGACAATTTCGTGGAGGCTTCTACGGCGTCGATGGCGGCTTGCGGAGCCTTGAGGCCGCGTTGTTTTTTTGCTGCGTTTTCGCGGGCGGTGGAGAAAATCGCGGCGTTATCCGCGGCGTTGCCGAGTTTTTCGTCGCGCTCGCGCGTTTTCGGGGCCGGCTTGCTGGCAGCTTCATTGGCGAACGCGATTGCTCCGGCTAGGAGATCGCCATCGATAATTTTGTCGATGATGCCGGATTTTAGCGCGTCTTCGGCTTTCACGGGATTGCCGGTGGTGCACATCTCTACGGCTTTCGCCACCCCGGCGAGTCTTGGCAGACGCTGCGTACCCGCTGCACCGGGAATGATGCCGAGTTTTACTTCAGGCTGGCCAACTTGTGCGCTGGCTACCGCTACCCGGTAATGGCCGGCCATCGCGAGTTCGAGGCCGCCGCCGAATGCCGTGCCGTGAATTGCAACGATGATTGGTTTAGGGCTGTCTTCCATTTTTAACAGCAGCGGAAGGAGACCTGCGCCGCGCGGCCTGCCGGTAGTCATTTTGCCGAATTCTTTAATATCAGCGCCCGCTACGAAAGTGCGACCACCGCCGATTAGGATGGCGGCTTTGACGGTGCCGTCTTTCGCGATTTGGTCTAGCGCTTCGGAGATGCCTTCGGGAACGCCGGGGCTTAGCGCGTTTACGGGAGGATTGTTGATGGTGATTACCGCGATGTCGTTTTGCTTTGTCAGTTGAACTAGATCGGGCATTGATGGGCTCTTTCGTTTTCTTATTTTTTATGCTGATTTCGCAGCGAGACCGGGCGCGTCGATCACTAACGCAGCGATGCGCTCGCGATGGAAGGTGGCGTCGCCGAAGGCGTTTTCCGAGGCTTTGGCGCGGCGGTAATAAAGGTGCACGTCATTCTCCCAAGTAAAACCCATGCCGCCGTGGATTTGGATGCCACGGTTGCCAACGGTGCGTCCGGCGTCGCTGGCGTACATTTTGGCGATGGAGACGGCGGTGGCGGCGTCGGGCGTGTTTTCTTCGAGGGCATAGCCGGCGTAGTAGACGGCGCTGCGGGAGCTTTCGGTTTCGAGATACATGTCGGCGCATTGGTGCTGTACGGCTTGGAACATGCCGATGGGTTTGCCAAATTGCTTGCGCGTTTTTGCGTATTCGACGGTGATGTCGAGAGTGCGCTGCATGCCGCCTACTAATTCAGCGGCCAGGGCGGCGCTGGCGATGTCGAAGGCGCGGGCGAGATTTGTTGTGGGGCCCAGTTGTTCGGCGGGGGTCTCTTTGAATTCGACGACATAAAGCTTGCGGGTGAGATCCATTGCCGACATTGGAGTGATTTTCACGCCGGGGGCTTTTGCGTCGACCACGAAGACGCCGTTGCTGGCCACTACCAGGATGAAGTCGGCGACAGCGGCGTCTGAGACGAAAAGTTTTTCGCCGGTTAGTTTGTTGTTGACGGCGGTTAGTTGGATGTCGCGCGGGTTCCAGCTGGCGTTGGCTTCGAGGATGGCTACTGTGGCACGCGCTTTGCCTTGGCAGATTGGAGCGAGATATTTTTTCTTGAGCGCCGGGGTGGCGACGCCGTCGATGACAGAGCCCGCTAGAACTACTGTGGAGAAAAATGGCCCTGGCAACAGTGCGCGACCGGCTTCTTCCATCAGTAGCATGAGTTCGACTTTGCCAAGGCCTACGCCGCCGTATTCTTCGGGGAAGATTATGCCGGTGTAGCCCTGGTCGGTTAGCTTGGACCAGAGGGTTGCGTCGTAGGCGGTGTCTGTTTCCATGAGGCGGCGCATTTCTGCGCTGGGGCATTCGCCGGCGAAAAACTTGCGGGCGCTGTCTTTGAGAAACTCTTGGCTTTCGCTTAGTCCGAATTGCATGGTACTCCCCTTCTGCGGCGCTAAACTTTTTGTGCTGCGTTTTTTTTCAGTAACTTCTCGGCAGGCCTAGAACGAAATGGCCGATGATGTTGCGTTGCACCTCGGAGGTGCCGGCTTCGATGGTATTGCCGCGCGTACGCAGGTAGGCGTAGGACCAGATGCCTTTGTCGATCGCGTGTGAATCGCCACCCAGGAGCTGGCCGTAGGAGCCGAGGAGTTCTTGCGCGATTTGCTGGAGGCGCTGGTTTAATTCGCTCCAGAAAATTTTCTGGATGCTGCCTTCGGGGCCGGGAACGCCGGTGGCGCTGATGCGGCTGAAGGCGCGCATTTGATTGAAGCGCATAATTTCAATTTCGGCGCTGCACTGCGCTAGTTTTTGGCGGATTAACGGATCTTCGCTGGCGGGGCGGCCGTTGCGCCGGATGGTGCGGGCTAGCTCGATTAGGCGGTTGATGTAGCGATGGAAAGTTAGCTGCAGCCTGGCGCCGTAGGAACCGCGCTCGTACATTAGCGTGCTCATGGCTACGTTCCAGCCGTCGTTTACTTTGCCGAGAACATTTTCTACCGGGACGCGAACGTCGCGGAAGAAAAGCTCGTTGAATTCGGATTCGCCGGTCATTTGGCGGAGCGGCCGAACTTCTACGCCGGGAGATTTCATGTCGACGAGAAGAGCGGTGAGGCCTTTGTGTTTTGCGACGGCGGCGTCGGTGCGGACTACGAGTTCGCACCAGTCGCCGACCCAGCCGTAACTGGTCCAAACTTTTTGCCCGTTGACGATGTAGTGTTCGCCGTCGAGTTTTGCTTCGGTTTGCAGGCCCGCCAGATCGGAGCCGGCGTTCGGTTCGGAGAAGCCCTGGCACCAGATTTCTTCGGCGCTGAGAATTTTCGGGATGAAACGCTTTTTTTGCGCTTCGGTGCCGCAGGCGATTATGGTGGGGCCGATTAGTCCGAGGCCAAGAGAATTCGCCATAGGCGGGGCTTCTACGCGGGCCATTTCTTCCCAGAAAAGAGATTGCTGCATTAGCGTGGCGCCGCGTCCGCCGTATTCTTTGGGCCAGGAGACTGCGGCCCAGCGGCCGTCGTGGAGTTTGCGTTGCCAGGCGCGGAGGTATGGGTAGGATTCTTCCAGGGGCTTTTCGCGCCAGTCGGCCCAGTCTTTCGGGGCGTTGGCGGCGAGCCAAGCGCGAAGTTCATCGCGAAAGGCGGATTCTTCGAGCGTAAGGTTCAAATCCATGGAGCGGACTCCTTTTCGTTGCCACAGACCAAATAATTTTCCACGCTACGCGGCTGTCCGAGAGCGCGCATTCAGACGCCCTTTTTTGACACGGCGGCTTCTGGGCGTAAAGTGTCTTGCCCATGCCAGTATTTTTTGCGCAGATCTTTTTTTAATACTTTTCCGGTGGCCGTCTTGGGCAAGTTGTCGACAAACTCGACGGAGCGCGGACATTTGTAATGCGCGAGGCGCGCGCGGCAGAAATCGATTAGCTCGGACTCTGTCGTCGATGCGTTGGCTTTTAGAACCACCAGTGCTTTCGGGACTTCGCCCCACTTCTCGTCGGGCACCGGAATTACGCCGGCTTCGAGGACGGCGGGATGAGCTAGGAGGGCTTTTTCGAGTTCCAACGAAGAGATATTTTCGCCGCCGCTGACGATGATGTCTTTTTTGCGGTCGACGATGAGGAAGTAGCCTTCGTTGTTGAGTGTCGCCATATCTCCGGTGTGAAACCATCCGCCGCGCAGGGCTTCGGCGGAGGCTTCGGGCTGGCGCCAGTAACCTTCCATCACGCCGTCGCCCTTTACGATAATTTCACCGATGAACTGACCGTCTGGCGCGACATCTTGATCGTTGGCATCGACCACGCGCATTTCGACGCCGGGAACGGGAAAGCCCGTCATCGCTTGTCTCACATAGCGCTGCTCACCTTCCCAGTCGAGGCCGGTCTTCATGGGAGAGACCGAAAGCACGGGACAGGTCTCCGTCAGGCCGTACCCGGAAAAGCATTCGCAGCCGAATGTTTCTTCCACTTCGCGGACGAGGGTGGGCGAGGAGGCGGCACCGCCAATAACGATGCGTGTCAGACTGCTCAAATCGTAATTTTTGCGTTCCGGGCAATTTACTAGGGCCGTAGCCATGATGGGGACCAAGCTGCAAGTGCGCGCGCCTTCCTGCTCGATCAGACGGAAAACTTCCTTGGGGTCGAAGCGCTGAACCATTACGTGCTTGCCGCCAAGCATCGTCAGGAAATGTGCGACGCCCCAGCCGTTGGCGTGGAAAAGCGGGATGGTGTGCAGTTCGACGTTGCCGTTGGGAATTTGAAAGGCCATGCAGACGTGCACGGCGTGCAGATAAATATTTCTGTGCGTGAGCATCACCCCTTTGGGACTGGCGCTGGTGCCGCTGGTGTAGAAAAGTTCGGCGACGGCGTTTTCGTCGATGGAGGCGATATCGGCAGCATGCGGCGTGGCGGCAGCGAGCAGGCCTTCGTAGTCTTGGGAAGAAAGCCAGGACACTTCTGGAGCGCCTTCGAGCAGAAAGAAGATTTTTACCGATGTGAGATCCTTGCGAAAAGCTTCGACTAACGGCAGAAACTGTTTTTCGACGAAAAGGATGGTGGCCCCAGAATCGTTCAGGATGTAGCCGAGTTCGCCGGCTGCCAGTCGAATATTCAGCGGGAGTAAAATGGCGCCCGCTTCTAAAACGCCATAATAGGCTTCCAGCAGACGATGGCAATTGGTGCTAAGAAAGGCAACGCGCTCGCCGGGCTTAACCCCAAGCTCGAGCAGGCCGCCAGCAAGGCGCCGGGCGCGGTCGGCGAACTGCGCGTAGTTGTAGCGCTTATCGTTGCAGACCACCGCAGTTCTGGCCGGATACTGTTTCTCCGCGTAGCGCAGAAAGCGCAGCGGTGTGAGTGGAATATTCATTGTGAGCCTCGCCTGGATCAGGCGGATTGCCCTCCGTCAACCACCAGAATGTGACCCGTTACAAAATTGGAGGCATCGGAAGCCAGAAAAATAGCGGCACCCTTCAGATCGTCCGGCCCGCCAAAGCGGCCGAGCGGGATGCCGGCCAATAGTCCTTCTTTATTTCGTTCGATAACTTTTTCTGACATATCGGTAGGGAACCAGCCGGGAGCGATGGCGTTGACCTGGATATTGTGCATGCCCCATTTGCATGCCAGATCCTTCGTAAAAATGATCACGCCGCCTTTGCTGGCACTGTAGCCGATCGCGGAAAAGTTTGGAGTGGAACCGCGCAGGCCTGCGACGGAGGCGATGTTGATAATTTTCCCGCGGCGCTGCCCGATCATGACTTTGCCCACGGCCTGCGAGAAAAGGAACGTCCCGGTTAAATTGGTTTCGATCACCTTGTTCCACTGCTCGAGGGTCATGTCCTCGGTCGGCGCGCCCCAGGAGGTTCCGGCATTGTTCACCAGGATGTCGATGCGGCCAAAGTGTTTCACGGCAGTGTCCGCAACCGCCCGAATGCTGGCGGGATCTTTTACATCGCAGCCCAGCGCGAGAACTTGCACACCGAGTTTTTTCAATTCTTCGGCTGCCTCCTGGCAGCGCTCTTTTTTGCGCGCGCAGAGCACCAGGTTCGCGCCCATTTCCGCCAAGCCTTCGGCCATTTGGCGGCCCAACCCGACGGAGCCGCCGGTGACGACCGCTACGCGCCCGGCCAGGTCGAACATCGGGCAGTTGGTCATATTTGCCGGCAAAACGCTATGTTCCCTTCGATTTCAGCTAAAATATGATTGTTTATATCATATTTGTGCTACTAGCTCAAATTGTCGCAGGCCAGTCATCGCGCCAGAGTGTCGCACGCTCTACAAAAGAAAAAAACGGATGGCCAAAGCGCCCAGCACTCCGCCGCCAAAGGTGCCGAGGACGGAAATCGGTGCGTAACCCCAATCGGAACTGCCTTTCCCGGCGATCGGTAAGACCGCGTGAGCGATGCGCGAACCGAGATCGCGTGCGGGGTTCATGCTCGAACCAGTGGTTCCCGCCAGCGCAAGAATCAGACCCCAAACAAGTCCGGCGATCAGGAACGGACCCAAACCGGGCGGTAAATTTTCGCGGCTTAAAATGCAGCCGCCAACAAACACCAGAAGGGTTGTAGCGATCAACTCGCAAATCAGATTCGCGGCTTTGTTGGGAATCGCCGGGTGGCTGCAGAAGCAGCTCAGTTTGTGGATGGGCTCCGGCGTGGCGCCCCAATGGGGCAAAAAATGCAGCCACACAAGAACGGAGCCAACGAACGCTCCCAGCATTTGCGCGGTGATGTACGGAACGAGTTTTGAAAAATTGTGGGTGACGACCGCGGAAGCCAGCGTTACCGCCGGATTGATGTTCGCGTCGTGGCTACCGCAGGCCAGGGCAGTGAAAATTCCCGCCATGGCCGCGAAACCCCATCCCGTCGAGATCACCATCCATCCGCCGCCTTCGGCCTTGGACCGCTTGAGGACGACATCGGCGATTACGCCGTTGCCAAGCACCACTAAAACCATCGTGCCCATAAACTCACCGGCTATCGGCGAATGCATTCAGTTTCCTCTCGACAAGTATGCATAGCCGCTCGCGGGACCACGCTTTCTGAAGGCGCGGGCCTCGCTACTACGAACCGAATTCGCACCGGTCTTCTTGAGCCTAGAAGCGCAAGCGCAGGCCGAGCTGGATTTGGCGAGCGGGGAAAGCCGCCGTGAACGCGAGTGGCTGGTTCGGATAGAGATCCGCATTGCCGTGGACATTAAAGGGCGGGGCGAACCCTGGGCCCACCACGTTGTTAACGCTGGAATAATTCGTATGGTTTGCGAGGTTGAAAGCTTCCGCCGTAAACGCCAGCGAAGCCTTCTCGTTGAGCTCGAACGCGCGGCTTAGACGCAAATCGAAATCCGTGAAGTCCGGACCGATTCCCGTGTTGCGCCCAGCGCCGGGCGGTCGGTCGTTGGTAAAGTGTCCGTCGCTATTAACGTCTGCTCCCGCCAGAAGATTGAATGGGTGCCCGCTGTTATAGCTAAAGATAGGAGACAGTTCGAAGCCCCCGAAGACCCGCGACTTGTCAAACGGACTGGCAAAAACCCCGGCGAGTACCACCTTGTGCCGTTGGTCGAAATCCGAGAGGGAGCGATCGCATTTCAAGCAGGTGGCATCGAACGGAGAATAGTCGCTGTTGAAGTCCGTCACATCGTCAATGGCTTTGCTGTACGTGTAGTTGGCGAGAATCGTAAAGTGGTTCGCGAATCGCTTTTTCGCTTCCAGAATCCCGCCGTTGTAGATTGCCGAACCGACCGAGCTGTAAACGTTATTCTGCAGGATCGTTTCAGTGGGATCGGCGAAGCACTGAGAGGGCGTGGCCACGCATGCTGGCGCTCCCCAATCCTGAAAGGCTATTCCGTTGGAAGGCAGGCCCGTGGACCCGGTATCGAACGGAGCGCCCGGCAGCAAGTTCGTGTCAATGGCTACCGGCAGGTGCGTGGTATGAACCCAGATGTAGTTGGCGGAGATCGAAAATCCGCCGCCGACTTCACGCTCGATGCCGAGTGAAGCCTGTTGCGATGTCGGGCTCTTGTACCCCGGCTCGCCGGAGAATAAAACCGTTCCAGGTGGCAGCGGTCCAGAGTTGGGAACCGACAGACCAAACTGCGCCAGGTCCGCTTGCGTGATGCAAGCATACTGTCCGGGCGGCGGAGTCCCACAGGGTATTAAGCCTTCACCAAACAAGGTCTGAAAAATAGCGGCAGAGTTGGGGCCGGTTGGTTCTCCCGGAATTCCCGTTAACTTGACCAATGTATTGGCGATCGTTCGTGTGTCATTGATATTGCCAAGCACGCTGACTACGCCCGGGATCTGCGCATAAATCTGCGAGTAGAAAATCCCATAACCGGCGCGCACTACGGTCTTATGGTCGTTGAACGGATCCCACGCCAGCGAAACGCGGGGGCCAAAATTTTTCTTGGGCGTGTTCAGCGGCCCGTCTTGTGAATCCAGTTCGTAACGTAGCCCGTAATTCAGCGTCAGATTTGGCCGGATTTGCCAGGTGTCCTGCGCATACAACGCTGTGAAGGGTCGAACTTGCGTGTACTTGGGATTCCCAAAACCCTGCTCGTAGAATCCCGGCGCCCCCAGACTAAATGACTGTAGCGGTGTGATCGCGGCCGTGGCCGGGATCGAACCTCCCGAGAGGCCGCAAGCGATGGGTATCTGCAGGCACGGGCTAAGAACAATGCCGGGCAACTCCAGAAACTCAAATCGTCCGGCGAAGAAGGTCTGCGAGGTGGTGTCGTTGCCGCGAATCAGTTCGCTGGCGCCCACCTTGAAGGCATGGTGCCCGCGAGTGAATCCATAATTGTCCGCGAACTGATAACGTCCTGCGCGCGTGTGGCTGGGCAGGAAAATGCCGCGTCCGAAGAATCCGAAACCTTGCACATCGATGCCCGGTCCGCCGGGATCGTTACTGTTGACGTTGAATTGATACATGTTCCACTGCACCAAAGCTTCGTTCTGCGCCGTAGCGCCGAAGGTGTGAAACCAGGATGCTTGCAGGGTGCTGTCCCACGCTAATTCCGAGGTACCCCGCGAGAAAGCTGTCAGCGCCTGCACGTCGGGATCTTTTTCTGTTAAGTGGTCAAAACTGTAGCGAAGAAATGCTTGATCGCGCTCTCCGAAATGGTGATCGAGGCGCGCCGACGCCTGATGCTCGCGGATGGGGAATGGGAACAGTCCGCCGCCGGTCTCCGCTTGATTGATGATGAACGGGTTCAGTGCTTGCGTGGCTCCATTGGTTTGGCACGCCGATGCCGCCATGGTGATGTTCAAGCAATTCGACAGGACAAACGCGCAGGCTTGCGCTGGCAGAAACGTCGGCACGCCACTGATGGGATTTGCCGCGTTGGAGAGGCAAGGTACCGACGGGTTGCCCGGCAACGACGCCAAACCAGCGAAAATCGAATCTTGCTGCGGAGTTGCGTTGAAGACGCTGGTGTTGGTGAGCAAGGGTACGGAATCTTGCGCATCGGAACGCAAGCCTTCATAGCCGACGAATAAAAAAGTTTTGTCTTTTTGGATCGGCAAACCAATGTTTCCGCCGAATTGCTGGCGGTTCAGCGAGTTTTTTAGCGGCGTAGCGGTGGCGTCCGAGGAGAACGTATCGCCCGGCAACAAGGCCGGCTGCAGCGCGAAATGATCGCGATCGTCCAGCGCATCATTGCGAAACAGTCCGTAGAGCGCGCCGTGCACTTCGTTCGTGCCGGATTTTGAGACGATGTTGATCGATGCGCCGCTGGCGCCGCCCAGTTCTGCGGTGTAGTTACTGCGATTTACCTGAAATTCCTGCACCGCATCCTGATTCAGGTTTAGCCGCACGCCCCCGGCATCATCGTTAAATTCACCGCCATCGACGGTGACGCTGTTGCCGCGGCCGTTGCTGCCGTAAAAAGACAATCCGCTTTGCGGCGTTTGCTTTACGCGAAAGTCCGCATTGTCGGCAATCGTGTTGGAATTGCTCACACCGGGCAGCAGCAATGTAAACGTCAGATAATCGCGGCGGTTGATGGGCAGGTCATCAATATAGGTCTGTGAGAGGGTGTCTGCCTGACTGCCTCTCGTAGTCTCGACGGCAACCTGTTCAGCGGAGACCTCCACTTGAACAGTGGCCCCGGCCAGCGCCAGGTGGAAATCCACAATCGCGGTCTGTCCCACTTGCAGTTGCAGCCCTTTCTGTACTTGGGTCTGCAACCCGGCATGCCGTGCCGTCAGCTCATACGTGGACGGCGGCAGATCCGGAAACTGGTACTCGCCGCTGGCGTCCGCAGTCGCTGTGTAGTGCGTTCCCTTTCCGGTATCAACGGCCTCCACAGGGACGTTCGGAATCACGCTGCCGGAGGGGTCAAAAACTGTCCCTTTGATTTGCCCGGAGGCGCCCACGCCTTGGGCCTTGGCGGCTGGGCTCACCGACAGGGAAAATAGCAGGACTGTAAGCAATATCGATTTCATCGTTCCTCCCGGTTCGCCGAGTACCACACAAAGATGTTCGCGCGTAAATGGTTAAACCGCTTCGCACCAAGGCTCCTGGAAAATGTGTCAGGAATTACGGATTGGTTCGCAGGTGCGTTACCGGCAGGCACCCGCCGGCCTCGTAAGCGCGGACCGAGAGGGCTATCAGACGCATGAAAGCTCTTGCCAATCACCATACCCCCCGCGCCCCGACGCATTCCGAAATTGTGATAGTCGATATCACATTATAGAAACTAATGTCAACAGAAACTTGATACATCGCATCAGTGTTTTTGCTGACCCAGTTTGTAGTAGCTTGCCGAAAATGCATGGCTGCGGGGAAAAAACGAATTGGCAGTGCGGGACCCGCTTGGTGCGCCCGGGGGGATACGTTTTATTGCGGTGTGAGCACGATGCGGCCTGTAACCACACCCCTGCGCAGTTCGGCGAGCGCGTCATTCGCTTCGGAAAGCGGCCGTGTAGTTACCTGGGCTCGCAGTTTTCCCGCGGCTGCCATCTCCAGTACCCCGCGCATGTCTTCTCGCGTGCCTACTGACGACGCCTGAATACGCACCTCCGTAGCCGCCATCAGGATCGGCGAAAAGCAAATGGACTCCGAAGGCAGGCCGACCACGAGGAGCAGGCCTGTTGGCCGCACGCATGGGAACGCGGCGTCATAGGCAGCCTTCGCCGCCGAAGTCACCAAAGCAACATGGGCGCCGCCAGCCCGCCGCATCTCTTTGACAACATTTACCGAGGCGGAGTTCAGCGTCGCGGATGCACCCACGTTTTTTGCGTGCGAGAGCTTTTCGTCCGAAAGGTCGATGGCCGTGACCGTCGCTCCCAGTTCCTTCCCGATTTGTACCGCCAGATGACCGAGGCCGCCGACACCGAAGATCGCTAAACGCTGTCCTGGCTGTATTTTCGCGTGCTTCAGGGCCCGATACACCGTGACACCCGCACAAAAAAGCGGTGCTGCGTCAACGGAGGAAAGTCCATCTGGAATCTTCAGCGCATGGCTCGCGGGCGCCTTAATAAATTCCGCATATCCGCCGTCTACCGTGACGCCGGTAATTTTTTGCTTCCCGCAGAGGTTTTCGTTGCCCTCGCGGCAGAAGTCGCACTCCCCGCAGGTCCAGTGCACCCAGGGCACACCAACCCGGTCGCCTAATTTCAGGGACTCGACCGCTTCACCCTTTTCTACGACGCGGCCCGCAATCTCATGCCCGAGGATCAGCGGCCTTTTTGTGATTGGAACGATCTGCGGCCAATCACCATCCGCCACGTGCAAATCCGAGTGGCACACCCCACATGCTTCGACTTCAATCAATACCTCGTGGGCCTCAGGCTTTGGCCGCACCACTTCCTCAAAATTTAATGGCGCCCTGAACTCGCGTAGGACAGCGGCTTTCATCGCATGGACCTCGGCAGGTTGTCAGCAGAGAACAGACATCCACGGATGGGTTGCGAACACCGGTGATCAATGGGAAGAGAGCCCCTCGTCACGGCCTGGCGCCGCGCAAGAAGAATTCGACGGCATTTCGGACTCGCTCCGTAAGCTTATGAGGTCCGGTGAGATCGACAGCCCACTGCCGCACCACCGTATTGAAAAGCCCCTCCATGAATTCTGCCAGGTGCACGACCGGAAAATCGCGCGTAATCTCGCCATTTTTTTGGCCTTCCGCGATGATTTCGCGGAGCAAGCTGACCGTTGCCGCCTCCGCTCCTCGCAGCTCCGGTGAACGCACCGGGTCCATCGCGCCGGCGAGAATGACCGCCTGCCACAGCGGACGTCCTACCTCCGTCACGTTTCCCAGGGTCTCGTAAAATCGGCGCAGGCGTTGCTCCGTGGTGGCCTTGACGGCTAACTCGGACTTTAGGCTTTCCGCCTGTCGCGCAAACGCACGGCGTCCCACCTCGCGCAACACCGCATCTTTGCTGGGGAAATAACGGAAAAACGTAGGCTGGCTGATTTCCAAAGCCTGCACGATGTCGTCGATGCGCGTGTTCTCGTAGCCGCGCCGGCGGAAAAGATGTAGCGCCGTTTCGACGATCTGCTGGCGCAGGCGGGCCTTCTTGCGCGCGCGAAGGCCGGTCTTTTCTGTCGGCCCCGAGGCAGCAAGATCGCGGCTTGTTTCTGCGGGGCCGGAGTCACGAACGCTCGCCAACGCCGGCGTCGGTCTGACGGTATTTTTTGCGCGCCGCATGCTCCTCTTTCCTCCTTGAATGTGAGCCGCTCGGGGAATTCGGCGGTAGATTTCGTTAGTGACACTAACATTATAGTGGCTAACCCTAAGTTGCAAGCCTCGCGATATGAGGGGGAAAATATGGTTATGGACCCTTTAGCGATTTTGCGGCCTACACAAAAGAAAAAGGGACCAGCTTTCGCCGATCCCCCTCTTGGGACAAACCTTTTGATTTGTTGAACTGCTGCTTCTACTGTCTAACCCCCAACTCCGCTTAGCGGCCGGAAGTAGAGACGCTTTGCGCCGCGGCATTCGCCTTCGGCACGCTGACGTATCCGCTGATGGTGTCCTTGCCTACTTTGTTGATCACCACCTCTTCGGGAATCTTGGTGCCGGAGGTGTAGAAGAAGATCGGCTCGTTCAGCGCGCGATTCTTCTTATCGAAGCGCTTGTCTTCGACGGTCATGGCCACGGTGTATTGATTCTTCTTCTCGTTCACGCCCTTGAGCTCGACGGTTACGTTGCCCACCTTCTGGGGCTTGTTCTTTCCGGCGATGGTGAATTCTACGTAATCGCGTTCACCGAGGCGGCGCAGTTGGTCAATCTCGTCATGGTTGCGCGCGATGAGTGTGCCCATTTCACTGCGCGCCATTTTCAGGTCGTCGCGCGTGGCATCCAGGTCGCTACGTACTCCTACCACCTTGGTGTCCACGGACTTCACGTCGTCGGACGTGGCTTTGGTCGCCAGCTCGCTGTGTACCGACGTGTCCAGCGCCGTCAGCTTCTGCGTGGTGTCGTCATTCAGCTTGGCGGATTCTTCACGCGCCTTGCGCAGTTGTCCCTGCGTGATCTTCAGTCTGTCGGTCACCACCTTCAGGTCGCCGCGCAGCTCGGTGTTGTTTTTTTCATCCTCGACGAGGCGATTTTGCAGCGAGGAGACATCCTGCTGCACCGCTTGCTGCTCGCTCTTTAGTTGTGTCGCCACGGATTGCTGCGTGGTGTCCAGCTTCGATGAGGCATTGTAGCCGAACGCCAGCCCTCCCAGCGCCACCAGACCCAATACGATGATTACCGGCAACTGCCATGCCGGTGTAGTTCTCGTTTCCACTATTCGTTCTTCGGACATAGTTTGTGTTATCTCCTCTGTCTTTTTCTGGTTCTCAAAAGTTCAAACGCTAGGCTTTAACGCGGAATTCAGAACAACCGAGAGCTGTTTGGTCGCGCACCCGTGTTAGCCACCGTTAGCGAGGTAGCATGCCTCGCGCCAATGGAGCGCTGTAGGCCACGCTCCCTAACTCCTGTATCTACAGTGCTCTAGCAGCCGTGATGGGTACTTGCCTTGGTACTAGTCCGCGCAATCTTTACGTGCCCTGGGACAATCTGATGAAACCCTGACACACCCGGCGCTTCCTACCCGCCGTTTTCCACACCCAGTGCTCGCAGTTCGGCGGTGAGTTGCTCGGCCGACTGGAACACGATGCCCGACAGGCCCAGGCGTCGTGCGGCCTCGGCATACGCGGCGATGTCATCGATATAAATGGCGTCCTTGGCTGCAACCTTGCACGCTTCCAGCGCCGCGCGGTAAATCAACGGGTTCGGTTTGCTGACTCCCACCACGCACGAATAAATGCGTTTTGGGAAAAAACGGAAGAAATCGTAGCTGGCTTCCAGGTGCGCGACGTGAATGGGGTCCGTATTTGACAGCAGACAGAGGCGATGCTTTTTTGCGAGCTTCCCGAGAAACTCATTGCTCAGAATAGGCTGCGGATCGAGCACGCGATTCCAGATCGCCACAAACTGCTCGAAGGTTAACGTCATGCCGAAGCGTTTGGCTACGCCGAGGTAAAAGTCGCGGGGCGAAATGCGGCCTTCCTGCCAATCGAGCCAGCTGGGATGCTTCTCCAGCGCCGACAAAATCTCCTCCGGCGAGAGCGCCACGCTTTCGGCTAATCCAGCCATCGCGCGGTGCACATCGATGCGCACCAGCACGCGTCCGATATCGAAGATGACGGCGCGAAATTTTGCCGCGGCCATGATCTACTCCCCGGGTGCAACCCTGGGAGTCGCGGCACTTTGCATGGGACTTGGCGGGGGACTCGGCGCGCCACGCGAGCCCCGGCGCGCGCGCAGGATGCCGATGATTCCTGGCAAAATGGAAAGAAAGATGACCGCGATAATTACGTAGTGAATGCGATGCTCGATATGCGGTACATGGCGGCCCAGGAAGTAGCCGCCGAGAATCATGCTGCCCACCCACAGGACTCCGCCGAAAATATCGTAAGCCACAAACATCGGATACGACATGGCCGCCGCGCCGGTTACCGGCGGACAGAAAGTGCGAATAATCGGAACGAATCGCGCCAGAATCACCGTCTTGCCGCCATGCTTTTCGTAAAAGGCGTGCGCCCTTTGGAGATGGCTGCGGCGAAACAGGAATGAATCTTTGCGGCTGTAAAGCGTGCTCCCGGCGGCGCGGCCGATCCAGTAACCAACCTGGTCGCCGGCGATGGAGCACAAAATTCCAGGAAGCAAAATCCAGCGCAGTGAGATCACCCCAGCCGCCGCGAAAACTCCCGCGGTCACCAGCAGGGAATCGCCGGGCAGAAAAAATCCCACGAAGAAACCAGTTTCTACAAAAATGATCAGGCAAACCAGCGGCGCGCCGCCCCAGCGGATGAGTTCTTTCAGTCCCTCGGGATTATAGAGCGCACGGAGAAAGTGGAAGATCGCGTCAAGCACTCGGCATGGGTCCTTTGTGTCATCGGCAGGTGTACCGCCGCAGTAACGGGCACCGCAACAAGCGCGCGGTTACGCGCGGACTTGAAAAAGCCGTGACTAATACGGTAGCAGAAAAGCCCGGGATTCTCTCCGCATTCGTGCCAGATCAGCACCAGGATGCAGAACGAAGAGACCACTGCGGAAAGACGAATCATTGCGTCACCTCGGCCCTACCCATTTCCGTCTGCTCCGCCGCCAATTGGCCGTGCACGCTTGGCGGCGCCGCCAGTTCCAGCAATTGGCGGATGCGCGGCAGGGCGCGGCGAGTGGCGGCGGCTCCCGCGTCGATAGCCTCCGCCGTACGATCGAAATCGTCCCACGCCAGCCCTTGCACTTCGGGCCGCAACACCAGATCCGCATGACGTTCCCAGACTTCCGCTTGATGTTTTTGCGCGGCGCTGACGGCGCGGCTCACTACTTGAAAAATGTTTGTAGGCGCTCCGCGATGGCCGTCATGCACCCCGACGGAAACGCCAATAACGGTGCTCGCGCCCATGTTGCGCGCCGCGAGCGTGGGGACCGGTGCTACCAGGCCGCCGTCCGCCAGGTAGCGCGTGCCGATTTCCACCGGCTCGAAGAGGCCGGGAAACGCGCAACTCGCGCGGATAACTTCCACCAGCGGACCGTGCGTGAAGACCACCGCTTCGCCGGTGGCCAGGTCGGTGGTAACCACGCTCATGGGGATGCGCAAGTCCTCAAAATGGCGCGATTCAAAAACGCGCTCGATCAGGCGGCCTAAACATTTGTTGCTGGCCAGGCCCAGTCGCGACACGCGCCAGCGCGCGATATCCCGCACACGCAGCGAGCGGCAAGTCTCGATGAGCCGTTCGAGAGGTGCGCCGCTGGCGTACGCCGCGCCAAGGATGCTGCCCACGCTCGTCCCGGCAATATGCGAAATCGGGATGTGATTTTCTTCCAGTACGCGCAGCACGCCGATGTGCGCAAAACCGCGCGCGAAACCGCCGCCCAGCGCGAGCGCTATACCCGGACGCGACGCCGGTTCCTCGCGTAAATCGTCGAGCTGGCGGCGCCGGCCTTGGCCCTGCACCGGTAGCGACGCGGAATGGAAGCGTGGCTGCATCCCCTGGAGCATGCTCGATGGAGCCTTCCGCTCCAATGGAACCAGCGTCCTGCCGGGGCAGTACGGACGTACTCATCGTGCGCCTTCGAGCTTTTCGGAGATTTGTCGTGCCGTTTCGAATTTTGTTTGCTCGCGCACGGAGAAATGTTTGCCCAAGTAAAAACTAGTACGTTCTTACCAGTCGCCTACCCTCGCTGTACCATTGTTGCCCGCGCGGCGCTGCGCGATTCTCTCTCTCGGCAGGATGAACGGAACAACTGCTGTAGCTAGCCGGGGCTGAGGGAGCGACATGACTGAGGCATTTCATTCGTGGGTCGGGCGGGAAGTCGTGCTGCAAGTGGCGCTCGGCGATATCAAGGTGCCGCTGCGTGGCCGGCTGCTGAAGGATTCGGAAGAAACTGTGCGCATGCGCATCGGCGATGGCTGGGACGTGGACATATATAAGGTGATGATCCTGGCCGTCGAGCAGGACGGTATGGCGCTGCGCCCGGCTTGAAGTTCTTTGCGGGCACTCGTTCTTGGCAACCGAGGGAGGCTATATGAAGGCTGAGGGAGGCAATATGAAGGCGCAGGCTTTCAAATATGTGACCCATCGCCGCGCGGCACTGCTTCTTGGTCTATCGGAAGCTGAGCTGTGCGAGCTTTCCAACGAATCCGGACTAGGGCTGCGCGAGACCGCCGACGGCCAGCTCGAAATATTTTTCACTTACGAAGATTTGCGGCAGATTTGCGTGCTCGCCACGCAACACGTGCACTAAAGCGTGGACGCGCGTGAAGTAAGACCTGCACACGCAAAAAGTTTGCAGAGTTTACCCCAGGCCCCCTCAAGCAGTAGCCCCGCCCGGGTCGCTCCCCCCAGCGACTCGGGTTTTTTTTGAACGGAGCGAGGAGCATCGGAGCAGTTTCTGAGATCTCGGTTATGTGGCAGCAAGCGGGGCTCGTCAAACATGCAAAAACGAGCCGTCGGTCTCCCCAGACCTCGCAGCGGCCTGCTCTGGTGGCAAATTCGTTGTGTCCTGGGCAGGAGAAGAATACGATTCACAAGCGGGACATCCAAATCGGAAATTCTCGGCAATAACATTCCGATTGATCCGTTCGTGTTCCAGAAACAGAATCATCCTCGAGTCGTGCTATTTTTTGTCGGCGACCTCCACCGCGATGTCCCTTCTTAAAATGCCCGGGTATCGGCGGATCGGATCGCTATGAGCTTGCGATCAACCATGTGCTCGGTTGTGTTCCTGTGCGGGGCGGCGTGCGCGGTGTTGGGTGCGGCAGGACCTGGGATCTGTGCGCAGGCCGCGCAGAAGCCACCGGCGGCGAATCAAGACTGGCCCGCGTACGGCGGCGCGTCTGAGAACAATCATTATTCCGGCCTGGCTCAAATCAACCGTGGCAATGTACGGCAACTGCGTATCGCGTGGAGCTTCGATACGGGCGAAGAAGGTGGTCTGCAGACCAGCCCGCTCGTTGTCGATGGCGTTCTCTATGGCATCACCCCGACGCAGAAGATATTTGCTCTGGACGCTGCCAACGGAAAATTGCTGTGGAAGTTCGACTCCGGAATCAAGGGAACACAGCCGGATCGCGGACTCGCGTATTGGACCGATGGAAAAGACCCTCGGATTCTAGTCGGTGTCATGAACTTCCTTTACGCACTCGATGCCGCCACCGGCAGACCCATTCTCGCTTTCGGAGAGCAAGGTCGCATCGACTTGCGGAAAGACTTGGGCCGAGCGCCTCCCAGCGCCCAATCCGTTTACCTAACCAGTCCAGGCATCATTTATAAGGACCTGGTAATTGTCGGCGGTAGGAACCCCGAGACTCTTCCTGCTCCTCCGGGCGGCATTCGCGCTTACGATGTGAGAACCGGGAAGCTTCGGTGGTCGTTTCACACGATTCCGCACCCGGGAGAATTTGGCTTTGACACTTGGCCGAAGGACGCTTGGAAGTCTACCGGTGCCGCAAACAATTGGGCTGGAATGGCGGTTGACCCTAAGCGCGGAATTCTTTACGCCCCGACAGGTTCGGCTGCGTTTGATTTCTACGGTGCGGATCGTGTTGGCGATGACCTGTTCGCGAATTGCCTGATCGCGCTGAATGCCGAGACCGGAGAAAGGATTTGGCATTTTCAGGGAGTGCGGCACGATCTCTGGGACCGGGATTTTCCCTCGCCGCCCGCGCTTCTTACGGTCCTGCGCGATGGGAAGAACGTCGATGCCGTAGCGCAAACCACGAAACAAGGTTTCGTTTATCTCTTTGATCGTACGAACGGAACTCCTCTCTTCCCAATCGAAAACCGAAAATATCCTCCGAGCACCGTGCCCGGCGAGGTTGCTGCCGCCGGGCAGCCCCTTCCTGTCCTTCCGGAACCCTTCGCTCGTCAGTTGCTTACCGCGGACCTGCTGACAAATCGTACCCCTGAGGTTCATCAGTGGGCGCTGGAAAGGTTTCAGACATTTCGCAGCGAAGGCCAGTTTGTTCCGTTTAGCATAGGAAAAGACACCGTGATTTTCCCGGGCTTCGACGGCGGAGCGGAGTGGGGCGTCCCGGCCGTGGACACCGAGACCGCCATCATCTACATCAACGCGAATGACGTCGCGTGGACAGGAGCTCTAGCGGAAAACGAAGGTGGAAACAGCCCAAAAGCCATGTATCTGAGTCAGTGTGGTGTCTGCCACGGAGATAAGATGGCGGGTTCGCCCCCCGCGATACCCTCTCTGGTCGGCGTGGCTGACCGTCTCGCTCCGAACCAGATTGCGATGACCATCAAGAACGGGAAGGACAGGATGCCGGGATTTCCAAACCTGACGGAGGATCAAGTGTTTGCCTTGAGCGGCTATCTCATCAGCGGTGAAAGCAAGGATCTGGAGGGTTCCGGACCGCCTCCCGCCTCGATGAAATATAGATTCACCGGATATAAGAAATTCCTCGACCCGGAAGGATATCCCGCGGTTGTTCCGCCATGGGGCACTCTGAACGCCATCAATCTCAACACCGGTGAATACGTGTGGAGGCTTCCGCTTGGTGAGTATCCGGAACTTGCGGCCAAAGGGATGCGCAATATAGGGACGGAGAATTATGGCGGTCCGATCGTAACGGCAGGTGGGCTCCTCTTCATCGGGGCAACCAACTTTGACAAAAAGTTCCGCGCCTTCGATAAGTCCACCGGTCAGCTGCTCTGGGAGGTGGCGCTTCCTTTCGCGGGAAATGCCACTCCCGTCACTTACCAGGTGAGCGGCCGGCAGTTTGTTGTCATTGCCGCTGGAGGGGGCAAGGATCTCAAAGCCAAGTCCGGCGGAGTCTACGTTGCTTTTGCGCTTCCGGCAGATTCTTCGAGCGCAGAATCCGGGCACTGATCGTAACAATCCGGGATTGCATCTAGCCTTCTCTTTCCGAAGCTCGGAAATACAAATTTACGCCGGCATCATCGCTTCGCTCCGGTAGGGGCACGGCAACCGTGTCCGCGCCTGGGCCTTCCATTCTCGTCACTCGCCACT
>Ga0182018_10000029_pt1 | contig 177983 bp, 140 predicted proteins | sample 812P2MmetaG_FD_120490 | JGI IMG/M metagenome (GOLD analysis project Ga0182018, IMG submission 120490) | Permafrost microbial communities from Stordalen Mire, Sweden - 812P2M metaG | ecosystem: Environmental > Terrestrial > Soil > Wetlands > Permafrost | place: Sweden: Stordalen | collected... | reverse complement strand
TTCAATCAAAAGCACTTATTTCCACCCAATTTCAACAGGCATCCATAAACGATCTGACCTGTTTTGGGAGCAGAGGGTCGGGGGTTCGAATCCCTCCGCCCCGACCATTTTAAAATATTGATAAATAAAGAGACAAATTGACATCAAGGCGTGGGCAGGCGTCTGAGAATCCAACAACGACAACCTTAATTGGCTGGTGGCAGTTTCAACGTAACCTACAGGCGCGATCACAGCGGGTGTGTGCTCTGCCGTTGAGCACCACCCCTTGAAAAGAGCGGGAAGGATACCGCGCTCGCAGCCCTGGAAAAGAAGGCATATAAAGGACGAGTGGTTGGGCGTGCTTTTGCGGCGGTGTGAAGTTGGAGATTACGGATGACTGCTGAATTGATCCATCGCTTGCACTTCGGCTTCACGATCACCTTCCATTATCTATTTCCGCAGCTCACCATGGGCCTCGCACTGCTGATCGTGGTCCTGAAGTCGGTGGCGCTGAAGACGGGCAGCGAGCAGTGGGATCGCGCGGCGCGATTTTGGGGTCGCATCTTTGGCATCAACTTCGTCTTCGGCGTGGTGACTGGGATTCCAATGGAATTTGAATTCGGCACCAACTGGGCGCGGTTCTCGCGGCTCTCCGGTGGAGTGATCGGCCAGCCGCTGGCCATGGAAGGCGTTTTCAGCTTTTTTCTGGAGTCGGCATTTCTGGGGTTGTTTCTTTACGGCGAGAAGCGGCTCTCGAAATGGATGCATTGGTTCTCTGCGGTGATGGTCTTTGCGGGATCGTGGATCTCGGGGTTCTTCATCATCGTGACCGATGCGTGGATGCAGCACCCGGTGGCTTACGACCGGCTCGCCAATGGCCAATTTGAGGTGCTCAGCTTTTGGCAGTTGCTGCTGAACCCGTGGGGATTGCTGCAGTATGCGCACAATATGACAGGCGCGGTGATCACCGGATCGTTTGTGATGTCCGCGGTGGGCGCGTTTTATCTTTTGGAGGGGCGACGCGACGGGTACGGACCCATCTTCCTGAAGGTTGGCGTGATTGCGGGCGTCATTGCGTCGATCGCGATTATTTTTCCTACCGGAGATCTACATGGCAAATATGTCGCGCGCAACCAGCCCGCCGCCATCGCGGCAATGGAGGGCTTGTTCCACACTGAGGCCGGCGCAGGGATGGTGCTTATCGGCCAGCCCAACGAGGAGACACATGAGATAGACAACCCTATCATCGTCAACGATGCGCTGAGCTTCATCATCTATGGAACGACCAAAGCCGAAGTGAAGGGACTCGACCAGATTCCACACGACCAATGGCCGACTGCGTTGCCGCTGCTGTATTACGCCTACCACATCATGGCCGGCCTGGGGACGTGGTTCGCGCTGCTGATGACGGTGTGCGCGTTTCTGCTGTGGCGCAACCGGCTGTTCACGGCACACTGGGCTTTGTGGGCGCTGCTGTTGAGCTTTCCGCTGCCTTACATCGCCAACACTGCGGGCTGGATGACTGCCGAGCTCGGCCGGCAGCCGTGGCTCATCTATGGCCTGATGCGAACCAGTGAAGGCTACTCAAACACGGTTTCAGCCAGCAATGGGCTGTTTACTCTGCTGGGCTTTATGGGACTCTACGCGCTGATGGGCCTGCTGTTCACAGTGCTCATCTACCGTGAAATCAGCACGGGGCCAGAAGGGAAGGCCAGTCCCTTGCAGCCGGTTCACGGCGATTGAAGTTTGCAAGTGAAGCGGGCACACCTGAAAAGAACGGAGCGTTTCCATGTTGGGTCTGATTTGGTTCTGGCTGGTTGCGGTGATGATTGTGGCTTACGTGGTGCTCGACGGCTTCGATCTCGGCGTGGGTGTACTGCATCTCTTCCTGGTGCGCACTGAAGAGGAGCGACGCACGAGTCTTGCCAGCATTGGCCCGGTATGGGACGGCAACGAGGTGTGGCTGATTGCTGGCGGCGGGACTCTCTACTTTGCGTTTCCATTGCTTTACGCCTCGGCGTTCAGCGGCTTCTATTTGCCACTAATGATTGTTCTGTGGCTGCTGATTCTGCGCGGCGTCAGCCTGGAGTTGCGCAACCACATCGATGTGGGCGTGTGGCGGGCGCTGCTGGATAGAATTTTCGGGCTTTCGAGCGCGATGCTGACCATCTTCTTTGGAGCCGCGCTGGCCAACGTGCTGCGCGGCGTTCCGCTGCAGGCCGATGGCTACTTCTTTCTGCCCCTTTGGACCAACTGGCAGCCCGGTGCGCATCCCGGTATTCTCGACTGGTACACCGTTGTGGGTGGACTGCTGGCGTTGGTAGCTTTGACACTGCACGGAGCGCTCTGGCTCACGATCAAGGCCTCTGGCGATCTTGAAGCGCGCGCTCGCCGTGTGGTTACGCCGCTCTGGCTAGTGCTGGCTCTGCTTACACTGGTGAGCCTGGCCGCGACCATCGCCGTGCGACCGACGAGCCTAAATAACTACTTCGACTATCCGGCCTCGTTCATCATTCCCATTGGCGTGGTCGGAACTATGATCGCCATTTGGATGTTCAATCGGAAGGCTGAGCCGTTAAAGGCATTCCTCTCTTCCTGCTGTTATCTGTTTTTGATGCTGGCTGGAGCGTGCTGGGGACTGTATCCAACGCTGCTGCCCGCCACCACCGGCGCTGATCTGGACATCACACTGGCGCGCGCCCTATCCGGCACGCGAACGCTTGAGGTGGGGTTGGCGTGGTGGGGCTTCGGCATGGCTCTGGCGTGTGGATATGTGGTCTTCGTCTATAGCAAATTTCGCGGGAAGGTCGATATGCAGGGAGGCGGCCACTAGAGCAGTGGCCGCGGCTCGGATTGCTCAACCTGGCATGAAGGGCGCAACAGTTGAGCGCGCGCAGTAATTAATTTGCCGGCTTGCCCTCTGTTGCAACGCGGATGACCGCATCAAAGGCCGGCTTCGGCTGACCGTTACGATCGAAGAGCAGCGGATAGCTTGTGCGGCCCTTGATAGGCCAGTCGTTGCGCCATGAATCGCCATCCGTCACGCCCCAAAATGTAACGCGGGTGACAACATCGCGATGCTTGAGGTAGACCGCAAACAAGTCGGCATAGCGCTTGGCAAGTTCCTGCTGCACGGATATCGGCAATCCGACGAAGTAGGGATTAAGTTTTGGATCCTGGGCAAAGTTCAGAGAGACATCTGCAGTTTGCTGCGAGGTAGCGCTGGGCAGCACATCGATGTCCAGTTCGGTGATGGCCACCTTTACGCCTAGCGTTGCAAAGGCCGTGATGGTGGTGTCCTCAGCTTCGATCGAGGGCCATGTGAGGCTGCTGTGGCCTTGCAGACCGACGGTGGTGACCGGGACTCCTTGTGCCTTGAGCTTGGCGATGAGAGCCAGCACGCCATTACGCTTGGCCTCGTTCTCGAGCGAGTAGTCGTTATAGATGAGCTGGGCCTGGGGATCGGCTTCGTGAGCCCACTGAAAGGCCTTGGCAATGTAGTCTTCTCCGATGATCTTCATCCACAGCGACTGACGCATGGTGCCGTCTTCATTGACTGCTTCGTTGACGACATCCCAGCTATGAATGCGGCCCTTGTAGCGGCCGACGACGGTTTGAATGTGGTCGTGCAATCGCTTCAGCAGGGTTTCGCGATCAACGAGATTTCCCTTGTCATCCTGGAATACCCATGCAGGAGTTTGGCTATGCCACACCAGGACATGGCCAACAATTTGCATGTGGTGCTTCTCACCAAAGGCTACGTACTGATCGGGAATGTCGAAGTCGTACACACCGGGCCGGGGATGGATGTTCTCCCACTTGAGGGCATTTTCTGGAGAGATGGTGTTGAACTGCGATTCAATGACGGCGTCTCCACGGCTGTCCTTGCCCGTGATCTGATCGGCATTGATTGCCGATCCGACTAGAAAATCACCTCGGTAAATATTCTTCAGAGAAGGGGGAGTTTGCGCGCCCGCCGCCATACTCACGATGAGTAGGGCGGTAGCGGCGATGGAACGGCGATTCGGCATTATCAAAAAGCTACTGAAGCGTTGCCTATGATGGCAAGGAAGATGGGACACCATGGTCCCGATTGAAAAAGCGGCCGCAAGGGTTGGCGTCGCGGCCGTGGAGAAAGACGCGTCTTACGTTGGATCGGATGAATAGCCCTTGCGCCGTTCAGAGAGATCGTGCGAGATGGTCATGTTGAGCTTCATGGTGATTCCGTAGAAGAGCAGGCAGACAGCAGCGGCGAGGAACGCCGCACCAGAGTAGACCGAAGCGATGAGGCGAATTCCCATGAGCGCATGGCCGGTTTGCACGGCATTGGGCTGATAGCCATACAGCGAGAGAAGCCAGCCGGCGATCGCGCCGCCTAGTGCCAGTCCAATCCACAGCGCGAACACTACTGCCGCAGTCACTGTGCCCGTTGCGCGGCGTCCCGTCTTCCATTCGCCGAAGTCGGCAACGTCGCCCATCATGGCCCACAGCACCGGGCCTGAGCAGCCGTAGACAAACTGCCGTAGAACTTCCAAACTAATGATCGGCACGGTGGCAGTCGCCGGGATGAAGAACAGCGAAATGCAGAGAACGCCCGTCAGAAACATACTCCAGAAGAAAAGCGTCCGCTTGCCCATCAGTTTGGTCAAGGCGGTCGAGCAGGCTACACCGATGAGAAGCGCCGTCAATCCGAAGCCGTTGAACCAGCTGAAGAGCAACTGGTTGCCGGCACAGTATTTGAAGTAGGGCAACATCAGGCTGCCGCGGATCATGAGGGCGATAAAGTAAAAGGTCGTCACCAGGAAGAGGGCGATCCACGGGCCGTTCTTCATCAGATCGGAGAGGTCCTGCAAGACCGAAGATTCCTGCTTGGGATCTGGCTGAATGCGCTCTTTGGAGACTGAGAAGGCAATGAGGAACATCACCACGCTGGTCACCAGGAAGATCCCCATCGTCAACTGGTAGCCGCGGGCATTGCTGCCGTGACCAAGGAAGACCACCATGGGAATTGCCAGGCTCTGCACAATGAAGCCGGCACTGTTGGCAAAGATCTGACGGTACGATGCAATGCTGGTCCGCTCGTTGGGGTCGTCGGTCATGACCCCCGTCAGCGAAGCGTAAGGCACATTGTTCATCGTGTAAATGAGTCGCAGCAGCAGATACGTGACCCACGCATAGATGAGCTTGGCGGAGATGCTCAGATCGGGAGTGGTGAAGGTGAGAACGCCGATCACGCCAAACGGAACAGCGGTCCACAGTAGCCAGGGGCGGAATCTACCCCAGCGGGTCTTGGTGCGGTCGGCGATGACCCCCATGACGGGATTGAAGACGGCGGCTCCCAGGCCAACGACGAGAAACATCGTACCCGCCTGCGCCGGCGTCAACCCGAAGGTGTCGGTGTAGAAATTCAATTGCAACGCCATCATCGCCTGGAAGACGAAGTTGGCGGCCATATCTCCGAGGCCATATCCGAATTTCTCAGTGAATGAGAGTCTTACGCTCGTAGCACTCATCGACTTCTACCCGCTTTCAGATTCAGCTCGAGAATGGTGAACCGCTGTTCGTGTAGGTTCACCGCCGTCCCATCGTCAATGCAGCGCCGCAACTGGCACGCTGCATACTCCCCGCGGTTGTGCGGAATTCTTTTTCGCGCCTACCTGGTCACCTGCAGAAGCAGCTTTTGCAGATCGGCATCCCGCGAAGAGTTGCCGACCATGACTTCAAAATCTCCGGGCTCCACGACGTACTTCATATTCGCGTCATAGAAGGAAAGAAGTCCCGGCGTGATGTCGAGAGTGACCGTGGTGGTTTCGCCAGGCTTGAGCCAAACTTTCTTGAAGCCCTTGAGTTCCTTGATCGGCCGCGTCGCCGAACTCACCAGGTCGCGGATGTAAAGCTGAACCACTTCGGCTCCCGCGCGTTTGCCCGTGTTGGTTACATCCACAAGAACCTGAGTCGAGCCGTCGGGCCGAATCTTCTTATTCGTCAGCCGTGGGTTCTGGATGGCGAAGCTTGTGTAACTGAGCCCATAGCCGAAGGCGTAGAGCGGCGATACATCATCGAAGAGATAGCCGCGCCGCGCCGAAGGCTTGTAGTTGTAGAAGACGGGCAGGTGACCCACCGAACGAGGCACCGAGATGGGAAGTTTGCCGCCGGGGTTGTAATCGCCGAAGAGCACATCGGCAACTGCGTGTCCGGTCTCCTGGCCGAGATAGAAGCACTCGTAAATGACGGGCACATTCTCGGCGACATAGTTGATGGAGAGCGGTCTTCCGTTGAAGAGGAAGACGACGACCGGCTTGCCCAGCGCGACCATCGCTTTGACAAGCTCTTCCTGGCGTCCGATCAGGTCGAGGCTGGTGCGATCGCCCATGTGTTGAAGGTTCCAGGCCTCGCGCGAGGTCTGTTCATTGCCGCCGATGGCCAGCACGATGACGTCGGCCTTCTTTGCCACGCGCACAGCTTCGGCAATCGACTTCCGGTCTTCCACGGGATCGCTGGGCACGACCGCATCCTGACTCCAGGAGCCGCCGATGGTGATCTTGCAACCCTCGCTGTAGAGGACCTTGACCTTCTTGCCAGCCTTTGCCTTGATGCCTTCAAGCACCGTGACTTCTTGTTTAGGGACGCCACTGTATCCGCCCAGCAGAGTGCGGTCCGCGTTGGGTCCAATGACGGCGATGGTCTTGATCTTGCTCAGATCGAAAGGCGCCAAGTTGTTTTCGTTCTTGAGAAGAGTGATGGATTCATGGGCTGCCGTCAGCGCCAGGGCGCGATGCTCGTCGCAGCCGACCACGCGGTCCGCCTCATCAGGATCGACGTAGGGATCGTCAAACAGGCCCATTTCAAACTTCCAGAAAAGCATGGGCGCCACCAGATCGTCGAGCTGGGATTCCTTGAGCTCGCCCTTCTTCACCTGACTCACGATATGGAGATAGCAGTCGGGATCGGGCAGCTCGATGTTGACGCCCGCCTCGACCGCAAGCCGACATGATTCCTTTTTGTCTTTCGCGACGAAGTGGCCGTGCGTGTCTGGCCGGTAACCGAGTTCCCAGATGGCGTAGTAGTCCGAAACCACAAATCCCTTGAAGCCCCACTCCTTCCGCAGCACGTCCCGGAGCAGCCACTTGCTGGCATGAGAAGGCAGGCCATCGATCTCGTTGTAGGAGGCCATGAGTGTAACCGCACCGGCTTCGCGCAGAGCTTCCTTGAAGGTGTACAGGAAGGTCTCTCTCAACACGCGCATGGAGACATTCGACGGAGCGCAATTCATGCCCGATTCCGGCTGCCCGTGACCAACGAAGTGCTTGAGAGTGGCCAGCACATGCTGCTTGCCGCGGAACGTTGCGTCTCCCTGGAAACCCCGCACCGCCGCGATCCCTAGCCGAGAGACCAGGTAAGGATCTTCGCCGTAGGTCTCCTCCACGCGGCCCCAGCGAGGCTCGCGCGCCACATCGACAACCGGGGTGAGCGCATGATGCGCACCACGCAGACGGGCTTCCAGAGCCGTCATGGTGAACAGCGACTCCACCAACGCAGGGTTGAACGTTGCGCCCAGGGCGATGGGCTGGGGAAAACTGGTTCCATCGGGAGCCGCGTGACCGTGAAGGCACTCTTCGTGGAACATGACTGGAATGCCCAGGCGGCTGTTCTCGAGGAAGAACTTCTGGATTGCGTTCGTGAGCTCGGCCATGCTGCGTGCCTTCTTGCCACCACCAGCATCGCTGGGGCGGCCGACCTGACCCAGTCCGCGGCCATCGCGAAACGACTTCTTAGCCTTCTTGAAATTGAAGTTGCCGGCATCATCCAGCATGGTTTGGGCCTTGGACTGCCAGACGCACATCATCTGTGCGGCCTTTTCTTCCAGCGTCATCCGCGAAAGCAGGTCCTTGACGCGCCGGGCCGAGGGGAGACTGGCGTTCTTGTAAGCGGGAGCGGCTTTGCGGGAGGACACGGCGACTGCGGACTTCTGCTTTTTCATGCGATCCATTCCTTTGCGTTCCTGACGGCGACAATGCGCGGCGACTGAGTTGGAAGAGAGAGGTTGGCGGGGGGTGCGGCGGAGGGGCTGTTTTGAGCGCGGCTTGAATCGACAAAGACGGCGATTCGTGACTGGCTAGCTCCTGCCAGCACGTCGGAGACAACTGCATACCGTCGATCTGAAAAGCTCACAAGCCCAACCCTTGGACTGGCAGAGCAGACCGATGCAAGTTTGCGAGGATTCGGATCCCGTCCGGCCTCACGGAATTGCCTGCCTTGCCGCCTCAATCAATCTAGTAGCTCAAAAGGGAAAGAGCAACTAGAAAAACGATTTTCTTCAGTAAAAATGGCGCAGCGCGGGGTCGCCGGACAGGGGCAAGACCAGGGCAATTTTCTCCATGGTCGGTCTCATTGAGGTTTGATTGCTGAATCCATTCGATTCTGGCACCCGGTGCAACTCTCTGCCGCCACCCAGTACAGCCATATGGTGCCACCTGATTCACAGAAATCCTGCCATGGGCAGCCCCGAGAGAATGAGCAGCATCATCCACGCCGAAGGCGTTCGGGGTTGTTTATCAAGCAGTCACTGACGGCTTGGCGGTGACTCAGGCGTCATCCAACGCTCAGCGGCCATGAGAACGAATCCATGCCGGAGCGGTGTCTTGCTCACTACGCCCGCTCTTGAGCAAGGAATCGCAAATCGGCCGACGTTTCTGCGCTCCCCCATACAGGCCTGCCTCTGAAGAGGTAGAAGAGTTCAATCAAGAGAATCAAAACCACTGTCGCTTCAAGAAAGAAGGCGCGACTCTGGTTAAACTTCTCGACCATAAAGTTGTACAATTTTTCGGCAGTCTTGAGCTTTCGCTCCACCAGGTCCTTGTAGTCGGGGACACCGACTTTGGCTGCGGCCAGCTTGTAGAGCCGGGCGGCAAACATATCGCTGAGGAACTTGATCGCGTTGTCGGCGTGCTCGGTCAGTTCCGCTACGTCGAGGAGCACTGTGTGCAGGCTGGTTGCGGAGCGGGCCAGTCGCCACCGCGCAAACGCTCCCTTCTTTTTCTCCAGCGAGGCATCGACGCCGTCCAAAATCTCCGACAAGAGCTCGTCGTAATGGCGAAATTCAAGAAGCTGTGAGTTGGCGTATTCGAGAAGTTGGATGGCGGTTTCAGCTCCCGCTGCGCTGTCGTAAAGGAAGGCGGCATTCCAACCAATCACTGCCACGTCCGTTGTGTAGTAGGAAATCTGCGAATGCAGCACTTCATTGCATTCGCCGGTCGATAGGTTAAGCCGGTCGCCGCGAACAATCTGGGCAATCCGAAGTTCGTTATCCCGGATCATTTCGCCAGCTGTGGGTGCTCCGGCTACCTCGCGCACATGGAAGATGAAATAGTCCTCGCTGAGCCAACGCGAATAGGGCTTCACCATGGACGATGTCGCACGCTGCAGCTTCTGCCTCACAATGGGTTCGACGTGGGAAGCGAAATCAACATCCCAGACCCAGCGGCTGGCCAGCTGCACCAGGCTTTCCCAATCGCCCGAGAAAGGGAGCTGGTAGACGACGCTGACCACGCCATAATCGAAGTACTTGATCTCTCCTTCAAGGCGCTCGCCGCTTTCCAGAAGAAGCGCTTGAAGCGGCTCAACAACCGGCGGTCTTTGGTAACGGACGTAAGCAGGCACCGAATGCTTCATACTCGGCAGCTGGACGGTGCGGGCACTGACTGTTTGCTGGAGACGATCCAGATGGAGTTCTTCGCACACATCGAATTGGATGAGCACCAGAACGGACCCATTCAGCGGAGGCGAAGCCGGGGATTGGTGTTCGACGGACATAGTAGTCACGCGTGGCACTTCATTTCCGCCAGGAACGGCCCTGCGGTGAAGAGGCGGGCCTTCTTATCCCATCTGTTCCATTCTAGCTGGCGACGTGAGCGAAGACTGACTTGCCGCAACGCCCAATACGTTAGATGACGAAGCGTGGACGAGAGCGGCTCATTTCGCTGCGGAAAGCTGGCTGGGAGGCTCGGCGGCATAGGCGACTCGCCCGTTGAAGCCAAGGGCCTGGTCGACCTGGAAGACACGAGCCAACTGACGGTGGAAATCTGCTTCATTCACCGGGCTCCCATTGCCGCTGACGGAGTGAACTACCGAGATACGGCGTGGGGCGATCGCGATCATCAGGTCGTCGAGATCGTAGTGCAGCAGGACGCCGGGAACGATCGATTCGGCGACATTGCGGTGCAAGTCCGCGTCGACGACAGAAGCCCAAGTGCCGAGCGCCCGCTCGATGGTCACTTGGGCTTCTGTCGTCGATGCGCGGCTCAAGCACGGCTGCGTGGAGCAGGACGGTCCCCGACGCGCCGTCGGCCCAGGCGCTGATCTTCACGGGATCGACGGTATCCTGGGCCGCGAGCCATTGCACGGCGGCAATCACGTCCTCAGTCCGCATTCCGACAAAGGTTTTGCCGTCGAGAAAGGCGCGCGCGGTTCACGGGAGCATCGTGCCCATTGTGGGCCGCACCGCATCCTTGCTGGGTGGCCATGGCAGTGGATTGATCGCCAAAACAACGCTTCCATCGTGCGCTCGCTGGTGATCAGCAGCGCGGGGTGGTGGCCGGCCTTCTTAGGCAGTGCGAGTCGAGCCGGCAGCGCCATGCCCGACCGGCTATGGAAAACGACCGTTTGAACCACGGAATCTCCGCGGTCTTCCCTGGCAATGACGTCAAACTGCGGAAGAGTGGTTGCACCTGCGTCCATGCCAGTGACTGCGGGAATCTCATTCATGAGGCGGCTCTGCAGCTTTTCCAAATCATGGCGCGTGGCAATCGGAGCCTTCGCGGGCAGAATGCTGCTGGCGCGGTCCTGGTTGACCTGGTAGATGGTCCGACCCGGCAGCGCCGTAGTCACCTGACCTGTGGTTGTGCACAGAAGCTCGGGATGCGGCTTGAAGGGAAAGGCCACGAGCGCGGCCGGCGGATTGTCATTGTGCAGGAGCCAGTGGTGGAAGAAGGCCTCGATCTGGGAAAACATGGGAAAGATCATGCCGTGGGTGCCGGGCCCGGTCAACCACTGCAGATTCTCGCCTGCGCCCAAGAGTTGATAGAAGCGTTCGGCCTCGTCGTGCGCAGCCTTGGCTCCCGCATAAGGAAACATATCCTCAGTGGTGCTGACCATGGCATAGGCTCGAGGCGCAGCCAACTCAATCCAATCGGGAAAGTCGAGGCCATCCTTGATTTGGCCAGGAATGACCTGCTCGCCGTCCTGCGGCCCTATCCCCTTCAGCAGCTCTTGATACGAGGTGAGATAGCAAGCCACGACGCCGGCCTTGACGCGAGTATCGAGGGCGGTGAGATACGCCGAAAGCGTGCCGCCGCCGGAGCAGCCAAACGAGCCGATGTTGCCGGCATCGATATCAGGGCGGGTCGATAGATAGTCGATGCCGCGCATCGCATCCCATACCATGTAGCGGGCAACGTGATCGCCCAGCAATGTGATGGAGATCTCGGCCTGCGAATGCTCATCAGGGCCAGCCCATGATTTGCCGGTGGTGGGGTTCATGGCCTGCAGCCGTTCGCCGGCGCCCAGTGGATCGTATGCCATTACAGCAATGCCGTCGCGGGCAAGATTTGCGCCCAGGCCGTATGCTTCAGTCTTTCCAAACGGCGCGTGGCCCGCGTGGTAGATGACGGCCGGAAAGGGACCGTTGCCGGTGGCAGGCAGGTAGAGGTTGGCGGTGACATGGTAGCCGGGCAGGCTGTCATAAATCAGGCGCTCAACACGGAATCCGTCGCCGGAAACCGTGCCCACGACCTGGGCGTTCAGCGGATCGTGGTTGTTGGGCAGGCCGCCGAGCAACTTGAGGAATGTTGCGAGTACATGAGCCTGGCGTGCCTCCGCCTGCTGCCTGGTGCGAATCCCGCCCATCGTGAAATGCCTTTGGTCCAGGAAGGGCTGCGCAAGCTGATTCATGACCTGTTCGTACGAAGGAGCACTCGGCCCTGGCTGTGCGGGTTGCTCCTGCGGCTGGGCAATGGGAGACGGAACGACCAGGAGAATGCCGGAGAGGAATGCGCCCGGCAACAGGGAGAATCGGCTGGAAAAGAAGCGCTGACCGTAGAAGCGGTGAGTTTTGGTGAGCTGAGAGCCGTGCGGGGTGTTGGTCGCCTTCATCGCCTCAAAAGAACTGTCCGGGACGAGTTCCATCAGTCGTTTTCTCCCTGAGCGAAGCTTATAGCACCTCGACCACGAAGGGGCTTGCCGGGATTCTCGATGCGGAAATGTGCTGTTGATTTGCCATGGAGAATTGAATGGTTGGAGCACGTTTAGGCGATATACAAAGAGTGAGATGATAGATGTGAGAAAGGTACCGACGAAGGGCGGACTTCGGAGCCTGCATTGGATTGAACACACCATTCTCGGCCCTGATTGGCAAGCCCTTCTGGCTCATAGGTTTGGGGGACGAACTCCCACCTTCTGGGGATGATGAATGGGACAAGAGTGCGTATTGTCATTCTTGCCGGAAACTGCTACTTTCTGTCCACACCCTGCTTAATTGGAGTCGGCCCCCAAGACCTAACTGACTGAATGGCAGGGAGTAAACCGGTCTTTCTTCTGCGCAGCGCGGAAGTGCCAATCGAAGCGTGAAGTTCTGGCGGAGTCATCCGGAGAGAACTAGTTTCGGGACGTGGTTTTTTGATACAAACGGGTTCCCGGATGGGGTATTAGGCACATGGCGTTCTGGAGTTTCAGGGAATCGGACGATGCGCTTGCGGCCATTGATGCTCGCACCGGCAGAGAGTGGAGCCATGCTCAACTGAGCAGGGACGCCGCGCGAATCGAGGAAGCGCTGCCGCGTCTGCATCGCAAAAGCCTGGGAGTGCTGCTAGCGCAGAACCGTTATGAATGTCTTGCCGCCTATCTTGCGCCGTTGCGCACTGGTTCGAGCGCGGTGATTCTGCTGGATGCAAGTCTTCATCCTGCGTTGCTGAAGGCGTTTCTTGAGGAATACCGTCCGGACTGGATTTTCACGATGCAGACGGAACTGGAGTTTGCCGGCTACCGTCAGAGCGCATCCGGAGTGCCCGGGTTGCTGGAGAATGAACAGCCGCAGGAGATCGAAATTCACCCGGAACTGGCGCTGCTGCTGAGCACTTCTGGGTCAACGGGAAGTCCAAAGCTGGTGCGCCTGACGTTGCGAAATCTTGAGGCAAATGCCGTCTCCATTGCGGAGTATCTTGGGCTGACCCGAGCCGAGCGACCGATCACTTCCCTGCCGATGCCGTATTCATATGGCCTTTCCGTGATCAACAGTCACCTGCATGCGGGGGGGGCCATCGTTCTGACCGAGGATGGGGTGCTGCGGCGCGAGTTCTGGGATGCGGTGGACAAGTATGGATGCACATCGTTTGCGGGTGTGCCTTACACCTATCAGCTTTTGCTGCGGGCCGGATTGCTGGCCAAGAAAGGCGCCTCATTGAAGACGTTGACGCAGGCGGGAGGAAGGCTGGAACCACAATCCATAAGCCAGATTGTGGAACTGGCCGGCGTACGCGGTTGGCGGTTCTTTGTGATGTACGGCCAGACCGAGGCGACTGCGCGTATTTCGTATGTGCCATGGGAGCAGCTTAACGGCAAGATCGGTTCGGTGGGAGTGTCGGTGCCGGGGGGCTCGCTCTCAATTGACGAGGCCACCGAAGAGCTGATTTACCAAGGCCCGAACGTGATGATGGGCTACGCGGAGTGTCGCGACGACCTGGCGAAAGGCGATGAACTCCACGGCGTGCTGCGGACCGGCGACCAGGCGCGGCATGATGGTGACGGCTACTACTACATCACGGGGCGGCTGAAGCGGTTCCAGAAGATGTTCGGCAAACGCTTCAATCTCGATCACGTGGAGAAGATCCTTTCAGGCAGCTTTGGAACCGCGGTGGCCTGCTACGGCCGCGACGATATGCTTGTTGCAGCGGTTGAGAACTGCGCGGACACGGTGCAGGCCAGCGAGACGATTTGCCAGATCTTTGACCTGCCGCGGACGGCCGTGAAAGTGGTCGCAGTGGCTGAGATGCCCCAGACAGCCAACGGAAAGCTCGATTACAAGCGCCTGATGGAATCTGGACAGGGGCAGGAAACCGCAGCGATATGGAACTGAAAACATGCAAGACTTAGAGGACGGAATGGAGCCAGGGAGCCGAGCAGTTTCAGGCGGGAGGAGTGCCACGGAAGAGGCACTTGCCCGGATCTGGGCAGAAGCACTGCGTCTGCCCGACGTGGAAGTTGACGTGAACTTCTTCGATATTGGCGGCGACTCCATGAAGGCGATGGAAGTGATCATGCGCATGGGCGAGGTATTTGGCGTCGACATCCCGCTGATGGCTTTCTTCGAGGACCCCACCGTTGCGCACCTGGCCGCCGTGGCAGACGAGCTCAAACGCAGCCGAAGCTCATCGAGACAGGTCATTGCCGGGATCTGGGCTGAAGTGCTGCGTCTGCCTCACGTGGAGGTTGATGCGAACTTCTTCGATATTGGTGGCGACTCGCTGAAGGCGATGGATGTCATCGTGCGCTTGGGCGAGGCGTTGGGCGTTGAGATGCCGCTCATGGCCTTCTTCGAAGACCCGACGGTGGCACACCTGGCCGCCGTTGCGGACGAACTAAGAGGCGGCGATACGGCCGCAGCGCCGCTGATCACGCGGGTTCTGGGACGGCGGGAGTTTCCGCTTTCGCACTCGCAGCAGGTGTTCTGGCTGCTGGCGCAGCAGAACCGCGGCACTGGGCTGTACATTACCGCCCGGATATTCCGTGTGCAAGGCAACCTTGACTCCGACATCCTGGAACGCAGCCTGAACGAGTTGCGCCGACGGCACGAGATTCTGCAGGTTCGGTTTGTGCTGGGAGCAGACGGCCCGCGGCAGGTTGTGGACGCAGGAGCCGCGCTGCACCTGGAAGTCTCTGACTTGCGCTCGTTGGCCGCCGAATCGAGAGACCGGGCGGCGGATGAATTGGCGCTTGCAACTGTTCGCGAGCCTTTTGACCTGGAAGCGGGCCCGGTGCTGCGGGCACGGCTGGTTCGCCTGACGGACGAAGATTCGCTGTTATGCGTTGCAATCCATCACGTAGTCAGCGACGGCTTTACGGGCAGCATCCTTCTGGACGAGCTGTCTGCAATTTACGACGCGTTTGCCGATGGCCAGAAGGATCCGCTGCCAGAGCTGGAATTGCACTTCACCGACTACGCAGCATGGGAACGCGAGTGGATGGCAGGCTCGCGCCTTGACCACGAGCTGGGATATTGGCGCGGGGTGCTTGCAGGAGCGCCGTCCTCGATCGATCTTCCGACAGATGGGAAGCCCGCCTCGGAACTGGACCGGCGAGGGAAGCTGAAGACAGTGACTTTCCCAGCAGAGTTGCTTCAGCGCCTTCAGTCGCTGGCTCAATCAAACCAGACAACGCTGTTTGCTGTGCTTTCGGCAGGATTCCGCATCCTGCTCTACCGCTGGTCGGGACAGGCCGACTTTATGATCGGCACCATTGCCAGCAACCGCAGCCGAAGCATGACGGAGCGGATGATCGGTTGCTTTGTAAACCCGCTGCCATTACGCAATCCGGTGGTGGTGAGCGAGCGTGTCGTCGACTTGCTGAGTCGCGAAAAGAGCGCGGTGATGGACGCCTTCGCGCACCAGGACTGCCCATTTGCCAGGATTGTTGAGGCGGTCAACCCGGAACGCACTGGGAGCGACAATCCATTTTTCAACGTGGCCCTGTTGCTGCAAAGCTTCCCGCAAATCGCGGTGAACGGCCGCCACTTCAAAGCGCAGGACATCGACTTCGACGCGCAGATTGCGCTGCTTGATTTACGGTTCATTGCCACCGAAACTTCGGCCGGTCTGCAGGTCAACTGCGAATACAACACGAGTCTGTTTAACGACGACACGATCGACAATCTGTTTGCAGGTTTTGAGCAGGTGTTGACGCAGATTGTGCAGGCCCCGGAGACGGCGGTGGCACAGATTGCGCTGCCAGACGCGCTGGCCCGGCAGAGCGAAGCACATCGCCGCTCGCAGCACCGGCAGACGATTGCAATTGCTGCCAGTTTTACGGCCGAGCCCATCGAAGAGCCGCTGGCTTTCTGGATGGAGCAACTGCGCATTCCGTCAAGAATTGAATTCGCTCCCTTCGACCAGGTGTTTCAGCAGTTGCTGGACCCGGGAAGCCTGCTGGCGAGCAACAAAGATGGAATGAACATCATTTTGATTCAATGGCGCGAGGGGCATGCGCCGGGAGAACAGGCGCGAGAGCTCGCGGGAGCTTTAAAGACGAAAGCAGCACGCGGCGGAGCACCGATTCTGGTATGTGTATGCCCGCCAGCCGTCACTGACGAAGAACAGGTACTGAAGGCCGAACTCGCAGGACAGAGCGGCGTACACGTTGTAGTTCCGCAACAGATTCTGGACCTGTATCCGGTGGCCAACTACCGCGATGCGTATGCAGAATCGGTGGGCGCCATTCCCTACACGCCGGAGTTCTTTGTTGCGTTGGCGTCGATGGCAGCGCGAAGGATTTATGGGCTGCGAAGCACCCCTTACAAGGTGATTGCGCTGGATTGCGATAACACTTTGTGGAAGGGCGTGTGCGGTGAAGAGGGGGCGCTGGGCGTGCAGGTGGACGCGCCGCGCAGGGCGTTACAGGAGTTCATGCTGGCACAACGCGAGGCGGGCATGCTGCTTTGCTTGTGCAGCAAGAATGTGGAAGCGGATGTAGCCGCGGTGTTTGAACACAATCCTGGCATGCTGCTGCGCCCGGAGTACATTGTTTCATCCCGCATCAACTGGCAATCGAAATCAGAAAACCTGAAGGACCTGGCGCGTGAACTCAAGCTGGGCGTGGACAGTTTTGTCCTGGTAGACGACAACCCGCTGGAGTGCGCTGAGACACGGGCCAATTGCCCGGGCGCGCTGGTGCTTGAGCTGCCCGCCGAGGCCTCTGCAATCCCTGAAATGCTGCGGCAAATGTGGGCGTTCGACCACTGGACCGTGACACAGGAAGATCTGCAGCGAAGCGAGCTCTACCTGCAGGAGCAAAAGCGTGAACAGGCACGGAGCGGGACCGGGGATCTCGCCGAATTCATCCGCGGCCTCGACCTGAAGATCGACATAAGGCCGATGGCAACGGAGGATGTGGTGCGCGTATCTCAACTGACACAGCGCACCAATCAGTTCAACTGCACCACCATCCGCCGCTCAGAAACTGAGATTGCAAGCGCAGTCGCGGGCGGCCTGGAATGCCTGGTCGTGGAGGTGCGCGATCGTTTTGGCGATTACGGGCTTGTGGGCGTGGCGATCTTCGCGGCGGAGCGTGGGGCGCTGATAGTGGACACGCTGCTAATGAGTTGCCGTGCGCTGGGACGGAACGTGGAGCACCAGATTCTTTCAAGGCTTGGCTCCATCGCGGTTGAGCGGAGGCTGGAGCATGTGGAGGTAAGGTTCAGTCCCTCCGCGAAGAACCGTCCCGCACTTGATTTTCTTGAAAGCTTGGGGGCGCAGTTCAAAAGCGCGGCAAACGGCGGATCGGTTTACGCATTCCCTGCCCTGTTTGCCGGCGCGGCTGATGAGTTGGAGACGGCTGCGCCTGAGCATTTGAAGGAATCGGCCGGCAACGCGGCGAGTACCTCGGTGGCTCCACAAGCTGATCTGGAGAGAGTCGCTAAAGAGCTTGGGGGAGTGCAGGCCATAACGCGCGCGATGCGGTCGCGCCCGTTAAAAGCGTTTGCAGGAACCAGCGGAGTGCAGCCACGCAACGCAACAGAAGAAATACTTGCGGGCATCTGGGCGGGGCTGCTGCAAATCAGTGCACCAGGCGTTCACGACGATTTCTTCCGGCTCGGCGGAAACTCACTGCTCGCGGTGCAGGTACTGTCGCGCGTTCGGCAGTCGCTGGGCGTGGAACTGCCGCTACGGGCGATGTTCGAGGAGCCTACGTTGGGAGGATTGGCGCAGCGCATTGACACGGCGCGGCGCGCGCAGACTAGCGCGATCATACCGCCGCTGGTGAAAACGCCGCGCGTGGGGCCCGTGCCCGCATCGTTCGCGCAGCAGCGCCTGTGGTTCTTGGATCAACTTGAGCCAGACAATCCGATATACAACATTCCGCAAATGATGCACCTTCGCGGGCCACTGAACCTTGACGCGCTGCAGAGAAGCCTGACCGAGATCACGCGCCGACATGAAGCGCTCCGAACCACCTTTGCCGAAGCCGATGGACAGCCTGTTCAGGTAATTGCGGCCCCTGCAGAGGTGCCGCTGCCACTGACCGACCTTTCGCATCTGCCTGAAGAGGATCGCGAGCGTGAGATTGCACGTGCTGCGCTGCAGGTGGCAAGGCAGCCCTTCGACCTGGCGCATGGGCCGGTGATGCGTGTGCAACTACTGCGCAGAGCACCCGACGATCACATTCTGCTGATCGTGCTGCACCATATCGCCGGAGACCGCTGGTCGGCCGGGATTCTTGCCGTGGAGATGGAGGCACTGTATGCGGCCTTCGCGAATGACCAAGCTTCTCCGCTGCGCGAATTACCAGTGCAGTACGCGGACTTTTCAGAGTGGCAGCGGGGCTGGCTGCAGGGGCAGGAACTGGAAAAGCAAGCTGCGTACTGGCGGGACCAACTTGGCGGCGCTCCGGCAATGTTGGAGCTTCCAACGGATCGACCGAGACCAGCGCTACCCAGTTATAAGGGCTCTACCGAAACTACTTATTTGTCGCGGGAACTCTTGGCGAAGCTGACGTCGCTGAGCCAGAGCGAAGGCGTGACGCTGTTCATGACCATGCTGGCGGGGCTGCAGACGCTGCTTGGCGCATACTCCGGACAGAGCGACATTGTGGTGGGATCGCCGATCGCGGGCCGGAACAACACAGAGGTCGAGCCGCTGATCGGATTTTTTGTCAATACTCTTGCATTGCGCACAGAGCTTTCAGGGAACCCTACGTTTCGTGAGCTGTTGGGGCGGGTGAAGGAGTCGACGCTCGAAGCTTACGCTCACCAGGACATTCCCTTCGAGCGATTGGTGGAGGAGTTGCAGCCAGAACGCAGCCTGAACTATCACCCGATCTTCCAGGTATTGTTTGCGCTGCAAAACGCACCGCAACGCGCGCTTGAACTTGCCGGGCTGACACTGGAGCGGCTGCCGTTGCACCAGGGCACATCGGCGTTCGACATGTCGTGGTTCGCAACGCACTTAGCGGACGGCATGCAGATCCGCATCGAGTACAACACCGACATCTTCGACGCAGCAACGATCAAGCGCGCCCTAGGACACTTCAGTAATCTGCTTGAGGCCATCGTGTCGAATCCTGAGCGGCGGCTTTCGGAGCTGGAACTGCTCGACGAACAAGAGCGGCGCTGCGTGCTTGAAGTCTTTAACGACACTGGAATGGAGTTCCGCGACGTTTGCCTTCATCAGCTCTTTTGTGAACAGGCACAGCGGACGCCGAATGCAACTGCGATCATTGAAGGCAACGAGAGACTGAGCTTTGCCGAACTGGATCGCCGCTCAAATCGTCTAGCGAATGAACTGATCGAACGCGGCGTAGTGCCCGACACGTTGGTCGGCATCTATTTCGAGCGGTCTGCCGAAATGCTTGTGGCACTTCTTGGCGTGCTTAAGGCGGGCGGCGCCTACGTTCCGCTTGACCCGAACTACCCGACGGCACGCCTCAGTGCAATCATCGAGGATTCTCACCCCAAGATCATCCTGTCGCACGGAGCGGTTGCGGGCGACTTGCCGAGTGAAACGCGATGGATGATGCTCGCTGAGGCGGATCATCAATCCGAAGCAGCCCCAGAAGTCTCTGTGGAGTCGCACCATCTGGCCTATGTGCTGTTCACATCCGGATCGACCGGCAGGCCCAAAGGCGTCGCGATTGAGCACAAAAGTGCAGCGACATTCATTCAGTGGGCATTAACCGCTTTCACACCTGAACAGTTGTCAGGCGTCCTCTTTGGCACGTCAATCTGCTTCGACCTGTCGATTTTCGAGATGTTCGCGCCATTGGCTTGCGGCACCAAGATCGTACTTGCCGAGAACGCTCTCGAGCTTCCGTCACTTGAGGCTCGGTCTGAAGTCACCTTGATCAACACCGTACCTTCGGCAATCGCCGAACTCGTGCGGTCGCAAAGCGTTCCCGACAGTGTAAGGACGGTCAACTTGGCAGGTGAGGCACTCTCTCCCGACCTGGTTGAGAAGATTTACGGCGGAACTTCAGTCGAGAAGGTGTTCAATCTTTACGGTCCGACTGAAGACACGACCTACTCGACCTATACCTTGGTTCCGCGTGGCAGCGCCGTTCTAATCGGTCGCCCTATTGCAAACACCCAGGCATTGATCCTCGATCGCGAATTGCAGCTCCGACCGATCGGCGTTCCAGGGGAGCTGTTCCTTGCCGGCGCCGGCCTGGCGCGCGGGTACCTGAATCGACCAGACCTGACCGCGGAGCGATTCCTTGCCAATCCGTTCGTGTCAGGGACTCGCATGTACAAGACCGGCGATCTATGTCGCTGGCTTGCCGACGGCAACATTGAGTATCTCGGGAGGCTGGACCAACAGGTCAAGATTCGCGGTTTCCGGATCGAACCATCCGAAATCGAGATTGCGCTACGGAATCACCCTGACGTCCTGGACTGCGTCGTGGTGGCGCGCGAGGACGTGCCTGGCGACAAGCGATTGATCGCCTACCTCGTTCCGCGGGACAGCGCGACTCTGCAGCCTGCAAGTCTTCGCTCCGCATTGAAGTCCACCTTGCCGGACTACATGGTTCCCGCCGCCTTCCACCAGATGGCGCAGTTCCCACTTACTCCGAACGGGAAAGTAGACAGGAAGGCTCTGCCGGCGCCGGACCAATCGGGGATCGACAACGCAGCAAGCTACATTGCACCGCGCACAGAAACGGAGCAACAGCTGGCCGACATCTGGTCAGAGGTACTGCGCATTGAACGAGTGGGCGTATCCGACAACTTCTTCGCCTTGGGTGGCCACTCGCTGCTTGCGACGCAGGTGATTTCGCGAATCAGGCGAGATATGAACACGGAGTTGCCGCTGCGCTCGATCTTTGAGACGCCGACGATTGAGGGCTTGGCGCGGCGCATTGCGGGAACAGCGAAATCGCTGCAACTGGCTTCCATTCAGCGTGTGCCGCGCAACCGGCCGCTGCCGCTCTCGTTCGCACAGGAGCGGCTATGGTTCCTGGATCAGTTGGAGCCGGGCAACCCGCAATACAACGCCCCCTTGCCAATGCGGTTGAAAGGTCCTTTGGATGCTGCGGCGATGGGGAGCGCTATCAACGAGATCATCAAGCGTCACGAGGTGCTTCGTACTACGTTCCACCTGGATGAGGACCGGCCTGTTCAAGGGATTACGGCCGAGCTCACGATCGATGTACCGGTGATTGATATTTCAGATGTGCCTGCAGACAGTCGCGAGAAGGAGGCGATGCGGCTGGCGATTGAGGAAGCGCGCAGGCCGTTCAACCTGAGCGCCGGGCCGGTGGTGCGGGCTTCACTGCTGCGGCTCGATGTTACCGACCACATATTGCTGCTCGACATTCATCACATTGCGACGGACGGCTGGTCGATCTGGCCCTTCATCCAGGAACTGGGCGCGCTGTATGAGGCATGCCGTACGAACCTGCCTTCACCGCTTCCGGAGCTTCCGATCCAATATGCTGACTTTGCGGTGTGGCAACGGGAATGGATCGAGAGCGACCTGATTGCCGGGCAGCTTGCCTATTGGAAAAAACAGCTTGCGGGCGCGCCGGATCGTATCGACCTGCCCACCGATCGTCCGCGTCCGGCCGTGCAGCGCTATCGTGGCGCGACGGAAACGGTTTGGTTCTCGACCGAACTATTGAAGGGATTGCACAGCCTTGGACAGAGTGAGGGCGTGACCCTCTATATGACATTGCTGGCTGCTTACCAGTCCCTGCTCTATCGATATACGGGGCAAGAGAAGATTGTGGTTGGTTCACCGATTGCAAACCGGACGCGCGCCGAAATCGAGGACCTCATCGGGTTTTTCGTCAACACGCTGGTGATGCACTCGGACCTGTCGGGCAACCCAACCTTCCGCGAACTGCTGCAGCGTGTGCGCGCGGTGGCGCTGGGCGCATTTGCCAACCAGGACCTGCCTTTCGAGAAACTTGTGGAGGCAATCGCACCAGACCGCGACCTTAGCTCCAATCCCTTGGTCCAGGTTTTGTTTGTCATGCAGAACGCGCGCCGCTCCGTGCTCCGGATCGCCGGTGTGGAGTTTGCGGGCATGCCAATCCACAACGAGACGACAAAGTTCGACATCGGCATTTTCCTCCTGGAAACACCTGAAGGGCTGTCGTGTATGGCGGAATACTCGACGGACCTTTTCGATGCTTCAACGATCCGGCGCATGCTGGGGCACTTCGGGACTTTACTGGAAGCGATCGTGAAGAATCCGGATCAGCACATTGGCGAACTGCCTTTACTGGCGCCGGAAGAACGGCAACTGGTGGAGGCGGCATCGAGCGGCGAGGTGGTGGAATACGCGCGCGAGCGCTCGCTGCACGAGTTTATCGAGGAGCAGGTAGAGCGTACGCCAGACGCGGCGGCGTTGGTCTTCCAATCGGTGACGTTGTCTTACAGGGAGTTGAACGAGCGTGCGAACCGGCTGGCCCATCGGCTGCGAGCGATGGGAGTAGGACCGGACGTGCTGGTGGGAGTGTGCATTGAGCGGTCAGTGGAAATGGTCGTCGGGCTGCTAGGAATCATGAAGGCGGGAGGCGCTTATGTGCCGCTCGATCCGGAGTATCCGCGTGAGCGTCTTGGGTTGATGCTGGCAGACGCCGAGGCCCCGGTGGTTCTAACCACGGAGCATCTTTTGAACGTGCTGCCGGAACACGACGTTCCCACAATCTGCCTGGACCGCGATTGGGACACGCTGGCCGGCGAACCCACAGCAAATCCGGAATTGATCACCAACGGGAAGAACCTGGCATATGTAATTTACACTTCGGGCTCGACGGGCAATCCCAAGGGCGTGCCGAACGTTCACGAAGGCATTGTGAACCGGCTGTTGTGGATGCAGAACGCCTATGGTCTGACTTCGGCGGACCGGGTGTTGCAGAAGACGCCGTACAGCTTTGATGTTTCAGTGTGGGAGTTCTTCTGGCCGCTGATGACGGGAGCATGCCTCGTGGTCGCGCAGCCGGGCGGACATAAGGATCCAGATTACCTGGTGGGCCTGATCACCAAAGAGATGATCACGACGCTTCACTTCGTCCCATCGATGCTGCGAATCTTTGTGGAAGCAGAGGGAGTGGAGCGGTGCAGCAGCCTGCGGCGAGTGATCTGCAGCGGCGAAGCGCTTCCGCTGGATCTGCAGCAACGGTTCTTCGAGCGGCTTGGCGCGGAGTTGCATAACTTGTATGGGCCGACTGAGGCTTCAGTCGACGTGACCTACTGGCAGTGCACTCCGGACTCGGGACGTACGACTGTTCCGATTGGAAGGCCGATCTGGAATACGCAGATTCGCATCCTCGACCGGTTCCTGCAGCTTGTCCCATTCGGGATACCCGGCGAGTTGCACATTGGCGGCGTGGGACTCGCGCGCGGCTATCTGAAGCGCCCCGAGTTGACCGCGGAGAAGTTCATTCCTGACGGCTTCAACCACGAAGCCGGGGCGCGGCTTTACAAGTCCGGTGACCTGGCACGCATGCTGCCGGACGGAACCATCGAATATCTGGGAAGGATCGACCACCAAGTAAAGATCCGTGGCTTCCGCATCGAACTGGGCGAGATCGAGGGCACGCTCGCCAGTCATCCCGGAGTGCGCGAGAGTGTTGTGGTTGCCCGCGAAGACGAGCCCGGGGACAAGCGCCTGGTTGCCTATATCGTTCCCGACTCCGATTACCAGGGAGCCGATCAACAGGAGAACGCCGATTCTCTTAGCGCAGAACGTGTGGCGCAGTGGGTGGCCACATTTGATGAGGCATATCGACAGGGCGGCGACATCGCGGACAGTGCGTTCAATATTACAGGGTGGGATAGCAGCTACACCGACGAGCCGATTCCGGCCGCGGAAATGAAGGTCTGGGTGCAGAGCACGGTGAATCGGATCCTGGCGTTGAAACCTGACCGGGTTTGGGAGATTGGCTGTGGCACGGGGTTATTGCTGTTTAACGTGGCTCCGCATAGCAAGCGATACTTTGGCACCGACGTTTCCAACACTGCGCTAAGTTATCTTGAGCAGCAATTAAAGAGACCGGAGCTGGAGCTGCCGCAGGTTGGTCTGGCGCGCAGGCCGGCGCACGAGTTCGAGGGCACGCGGGGCAACTTTGACGCCGTGGTTGTGAACTCGGTGGCGCAGTACTTCCCTGATCTTGACTACTTCATTGAAGTGCTGACGGGGGCAATTGAAGCGGCAGGTCCGAACGGATACGTTTTTATTGGCGATTTGCGGAGCCTTCCTCTGCTGGAAACGTTCCAAACGTCGGTGCAAATGTTCCGCGCAGCAGATTCAACGACCGTAGCCGAGCTCCGACAGCTGGTGAAGCAGAACATTGCGCAGGAGGGCGAGTTACTGATCGACTCAGAGTTCTTCCACGCGGTGAGACAGCGGATCCCGGGGATCAAGCGGGTTGAGATCCAACTGAAGCGCGGGCGCGAACACAACGAGCTGACCCAGTTCCGCTATGACGTGACATTGCACCTGGGGGCGACAATGGCGGAGAGAGTGGATTGCGTCCAAGTGGACTGGCAGGAGCAGCAATTCAGTCTCAACCTGCTCCGCGAGACGTTACGGACGACGCAACCGGAGATGCTCCGGGTGACCGGAGTGCCAAACGCGCGCCTGCGGCACGACTGTGTGGAGAGGGACGTTTTGATGAGCGAAAGCGGCCCGCAAACAGTCGAAGAGGCACGCGAGTTGGTCATTCTCTTGGTTCGTGCGGAACATGGGATGGAGCCTGAGGACTTTTGGATGCTCGAAGCGGAGGCGCCTTACCGTGTAGAGATTTCCGCTTCGAGAACAGAAGTAGACGGCTGCTTCGATGTCATCCTTCGCAGGGTTGCGGAGAATGGAGAAACCTTGTTCGCGGAGGTGCGCCATCCTGGAGAATTGCTTGGATTCAAACCCCTGCGCAGCTACGCGAATAATCCGCTTCGCCAGCGGGTGGCGGGACAACTGGTTCCGCAACTGCGTTTGTGGTTAAGCACGAAGCTGCCCGAGTATATGGTTCCGCAGGCATTCGTAGTGCTGGATGAATTCCCGCTTTCGACGAACGGGAAGGTGGAGAGGAAGGCGCTGCCGGCGCCGGATCAATCGGGGTTGGGGAGCACAGGAAGCTACGTTGCGCCTCAAACTCCGACGCAGGAGATGCTGGCCTCAATCGTGGCGGAGGTGCTGCGACTTGAACGCGTCGGTTTGCACGACAACTTCTTTGAGATGGGCGGACATTCGCTCTCGGCCACGCAAGTGGTGGCTCGGGCACGGGGAATGTTCGGGGTGGAATTATCGGTGCGTGTGCTGTTTGAAGCGCCTACCGTTGCCGAACTGGCCCAGGCAATTGAGCGGTTGGAGCGCGGCAAGTATCAATTGGAGACGCCACCGATGGTGCGGGCCGACCGGAGCAATCCACTGCCGCTCTCTTTTGCGCAGCAACGGCTCTGGTTCCAATACCAGTTGGACCCTGACAGCCCGCTTTACAACATTCCCTGGGCCACGCGCATGACTGGGTTGCTGAATCCAAGTGCGTTGGAGACAGCGCTGAAGGGCATTGTGCAACGGCACGACATACTGCGGACAACCTACGCGATGGAGCACGACCTACCCGTCCAGAAAGTGCGGCCCAACGCGGCTGTCACGATGGAGATTCGAGATTTGACCTCGCTGGCAACGCCGGATCGCGAAAAGGAAGCGCGACGTATTGTGCAAGAGGAGAGCGCGAAGCCCTTCGACCTGACAACAGATGTCCTTTTCCGGCCAATGCTGCTGAAGTTGGACGAGCGAGAGCATGTGCTGTTTGTGAATACACACCATATTGCTTGCGACGGCTGGAGCCTGGGAGTCATGGCTTCCGACCTGGCCGCGCTCTATGAGGCGGTCTTGGCGGGAGAGACCTTGGAAGAAGGGCCGCCTTCAACGCTTGGTGATTTGCCGATTCAGTATGCTGATTTCGCCGTGTGGCAGCGAAACTGGTTGCAAGGCGACGTGCTGGAACGTCAATTGACGTACTGGAAACAACGGCTCGCCGGGGCTCCGCCTGTGCTTGCGTTGCCCAGCGACCGTCCTCGGACTGACGAGGCGAGCCTGCGCGGGGCAACGGAGCGTGTGCCGATCGAGAAGAGCCTGGCGGAACAGATTGGCCTGTTGAGCCGTCAGCAGGGAGTTTCGTCGTTCATGACGATGCTGGCGGCTTTCCAGAGTTTGATCCTGTATTACACGAAGCAGCCCGACGTGGTTCTGGGTACCGACCTCGCCGGCCGCACCTGCGTGGAAACAGAGGCGCTGATCGGCTTTTTTGTGAACCTGATCGTGCTGCGCACCGATTTGTCGCGTGATCCGACGTTCAGCGAATTACTGGGCCGTGTGCGCGAGGTGACGCTCGGTGCATATGCGCACCAGGACCTGCCCTTCGACACGCTGGTAAAAGAGCTGCAGCCAGAGCGAAGCATGAGTCACAATCCGCTGGTTCAGGTCTTGTTCGTACACGTGAATACTCCACGCAGCCGCCGGACGCTGCCTGGCATCGAACTGAACGGATTCCAATTCGAACTGCCTTCGAAGTTCGACCTGGCGGTGTTCTGCAGCGAGAACGACCAAGGTTTGACCGGAACCTGGAACTATAACGCCGACTTATTTGACCGACGGACGATCCTTCGCACGGCGGCGCAGTTTGAGACTGTTCTGGAACAGGTGACCCGGAATCCCGACTTGCGGTTGAGCGAGATTCAGCAAATACTGGAAACGAATGAGCAGCTGCAGCAAACGGAAGAGTACAGTGCGCTCCAGGAGACGAGCGCGCAGAAGCTAAAAGGCATCAAGCGCAGACCGGCGGGAGCACTTGTCAAAACGCCGTGATGCTGAGCGGGCACAGGGACCAGTTTGCGTTGAACTTAACGGGCGCTTTGGACCAGACCGTGAATGTAATCGAAGAAACGCATCGAAACGGGAATTGAACTTTGGTGAACAGGAGTCAGATATGAACGCAATTAGTGCAGATGCGGCCGTCAAGCTGCCGCAGACCTACGACGTAGACTTGCTTTTACGCGATCTGCAAACGCTGCGGGATGTGCCGACCGCGCCGCAGCCCGGCCCGTACCACAAGGGTGAATGGACGGGGATTGCACTGCACTCACTGGGGGGAAAGGATTCGGTCTTCCCAAGCTCTCCCGGGATGGACCGGTACCAGGAGACGGAAAACCTGCGCCAGACGCCCTACTTCAAGAAGATCCTTGAAGATCTGAAGTGCCCCAAGGAAGTGGTGCGCATTCTGTTTTTGCCGCCGGGTGGCCACATCAAGGATCACTTCGACTTCCATACGAATTTCCAATTTGGCATTGTGCGCCTGCACATTCCAATTCTCACAGATCCTGGCGTTGCGTTTATCATCGACGGCCAGCGCATGAACTGGAAGGCCGGCGAGCTGTGGTATGGCGATTTCTCTCGCGTACATTCCGTGAAGAACGACAGCCAGATCGTCAGGGTTCACATCGTCATCGACGTTTTGATCAACGACTATCTTCTAAGCTTGTTCCCCGAGGACTTTGTGGCTCGTCGACGGGCCGAAGGCGTATCCGTGACGCGAGAGACCATGCCTGCCTCAGAGGCGGACCTGCGCCGGTTCATTTGCGACTTCAAGATTCCCGGCGAGTACATGCCGATGTTTGTGATTGGAAAGCCGCTATCTACGTTGGTGAAGGGCGCTGTTGGTTCAGTGCGCCTGATGGACGGTGAACTGACGGTGATGGTCAACAACGAGCCCTCATTCCGGTTGGAACGAGTGTCCGATGACACCTTCAGCATCTCCGGATTGCCACCGGGCATTACGTTGCAGTTCAAAGAAGAGGATCACGTCATTCGCGAAGTTGCCTTGAACATGAAGGGCCTGCCGAAAGACCTCTATTCGGCGCGCCTTGGCATGTTCCAGGGGCCATCGATCGACGAGAGGCGAGTGTCTCTTCCACTGGTTGAGGGCACTACCCCGGCAGCCGGCGCGGCCCCCGGGGTGCTTTGATGGAATCGATGATCGAGGTGCGAGGACTCTCAAAGGAGTACCGCATTGGACAATCCATTGATCGGACCTCGAATGTGCGCGAGCTGGTGGTGCGCGCGTTCGCTGGTCCGTTCAAGAGGCGGGCGAAGGATTGGTCAAAGCCAACGACCTCATTCTGGGCGCTGAAGGACATCAATTTCGATGTCAAGGCAGGGGAGATCGTCGGCATCATTGGAGCCAATGGCGCGGGCAAGAGCACATTGCTGAAGATACTCTCGCGAATCACAGATCCGACCGAAGGTAAAGTAACGCTGCACGGGCGCATGGCCAGCCTGCTTGAAGTAGGCACCGGATTCCATCCCGAACTGACCGGGCGCGAGAACATCTTTCTGAATGGCGCGGTGCTGGGCATGCGCCACGCCGAGATCAAGGCCAGGTTCGAGGAAATTGTCGCATTCGCTGAAATTGAAAAGTTTCTGGATACGCCAGTGAAGCGCTATTCAAGCGGAATGTCGGTGCGCCTTGGTTTTGCGGTGGCTGCGCACCTTCAGCCCGAGATCCTGGTCGTGGATGAAGTACTCGCGGTGGGGGACATGGCCTTCCAGAAGAAGTGCCTGGGCAAGATGAGCGAAGTGAGCAAGACGGGCCGCACAATCCTGTTCGTTTCACACAACATGGCGGCTGTGGAGAATCTATGTCAGCGCGGGATTGTGCTGCGCCAGGGCCGCGTTGTCTTCGACGGAGAAACGAAGGGCGCGGTCGGTGAATACTTGGCCGGCACAAGCCGCCCCGGCCAAGGCCACACCCACGAAATTGACCTGTCCGAGGCTCCAAGCCGCAAGCGGCAATTTGCGCCATTGATGAAGAAGATTGAGCTTTACACAGCCGATGATCAGCCAGCGCCCCACGCTGTGCAGGTTGGGGAGCGGCTGAAGGTCAAGATTCACATTGCCCTGCCCTACGAAACCCCGCGACTCACTTTTGCGTTCTGCATCAACACCATGTTCGGGCAGAGGGTGCTTACGCTGAATACGCTGTGCGATCCCGAGCTGATGCACGGTTCACTGTCGGACGACATCATTCTAGTTTGCGAGGTTCCCAGCCTGACACTTGTTCCCGGAGAGTATCTGATCTCACTTTACATGGACTTCGGTGGGGAGCAGACGGATGCAGTACCGGAAGCTTTTGTTCTGAGTGTGCTCGAGGGCAATTACTATGGCACTGGAAAAGGGACATTCAGTGGTGTCTTTGTGGCGCCGCACCGGTGGAGCGTCGAGCAAGTTGGCGAGCCATCGTTGCAGAATACAGAGAGATGAGCGCGTTATCCCTCCCTGGCTGGAAGGTCAGCTACCAGCAATGATTTGGGGCCGGGGACGGATCTACTTGTGGATGAGCTTGAGATAGAGTTGCTCATAGTCGTGACTCATTCGCTCGACCGAATAGTACTCCGACACTTTCTCACGGGCACGTTCACCCTTTTCGCGAAGTTCATCGCATGTGATTGCGGCTTCCAGCGCGCCGGCCAGGGCATCGACATCCCCTGGGGGACAGGTCCAACCTGATGCAGTGATTTCTACCATGCGAGGGACGTTGCCTACTGCGGTTGCCACAACGGGGAGTCCCGATGCGATGGCTTCGAGCAGTGACAGGGGCATGGCCTCACTGGCCGATGGCAGGACGAAGAGATCCAAGGTGCTCAAGTAGGCGGGCACATCGTTTGAGACGCCGCAGAATTCAACTACACCGTCCAGCCCTAGCTTGGCCCGTTGTTCTGTCAATTCCGCTTTAAGGAACCCCTCGCCCAGGATGCGAAGACGAATGTTGTTGTGCCTGACGCGTAGTTGAGCGAATGCCGCAAGCAGCAAGTTATGGTTTTTCTCACGAAACATGCGACCGACCGTACCAATGACGATTTCATTGCCTGAAGTACGCGGCGGCACGGCAAGGAAGCGCGCCAAATCGATCCCGTTTTCAATTACGCTGAACTTTCTACCGGGCAGGAAGAATCTACTGCGAATGACGGACTCCACTTCGGCACAGACAGACACAATGGTGTCAGTGCACATGGCGCCAATCCAGAAGACGAGCCTCCATTTTCGCTTGCCCTCCAGCCACACGGTGGCGTGCATGGTTTCCACTACCTTGGTTGACCCGGCGGCCCGGGCAGCAATGCCCCCATACAGGTAGTGATAGAACGGGTTGTGCACATGCAGAATGTCGGCTTTGCCCCGGCCAAGGTGCTGCATAAGTTTGAGAGTCAGGTATTTCTTTCCGCCTATGAGCTGCCCCTGAGCACCGCGGCGGAGGTATACAATTTGCACGCCCGCATCCTGAAGCTGTGCTTCGGCCACCACATTGGCGCTCGCATTGGTCCAGCAGCCAATGGTCACCGAGTGTCCGGCTTTGCGCTGTGCGAGGCAAAGCACACGAACGATTTCCTGCAGACCGCCGAAGTTCATGTTGGGGACCAAGTGGAAAATCCGCACACTTCACCACTTTCTTAAGCCGGGCGATTGAATACGAGGAAGCCGGGCCAGCAATGAGAAGATGCCGGTCATGAGAGTGTGCCTTGGCAAAACTCATCTCGACCAGCAATCGAATTAATCTTAAAACTCTAAGATCGTAACGTAATTGGCTTTAAGTCAGAAATGACACTTTCAGTAACTAGACAGAGTGCTAGAAGAATCATAAAGCTCTGAAGGAAGTGGTCAGACCGACACTGGCAAGCTTTTCGCTGGTTGTCCAGCGATTCTGATCGCCGGGCGAGCTCGATTCTCGAGAATCTGGCGATGATGTGGCCGGAGGGTGCTCAAGCGGGCCGTTCGCAAATTCAGTTGTCTGTGTTGTTGCCGGTACAGTACTATTGCCGCAATCGGGGCCAAATGGTTGTTTTGTCCAGATTTACTTTGATACCTGAACAATACCCAGAATCATTGCTGCGGGCTGGTCTAGAATGGCAAGAGATTGAAGAGAGACAAGCTATTTGCGTGACGGCCAGGCCTGACCTTGCAATGGTTGTGTGTATCCCCAAAAGTGTCCACGAGGTAATGTATGCTGCCAGAACAATGGGAAACGTTTAAGCGAGCGGTGCGCCGCGAAAAGATGGATAAGATTCCGATGGCGCTGATCATCGATAGCCCATGGATCCCCGGATACCTCGGAATCAAGCATCTGGACTACTTCCTGGATCCAGAACTCTGGTTTCAATCGAATTTGAAGATCATGCGCGAGTTCCCAGACGTGATCTTCATTCCGTCGTGGTGGATGGAGTATGGGATGGCGGCGGAGCCCTCGGTGCTGGGCGCGAAGATCAAATTCTGGCAGGACAATACGCCGAGCGAATATCACACGCTTTACCGGCTTGAGGATATCGACAGCTTTCCCGAATACGAAGTGGAGGCCGACGGCTTTGCCGGGCTGACCCTGCACCGGATTGGCATGGCCCGGCAGCGGATTCTGGATGCCGGCTACATTCTTCCCATGGTCACCTCGCGGGGACCGCTATGCACGGCAGGCTTTGTGCGCGGCACCACGGAATTCATGATCGACCTGGTGGAGGACCCCAAGGGTGCGCACAGGTTGATCGACCTATGTACGCGTGTGGTCATCGACTGGCTCAAGGCGCAGCAGAAGGTCATGGGCGACACGGTGGAGAGCATTTTCATCCTCGACGACATCGTGGGGTTCATCAATGAAGAGCATTACCTTGAGTTTGCGCATCCTTACCTGAAGCGCATTTGTGATGCTTTTCCGAAGGACTGGGTGAAGCTTTACCACAACGACGCGGAAGTAGACGCCTGCCTCGATCATCTGCCGGATGCTGGGTTCAACGTGTTGAACTGGGGCAAGCAAAAACACATCACCGAGGTGAAGCGGCGCATAGGAGACAGGATGTGCCTGATGGGAAACGTGAATCCCCTGGAGATTGCGGTCCGCGGAACCCCGGAGGAAGTCAAGGACGGGACTCTCGAGGTGCTGGAGGGCTCTGGCGGCGAGGGCATCATCCTCTCAGTCGGAGGCGGCGTGAGCCCGGGAATGCCTCGCGAGAATGTCCTGGCCATGATTGAGGCACTGCGCGAATTCAATGGAAGGCGTGCCGCAAGCGCGGTTGCGAGCGCTAGCTAAGCGGAGGATAGATGCCTGATTACGCCTCGATGAACCAGTATCTGTACGAGGGGAACGCTGACCAGATCAGCCGCCTGACGGCTGAGGCCCTGGCAGAAGGGCGGTCCGCGCAGGAAGTGTTGACCGAGGGATTGATCGCCGGCATGAGCGTAGTTGGCGAGGACTTCAAGCACAATGTGCTGTATGTTCCCGAAGTGCTGATTGCGGCGCGGGCGATGAAGGCGGGGCTGGCTGTGCTGAGGCCGCTGCTGACTTCGAAAGACAGCAACACCAAACCCAAAGGCGTATTGCTGATGGGCACGGTTCGCGGCGACCTGCACGATATCGGCAAAAATCTTGTGGGCATGATGGCCGAAGGCGCGGGTTTTGAGTTGCACGACATCGGCGTGGATCAGAGCGTGGAGAAGTTCATGGCCGCGGCGGAGAAATGCAAGCCAACCATCATTGGCATGAGCGCGCTGCTGACGACGACCATGATGTATATGAAGACCGTGATCGACGGGTTTGATGCCGCGGGCTTGAGTCACATCAAGATGGCGATTGGGGGCGCTCCAATCAGCCAAATGTTTGCCGACGAGATTGGCGCGGACGGATACGGTGCGAACGCATCCGCCGCGGTGGATCTGTTTTTACGCTTAGCGACAGAGGGTTAGCACCAGTGGCCACATACAAAATTCTGCATTGGCAGGAGATCCCCATCCAGATCAATGCCGAGGATGAGGTGGAGGACGCCACTGTGATGCTGAATGACAAATTCATGCAACAAGTGGATATTCTCGCGGCCAAGCGGGGACTGCAAGCCTCTGACGACTACCTGGCCCAGTGGAAGTGGAGCGATGAAGAGGAGCGAGAGGGTTCTGCGCGCGAAGTTGCGGAAGCATTGAAAGCCGAACTGGAAGCGAAGGGCTGGTAGGAATTCTCTCCGAATGGCCGTTACCCTCACCATCAACGGACAATCCATCGAGGCGGCGGCCGGACGATCGCTCTTTGATTACGCCGAGGACCTGGGCATCGATGTGCCTACTTCCTGCCGCAAGCAAGGCAAATGCAAAGAGTGCATGGTTGAAGTTGTTGAGGGGATGGACGCCCTTTCGCCGCTTGCTGAGCCGGAGCGTCATCTCAAAGGGAATTTCCGCCTGTCGTGCCAAGCCTGCGTTGCCGCGACGGAAGGCAATGTTCGCTGCCATACGATGCGGCGCGGACACATGCGCATCGAGCGGCACGCGTTCGGACTGCCGATCAGCAATCGCGCCTTCAGGCTGGATCCCGCGGTGACTCGCGACGGAGATCGCATCCTTATCGATGGCGTGGAAGTGGAGCGCTCGACCGGACCGATTCTCGGCATCGCCATGGACCTGGGGACTACAACGGTTGTGTTGCGACTGGTGGACCTGGAGAACGGCGAACTGATTGCGGACACCTCGTTTGAGAATCCGCAACGCTTCGGCGGGTCTGAAGTGATGTCGCGTATTTCCTATGACACCGAGCATCCGGGAAAACTGCTGATGCGCACGCTGGCCGGCTATCTGACTCATGCGATCGAAGCGTTTCCCGTCGACCCGAAAACCATCTACGAGATGGTTGTAGTGGGCAACTCGACCATGCGGGATCTTTTCTTCAGGCAGAGCGTGTATTCGATCGGGCAAAGCCCCTACCTCTCCATTACGGAAGTCGAAATGGCTGAAGGCAAACGCACCACGACAAGCCTGCAACAGACTGGACTGCGCAGCCTTTTGCCGATTCATCCCAAGGCTCGTGTGTACGGAGCGCCGATCATCAGCGGCCACGTGGGTGCAGATGCGGCAGCGTGCATGCTGGCGGTGGACCTGGCGCATGAAGAGCGCCTCGTTGCGGTAATGGATATTGGAACAAATACCGAATTGATTGTGGGCAACAAGGACCGCATCTTGGCGGCATCTTGCCCGGCCGGCCCGGCATTTGAGGGTGGCGCAATTGCCTGCGGCATGCCTGCCCTGGACGGGGCAATCGAAGAAGTGGCAATTGGCGACGACGGATCCTACAGCCTGCGCGTGATTGGCGACGTAAAGCCGGCGGGCATCTGCGGGTCAGGCCTGGTGGACGTGCTGAGCGAACTGCTGCGCACTGGCAGGATGAATGAGATGGGCCGGTTTGAAGATGACGTTCGGCGGGTGACTCTCCACCATGGCGAGGCGCCCAGCGAGGACATTTTCCTATTGGAGAGCGATGTAAATGAGTTGGCGCAGGCCAAGGGCGCCAACGTTGCGGGCTTGCACACGGTGTTCAGCAGCTACGGCATCGACTTTGCCGACATCGATGTTTTCTATCTGGCGGGGGGATTCGGAAGACATCTGAAGGTTGAAGCATCGCAGCGCATCGGGCTGGTTCCGAGCCTGGATTCGACAAAGGTGGTGCAGGCAGGCAATACCGCAATCGAGGGCGCGACGATCGCCTTGCTGAGCAAGTCGAAGCGGCAGAAATTGGAAGAGATGGTAAAGAAAGTGCAGCACTGTCGCCTGGAAACCCATCCAAACTTCTTTGAGTTCTTTGTTGAGGGCTGCCAATTCAAGCCCGTGGAGCCGATTCCATGCGCGAGGTAGCCGAAGCCATCGAACTTGCCAGCACGGTACCCGATCTGGATGTCTTGCAAGAGGAGTATGTGCGGTTGCTCGGGTATCCGCGCGGGCGGGTGCTGGAGGGGCGAGCTCGGGAGTTGGCGGACTGGGCAAGGAAATGGTACGCCAAGAACGGCCGGCCGTGGTTTTACGCGCGACAGGCAGAGAGCTTTGAGATCGCAGGCAACTCCATTCAGATTGATGGAACGTCGTTCACCAGCAAGCGACTGCAGAGCACGCTCGAAGAAGCGGAAGCCCACAGCGTGATCCTGGTTGCCGTGGGCGCGGGGCCAGAGGCTGAAGAGGAAAGCCGGAAGCGCTGGGCAGAAGAAAAGCCTGACGAGTATTTCTTCCTCGAGATCTATGGATCGGCAGTGGTGGAACACCTTGCTACGGCGACCGGAGCTCGCCTGTGTGACTGGGCAGAAAAGCACGACATGGCAGTGTTGCCCCACTACAGCCCTGGGTATCCGGAATGGGACGTGGCAGAGCAACCGCGGCTGTTGGAACTGATGAAGCGGACGCGAAGAGAGCCCTTTCCTTCAAATGTGGAAGTGTTTGACTCTGGCATGTTGCGGCCTAAGAAAACGCTGTTTGGAGTTTACGGTTTGACGCGGCAGACCGAGCGACTGCGCAGGCTCACCGACCTTGTTCCGTGCGAAAACTGCTCGTTCGGTCCGTGCCAGTACAGGCGTGCGCCTTACCGGCGAGCGCCGCGATCATGGGGCGAGCAACTTCCGGCTAGCGTAGCGGTGCTGGATCAGGACGCGCAGTACAGCGTCAATCGCAAGGCGTTACAGCGATGGTCCCAAGAGCGCCTGCGGATTCAGACGAACCTGGATGGCTCGCGCGACGCTGTGTTCCGCTATGAAGGGACGACGTGCACTAACATGGGCCGGTCGCTGACCTTCGACTATCACGTGAAGCTGGGTCCGCGCTCTGAAGGGTATCCTATCTGGGAACAGCGCTGTACTCCGGCGGCCGGGGATACGGGCCACACAAAGATGTGTCAATACCTTGAGAATCCGGTGGGCCTGATGACCGCCATTGAAGGCGAGAAGCCACTCAGCGGCGAGCGATTGAATGCCGTCTTGTCATGGGGGCGTAAACCCAGTGTCGCGGGTTGCTATTGTGAGTCTTCAAGCCGCGACCACAAATGGGGACTGGTGCTGGAGACGATTCATTTCGCGTTGGCACAAAAGGAATTGGCACAAGATACGGAGGCCAAATGAAGAAACTGCTGCAGGATGCGATCAAAGAGCGGCCATTGCTAGGCGACGGAGCGATGGGCACGCAACTCATGTTCGCTGGGTTGGAACAGGGAAATTGCGGTGAGGCATGGAATCTGACGCATCCGGAGCGAGTGCTCGCCATCCAGCGGCGCTACGCGGAGGCTGGATCAGAGTGCATTATTTCCAATACATTCGGTGGGTCCCGCATCATGCTCAACCGTCATTCCCAGAGCGGGCGCGTGGTGGAGATCAACAAGGCGGGCGTGGAGATTGCGCGCCAGGCGTTTGGTAGCAGAGAGGGATACGTTCTGGGTGATATTGGGCCGTTCGGCGGCCTGCTTGAGCCCTTTGGCGATTTCACCGAATCGCAGGTTCGCAGCGCATTCGAAGAGCAGGCAGGGGCGCTGGTGGATGGTGGAGCGGACGCCATCATCATCGAGACCCAAACTTCACTTGAAGAGCTCTTGATTGGCATTGAAGCAGCGCAGACCGCAGGCGCAAAGTGCATCATCGGGTCGATGGCGTACGACGTTACGCTCGACGGCTCGACCTTCAGGACCATGATGGGCATTGAGCCTGAACGGGCTGCCGCCTTCATGGAGGAACATGGCGCGCACATTGTGGCGCTGAATTGCGGAACCGGCATGGAGATGCAGCGTGCACGCGATGCCGTGATTCGCTACAAGAGCGTGACCAGCCTGCCGGTGATGGTTCAACCCAATGCCGGAAAGCCTCGGCTGGAGAACATGAAGGTTATTTACGACGAGACGCCGGAGCAAATGGTGCAGGGACTGATACCGCTGCTTGAGGCGGATGCGAATCTTGTAGGCGCCTGCTGCGGCAGCACACCGGAACATATTCGCGCGTTTAGAAAAGTGATAGATGAGTTTCTTGAACTGAAGGGGATTGAAGTCATGGGAGGCCAGCGTGAAAGTCAAGCTTTGTGATGTGAACCCCACCGCCGAGAGCAAGCTTCCGGCGCTTACTGAAGACAAGTCCGGCATTGGAGTTCACTACGTTGACGCCTTCATCAAGCCGATGAATGTGAAGCTGGAAGATGGGACGGCGGTGAAATGCAAGCGCCGCGGTTTGAAGATCGTGCTCTCAGCTGGCGCAATGAAAGGTGAGGGCCTGATGCGCAGAATCGATGTCAGCCCCGATCCGAGGTTGATGCTACCTGCCGCCCTGCAAGAGGCCGCCACGGCTGCGGGGATTCAACTGACGGTTGAAGACGGCGCCATTTTTCTCGCCCTTTGATTGGCGCTTGAGAATGACGCACAGCCTGCCGAATCAGCGGCGACGCTGTGTGTGCTAATCAGTTTAAAAGGAAAAGAAGTCCGTCTTGAGCGTGGCAACAATCTGCGAGCCGGCATCCATGACCGGTGTGAGCGGCACACTCGGGCTCGGACCAGGCCGGAGGTCAATCCTCATCGTCATGTGCTTCCTGGCGATGAAGTCCGCACTGACAATATTCGAAACCTTTTGCACAGTGCCTGAATTGACGGTAACGCGAACCTCGTTGACTCCGGGCGGCGCGTAGAGGCTGTCGTAGTCGGGCTTGTTTGCGATGGAGCCGGCGTAGAAGAGCTTGCCATTCATCTCGACGGAGAAGGCAGCGGTCAGCGGGAAGTGTTCGAAGTCAAACCTTAAGCGCGTGTTCTGCTTTGGATCGAGTTTTTTAGGATCGAATGCGACGGGCGCCAGCTTTGCGGCTTGCGCGGGCGCTGGCACATTTGCGGGCGCACTCGTCGGCGCGCTGGCTGGCGTTCCGGCATCAGGTTTCTTTGCAGCTTTTGGGCCCGTCGTCTTTTCGGGCTGAGTTTGCTGGGCTGGAGCCGGCCCCGTATGCGCTGCTCCCGACGGGGCGGGGGCCGTCGGCGTAGTTGCCGGAGCCTCCGAGGCTGCATCCGCTGGCGGAGGCGTGGGTGGCTGGCCAGGCTGGTTGCGATGCAAGAGCCAATATCCTCCACCCAATGCGCTTGCAACCAGAAGAGCAACGATTGCGAGTTCTGCACGGCCTCGACCTTTGGAAGGCGCCGGCGGTTTGGCTGGCGTGGCTGGCTGAGGCGACTGCAGCGTTGAAGCGGGCGCCGACGTTGCCATCTGGACAGGTTTGGGCGGGAAGCTGGCAGTGGGAAGAATGGTTTCGTCTGAAGCTGCACCGGCGCCGAACTGAGTAGCCACGGTGTACAGCGAACCGTTCTTCGCATGAGTCCGCAACTCTGCAAGGGTGCGTGAAAGCTCCTCACCAGTTTGATAGCGGTCAGCGGGATTCTTTGCCAGGCACTTGAGAATCACAGCTTGCAATGGTGCAGGGATGGCGGGATTCAGCTTTCCAGGCGGAACGGGCTCAGTATGGACGATCTTGTAAGATACAGCCGTCATGGTCTCGCCGGGAAAGGGCTGCTCTCCGGTGGCCATCCAATAAAGGATCACGCCAAGCGAAAACAGGTCGGTGCGTCCATCGATAGGTGCGCCGGTAAATTGCTCGGGGGGCATGAACGCAGGCGTTCCCAGGAGCTGACCGCTGGTTGTGACTTCTCCGGCGGTTAGTTTGGCAACGCCGAAGTCAGTGATCTTGGGGCGCTCTTCTCCGTACACCTGGCGCGAAGTGAGCAAGATGTTGGCAGGCTTGATATCGCGATGAATCACGCCATGGCTGTGCGCGTATCCAAGGGCATCGGCGACCATCTTGCCGATCTCGCAGACGCGATCAAGCGACGCTCGCTCGCCCTTCTTCATGGCGTCGGCCAGGGTTCTGCCATCAACATATTCCATGACCAGAAACGGCATCCCTTCGTGTTCGCCGACGTCGAAGACAGGCACAATTCCGGGATGCGCCAAGGCACCCGCAGCTTTCGCCTCGCGATAAAATCGCTGGCGGAATTCGGCGCCTTGTTCGCTTCCCAAAACCCCTGCAAGGATGGTCTTAACAGCTACGATGCGATCCATGGCGGGATCACGCGCCCGAAAAACGCTCCCCATCGCACCGTGACCAAGCTCGTCGACGATCTCATATCGTCCAATATTCTTCGGGATGCTCATAACTCGATTGGTCTCACTCTAGCACACGGATGGAGGCCCTCGGAGAAGCTATCCTGATGGCGGTGTATGAGTTCGGTCAGCCTCCGGACCTCGACAACTGGCCAGCAATGCGCCATAGTTTTATCCATGTCGAAACCGACCTTAGGTTTGCGCACGATTCTTGTTTGCAGTGGCCTGGTTTTTGCCGCGGCCGCGATCCCCGCACAGCAGCCAACACCGGCAGCCATCGTCCTGCACGCCGCACGGCTGCTGCAGGTTGACAGCGGAACGGTGCTTCAGCCCGGCGAGGTACTGGTGGAGGGCGAGCGGATTCGCGCCGTGGGCACCAGTGTGGACCATCCCCAGGGCGCAAAGATCTTTGACCTCGGAGACGTCACGCTGCTTCCCGGCCTGATCGATGCACACGTTCATCTGTTCCTGCATCCGGGCACCGAGGACTTGCAGACCGTGCAGGAGTCCGTTCCGTGGCGCACCATTCTTGCCGAGCAAGCAGCGAAGGCTGACCTGCTGGCAGGATTCACTGCGGAACGCGATATGGGCACGGAAGGAGCCGGCTCGGCGGATACGGCTGTGCGCAACGCCATCAATGATGGGCTGATTTTGGGGCCGCGTCTGCGCATCAGCGGCAACGCCATCGATATTCTGGGAGGTCACGAGGACGCGCTCAATTTCAATCCTGCTCAGCATGTTCTCTCCAATGCGGACTATGCCAACTCTGCTGAGCAGATGGTGGCCGTGATGCGGGCGCAGCACAAGGAGGGATCGGACTTTGCCAAGGTCTACGAGACGGGCCCGGACAGGATGGTGGATGGCATTCTGCACACGCCCTACCAATACACTGAGGCACAATTGGCCGCCGCCGTGGAAGAAGCGCGACGTTTAGGCACCGTGGTGGCCGTGCATGCGATGGGCGAACCGGGAACGCTTTTTGCAGCGCAGGCCGGCGTCGCTTCGATTGATCACGCGACACAACTGAGCGACGAAACCATGAGGCTGATGCGTGAGAAACAGATTCCAGCAGTGCCAACGCTCACGATCTTCGAATACTTTGCGGCGCACGCGGAATCGCCCGCGATGGCCGCGCGCGAGACCTCGCTGCTGAACTACAAGATCAGCGAATTCAAGAAGCAAGTGGCGGCGGGGATTCCTTTCGCGGTGGGATCGGACGTGGGGCCGTTTCCACATGGGACGCAGGCGCGGGAGTTGGAGCTGATGGTCCGCTACGGCATGAAACCGCTGGCAGTGCTGCAGGCGGACCTGATCAACGGGGCAAAGTTACTGGGATGGGAAGGACAGATTGGACAGCTGAAGGCTGGATACTTTGCCGATGTGATCGCGGTGCCGGGCAATCCGCTTGACGACATCACCGCCGCCGAGCGCGTGAGCTTTGTGATGAAGGGCGGCGTAGTGGTGCGGCAATAAGGTCCTGCATGCCGCGTTCGATTGGCAACAGCGCAGCGGCCAATCCGGCGAGTTTGGCAACCGTGTTCATGTTACGGGCGGTGCCATCTTTGGCAGCGAGAATGTTCAACCGGGATTCGCCGACACCGTCAGCGTAATACACATAGATTTCGCGCAGACCCAGCGCCAGTTCTTCGCGGGCCTGGTTGGTAACGGCTCGCAACGCATCTGCGGCCGGGGATTTCTCGAGGAAGTGCGCGAGGGTGCGGTTGCCTGGCATCTCCCGGAAAGGGTTGGCGGCGAGGGCGGCGGCCATCTCCGCCGCTGTACGGATGTGGACGACAACGGGTTTGCCGCAGTGTTTGGCAACCGCGGCTGCGAGCAAGGATTTGACCTGGGCTTCGGACTTGGCGGACTTGAAGATGACGTTGCCGCTGGCGATGTAAGTTCGGACCGATTGGAAGCCAAGAGACTCGCACATGGACTTGAGTTCTGCCATGGGCAGCTTGCTGGTGCCCATGACGTTCACGGCGCGAAGAAGAGCGATGTAGGCATTCATCTTCATCGGAGCTGGCTCACTTGGGCGCGGAGGCTGCTGCTTCTTGCGCTCGGCGCAACGCGATTCTCTTGAGGGTCTCGCGCAGGCGCTTTGACTTGGTCGGCGCGAGTGTATCCTCGACAGCTTTGCGATATCCACCGAGATAGATGGAATACATGATGGCGAGCGAGCATCCTGTGCCCCACAGGAAACCTACGCAAAGGCCGAGGATTGCAGCGGGACCGAATGAACTCATAAGGCCAGACCTCGAATGTGCGGCTATACAGCCACGGTAAAGCTGTCTTCAGTGCGGGTGACGGCGTGGTAGAGCGTATCTCGCTCTACGGGGATGCGGCCGGCCTCGGTGATGAGGCGGCAGAGTTCTTTGCGAGTCATGCCCTGCGGCGTGGTCGCGCCGGCGTCGTGATAGATCTTCTCTTCGATGACGGTGCCGTCCAGGTCGTCGGCGCCAAAGCACAGGGCGATTTGCGCGATCTTCGGCGTGAGCATCTGCCAATAGGCCTTGATATGGGGGAAGTTGTCGAGCAGCAGGCGGCTGACGGCGATCTGGCGAATATCCGTAAGACCCGTGGTAATTGGAAGGTGGTCGAGGGGCGTGTTTTCAGGATGAAAAGCAAGCGGGATGAAAGTCTGAAAGCCGCCGGTCTCGTCCTGCAACGCGCGCAGTTTGAGGAGGTGGTCTACGCGGTCCTCATTGTTTTCTATGTGGCCGTAGAGCATGGTCGCGTTGGACTTGAATCCGAGCTTGTGGGCGAGGCGGGCGGTGGTCAGCCACTCTCCGCCGTCAATCTTGTGGTCGCAGATGATTGAACGTACGCGCGCGGAGAAAATTTCAGCGCCGCCGCCGGGCATGGAGTCAACGCCCGATTCGCGCAATTTGATCAGCGTTTCTTCGATGGACAGTTTGGCCCGACGCGCCAGGTAGGCCACTTCAACCATGGTGAAGGCCTTGATGTGCACCTTGGGGAAACGCTGCTTGAGGCCGCGCACGAGGTCGAGGAAATACTCGAGGGGCAGGTCGGGATGGAGTCCGCCGACAATATGAAACTCGGTAACCGCCTCAGAGTAGCCAGAAGCTGCAGTTTCCCAAGCCTCTTCGAGGCCCATGGTGTAACCGGCGGGGTCGCCCTTCTTTCGCCCAAAAGCGCACAGCTTGCAGGCTGCGACACATACGTTGGTGGGGTTGATGTGGCGATTTACGTTGAAGTAGGCGATGTCTCCATGCATGCGCTCGCGGACATGATTGGCCAACCAGCCCACGGCCAGCACGTCTTTAGAGTTGTAGAGCGCAAGGCCCTCGTCAAAGTCGAGGCGCTGGCCAGCCAGCACCTTGGCCGCGATCGGCTCAAGCCGTGGGTCGTAACTCCGAAAGGCGATCGGTTCGCGAGAATCCAGGGTGTCAGCCCTCATGTGTCTATGATACAGAAATCCGTTTCCGAGCCGCTGGCCAGGACAGTTCCTTGCCCCTCCATTGGGGACTTCAAATCACTTTTGCGCGGTGTTGGCCAGTGTAGCCTGCGGCTCTACGAGAACTCCGTCAAAAAGTGATGCCGCCACGACATGCCCTGCTGCCGTCCGTACCAAACCGATGCGATATCCAGTTTGCCACCACTCCCACTTCAGGGTCTTGGCGTTGATCGCGTAGATCTGCTCGCTGGTCCGCGAACTGACAAGCACCTGGTTTGATGGCTCGTCATAGTAGAGGTCGTCCACGTCGCTGAAGGGTAGCCGGCCAATCCAAAGCCATGTCTTCCCCTTGTCGTGCGAAAAGTAAACTCCCTCACGAGCACCGAGCCAGATAGTGCCGTCGCCAGAGAATGTGACGGTGCGGATCCGGGTAAGCATTGCAGGAATGCCCATCGGCATCCATGTGGATCCGGAGTCTGTGGAGAAAGCGACGCCATCGGGGCGGGCCGCAGCCATCATGCCAGCGTGCGAAGCAACGGAGAGGTATCCGTTAGAGCCCATGACCGGACCTCCCTGCCAGGTAGCACCTTGATCATGGCTGGTAAGCAATCCAAAGCCTGTAGAAGCAAGCCATACATCGCCGGACACGTTGAGCGCGTTGACGCGGCTCTGCAGTGCAAAAGCGGGATCGATTACGCGCTTCTCCACATCGATGTGTTGTCCGTGGTGGGTTTCGATGACAGTATTTGCGCTGGTGTTGGAGATGGTGCTTCTGGGTAGCCAGACAGGCTTGTCAGTGGCGGGACTGGCGGGGTCGGGCGACTGCGGACCCGGAGGCGCGGGGTTGTCCTGCTGGGGCGGGGACGGGGCCTTGTCAGCCTGGTGATTCATCGTGGCCAGCACAAAGATGCCGTGGCCAGTGCCGGCAACGATGGTTCCGTCTTGTGCCTGGGCCAGGGAAAAGACATCGCGTCCGGCAAGACCGCCGCCGGGGCCTTCGCCCACCTGATCCCAGCTGGCGCCTCCATTGGTTGAGACAAACGCGCCGCCATAGCTTTTGTCGTTGACTACACCCGCATACATGGTGGCCGGATTGGCTCGGTCCACGAGGAGTGCCTCTACCCTGCGGCCAGAGAACCCGTCATTGGATGGTGTAAAGCTGACACCAGCGTCCTGGCTCGAAAGCACGCCGCCGCGATCGATGGCGAGCAACACATGATTGGAATTACCGGGGTCAACAAAGACGTCGTTGACCACGACCTCGGGTCCGGTCATCCGCTGAAATGTCTTGCCGCTGTCCTGTGTCTTGTAGAGCCCTTCAGTAGTCCCGGCATACACCACCTCGTGATGGGCGGGATCTTGCATGAGAACGCGTGTCCGCCGCGCGGTGGATGGAATGCCCTGTATTTTATGAAACAGCTCACCGGCGCTCTCGCTCTTGTAGATCCCGCTGCAGGCACTGAGGTAGACGATGTGGGGCTTTGCCGGATCGATGATCATCGAAAACACGTCGGAGTCTTCGATCACGCCATTCTTGATGTTGTGCCAATGCTTGCCGCCGTCGATCGTCTTCCAGGGCAGATGCCATGTACCCGCGTACACGATGTTCGGATCAACAGGATCGATGGCGAGCGACTCAACTTCGTGGATCTCATGGCTGCCGGGCGGGCTGATCAATGTCCAGGTCATGCCCGCATCGTCGCTCCGATAGACTCCCTGGAGCGTGCCGACGAAGATTATGTTCGCTTGCGACGGGGATTGCGCGATGGAAAAGATCGACTGGGTGCGCATGGACTCGACGGCATTCCAGTGCTTGCCGCTGTCGCGGCTGATGTAGAGTCCGCCGGGATGCTGGTCAGGCTTCCATCCGCCCGCGAACAGGACCCCGGGATGGGCGGAATCTACCAGGAAGCTATCGAGAACCGTGTCCTCTTCCGAATCCAATTTTGCAAGCCGGTGCCATGAAGCGCCCTGATCGAGCGATTCGTAGACCCAACTGTTGGTGGTGCCCAGATAGAGGTGATTGGGATGACCGGGGACCATGGAAAATGAGCGGGCATCGCCGCCGGAAGGGCCGACAGAGTTCCAGAGCGACTGCGCCGCCAATGCAGGAACGCAAAGAACCAACAGAACGACTGCGATTCCGAGCGGAAGTCCTCCGCGCCGAAACAAGGAATCCGGGCAAATCCGCAAGCGGCTCATTGAAGAAATGAAGCTCCCCGATTTCTAAGAAGATACAGATAAAGAAAGAGTGCGCATAAAAGTGAAGAGGCTAACCAGCTTCCCGGTCAGCCTCAAAGGATTGCAGGAGGAGTCTTTTCACTTTGCGCTCGTCAAGCCTTCCTACATTCGCGGAAGGCCTGACGAGCGGGTTCACTTTTGCTGCAGCCAGCGGGTCCACTTACAGACCACCAGTTAAGCCGCAGGGTTCTTCTTGTGCTTCTTCTTGGGCTCAACCATCCCGATGGGTTGGCGCGTAACGGTCTTGATTGCGCCGGTATCCACCGCGGTTGTTCCCTGCACATCGTTGTCGAAGGTTGCTCCCGCAGGAACCAGGTAGTCTTCAACAGACTTGCTATCCCCGGTGCCGGTGCGAACGATGATGCGAGAGGCATCGATGCCGCTCTGTTCCTCGTTCACAAGGTAGTCCTTCGTGTTGACAGCGCGCTCCGCAGCAAAGTCCTCAGGAGCCTTCACGTGCTTACCCTTCTTAGGCGTCTTTTCCTTCGCGGTAGATTCGCCAACAACCACAACAGTTGCTGTCGGATCGTTCTTGAGCGCGTCGGTTACCTGGTCGAGGCAAGCCTTGGCTTCGTTGTCCACTCGAGTCGGACGCTTGAGGTCCTTGTCGAAGCTGATGGAGCAGAGTGCTGTTGCGTGCGGCAGCGGCGGAGGCGGAATGGCCACAATCGTCACCGAGGTGCCACTGGATGCAGTGCCGCCCTTGTCGTCGGCAGCGTTACACGTTATGCCGACAGCGCCGGTTGGAGCACCCGTGGAATTGAAGCTGGCGGTGTTGCCGTTACCGGTGACTGTGCCGGCCGAAGCCGAGAAGGTATAGGTGAGCGGACGGTTCTGCGGGCTGATGCCGGTTGCAGTAATCGTGCTCATGTCACCTGGGTGAATGCTTGCCGGATTGGCCGAGCAACTGACGGTTGGCGGCTCGAACGCCTTCACATTGAAGATTGCGGAGCAGTCGGCTGTCTGGCCGGGCTTGAGGCCTTCCTTGCCCGGCTTGCCTTCCTTGACTTCACCCGTCACGGTATAGGTGCCGGGTGCCAGAGAACCCGTGGTCACGGTGGCCGTGGTCCCGGTGCCCGATACGCCTGTTCCCGACCATGAGTAAATAGCGTTCAGTTTCGGATCGAGGTCGGCGGTGGTGGATGTGATCGTGACCGGGTCGCCCGGGAAGATGGTTACTGGGCTGGGGGTACATGCCATGGTCACCGGCGGAGGAGGAATGATGCTGCCCAAGCCAAACACTATACCGGCGCTCAATTTGACTGCATTGACGCTCTCGTTGTCGCCCCAAACCCACACACCGGGAGAAGCGAAGTGGGAGACCCCGGAGTCGGCGTGGAGATACTCGTAATCAGCCTGGAAGATGCGGAGCTTCAGATGGTGGTGGAACCAGTTGGTGTTGTAGTCCAAACCGCCGCCAGCGGTGGCGCCGAAGCCCCACGTATACGGCTCGTGATCCGGACCATCTATATCCGCAGTACCCACGAGTGCATGAACAAATGGAGTCACGTGTCCATACGGGAAGCGGAAGATAATGCCTGGCTCGATTGTGAGAATTCCGCTATTGCTCGATCCAGAAGTCGACGCACCTGTATCGGTAAACAGATCGTGCTGGCCGGACTCAAGTTGCACGCCGACGTTTCTGTTGAAGAAGTATGCAACACTCTCGGTGAGGCCCCTCGACTCAGGCTTAAAGCTGAACGGCGCGGTGCCACCTGTTAACTGAATCGGATCTACCGTGTCATGCGGCGAGAAGTAGCTGTAGCCCACGAAAATATCCCATTTTGACGGGGGATTTTCCGCAGGTGCCCCCTTTCCAGCCGGAGCCACCTGGGCAACCAGCGCAACGGGCACCAAAGCCGCAAATGCCACGACAAGAACCAGCCAGGCATATTTAAAAACTCGAGCGAGCATGCGTTTCTCCTCCGCAATCAAGCTGAATGAATCGAAAGTTATGGCCGTTTGCGGGCTGATGGCTCGCCTCGGACTGGGTTGATTCTGCAAAACGAACGGGCCCTAAATCGCCCAGAAAGCACAACTAAACTTACCATAGTAGCATTCCGGCAGAGCACATTTTTCAATGGATGCACACTCTCAGTACACCCTTTGGAGCAAACCGGCCCGGTTACTTCAGTAACGCTCCGCTTGGGGTCATAAATCCAAGCGCCTGACCACTCAGCCGACGTTCAAAGTCTTCATCAGGCTCCGTGGTTCACGTTGAATCTTCTCTTGTAGAAGCGTAATCGCGTACAAGAGTTGCTCGGGGCGCGGGGGACACCCCGGAACATATACATCCACGGGAATGACCTGGTTGACTCCCTGCAGCAGAGCGTAGTTGTTAAATACTCCCCCGGATGTGGCGCAAGCCCCCATGGAAATTACCCATTTCGGTTCAGGCATCTGGTCATAGAGGCGACGAATGACGGGCGCCATCTTCTGCGATACTCGGCCGGCGATCACCATCAAATCCGACTGTCGCGGAGAAGGCCGGAAAACCTCTGCGCCGAAGCGGGCAAGATCGAATCGAGACGCACCCATCGACATCATCTCGATTGCGCAACAGGCAAGGCCAAACGTCATGGGCCAAATCGAACTCTTGCGTATCCAGTTGACGGCAAAATCCATCGACGTAAGAAACACACCCTCAGGCTCTTCAAAGCCATAGGTAACTTCCTTCAGCTTGGTTCGATTCTGGGCGCTGCTCTCCAGCGCTCCGAAAAGATAATGGTCCCGTTCAACCGTCGACGCCATGCTTCTACTATACCTCCACTGTGATGAACATTGGATGGTCACAATTGCACGGTCTCGTGAATTGCGCACGCAGCATCGACACTTGGAGAAGTTGGCTGGATTGTCATGCGCACTCTTTTTTATCCGGCGCAGGCTGCTCGCACTGCGTGAAGTTCTGGAGGCGACTTGAAAGCAGCAGGCAGCCACAGGGTAACGGAGAATCGAAGCCAGTGCAACTCGCCGAGCGCGGCGGAGCTGGGCCCGGTGACTGGTTCGATTGTGTGCGGCGTTGGAGGCAATGCAAGTGCCCAGTTCTCAGCGAACGGCGCCGCATCTGAAGTGCCGGGCGCGAGGCGCGCGTCGAGAATGCGAAATTGACCTGCCGAGGATCGATGCAACGGCTCCGTCAGCCACGCGTCAAGTTGCTCGGCCGCTCCAGTGCTTGCAGGCTTCTGCTTTCCCGCTGGCGCGCTTAGAGGCATTCCGGGCTGAGCGTTGCGGTTCATGTGCTGGAAGTGTTGCTGGCTTGTCCGAAACAGCGCGGGATCGGTCAGAAGATGAAAGCTGCGCGGATTCCAGCCAATCGCATCCTGGGCGCGCAGCTCGAACGTCGTACCAACTTCATGCTCATTGATCGAGTCATAGAGCGGCGTGGCAACAAACAGCGCATCGGGAAATCCGGCTGCCTTGTCCCGGTCTACGACCGGATCCCATCCGCTGAAATTGGCCTGAGCCGGCTGAATGGGAATGATCCGGAAAACCCATCCCTCACCGATCCGTTCACTCCACTTCTGCCCCTCGTTCACTTCACCCAAAAGCACTACCTTCTGGCAATTCGGCGTCGTCCGCGGATCGGCGCGGCACACCGCAGAGGCCAAGACGAGGAGGACAACTCCGAAAGAGACGATGATTTTGCGCCGGTTCAACCTTGTGAGCCCCGATGGCTCCAACCCTTGCACAATTTGCCCCCAAAAAACCAGCGATCCCATGCGGAAACACACTTTTTCCTCATCCCACTACCACATTTTCCCTCATGAATCCATGTATGTATCCAAAAATACTTGCGTAATTCAGTCGTCTTTACGAGAATCGATTCAAGCACCAATTCAAACTTTCCGGCATTTACTTGAGGCCGGAGTTTGCCGACCACAATTGCGTTGCGGCCTTTGGCCGAATCTCAGCAGACCGACAGCCGGCAATCCAAACCATCCACCTGTTCCCCGTCTCTGCAATCCACTCGTCGACGCTTATTTTGGAGCGGAAAGAAAATGTGTAAGCGCACGTTGAATCTGATACTTCTCTCATCCTTGCTGGGAATTCCAGCCTTATTGCCAGCCCAGACCTCCGCAGCCCCAGCCACCCAAGCCCAGATTGCCGCCTTGCAACGGGCCGTGCAGAATGCACAGTCGGCAGGCGACAACGCATGGATGCTGGTGTCGGCGGCGCTTGTCCTGTTGATGACCGGCCCGGGCCTGGCGCTGTTCTACGGCGGCCTGGTGCGCAAGAAGAACATCCTGGCCACCATGATGCAGAGCTTCGCCATGATGAGCCTGGTGACGGTGATCTGGGCCGTTGTGGGCTACTCGCTGGCCTTCGGTCATGGGAATAGCTTCATTGGTGGATTTGAGCACGTCTTCCTGCGCGGCGTGGGCCTGACCCCCAACACGGACTACGCACCCACCATCCCCGAACAGACTTATATGGTCTACCAGTTGATGTTCGCCATCATCACACCGGCGCTGATCACGGGAGCGTTTGCCGAGCGGATGAAGTTCAGCGCGATGGCCGTCTTTCTTTCACTCTGGTCAATCTTGGTATACAGCCCCATGGCGCACATGGTGTGGGGCATCGGCGGGTTGCTGAACGCGAGCGGTGGTCACTTTCCGAGTCTTGATTTTGCAGGCGGGACCGTAGTCCATGTGACTTCAGGCGTCTCGGCACTGGTGACCTGCATTTATCTGGGGAAGCGCATCGGATACCCGCAAACCAACATGCCTCCACACTCCATGGTGTTCAGCTTCATCGGCGCCTGCCTTCTGTGGGTAGGGTGGTTCGGCTTCAACGCCGGAAGCGCCCTGGCTGCCAGTCCGTTGGCCACGTCGGCCTTTATCAACACACACTTTGCAGCGGCTGCCGCCGCACTGGGATGGACGGTTGCCGAGTGGATTCACAACGGAAAACCCACCGCTCTGGGAGCAATCTCCGGCGCCGTGGCCGGACTGGTGGCCATCACCCCGGCCTCCGGCTTTGTTCAGCCCTTCCCTGCACTGTTGATCGGCCTGGTCGCCGGAATCTTTTGCTCGTTCATGGTTTTCGCAGTCAAGAGCCGCTTGGGTTACGACGACTCGCTGGATGCCTTTGGTGTGCATGGAGCCGGTGGAACGCTGGGCGCGCTGCTAACGGGCCTGTTTGCCACCAAGGCCATCAACGCTGCCTTTGGCAAGGATGTTCCCACCGGCGCTATCGACGGTCACTGGGGGCAGTTGTTGAACCAGCTGGCCGGCGTCGGTATTGCCTGGACCATCTCCATTGTGGGCACGCTGGTGCTGCTCTTTGTTGTCGACAAGGTCATCGGACTGCGCGTCTCCGCCGACCAGGAATCCGCCGGCCTCGACCTCTCACAACATGGGGAAGAAGGATACGACCTCAACTCTTGAGCATGATCGTTTCGATTCGGAGGAACACCCTGTGCGCTCAGCCGCTTCAACTCAGTTGATGTGGTTCACCAAAAACATCCGGCGGGATGCGGCCAACTGGCCTCTCCGCCTGTTACGCTGTCAGACGAGGCATTTCGAATATGCTCAAAATTGAAGCCATTCTCCAACCGTCGAAGCTCGATGCTGTGAAGGATGCCCTGCTGGAAGCGGGCATCGAAGGCATGACCATTCTGGAAGCTCGCGGTCACGGCCGCCAAAAGGGCCATACCGAGTTTTATCGCGGGCGTGAATATACCGTCGACCTCCTGCCCAAGGTTAAGATCGAGCTGGTCATCACAGAGGACTTGAAGGAAAAGGCGATCCAGGCCATCCAGAGCGCTGCCCGCACTGGCCGGATCGGCGACGGCAAGATCTTTGTGAGCCGCATCGAAGAAGCCATCCGCATCCGCAACGACGAACGCGGCGAAACGGCGCTGTAAACCGGGAACAGGGTCAGTCGAGTTTATTGAAGTCGGGCAAAGGATCCAGGCGGCACCGTGTTCACTGTTAACCAGGGAACCCACGTGGAAGGCTAGCGGAGCTGTTCGCTTTCCTAGCGCATCCATTTCAGGGGAGATCGATGAGAAAGACAATCCTCGCCGTTTTCGCGTGCATTTTGTTCTTCCCTTTCGCCCTGGCGGCCTACGCAGGCGACGTAACTTTACCAATCCACCAGTTCATTGACGGGTTCAATCGCGGAGACACGAAGGCGGCCTTCGCTTCCTACGCGAAGGGGAACATCATGATCGTGGACGAGTTCGCTCCGCATCGTTGGTATGGACCCAACGCACCACAAGAGTGGGCTGCTGAGTACGACAAGCATGCGCAGGCGACCGGCGTATCTGACGGGCAAGTGACCTATGGATCACCAACGCGGACCGAGATTGATGGCAACGAAGCGTATGTGATTCTACCGACGGTCTACCTCTACAAAGACCATGGCAAGCCGACGGTAGAAGAAGGCCAGATGACGTTTGTTCTGCATGCGGAAGCAGGCGCATGGAAGATCAGCGCCTGGACGTGGTCTGGAGTGAAGCCGCACCCGGCAATGTAGAACGCAGCCGGGACCCAGAAAAGACAAACGGAACGTCCAACGCGGCCAATGGGCGCTGCAAACCACTCCGACGGAGTCCAAAGCTGCGCCCTGACCAGGAGCTTCAACGTTGAGTTTCCCTCGAATTGTTGCGATCGTTTTCCCTTTTCTTTTTGGGCCATTTCTCATCGCGCAAGACACGAGGAATGTGACCGAGCCGGTGGTGCCACCTGTGTGTGCAACGCTCAACGCAAAGCTTCAAACCATCGGAAAATCTCTGGCTGAAGCGGACGAAACCAGGCTGGATACTACCCGCATTCAAAAGGCCATCGACCACTGCGGCAAGGGTCTCGGCGTGTTGCTTCGCGCCGTGGGAACGTCTAACGCGTTCCTCAGCGGCCCGCTGTACCTGCGCGGCGGCGTCACGCTCATCGTCGACAAGGGTGTCACTCTCTTCGCCTCGCGCGACCCGGCACTTTTCCAGGATCCCGGTCTCGACAAGAGCCCTGTTCTTTCGCCCAACAACACACACAGGGGCAAAACCACTCGCTTCGATGCGCCTCCCGCTTGCGGCACGGTCACCAATTCAGGTCACGGCTGCATGCCCCTGATTACCGCCGATCGCGTCATCGGTGCAGGGGTGATGGGCGAGGGAGTGATCGACGGCCGCGGCGGGGAAAAGATCCTGGGCTCGGAGCACACGTGGTGGGATCTTGCGGAACAGGCGCGCGCCGGAGGCCGCCAGCAGGTCTTCCGGCTCATCGTGGCGGACTACGCAGACAATTTCACGCTTTATCGAATCACTCTGAAGAACTCACCAAACTTTCATGTTGTGTATGACCACGGCAATGGCTTTACGGTGTGGGGACTGAAGATCGACACGCCGAAGCGGCTGGCTCGCAACACCGACGGGGTCGATCCGGGCCTTGGCTCGAAAAACATCACCATCACGCACAGCTTTATCCGCACCGGGGACGATAACGTGGCCATCAAGGGCGGTCCGGGCGGCGTGACAAATATGACGGTCGCGCACAACCACTTCTATTGGGGGCACGGCATGTCCATCGGCAGCGAGACGAACGGCGGCGTGAACAAGATCCGCATCTTCGATCTCTCGCTCGACGGCCCGGACAGCGGCATCCGGATCAAGTCCAACGGCTCACGCGGCGGCCTGACCCATGACGTGGTTTACGACGATGTGTGCGTCCGCGACTCACCCAACCCCATCACGCTCGACACCGGCTACACCGCGGCGGGAACGGTGAAGGGTGATTCTCCGCCAACCATGCGCGACATTACACTCCACAACGTTCGCGTCTCCGGCGGAGGGAAGATCTCATTCAACGGCTACGACCGGGATCACGGGATTGCGGCCGCGCTCGATGGCGTGCTGCTGACCGATGACGCTGTGTACAGCTATTCGCTGCATCATGCCGACATCCGACTCGGACCCGGCCCAAGCAACCTGCAGTTGCCGGCAGGAGAGGACTCCACCGTACAGGGAAGTGCTGCGAGCGGCACCGCTGAGCCCTGCGCTGACAAGTTCATCCCGTTCCCGTAGCACGTTGATGGTGCAGACTTTACCGATTCAGTGTGGCCTGGCGTCAATTTCATACGTGCTAAACTGGCGGCATGAATTCAGGCAGGCCGAAGCAGCCCCTCGCACTACCCGATCCCAAAGCGAATGCAGACAAGCAGGCCCGTGGCATGCACCTCGCTGTCACATCTTTGGCTGCCTTGTACCTGTTTGTGTACCAGGCGTGGCCGACTTCTTTCCCGACGATCATGGTCAAGACGTCGTGGCCGATTGCGGTCACCGTCGTTGCTGCGTCCAGCGTGGCCCTCGCAATTTACATCATCATGCGCAACCCTAGGCCGAGCCGCGAAGCTTGAATGTCGGCCCAGCATCCATTGAATCCGGAGTGAATCGCACAACCGCCATTGCAACCGGGCTTTCGCCTGAAAAGATTGATGTCCTCCTGCAAATCGATCCAGTCAAAGCGACTCTTTTCTGGACATTTTGACCAAAAATTCACCTTCGGCACCAACTTCGCTTATTCTGTTAAGAATTCCTTACTTGCTTCGGCGAGCCACGCACAAACTCTTATGAATCCAGTCGCTTTGGCGGTTGACGATCTTCGGGAGCAGTATCTGCGGGAGATGGCGCTTGTCCGCCAGACCTGTGAGCGGACGGGCGACGGCACCGCTGCCATCCGCCGGCGCTCGGCGGTGGTGGACCGGATTCTGATCGAAATGTGGCACAGGGTCTTTGCGGGACAACCGGCGCAGAACGTGTCGCTTCTGGCTTTAGGGGGGTATGGACGAAAGGACTTATTCCCCTACTCCGACATCGATGTGCTTTTCGCTTTCGCGGATGAAAAGACCGAGGCTCAATCGAAGGATGCCGTCCAGGCCATCATCAAGGGGATGTGGGACATCGGCCTCCGTGCCAGTCCCAGCTCGCGCACGGTCAAAGAGATTGGGCGTTTCGATGCTGACAATCTTGAGTTCACTCTGGCCACGCTGGATCGGCGATTCCTGGCAGGCCAGTTCCCTCTCTACCAGCAGCTCCACCAGACTGTTTTGCCGGGCCTGGTGCTGAGCGAATGGAATACGATCACGCAGAGACTCGGCGAGATCGCTCGCGCGCGGCATGCCAAGTTCGGCAACACGATCTTTCATCTTGAGCCGAACCTGAAGGACTGTCCCGGCGGCCTGCGCGACTATCACCTGGCGGTGTGGTTCGCGCTGCTGTTTCACCTCAAAGAAACCAAGGAGTGGCCCCGCCAGCGTGGAGGCGTCTTCCAGAGTGCCCGAGGCGATGCCGAGGCGGCATTCGATTTCCTCGCCGCGGCACGATGTTTCCTCCACTTCCGCCATGGCCGCGACGACAATACACTCGACTGGCAGTCACAGGATGAGGCGGCCACCAACTCCATTGGACTTGAAACACGCGGGACGGCTGATCCGAGCTACTGGATGCGGACCTACTATCGCCATGCCCGCATCATCTACCGCCGTGCGGCTCTGCTGATGGAGCATTTGCCCGCGCCGGTCAGCTTCTATCGCCAATTCCGGCGGCGCCGTGCCCCCATTGCAGGAACTGACTTCCTTCTCGACCAGGGGCGCATCGATATTGCACCCGGCGCCCAGTTCAACGACACCAGCGCTATCCTTCGCGTGTTCTCGCTGATGGCCACGCATGGGTACACTCTCTCCCAGGCAGCTGAAGACCGCATCACCGACGCACTGCCCGCACTAGCCATTCACATTCCTGAAGGGCCCTATCTCTGGAACGCTCTGCGCGAAGTTCTTCTGGGACCGCACGCTGCCCATGCATTGCGGACCATGCACGCGCTCGGCGTTTTAGAGATGCTGATCCCCGAGTTCCACGGGATTGATGCCCTGGTCATCCGCGACAGCTATCACCGATACACCGTAGACGAACATACCTTCCTGACGATCGACAATGTGCATACCCTCCGCCAACCGGCGCACGACTACGAACAGCGCCTGGCGCAATTGCTGCCTGAAATCGACAGGCTCGACCTGTTTCTTCTCGCTCTGCTCCTGCACGACACCGGCAAGGCGCGGCGCACCGGAGAGCATGCAGGCCAAAGCGTTGAACTGGCGGACGCGTTTCTTGCGCGGCTCGACTTCGACTCGGAAGAGCGAGAGGCAATTCTCAACTTGATCCGGCTGCATCTTGAGATGTCGAACGCCCTGCGCCGCGACATTTTTGACCTTGAAAACGTGCGCGGCTTTGCTGAGAAGATCGGCAGCCCGCAGCTACTGAAGATGCTGACCATCATGACCTTCGCGGACGTCAAGGCCGTCAACCCCGAGGCCCTTACGCCGTGGAAGGCCGAGAACCTTTGGCAGTTCTACATGGCGACGGCGAACTTTATGGACCGCAGCGTCGACGAAGTCCGCTATCACGCAGCCGTCGACCCCACGCTGCTCAATCGTCTTCGCTCCATGGTTCCGCCCACGCAGTTCGATGCTCTCAAACAGTTTCTTGAAGGCCTGCCGCAACGCTACCTGCAAACCCGCCTCCCCGAACAGATCCGCAATCACTTCCAGATGGCGCTCAACCTGACGAAAGACAATGTTCAGCTTGATCTGCGGCCCAACCGCCAGTTGTTTGACCTGACCGTCATCACTCGCGACCGCACACGCCTGTTTGCCGACGTGGCTGGAGCTCTTGCCGCCTGGGGCATGAACATCGTCAAGGCCGGCGCCTTCTCAAACGATGCAGGCGTGATTGTGGACAGCTTCCACTTCACGGACGTGTTCCATACGCTCGAGCTGAACCCTAGTGAGAAGGACCGCTTCCTGGCCAACCTGCATGACGTGGTTGCGCAGAAGGTCTCAGTGCAGCAATTGCTTGAAGCGCGCAGCCACATGAACCACCCGGCTAACCTGAAGGTGGAAGTGGCTACCCGCCTGCAATTCGACTCCGAGTCATCGACCCACTCCACGCTGCTGCAGGTTGTGGCCCAAGACGTTCCTGGTCTTTTGCGCCAGATTGCGCTGACCCTGAGCTCGCACAAGTGCGACATCACGGTTGCGCTGATCGACACAGAAGGCGATACAGCAATCGACGTCTTCTACCTGACCAGCAAGGACGCCAAGCTGAGCGAAGAGGCCCAGAAATCCCTTGCCGCCGAGATGAGCGCAGCGATCGATGCGATGCGAGCCCCAGCCGTGCAGTAGCGCTGCAACCTAGCTCTCCAAGAGCTGTCCGCGCAGAGGCTGGCGTCATGCCTGCAAGGCGAATTGCGATCCCTTTTTGTAACGGATAAAGGTACACGACACCGCGTGGTTCCTGGCTACCGCTGCCGATCCTGCACTTCGCAACGGAAACGAAGCCGAGTCTCTTGCCAGCCATGCTGTGCAGCCGACCTCATCGCATCAGCCGATGCTGCTGAGCACGTTGGCAGCCGCATATGCTGAAACCGGAGACTTCGATGAAGCAATCGACCTGGAACAGCAAGCTTCCGGCCTGGCCAGTCAGCAAGGAAACGCTCGTTTAGCCGCGGCATTGAGCGACCGTCTTACGCTGTTCCAGGCCAAGATCCCAATTCGCCAGCCATAGCTTCCGGCGAGAGCCTTGCATTCGAAAGTAGGCGCCTCCCCGCGCAAGCGGCGCGTCCCTTTTCGCTGCCAAGCCAGAGGACCAGGCCAATTTAACCCATCGGCGCAACTGGATGATTCTCAATGTATTGCTCGGACAAATCGCACGCTTCTAATATTCCTTGACAATAGTGGTCCGACCACTATATAGACCTGTACTGAACTTTCATGCCTGGAATTTCGATACGCACAGGATTCCCAGAATTCACAACTTGATCAGAGTTGAAGAATCTCTCTATGAGAATGGGCGTTCAGCAGACCACAAACCAACTTTCATTTTGGAGGCGCTAATGGACTACAAGTTCCTGTTGCATCAGAAGAGAGTCCCCTGCTGGGTAATCGTTTTCAGTTTGATGGCCGTGTTCCTGCCAGGCACACATGCGAACGCGCAGATCGCCGGAGCGGGAAACATCCAAGGCACCGTTTCCGATTCTTCCGGAGCCGTCGTTTCTAACGCAACAATCACCGCCACTGAAACGTCAACGCAGGTCAAGCACACCTCAAAGACCGACAAATCCGGTGTGTATGTCTTCCCAGGCCTCCCTATCGGCACCTATAACCTCGGTGTCACCGCTGCAGGCTTTGAGACCTACCTTCAAAGCGGCATCGTCCTTGAAGTCGGCAGCAGCATTGACGTCAATGTTGGACTGCAGGTCGGCAGAGCGGATGTGAAGGTCGAAGTCCATGCCGAGGGTCTCGCGCTGCAAACTGAGGACGCCTCGTTCAAGCAGACCGTCGACGAGCAGGACATCCAGGAGATGCCTCTCAACTCAGCCAGCCGCCAGATTACGGGCCTGCTGACCGTCTCGGGAGGTTCCGTCGCAGCTCCTGGCAATGACTTTACCGGCAGCAAGTACTCCTACCAGACTATCTCAATCTCCGTTGCTGGCGGCAATGGAAACACCACCCTCTGGCGCCTTGATGGCGGCGACAACCAGGATTACATGGGCAACGGAAACCTCCCGTTCCCCTTCCCGGATGCGGTCAGCCAGTTCAGCGTGGAATCCACCGTGCTTGGCGCGCAGGACGGCGAGCATACCGGCGGCATGGTCAACGTCGTCACCCGTTCGGGAACCAACCAGTACCATGGATCGGCATTCGAGTTCATCCGCAACAACTTTCTTGACGCCGTAAACTTCTATTCCACCTGCACTCCCGTCGCCCCCGCCACCACCTGTTCGGCAAAGGACACGCTGCACCAGAATCAGTTCGGCGGCACCTTCGGCGGTCCCATTAAACGCGACAAGCTCTTCGCCTTCGCCGCCTACCAGCGCCTGAAGAACGACCAGTCGCAAGCCAGTACCGAGGCCAATGTGCCCACTGCGGCCAACCTCGCAGGCGATTTTTCCACCTCCGACGGCGTCCCCGGCGTGGCAGGCAGCAACCTCTGTGCTTCCAACGGCACTGCCATTCAACTGGTCGACCCCCTCACCGGCAAAACCCTCACCGGCAACAAATACTCGTCCGCGCCCACCTACAATGCCCAGGCGCTTGCCTTGGATAAGTTCCTGCCCGTACCCATTCCTACGGTAGACACCCTGGGATGCGGCCTGGTCTCCTACGCCATCCCGTCGGCAGTATTCGACAACCAGTTTGTTACCAGGGTCGACTACACGATCAACCAGAAAAACAATCTGTATGGCCGGTACCTGGTGGACGGCTATCAGGCCCCGCCATTCTTTTCTTCGAACAACATCCTCATCACCACCCAATCGGGAAACATCGAGCGCACGCAGTCCTTCACGCTAGGTGAGGCCTACACCATCACCTCAAACCTCGTAAATGCGGCCCACGGCACCATTCTACGGCGCGTGAACAATCGCGGATACGCTGCCAACGACATAAACGCCACAACGCTCGGCGTGACACTTTCACAGGTGGTGCCAAACGGGCTGCAAATGACTGAAGGCAAATTCACCATCGGCGGCGGCACAAACTCCGTCTCCCACTTCAACGACAACACCCTCGCGCTCGACGATGACGTTACCTGGGTGCGCGGCAAGCATCAGCTTATCTTCGGCGGAGAGTGGGTCCAGAACGAGCTCAACATCGGCAATGCCTACGAGGGCAACGGTGTCTTCACCTTCAATGGCACATACAGCGCCAACGGACCGGGCGGAGGAACCAAAGTGGGTGACCAGTCCCTGGACTTCCTCCAGGGAACCCTGAGCGCCTTCCAGCAGAGCAAGGAGCAACAGAACGCGCTGCGCGGCCCAATTCCCAGCCTGTATGCGCAGGATACGTTCCACGCCACCAAGCGGCTCACGCTGGTTGCCGGCCTGCGCTGGGGCCCCAACTTCATGCCCACGGATTACTTCAACCGTGGCAGCATATTCAACATGGCTGACTTCCTGGCAGGCACTGTCAGCAAGGTCTACCCCAATGCCCCAGCCGGAGTTCTGTTCTACGGGGATCCGGGCGTGCCCAAAGCGTTCACCCAGAATTCACCCTGGCAGTTCTCGCCCAATGTCGGCTTTTCGTTCGATCCCATCGGCGACGGCAAGACGGTGATTCGCGCAGGCGCCGAATTGGCCTATGACAAGCCCAACTTTTTCAGCGGCCAGCGAGTCCAGCAGAACCCGCCCTATGCCACCGCCATCAGCAACCTGCAGACATCGTCCACAGGTCCTTTGAGCTTCAGCGCTCCATGGTCCGTCGGCTCCATCACCACCAGTCCCTTTCCACAGCCCGAAATTCCAGGGCCCACGGCGCCGTTTTTCGCTCAATCTCAGTACATCTGGATGCCCACACAATTCCACGCGGCCTATACCATGCAGTGGACACTCAGCGTGCAGCACGACTTCAGCCATGGCTGGCAAGCTCAACTGGACTTCATTGGCAACGCAACGCGGCATGATCCCATAGGTATCCCGCTGGATGATGCCGTTTATATCCCCGGAGTGTGGGGCGCGGGTGGCACCGGCTGCGCAGGCATCGTGACCACAGGCCCGGCCAAGGTGACGCCGGGTGCAGCCGGAACAAACTGCTCCACAACCAAGAACTATTCTTCGCGCTTCTCGCTCACCATCGCCAATCCTCTTCAGGGCAACCAGATCGCCGGCGCCGGCGCCAATACCACGCTTGTCGGGGACTCCGCCACCGGCAACTACAACGGACTGGTGGCCTCCCTCAACCATCGCCTGTCGTCCACCTTTAGCCTGTTGGCCAACTGGACCTGGTCGAAGTGCCTGGACGAAGAGGACGGTCAGGGCGACCTCTCCGGCGTCTCCGTCGAGAATCCCGCCAACATCCGGTTGGATTACGGTCCCTGCGGCTTCGATTACCGGCACGTCATCAACACCGTCATCGTGGCCAAGAGCGGTTTCAGCCGCTTCAACCGCGTCGAAAAGCTGTTTATCAACAATTGGGAGATCGCCCCGCTCATGCACATCGTAAGTGGCGCCCCCCTCAACGTTACCGCGGGCGCCGATGACTCCCTCACCGACAACAACGAAGATCGCCCCAACCTGGTCCCTGGGGTCAACCCCTATGCCAAGGTAAAGTTCAACCGCGGCGCCGGCGAGGCGAACCGTGAGTACCTCAACCCGGCTGCCTTCGCCGAGATATGCCCCAGCAATGTCACCCAAGGTTGCGCCGCAGCCGGAACTTACGGAAACACCAGCAAGAACGCCTTTCGCGGGACTCCTTCGCTCCAACTTGATTCCCAGGTCTCCCGGATATTTCCAATCCACGAAAAATTCAATCTCGATCTACGACTGGAGGCCTTCAACTTGTTGAACCATCCTGATTTTGGCGCTGCGAACGCATCGGTCGCGTCGACATCGTTTGGCCAGATCTCGTCGCAATCTAATGCCGCAAGAGTCTTTCAGGGAGCCATCAAGTTCTCCTTCTAGGCCTCTACCTTGCTTGTCTTCCAACCTGTCACCTCGCCTGCCGCAACCGTCGGCGGGCGAGGTGAAATATTGACATCCTCCACGTTTCACGAATCCTCTGTGCTCCAGGACTCGCTGGAGAAATTCGGAAGTAAACATCGTCACACTTGACGATTGATTTCCCGTGGCCGGACCATCATCATTCGGGCGGCGGGTGAAGATTCCACCACCTGAAAACCAATCCCAAGGAGAATCCAGGCCATGGCCCTGATCGAAAACAATCGCAGAGAATTCCTGAAGGCGGGCAGCGCCGCACTGGGCGCAACCGCCGTCTCGTGGAACGCATCGAGCTACGCCCAGATCCTTGGCGCGAACGACCGGGTCAAAGTGGGCGTAGTGGGCTGCGGGGACCGCATGAAGGGCGCGTTGATTCCCGCCTTCCTGCAGAACGCCAAGGACATGAACTTCCAGTTCGTGGCCGTCAGCGATATCTGGAACCGTCGCCGCGAAGAAGGCGCCGCCTACATCCAGAAGCTCAGCGGCAGTGCTGTCGATCCTGTCCGCAACAACGACGAACTTTACGCTCGCAAGGATGTGGATGCGGTCCTGGTGGCAACGGCCGATTTCCAGCACGCCCTTCACGGTGCTGAAGCCGTCAATGCCGGCCGAGATGCTTACGTTGAAAAACCAACCGCCCACACGATGGATGATGCTCGCAAGTTTCGCGCCGCCGTCCACAAGACCGGCAAGATCGTGCAAGTTGGAACTCAGCGCCGCTCCACGCCAAGCTACCAAAGGGCCGCCGAGTACATCAAATCAGGCGTGTTCGGAGATATCGTCATGGTCGAGATGACATGGAACGTGAATCAGCCCGGGCGTTGGCGCCGCCCTGATGTCGTCCCGTTGCTCAAGGAAGAAGATACAGACTGGAAGCGCTATTTATTGAACCGCCCGATGGTTCCATTCGATGCGCGCAAGTATCTTGAGTTCCGCCTGTTCTGGCCGTATTCATCCGGCATTCCTGACCAGTGGCTCGTCCACCAGATTGACACGGTGCATTGGTTCACCGGGTTGACGCATCCGCGCAGCGTGGTGGCCAACGGCGGAATCTATCTATGGAAGGACGGTCGCGAGAACTGGGACACCATGACGGCCGTCTTCGATTACGGCCCGCTTGATGACCTGACCAAAGGCTTCCAGGTGCAGTATTCTTCGCGATTCACGAACTCCGCCGGCGGAGTGAAGGAACTCTACTACTCCAACGGCGGCATGATCGACATGGACAAGCAGACCGTGACGTCAGCGGGCGGCCTGAGTGCGCGCTCCGCGGCAGAGATGGGCATGAAGCCCAACCTGTTGAATGGCTTTTCGCTGGCAACAGAAAAGGCTGAAGCTGTTTCTACCGACGCCGACACCCACGCCGACCCGCAGACTTCAGCGAACATGCGCAACTGGATGGAGTGTGTTCGCTCCCGCAAGACTCCGAATGCCTCCATCGAAGCCGGCTACAGCCACTCGATTGCACTTTGCATGAATGTCGCCGCCATTCAGACCGGGCTCAAAGTCACATTCGACGACAAGACCCAGCAAGTGATGGCAGGAGGCAAGGTCTATGCGTAACATGATCGCGCTGGCCGCAATCTTCACCCTTGCGGCCAGCGCCTTCTCCGCCCCATCAAAGGGCGTCAAAGTCGTCGCCCACGAGGCGGATCGCCGCGTGGATATCACCATTGATGGCGGGCCCTTCACCTCCTACATCTGGCCCACTTCGCTCAAAAAGCCAGTTCTGTTTCCGCTCATCGATGATGAGGGCGTCACGCTGACGCGTGGCTATCCGCTGAATCCACTTGCCAACGAGCGTGTCGATCACCCGCACCACGCCGGTCTCTGGTTCAACTACGGCAATGTGAACGGCTTTGATTTCTGGAACAACTCTGATGCCATAAAGCCGGAAAACCGCGCCAAAATGGGCACCATTCTTCAGACAAAGATTGTATCTACCAAGAGCGGTTCCGATCGCGGGGAGCTAGTGGTTGAATCGGTCTGGATCACTGGGGATGGCAAGGAGATTCTCGCGCAGACCACGCACTATATCTTCGCGCGCCGCGAGCATGCCCGTCTCATCGATCTGGTCATCACTCTGAAAGCACTCGACCCTGTCGTCTTCAATGATGACAAGGAAGGTGTTCTCGGCATGAGGGTGGCCCGCTGGCTCGAATCGCCTGAAGAAAAAGGCGGCATCTTCACAGACGCCAACGGCAACCCCACCAAGGTTGACGCTCCGCCATCCGGAACTGCGAACCCGGCAACTGGCGTGTATCTGACTAGCGAAGGCATCAAAGGCCCTGCAGTGTGGGCAACCCGAGGCCGCTGGTGCACCCTCACCGGCACGGATGGAAGCCACGCCGCTTCTATCGCGATTTTGGATCACCCGGGCAATCCTGGCTATCCGACCTACTGGCACGCCCGCGGCTACGGCCTGTTTGCTGCCAACCCCCTTGGCCGCAGCATCTTTGACCCCAAGCAGCCGCCTTTCAGTTACAAGCTGGAGAAGGATAAGTCAGTCACGTTCCGCTATCGGGTTATCCTTTTCTCCCACGCCACCACACCCAACGAGATGAACCACGAAGCCGACACCTTCGCTGCTGAATCGAGGTAAGTGGACCGCAGCGGTGCAGCAGGTTCAGCGCTCGGCAAGAAGCTCCCGCATATTCGTCTCGTGTGAAATATTCCAACACAAACAAAAAAGTGCGGCAACCCATCATTGGGTTGCCGCACAAATTGCCCTGCAAAGAATTAGAAGTTGAAGCGGCCGCTGAACTGCAGCTAACGCGAGCCCTGTGTTGGTGAGTAGGGAGGACAAAAACAGGTGATATACCTGAATGATTGGCCGCTTACCGTGTTCCGTCCGCAGTTCATGTGGAAGGAACACGGTTTGCAGTTGATGTGAGCGGCCGCTTAGAAGTTCAATCGACCCGAGAAGCGCAACTCGCGGTTGGAGTTGCCTGTCACGCCCGAGATGACTCCGAACCCACCCCCTGTCACGCTCGAGAGGGGGTTGCTAAATTGAGGGGTGTTGGTAAGGTTGAATGCCTCGGCGCGGAAGACCATGCCAAACCGTTCCGAGAACGCGAAGGTACGAGCCACGCTGAGGCTCGGGTTGGTGAGTCCTGGCCCGCGAAGCGAGTGCAGGCCCGCCGTTCCGAAGCGGCATGCTGCGAGATTGGAGGTGCCGCAACTCGACCCCGTCACTGCCTTTTGGGTTACAGACGGGTCTTGGAAATTCGCAGGGTTGAAGTAAGGATGGGTGCTATCGTGGCCGCCAAGAATCATGTTCGACTTGGAGACAACGTCTGCAAATTGCGAGCTGCCGGAAGCACTGGGACCAAGAGACCCTCCACTGCCCGTGACAGTAAAGGTCGTACCGCTCTCACGGCTCAACGAGCCGCTCATCGACCAGCCTCCCAGGATGTATCCCGCGGGGCCGTTCTGCAAAAAGGCCTGCCCCTTTCCAAAGGGAAGCATATAGTTCCCAAAGATCTGAATGTTATGTGTCCGGTCAAAACCGGCCACTCCCCGGTTGAGGCGCCAGTATGGGGCTGCCATCGCAGTAAACAAACCCGACTCGCCGTCAGACTGATCTCCATAATCGTTGATCGAACGGGAGTACGTGTAGTTCACTGCCACGCTGCTGTCGCCGGAGAATCTTTTCTTTGCCTGGGCTTGCAGCGCATTGTAGTGTCCGCTTCCATCTGGAATTTCGGAAGTGATGCCGGCCGTGATGCCATACAGCGCTTTCATGGGCTCCTGGGCGGCGGTTTGGCCAGGCGCCTGGTTAGCGTTGATGTTGATGCCCGGAACTTCCCGAACGATGTGTTCGCCGACGTAGGTTGCATTGAAGGTGATTGCGCTCGGAAGCTGGTGCTCGAACGCTGCGTTATAGGACTCGTAGTAGCCGCGCCTGTAATTCAGCGGCAACGTGGTCGCTCCCAGGGAGCCCGCGGGAGTGCCGAGCGAGCCAAGAGCAATCGAGGGTGAGCTTGGGCTCAGAGTCGGAGCCGTCAAGAGTGGAATGCCGGTGACTAAGGTGACGGGCACTCCGCCGATAAGGGGCGACACGTTCCCTGTGTTTCCCTGAATTGTCTGCGAAACCACCGAGGGATAGGTCGTGAGCACATTGCGATAACTGTCAGGATTGGAGGACAACCCGAAGCCGGCGCGGACCACCGTCTTGGTGTCTACGCGGTAGGCCAGGCCAAGGCGCGGGACAACCATGCCTTTTCCTGTCTGGATTTTCACGCTTGCGGGAACGCCTGCGGACCCCTCCACATAGAGATTTCCGTCGGCGGGATTGAAGATGTCAAGGCCGGAATGGTCGCGGGTAGAGATGGGATAGATCTCATACCGGACGCCGTAGTTAACCGTGAGTTTCTCCGTTGCCCGCCACTGGTCCTCAGCATAAAATGCCCAGACGCTCTCGCGAGACGTGGCTGGATTCAGATATTGTGTGTCCTTCTGAACCAACTGTGGGAGGCCGAGAAGAAAGTCCGCCCAGGAGTTGAAGAGATCCGCAGCCGCTCCACCCGTGAGCGTGGTCAAGCCGCCCGTGAAGTTGAAGCCGCCGCGAGGGCCGGAGGTGTTCTGCGGCTGGAAGTGGTTAATCGCAAAGCGGTCGAACTCCATGCCGTAACGAGTAGAGTGCTTTCCTTTGTTCCAGCTCAGGTTGGCCGCGGAGACATAGGTATTGTCCCGGAATTGGAAGGGATTGGAAATATTTTGATTCCCCAGATTCGAGAGCCCGCTGAATACGAATCTGGGCTGTCCTCCGCAAAGGGCGCAGGGTCCATTGGTGCCGGGAATGTCGAAGTAAGAAATTCCCCAATCTACCCCAAGATCGGTGTTCTTGGCGGCCATCCCCTGGCGCAGATAGCCGACGTTGGCATCCAGGAGCAGGTTGGACCTGAAGGTATAGGTGCCGCCGATTCCGATGGATTGGATAAAGCTCGGCGCAGTGCCTGGCTGCCCACCGTCGAAGGTAGTGCCGCCGGCCTGTCCCAAGGTCTGGGGATCAAACAGGAGGGTCTTCTGAAATCCATAGCGGCCGAAAACTGTGCTCTTGCTGCTGGCGTTGTAGTCGATGCGGGTATCCACGTTGTCGCGTGTGTACTCACCATCGGCTGCGCCAAAGAAGTCATTGTTAATGCCGTTGGCGGAAAGCAAATTGGCGCCGGCTACATTCGGCGCATCGGCAGATAGCAGTTTGACCATCTGGGTCGCAGCGTAAGATATGCGGCCTAGGGGGATGACATTGTTCAGGAATGGTGTGCGTCCCGTGCCATCGGGATTACCCGTCGCGGGATCATAGATGATGACTGGGGTGGTGCCGTTGGTGGTGACGCCCGTGAAGTTGCCTGCGAGCATGGCGGCAGATGGAACTGTCTGGAAGCCGCTTAACGCCGCCGAGCGCCGTGTGCGTTCCCAGTTGCCGAAGAAGAAGGCCTTATTCCTCATGATCGGGCCGCCGTAATTGGCACCGAACTGGTTCAGGATGTACTTGGGAACCAAGCCTCTGTTAGCCGTCGTCGGCGTGAAGAAGAAGCTTTTCGCCATCAGGGCGCTGATCATGTTGTATTCCCAGGCTGAGCCGTGGAATTTGTTGGATCCGGACTTGGTTGTCACGTTGACTGAGGCGCCGGAGGCAAATCCCTGCTCGGCGTTCATGCTGTTGGTCACCACGTTGACGGCGGCAACCGCTTCGGTCGACGGGGTATATGCGGTGATCTCCGGCAGCCAGGGATATATATCGCTGACGCCGTCAATACGTGTGCTATTGTTGCTTCCAGACACGCCGTTTGCGTTGAACATCATTGTATCGGCGGGATTGCCCGATTCCGAATGTTGTTCGCCTGGCGGCGAAAAGCCGGGAAGGACGACGAACAGGCTTTGGAAGTTGCGCATATTGAGTCCAGCAGTTGTGACCAGCGTCTGGACTTCCGTAGTTTCCAACTCAGAGGTTACGTTCGCGGTATCCGTCTGCAAATCGGGAGGCGCGGCGTTCACGGTGACCACCTGACCGACGGTTGCCGGCTTGAGCTGTGCGTCGAAACGCTCCTCCGTATTCGCCCGGATCTCGATCCCTGGCGACTGCACCTTGCCGAACGTCTTGGCAGACAGGGTAAGCGAATACGTCCCCGGCTCAAGATCTGAAAAGCGGTAGTCACCTGAGCCGTCCGCAGTTGTGGTTTTTGAGCTGTTGGTCGCGATATCGGTAGCAACCAGGGTTGCCCCGGCAACGGCAGCTCCCGTTGTGTCGCTGACCCTGCCGAGCAACGTGCCGTAAAGCACCTGCGCATGAGCCGAAACGCTGGCCACTATCAGCAGCGCGCAGGCAGAGAGCAGGTTGAGAAACACGGGCATGCGACGCCCAAGCATAGCGCCCAAGCTGCCGCTGTGAGCGGCCACAGTAGCCCGCATGCGCCGCGCTCGCGATGAAATCCATTGCCTTCTCGATCCATTTTGTTGCATCTTAGCCAAATCCTCCTCCACCGCTTAGGCAGCGGTAGTCGCTGGTCGGGGTTGATTGTGTATATCGCGATCAGCTGATGTGAGTATTTGCTGATCCACAATGCCGGAAACCCAAGGCCCGCCTCCCGAGGTTTTCCGTGCGCTCCAGACCAACCAGTAAGCATGCAGAAGGGCAGTCTCCCACCCACCTTTAGTTGGCGCCACGAACTTTACTTGCAGTTGATGATCGTTGTCAAGCAAAGAACCGAATTTCACCCACATTCTAGAATTTGTGCGTTTTCTTGTTGAGCTAGGAGTGGCGCAAGTGCTGAATGTCGATTTGTTTTGTCTACGTTAAAACTTACTAGTCCATTGAAGATCGATCGCCCAGACCTACAGGAATCGGGCTTTCGACTTGGCCTTTGAGATCGATTGGAGGGCTCAGGCCATGACGGCGGCTGGATCAGATTGGTGCAACTGCTCGCGTGTCGGACGCCGTTGAAACACGAGCGCCGCCGCTCCCCTGAGTCGCTCGATATCTCCATCGTGCGTGGGCAGAATCTGCGGCGGTGTGCCGACCAGGGTAAGGGCTGCCGCCTCCTTCTCAATGATGGGGCCAAAGCGGTGCCATGCCGACGTAATATCACCAGCGACCAGAATCACGCTCGGGGAAAGGCCGGCAATGATCGGCGCCAGCCCGCGTCCAATGTAAAGTGCCTGTTGAGCCAGGGCCTGCGCCGCATGCTGGTCGCCTTCTTCGGCCCGATTCAGCAATTCGTGGAACGTGATCGTTTCGGCTTTGGATTGGAGCTCCTGGTAGTACCGCAACGCCGCTCTGCAGGAAGCAAATGTCTCCCAGCAACCTCTGCGGCCGCAAGAACAAGGGAGGCCAGAAGGATCGAGAGGAATATGACCGAACTCTCCCGCCATTCCGTGGAGGCCGTTGATCAATTGTCCGTTGGCGAAGACCGAGGTTCCAACGCCCTCAGAGACAGTCACCATGACAGCGTCGCGAATTCCGTCGATTCTGCCACCAGTAACCTCTGCAATCAGGCATGCTGTGGCCGCGTTTTCCATGGTAACCGGGAGGTGCATCTTCTTTTCGATGGCGCCCTTCAAATCGAAATCCGGCCACTGCAAATTAGGGGCAAAAACCAAAAGGTGTGTGCCGGGATCGATTCTGCCTGGGAGAGCAACGCCGATTCCTTCAATCGTTTTGCCGGGCAGCCCGCGTTGCATTCTCAGCATGCACTCGGTAATCAGCCGCGTTGATGACGCCGGATCGGAAGTGACAGGTACAACAGAGCGAGAGAGCAGGCGACCATTGAGGTCCACCGTGGCAACCGTGGCTTGTTTGGGGTGAATGTCAACCGCAATGACAACCAGGTCCACATTCAACTCCAGGAGCGTGGATGGGCGTCCTCGCGGTGCCGTAGCCATGGCGCCTTCGCATACCCAATTCTCTTCAATCAGCTGCTCAACGATGAGGGAAACGGTGCTTCTTTGCAGTCCTGACCGGCGCGACAGATCGGCCCGCGAGAGCGGCTGGTTGGCGCGAATCAACTCAAGCACAATATCGCGGTTGATGCGGCGCGCGGTCTCGCTTGAAGCGAGCTGAACGTCGGTCAGATCGATATGCCGTATGCCTCTAGCGTGTTGCCGCATTTGCTCTTAAATTTCTCCCCTGCGCGTCAAGCCGTACTCAGACAAAGCGCGAACATATATTCCACCAGCGTCTGAAAGGTGGAAGGATATCACGAGTGAATGCGCTCGGCGACCGGTTTCAAAGCCAGCGCATCAGCAACTCGTGGGTGAAACCAGTCGCTGATACGCGGTCCAGGTCGGCATCCTCGAAACGAGCATCAAATGAGTTGATACGGCTACGCTGTCCTGAATCAACCAAACCTTAACAATACCGGATGCATGCGCCCTTTACGATAAATGGGACAGCTGTGCAGAGCTCACTCATCTGAGACCACCGGCCTGTTTCCCTATTCAATGGAATCACTTCAGATAGGCACGTACAAGATCGATCAGATCCTCAGCCAAGTCTGGGGCGATCTGCTCCTGGCCCCCGTTGACGAGGTGAAACCGGATGTGCGTTTCGAGGACCTCACCCATAAGCCCGTTGACTCCGCCGCGAACCGCTGCCAACAACATGAGTTGGCCGCCGCATTCGTCATCGGCCGTCAGGGACCGTTCCACTGCGTCCAGTTGTCCGCGCAGCTTCTTCACTCGTTGCAACAGCTTGACTCTCTCGCGATCATGGTGAGTCATGTCTGTCCTCCTTGACTTTAAATACCAACCCCCGGTACAGTATCTACCTAGTGGGGGTATGGTTTCTATTCCCATTCTATGTCTTCCGACCCACGCCGCGCATCTCTTCACGACAAAGGCCCTTCAATGCACCACATTTCTGATCGCCTACACTCGCCGCTCCGCCTCGTCCTGGCAAGCGCCGTCGTGTATGTGGCACTGATCGTGGCTTTGACGCTAACCGCTCGTTTGGCAGCTGCCCAATCGCCCGATTCGCTGCCTTCCGCACCCGAGCCGCAAACTCCGACAGTGCAATGGCTTGTGCAGAATAGCCCGGGCCTTCCACTGCTTGTTCCCGCGCAGGATGGGTACGCACGCAACGCCACCGACATGAGCCCAGTGGGCCACGACCCACAGGACGCGCCCGTGGTGGCCATGGCCCCCCACCCCGACGATAGCCGCTACTGGCTCTCTGGACAGGCCAACATTATCCTCCAGGGCAACTTGCCTTTCCATTCCCCCTACCAGGGCACCAACAGCTTCCTTAGCAGGGGCGCGTACAAAACATCCCTGTTGGGCACGTTTTATACCGCATTCCGTCCCACGCACTCGATTCGCTACAACAACGATCTGATCCTCGACATCGAGAGCACTGGCGGGCGCGGTCTCAGCGAAGCCCTTGGTCTGGCCGGAGCAACAAATCTGGACGTGGTACGCGACCCTAACCTGAGCTCTGTGCCTTATCTTTCTCACTACGAAATCCACCAGGTCATCGGCTTCACTCAAAAGACAACCACCCAGGAGCCGGGGCCCTGGGCATTGGCGCCCAGCGTGCCTTTGCGCCGCGTCGAGTTTCGTGTAGGAAAAATGTCGCTTCCGGACTTCTTCGATGTCAATGGCCCCGGCTCCGACAGTCATCTCCAGTTCATGAACTGGACCGTCGACAACAACGGCGCATGGGACTACGCGGCCGACACCCGCGGTTACAGCGTGGGCGGCATGGCCGAATACGACGACAGGATCTGGAGCATCCGCTACGCCATCTTCGCCATGCCCACTGTCGCCAACGGCATCGATATGGACTGGGCCTTCAGCCGCGCGCACGGCCAGAACGGCGAATTCGAAATGCGCCACAGTTTCGTTGCAAAGCGCAAGGGGACCGAGCGCCTGCTCTTCTACGCCAACCGCGCGCACATGGGCACCTATCGCGAAGCAGTCATCGGCTTCCTCAACGGCTCCGACTTCGCCAAATATGGCGTCACATTCCCCACCATCACACTCCACGAGCACTTCAGCGCGCTAAAATACGGCGTCGGATACAACACCGAGCAGGAAGTCACGGAGAATCTTCGCGTCTTCGCCCGCTTCGGCTGGAATGAGGGTCAGCACGAATCCTTTGCCTACACGGAAGTCGACCAGACCGTACTCGCCGGTGCGGACTACGCGGGAACCCGCTGGCATCGTCCCGTGGACAAGGTCGGCGTGGCCGTCGTTTCCAACGCCATCAAAGCGGATCACCAGGAGTATCTGAAGCTAGGCGGCCTCGGCTTCCTGCTCGGCGACGGAAATCTTAACTACGGTCGCGAGAATATTGTGGAGAGCTATTACAACTGGCATGCCTGGCGCGGCCTGTTTTATGCCATAGAGGTGCAACACATCGATAACCCCGGCTACAACCGCGATCGCGGTCCAGTCTGGGTGGGTTCGGTGCGGGCTCATATAGATTTTTGAGCGGCTGGAAGCAGAAATCGCTGGCTTGGTTCGAAGATCCGCCAGATCTTCAAAGTGCTGTCATTTAAGAGACGAGTGCCGTTCCTCTACTTGCCCGATGCGCCCGTTTGCGGCTGCGTCTTCGGGTCTGGCTGAAGGGTGACGATCACCTCGTTGGGCTTTGCGTAGTGAAGCTTTTCCCGGGCCAGAATCCCCATGGCGTCAGGATCTGACTTGAGCCGTTCAATGCGCGTGTGCAGACGAACATTCTCATCCTGCAGGTCCTTGATCTCCTGCTGGAGTTGCTTGTCTTGCGTGCGTTGCTGTTGCCAACCGGAGAGACCATGCTTGCCGTTGACCACGTGCCAGGTGAGCAGCAACGCCAGCCCCACTGCCACGGCGGTACCCGCAGGACGCCACGCCCGCAGCGTCCAGTCGAGCGCCCGGTTGGGGATTGGGCCAGAACCAGCCGCATCGCCAGTCTCGCCACTCACACCGCTGTTCCCTGACTGAGTTTTGTTGCCCAGCATTTACCCTCGCTGCCTGTTTATTCCAGCACAAACTTCTTTGCTGCCGTCCGCAGCGCTTCACTGTCCTGCTCTCTGCGCGCTTCGGTATAGGCCCGAACCACAGGTTCCGTCCCTGAAAGCCGGTAGCAGACCCACGAACCGTCGTCGAGAACGAGTTTCAGCCCGTCGATGCGCACCACGCCTGTGACCTTGCGCCCGTTCAGCTCCGTCGGATCGGTCTTCAACTTCTCAGTGAACGCGGCCTTCACCTCCGGGGTCAAGTGGAAGTTCTCGCGAATGGGATAGAAGGAACCAACCTTGTCAAACAGCTCTCTCAGCTGAACTCCGAGAGTTTTTCCGCGCGCGGCCACCATCTCTGCCACCAGCAAACCGGCCACGACACCGTCTTTCTCCGGCACGTGGCCTCGGATCGTGAGCCCGGCCGACTCTTCGCCGCCGATGGCGATCTTGTCCGCGATGATCAGCTCGCCGATGTACTTGAAACCTACCGGCGTTTCGTAGAGCGGGACCTTGTGGTGCTCGGCGAGCGCGTTAATCAAGTTCGTCGTCGCTACGCTCTTGGCCACGCCATTCTTCCAGCCGCGCGTCTCGACGAGGTAGTCGAACAAGAGAGCAATGATGTAATTGGGCTGGATGAAGGTTCCGTCAGCATCCACAATACCGAAGCGATCCGCGTCCCCATCGGTGGCAATCCCCAGGGCCGCGCCGATCTCCTTCATCTTCGCCTTGCAGTCGCCGAGCAAATGGTCGTCTGGCTCCGGAGCATGGCCGCCGAACAGCACGTCACGATAGTCGTGCACCGTCTCTACCGTGACGCCGGCCTCGCGCAACAGGTGGCATGGATAGCCGCGGCCCGCGCCCCAGAACGGATCATAGACCACCTTGATTCCTGATTTGGCGATTGCTTTCAGATCGACCAACTCAGCCAGCCGCTTCAGGAACGCGGGCTTGACGTCCGCCGTTTCTGATGCTGGCGAAAAGGGGCTGGGCACACCGTTACCTCCGCCGCCTTTCGGCGCAGCAATGGCCGCCTCAATCTGCCTGGTTACCTCGGGCAGCGCAGGAGCGCCATCGTGCGTTGAAAACTTGATGCCGTTATACTCCGGCGGATTGTGCGAGGCGGTAAAGTTGATGGCCCCGGAGGTCTTGAGCTCGCGCACCGCATAAGCAATCGCTGGCGTTGGTGCTGCGTCCGGAATGACGATTGGCGTAATGCCCGCCTCAGTGAGCACCTTGGCAGCCTCTGCCACAAATGCTTCGCCAAGGAACCGCGGATCGCGTCCCACGAGGACCCGGTGCGGCTCCGGCTGTGTCTTCACGTAGGCGGCAATTCCATCCACCGCCAGCCGGATATTGGCGAACGTAAATTCCTCGGCTACAATCGCCCGCCAGCCGGACGTTCCAAACTTGATCGCTGTGCTCATTGCTCTTCTCCACCTGCGCCAGCTTCACCAGGCGCAAAGTCCATACTGCCCTACTCAGCCGCGCTCGGCAAGTTTTCCTGCACGATGAGCCACAGCACTCAAGAATGAGTCGCCCACTCTCGATAATTGGGAATAGATTGTTTACAGCGTGAGACTCGTTCGGAGGCTCCCCATGCCGGAAACCTACGCGACTACGGGCCCAAACGTCCGCGTCGTCCTGACCACCGAATCGACACTCGAGGATGCCGAGCGCCTGTGCCGCACCCTTGTGGAAGAAAAGCTGGTGGCCTGCGCCACGCTCATCCCATCCGCTCATTCCATCTACCACTGGGAAGGTCAGGTGGAGACCTCGACCGAGACCATGGTGCTGCTCAAGACCGTTCTTGACAGGTTGCCTGCACTGCAAGCTCGTTTGATGGAGTTGCACAGCTACCAAACCCCCGAGTTTCTCGTTCTGCAGGTTGAAGCGGGCAGCCAGCCCTACCTCGACTGGATCGAATCGTCGCTGCGCAGGGTCTGAAGGCTGCGGCGGAACCGGTACCCCCCTCTGGTATTCTGACTAACAGCGGTTCTACCTGCGCTCAAGACCAGGCAAGACATCTGCAGGACCCCTTCGTTTTTGGAAGACCGCTCATTTTACGATGCGCTGGTTAATGATCGGTCTTCTCGTCTCGCTGTTTGCGCTGCTGGTTGCAGCCGCTGGCGGGGCGCGTCACATCTTGATACAACGTTCGAAGCTCAATCGAAAGCCGGTCGCGGGCGCCGGAGAAACCAAAAGCCCGCCCGTTGGTTCGAAAACGAACGCCAGCCAGACTCCAAACAGCGACACGACCGACGAATCAGACCTCTAGCCCCGAAGGAACTCTTGTGAGCAAAGTATTCCCCATCCCGTTTGGTCCTGATGCCGCAACCTCTTCGCCAGTGGCCGCAACATTGACTTTGCTTCGTAAGGCGGGCATCGTTCTGGAGGGAAGCGCGCTAGTTGCTGTCTGCGCACATATTGCACTGCCGCTGTACTTCACTCCGGTGCCGCTCACACTGCAGACCCTGGCCGTCCTGCTTTTGGGGCTGCTGCTCTCTCCGCGAATGGCCGCTGGCACACTTGGCGTTTATCTTGCTGAAGGCGCGCTGGGGCTACCGGTGTTTGCGCCGGGGCCGCTGGGTTCCGCCGGTTTTGCCCACCTGATTGGACCCACCGGGGGTTACCTGCTCGCCTACCCGATGGCTGCAGCCCTGACTTCGTTCCTTTGGCGCCGAATGACCTGGAACGCGGGGCGCGGGTTTACTGGCGCGGCAATCAGCGCCGCAATTGGCAGTCTCCCGATCATGGCCCTTGGGGCTGTCTGGCTGGCCGTTTTGACGCACGCCTCAGCCCAATCCATTCTGACCATCGCCGTGCTTCCCTTCCTACCCGGCGACGCGCTTAAAGTGATTTCCGCGGCTGCGCTGGCCGCCGGATTTGTTCGCCTGCGCCGCCGCATCGGATAGCCGTTACGCTACTTTGTCTTTCAACTTTTGCCTATGTAGTTTTCCCTGAAAGGATCCTTACCAATCGTGAGTACTCAGAAATCCGGAGTTGCCCAACCCGACGCTCCGCTCGAGATCTCCATCGCTCATAGTCCCGACTCCGATGACGCGTTCATGTTCTATGGGCTCGCGACGAACAAGGTCCGCGTCCCCGGCTACCGATTTTCACACACTCTCTGCGACATCGAGACCTTGAACCTGCGCGCCCGCGACGAAGCATTCTATGATGTCACCGCAGTCAGCTTCCATGCTTACCCCTATATCCAGGACAACTACACTCTCATGGGCTGCGGTGGCAGCGTGGGCGAGGGCTACGGCCCGATGGTCGTATCGGCGCGCCCGCTTGCGCCTGAGGGAATTGGACGAATCAAAATCGCTGTTCCGGGTACGCTGACCACCGCATACCTGGCTCTGAAGATCTTCAATCCAGAGATCGAAACGGTCACCGTGCCCTTCGACCGCATCATTCCGGAGATTCTTGCCGGCAACTTCGATGCCGGGCTCATCATTCACGAGGGACAGCTCACGTTTTCGTCCAACGGCCTGTATAAGGTGCTGGATCTTGGCGTTTGGTGGCGCGAAACCACCGGACTTGTGCTGCCGCTTGGCGGCAATGCGATCCGGCGCTCACTTGGCACTGCGTCCGCGCGCATTGTCACCAAAGCTGTCCACGACAGCATCCAGCATGCGCTTGACCACCGCGAACAGGCTCTCGAATACGCCATGCAGTTCGCGCGCGACCTCGATGCGCGGCTGGCAAATCGCTTCGTCAGTATGTACGTGAATGACCGCACGCTCGACTATGGCGAAGATGGGCGCCAGGCGATCCGGAAGCTCCTCGATCTCGGCTATGAGCGCGGCATCATCCCGATTGCACCCAAAGTGGACTTCGTCGACTAGCGGGTTCTCTGCCCCCAACTGCACGACGAAAAAACGGTGATGCGGTCCGCTCCCGGTGTGCTGGCGCTTTTGAGCCACGGCTCGCGGGCCACGGTGGCCGAGCACGGGCCGAACGTGCAGATCCAAATCTCACGGTGCGCGGCCTGCTTGCGCAATGAGTCGAGCACAGAGCGCAGAATGGATCCAGTGAACGGCGTGTACAGGTGGAACACTGTTCCGGCAGACAGGTTCGCCGTTCGCGCGTCCTGCTGGACAAAAGTCACGTTGCTCAGATTCAGCGCCTGGGCGCACTGCCGGGCGCAATGGACGTACGCAGCCTCAAGTTCAACTCCGATGCAGTGGGCATTCGAACAGATACCGGCCAGGATGGGAACGTGGCCCAGGCCAGAGCCCAAATCGACCAGCACGTCCTTTTCCGTGAGGGCGACTTGACGAATCAGATCGAAGATGTGGCGCGCAGGGGTGGGCTGATAGAACACCATCTCCGAATCCAACTGGCCAACCTCGGCCGCGGGCTTCTCCACGTGCAACACACCGCTTATCAGCTCATCGAGATAGTCGTAGGAGTCTCCTTCGACGCAACTAACCGCGGCGCCGTCCGGACCTGCCTGGTCGATTGCCTTCAGCAAGAGATCGTGGCCGTCACCCCGCTGAATCTGGTCGCGGATGGCTTGGTAGAGTTCGCCGTTAGCAGCCTCCAGCTTGGCGCAAAGCGCTCTTGCCCTTTGATAGACTGCCCCGTCGTTGGAGCGGGGACCAGGAGCGGGTAATTCGTCGATCAGGAGATAAGCATCGAGGCGGTCAAGCGCCTCAATCCGCCGGCGGACTCGATCCTGGAGCAGGAGCGAACGATCGCTTTCCAGTTCGGCAATCAGACTCAGCAGCCCATCCGTCATTCGCCTATCTGTCATTCGCCCGAGACTCCGTCCGACCAGTGTGCCGCTATGCGGAGGTTGCGATTGTGAGATTGCCCTCTTCTTTTTCAAACCCTAGAAATTCCTGGAAGACATTGTTGGAGAGAAGCCGTCCTTGCGCTGTAAGACGGACCGTCTTACCGTCGAGGCTCAGCAGCCCATCTTCCACCAACCGCTGCACGACATTCATTGCACGCGAAACCGCTTCCACGCCAAACTCAATCTCCAGCGCGGCCACGTCAACACCTTCATTCAGGCGCAGCCCCAGAAACCATGCCTCCTCGTGCTGGCGGGCAGGAGAGTGCCAGGCAGTTTCTGCAGGACGGGGCCCAGCAAGAAAGGCACCCAGGTCATCCGTTGTCGTGGAGCGCAACACAAAACCGGATCCAGCACCTCCCGCTTCCCGCAGCATGGAGGAGGCATCCAGCCCCAATCCCAGGTAAGGCCGCCTCTGCCAGTAGCGCAGATTGTGCCGCGAATTAAACCCCGGCCGACAGAAATTGGAGATCTCATACTGACTCAGCGTTGCCGCCTGAAGCCGCTCGATGGCTGTCTCGTACATTTGCGCAATCGCGTCATCGGACGGAACCTGCTCCGCGAAGTAACGCGCCCCGCCGCCGAGCATCTCCCGCCCGAGCCGCGAGTCTTCGTCCACCTCAAGCATGTAGACACTCGCATGGGGAACGCCGCACTCCACCAGCGTTGATAGCGACTCATCCCACGAACCGAAAGTCTGCCCTGCCAGCCCCGCAATCAGGTCCACGTTGAGGTTGGCAATGCCGGCTGCGCGAAACCGGCGCAAATCGTCCAATACAATCGCCCGGCTGTGAAGGCGTCCGCTGACCTGCGCTTCCCTGTCGACGAACGACTGAACGCCCAGGCTTACGCGATTGACGCCAGCCGCAACCAGCGCCCGCAAGGTTTCATCCGCAATTTGACCGGGCGCGCACTCGGCTGTAATCTCCGCGTCAGCCTCAAAGTGGAACTGCGTCCGCATCGCCGCGAAAAATCGTTCTATCAGCTCCGGCGCCAGCAGGCTCGGCGTCCCTCCGCCCATGTAGACCGTGTCCACCCGGCGCGGAAGCTCCACGCCCATCTCTTCCGCCCAATCTGCAGCCGCTCTTGAATCCTCAATCAATCGCTCAACATACCGCGCATGTTCGCTGGCCGGATAGACTCCGGACGCGAAGTTGCAATATGTGCACTTCGAACGGCAAAAGGGAATCGAGATGTAGAGGCCGAGCATCTCGGCGTTCTCAACAGCCATTTCATGATTGTTTCACGCAAGCTCCGATCCCAGCGCCGGATCCATTTTCAACGAACCTTGTTGTGCAAGAATTGAAGTGAGGAGACTCCGTTTGAAAGCATGGCCCGTCCTGGCAATTGCCCTTATCGAAGCTAGCTTGTTCCTTGGTCATTGGCTCATTTATCGCACCCTGGTCGTCTTCCTGGCCGGCAGTCTCAGCCCGGCCGCAACCCAGGCGCTGCGGGGCTCTCTCTTCTTGTTGGCCTTCAGTTTCGTCGTTGCCGCCCTGCTGGGCTTTCGCTTTTCCAACTGGGCTGTGTCATTTTTCTACCTAGTTGCCGCTGTTTGGCTTGGGGTCTTCGATTTCTTTCTCCTGGCATCCTTACTTTGTCGACTGGTGGATTTTTCTCTTTACTTGGCGGGGTTGCATCAGAACCGCCCCTTAACAGCTAGCCTCCTGTTCGCTCTCGCCGTTCTCGTCTGCGCATTTGGCGTGCTGAATGCCCGGAAGACTCTGGTCCGGCGTGTCTCTGTCAATCTTCGTAACCTGCCTGCGGCGTGGCGTGGTCGCACAGCTCTTCTGTTCAGCGACCTTCACCTGGGCCACATCAACCGTCTCGCGTTCAGCCGCCGCATCGCGTCAATGGCGGCACGCCTCAATCCAGACATCATCCTCATCCCCGGAGACGTCTTCGACGGCACACCTGTCGATCCCGACCGCCTGGCCGCTCCGTTCAAGCAGCTCTCCCCACCCTTCGGCATCTACTTCACCACCGGCAACCATGACGAATTTGGCAGCAAAGCGCAATACATCGCCGCTCTCACCGGCGCCGGTATTCGCGTTCTGGCCAATGAAAAGGTCGTGGTCGATGGACTCCAGATTCTCGGCATTCCGTATCACGACACCACCTACCCCCTGCGCATGAAAGCCACGCTGAACGATCTGCGCCCGGATCCCGCCGCCGCCAGCATCCTGCTCAGCCACGTTCCCAACCGTCTGCCCATCGTTGAGCAAGCGGGCGTCAGCCTTCAACTCTCCGGCCACACCCACGGAGGCCAGATCTTTCCGTTTACATGGATGACCCGCCGTGTCTTTGGCAAGTTCACCCACGGTTTGCACAATTTCGGCGCGCTCCAGGTCTACACTTCCTACGGCGCTGGAACCTGGGGCCCACCCATGCGCGTAGGAACCAATTCAGAAGTCGTCTTGCTCCAATTCAAGTAGAGATGCTTTCATAATCCTTCAGCTTTGAATTAGGATTTTGATCCGTAAGAGGAAATCCCATGCGACTGTGCGGCAAACGTTTTCTAGTCCAACTGACCATCGCACCGCTACTCTTCAGCGCTGCAGCGCAAACACAGAACACACAAGCAGCCTCAAGCGCTCCCAACCTGGACTTTCCCACCGTGCTCTACGGCGCCGCCTATTACAACGAGTACATGCCACAAGACATGCCGGGCGGCCAGGCGGCGCGCCTCGACAAGGATGTGGACCTGATGAAAGCCGCGGGCTTGAACGTGGTCCGCATGGGCGAGTCCACCTGGAGCCTCTGGGAGCCTGAAGATGGCCAATTTGATTACGCGTGGATGGACCGCATCGTCGACGCCATGGGCAAGGCCGGCATCAAGGTGATCCTCGGCACACCCACCTATTCCATCCCCGCATGGATGGCCCACCAGCACCCTGAGGTTTTTGCCAAACGCATTCCGCCCGGCATGTTCGGCGGCCAGCCTGTCGCCAGCACGTACGGCATCCGACAGAATATGGACACCGATTCGCCCGCTTATCGCTTTTACGCGGAGCGCCTGATTCGCCACATCGTTGCCCATTACAAAGACAACCCCACCGTGATCGGCTGGCAGCTCGACAACGAAACCGGCAGCTACGACGCGGCCAATCCCGATGTGTTTATTGGATTCCAGCACTACCTTGAAAAGAAGTTCGGCACCCCTGAAGCGCTAAGCAAAGCCTGGTTCCTGAACTACTGGGGCGAGAACCTGCATACATGGGAAGACCTGCCCACGCGCGACGGCACCATCTCCACCGGATACAAGCTCGAGTGGACTCGCTGGAGTCAGATGCGCGTGACCGACTTTCTCCACTGGCAGGCAGATCTTGTTCGCGAATGCGCCTCACCCAGCCAGTTTGTCACCACAGACTACGGCGGCATGATGAAGCGTGACGTGAATGAAGAGGCGGTCGCGCAGTCGCTCGACATTGTGGCCATCAACATTTATCACGACACACAGGATCATTACGACGGCTCGTTCCAGGCCTTGCAGAGCGACTTTGCCCGATCGCTGAAGCACACGAACTTCCTGGTGACGGAGACCAACGCACAGACGATCGGATGGACCTCCGCCAGCCAGTTTCCGCCCTACGATGGACAGCTTCGCGAAGACGTCTATACCTACCTGGCCAATGGCGCCAACATGGTGGAGTATTGGCACTGGGCCTCCATTGCCGGCAACCAGGAGACGTACTGGAAGGGCATTCTCTCCCACGACCTGGAGCCGAACCGCGCCTATGCCGAAGTGAGCCGCACGGCCCACGAGCTCCAAAAAATAGGCTCTCATCTCGTCGGCCTCATGGTCCACAACGATATCGCCATTCTCTGGAGCCGCGACTCTGCCAATGCCATCAGTTTCATGCCATATGGAGGTGGCGTGCCGGCTCGCAGCTGGACCGGCGAGCGCGACGGCTACGCCTCGGTCGTGCAGCAGATCCACAAGTCGTTCTATGACTTGAACCTGGGCACCGACTTCGTCTTCCCTGAGACTCAGGACTTTTCCAAGTACAAGCTGCTCATCGTTCCCGTGCTCTACATCTCAGACGACGCGCTGCTGCACCGCATCTCCGATTACGTAAAGAATGGCGGGCACGTGATCATGACATTCAAAAGCGGATTCGCCAACGAGAACTCCGCCGTGCGCTGGGAGCGCTCTCCCGGGCCGCTCCGCGAAGCCGCCGGAGTCAGTTACCAGGAATTCTCAAATCTCGAACATCCATTGGCTCTGAAAGACGATCCTTATCACGTGGGCGGCGAAAATAAGGTGAGCTTCTGGGCGGAGTTCCTGATGCCCGAACACGCCAAGGCGCTCGCCTGGTACGATCACCCCTTCTTCGGGAAGTGGCCGGCAATTACTGAAAATGAATACGGCTCGGGCACACTGGTTTATGAAGGGACTTATCTCTCTGACAAGATGCAAACCGCAGTTCTGCGGAACACCATTGAGAAGCTCGGCCTGTCCGGGCCCGACCAGCAACTCCCCCCAGGAATCCATGTGCAGCATGGCGTGAGCCGGCTCGGCAAACACCTCCATTACTACTTCAACTACTCGGGCGCAGCGGCGAATGCCACCTATACCTACGGCGCGGGAACCAATCTTCTCGACGGAAAGTCGGTAGCCAACTCCGCCGTCCTGACCCTGCCGCCGTGGAACTTGGCGATTGTCGAGGAGAACTAGAGCCGATCGATCGGAAATTCTTGACAATGCTGTGACTGCCCGCTTCAAATCAAGCGTCAGCGGTTCCCCGCCGCGACTCAAATTCCCCGGAGGAAAGCTCACATGATGAGAATGAGAGGTCTTTTTATCGCCGCGTTGATTCTGGGTTGCGTCGGCTGCGCCTCGAAACCCGCGCCAGATACAACCGCGCAGGATCAAGCCGACATTCAGGCATTGGAGGCTAAGTTTGCGGCAGCGTTCAATGCCAAGGACGTGAACTCGATCATGGCCCTGTACACGCCGGGCGATAACCTGATCGTTTTCGATGCAGCCCCGCCGCGGCAATACAACGGCTGGGCGGCTTATCAAAAGGACTGGCAAGACTTCTTTGCGTCGTTCCCCGGTCCAACTGACTTCACGTTGACCGAACTCAGCGTGACCGTCGGGGGCAATGTTGCTTACAGCCACAGCATCCAGCATGGCATTTTGACTGAGAGGGATGGGAAGAAGTTTGATATCACCGTTCGCGTGACCGACGGGTACCAGAAGGTCAACGGTGTGTGGCTCATCGCCCATGAGCACGTGTCAGTGCCGGTGGACCTGAACACCTTGAGACCCGTTCTCAACTCGCAGTAAGCCCCCATCCGATGCCCCAGCCTTGCAAGCCCGTAGCGAGTAGTGAGCCGTCAGGGTTGGGGCATCGAACAACGCGTTCTGTTGCCGGAGGGAAGCAGCAGGTAACCGCTATCGCCGTGCCTCACCGGACGATACCTATAATCATCCGGGGGATGGCATGGACCGCCGATCGTTCCTGAGCAACGCCAGTGTGCTGGGAGCAGCGACAGCGCTCGGGAAGAAATCGCTTTTTGCGGCTTTACCGGCGCATACCCAACCCATTCTGAATGCCGAAGCACGACATGTCCGCTTCAGCGACCACGAGATCTCTGTTCCAGACGCAGGCTGGCGGATGTGGCCCGACCAAAAAGCCGCTTGGAAAGACGACACCGTCTACCTGCCCGAGGATGTGCATCTGGAAAAACTTCCGGTGAATCCGCCCACCGGCGGTTGGATTGCTCTTTCTGCTCCGCTCGGAATCCCGGTCAGCCTGCCCGCCACGGTGGAGCAATTCTTCTGGGGCATCGACGGCTTCAGGCCTTACAAGGACGAGTACAAATTCGAGACGACCGACCCGGAGGTCAAGAACGGCGCATACTATGGCGTTTCATGGTGGTGGCGAGATATTCAGATCCCTGCACCGTTTGCGGAAAAGTTTATTTTCCTGCACATCCGTGGCACGAGGCAGCGCGCGGAAGTCTATCTGAATCGCCAGCTGGTGGGTTACTCCATCATGGAGGAACTCCCATTTGAATGCGACCTGACCAAGGCTGCCAAGCCGAGAGAGGCGAATCAACTCGCGATTCGCATCACCAATCCTGGTGGCCGACTCGACTGGGTCGACGGCAATCGCATGAACTGGGGCGGAGTTGAGTTTCAAAAGAGTCATGGCTTTGGCGGCCTCGACCGCAGCCTGGTTCTGAGCGCGCACTCCGACATTCGATTCACCGATGCATGGGCTCTGAACACTCCAGTTCCGAAGCAGATTACCGCGCATGCGTCCGTTGAAAACATATCCACGCAAGACGTCGCGGGGACCGTGCGCTTTTCTGTCGTCGCGGCTGGCGGCCATGTGCTTGCAACCGTCGATGTGTCTGCCACTATTTCGGCTGGCACGACAGCTGAGTTTCAAAGCCCGCTCAAAGCGGATTCGGCTGCGATCTGGGACCTGGACACGCCGCATGTTTATCGATTGCGCGCCGAGTTTGCTGGGCGCGACAAGATTATCGCCGAAGCGCGTGAAGTGGGCTTCGGGTTCCGGTGGGTTACCGTGGATGGTCTGGGCAAGGATGCGTTGCTTCGCCTCAACGACCGGCGCATCCGCATCTACACAGCAATTTCCTGGGGCTTCTGGGCACTGAACGGACTGTTCCCCACGCCTGAACTCGCGGAAAAAGAGGTGCGCGTAGCAAAGCAGTTGAACCTGAATTGCCTGAACTTCCATCGCAACCTCGCCAAAGAGGATGTCCTTTATATACAGGACCGCCTCGGTCTGTTGCGCTGCATGGAGCCCGGCGGAGGCAGCCAGGCGTTCCTGCCCGTAAAGGATGGCCATGACAGCGCCAAGCGCTACATGGAGGCAAAGATCCGCGGCATGATTCGCGCCCACCGCAGCCATCCATCGGTGGTTCACTACATCATTCAGAATGAGACGAACCTCAATCCAGAGAGCCCTGACGTCGCGCACCTGTTTGCCTTGATGCAGGCTGAAGACCCCAGCAGGACGATTGTTGCAAACGACGGATTTACGATGCGCTCGCCGCAGGCATGGGCGGAGCCGTACAACGCTGAGATTCACAAGTCGGGACCCAAAGCCACGATCGATGGTGGTGCGGGCGGCTGGTGGGTCGATCACACCGGCCACTTCTCAGACGTGTGGCAGGACACCTATTACAACTCGCCGACAGACTTCTACTATCGCAGTCCGATCAAAGGCGAGATCGTGGAATGGGGCGAGATGAAGGGGGCCGCGTCCCTGGATAACCACGTGAGCCTGCTGGCCCAAATTGCGAGGCACGGCGGGCACAGCTACGACAAGCTCGACCATGAGGAGATTCTCGCTGCCTATGAGAAGTTTCTCGACCGTTGGGGGTTTCGAACTGCCTTCCCAACAGCGGAGAAGCTTTTTCTTTCCATCGGCCGTCGTGCCTACGAGTCCTGGGGACAGTTCATGGAGAACGTCCGCATCTGCGACGAAAACGATATGGCTGCAATCAGCGGCTGGGAATCGACTGCGATGGAGAATCACTCCGGGCTCGTGGACAATTTTCGCGACTTCAAAGCCGACCCACGCAGCATTGCCGACAGCCTGCGAACGGTGCGCCCTGTGGCCAAGCAGCGCAACCTCGTGCTCAAGCCGGGTGATGCGGCTGCTTTCGACATCTATCTGCTGAACCACAGCAACGCGCCTGTCGACGGGACGCTCACGTTCTCGCTTACGGGTCCGGGCGTGCCGGAAAGAACAATTCAAAGCTTCGCCACTCCGGCATTTGAACGCGATCGGCTCTCCTACCTGGTGAAAGAAAACGCTCAGACTCCGCCGCTGACCCAGGCGGGCGCGTGGCGAACCAGGCTCGCGCTCAGTGGGCGAGTTGCAGCAACCCACGAGTGCACGCTGCTGGCTGTGGATGCTGCGCCCGCTGCGCTTCGTCCGCTTCGCATTGGGATGGCCGATGTTGCGCCCGCCATCGCAGCCTGTCTGCACGCAATTCCCAATGCGACCGTGGAGAGCTTTGATGCGCAAAAGCATTACGACGTGATCGTCGGCTCCGGTGGCGCACCCGAGGCGTCGAAGAATCTTGCCGTTGATGCCGAAGGAGCGTACAAGCCCGGACCTGGCCCATTGGTTGAATCCACGCTTGCGCAGGATGTATTGGCCGCGGTGCACGCAGGCACCCCGCTGCTGGCCGTGACGCCAACGGATGGGCAGTCCTTTGGAGTGGCAAAGCAGCTGGCCGCCATGAACGCATTTCAGTTCAACGGCATGGTGGGCAGCTCACGCGCTTCATGGATGGGCTCGTGGTACTTTGTGCGCAAGCATCCGCTCTACGACGGCTTGCCCGTGGATCAGGCGATGAGCATCCATTACCAGGTGAAGGGGGGCGGGTCGAATGGCTGGATGGTCGACGGCCCCAACGTTGAGATTGTTGCCGCCTACAGCCGCGACCACGACCGCAACATCGGCGCGGGAACCCTGACCGCGAAGATCGGCGCCGCGCGGATCGTGATGCATCGCATTGTCGACATGCATCCGGTGTTGCTGCAGCGCTTTATTGCAAACGCCCTGCTTTGGCTCACGGCGCGGACGTAGCCGCACTACTTCTTGGTATCGCCGCCAATTTGAATCACGACATACTTGGCCGGAACGTCGCCCACATTCTTGACGAAATGTTCGGTCCCGAGCGCGACGTAGATGATGCCGCCGGGAGTGACGCGCTCCACCTTGCCGTCATGATGAAACTCCACCGTGCCCTGCTGGACCACGATGAGTTCAGAATGTTGAATTTTATGCAGGGCGCTCGGCGGTGCGCCCACTGGCTGCGTGGTCTCGTGCGCACCCACCGCCTCGCCGGTGGCCAGCGTGCCGGTAAAGGCTCTTCGCCCCTCGCCGCCATTCGGCGTCGACCTGACAGCCATGTCTTCGTAAAGAAACGCCCGCGAAGTCGCCAGGGGATTGGTCTCACCGGTTGGAACCTGGGCTGCGGCGATTTGCAGCGCCAGAAAAGCTGCACTGAAAAAGAATGTCTTCATTCACGCCTCCTGTTACCGCCTGCGCCAGAGAATCCTTGCAAAACAGGGACCTACTGAGCATCCGGGGGCACCTGCTCCAGCAGCCGCTTCCACGTCTTCTGGTTCCTGCGGAATCCCTTCTTTAAATCCTCAAGAATTCTTTCGAAGTCAGCATTCGTGCGCAAGTTATTCCATGCCGGATTCTTCTGGAACCATGGATAATTCTCGTTCCCCAGGTAGATGGCACGCCGCAACCAGTGCAACGCCTCAGTCGAATCGCCTTCAACAGCAAAATAAGTAGCAAGGCGATATGCCATTTCGCTGTCGGCTTCAGCAGCAGCCAGCGTGTCGTCCTTGAGTAGCGCGGCGGCCCGTTCACGCTCGCCCGCCTGCACGTAGCACAACGCGAGGGTTGGCACGGCGATGCGCAACGAGTCGTCATCGCGAACGACGCCCTCAAGAATCTCAATGGCAGCAGCCAGGTTGCCGAGCCTCATCTGCTGGTATCCCGCCGATGTGCGCAAGAGCGGGTGGCGTGGCTCGAGCGCAAGGCCCTTTTCCAACTCATCGCCGGCCAGCTCGATCTGATTCTGATAGTGATAGACGCGGGCGCGGTGATTGTAAAGAATCGGCGCATTCGCAGGATTCAGTTTCAGCGAACGGCTGAATTCGAGCAACGCCTCTTCGTACATGCCGTCGCCACGTAGCGCGAGGCCAGCCACCATGTGCACATTCCAGTCATTCGCCGCTCCGGCAAGCAGGTTGGCAACGCCGTGCCTTGCCGACTCCTTCTCTCCGCGCGACAGCAGCATATAAATGCGATAGAGATTGGCCTCCGTTGACGCAGGATCCAGCTTGAGCGCCTCGTCAAAATCGCGGCGGGCATGCATCACATGAATCTGACCGCCAAATCCGTGACGAACATATTGCAGTTCGGCAATGCCCAGCCCGCACCAGCCCGCCGCAAACTCCGGATCAGTCTCGGTGACATGAGTAAAGAGAGAATGTGCACGGTCAAGATCGCCACGCGACCCGGTGCGCACCATGAACGAGCTGAGCAACGCGCGCGCCTGCAAGTACTCTTCGCTCACCGGCCCGGGCAACGACGCATCACGTGTTCCCGCCCTCGGCGCATCAATCTGGTCGCCAGCGCTCAAGCCATGCAACGCTGCAAAAACCTCGTTCGAAATCTCCGTTTGCACCGCAATTAAATCCAGTGACGCCACGCGAATGGCGCCGCCTGCGCGCACGCTTTGCGTGTCCACATCCAGCAGTTGCCAGTTGAGATCGAATCCTTGTTCGGAACGCAGAAAGCTCCCCGCCAGCACAAAAGAAACAAGCAGCCGCTGCCCGACTGAGAGGGGGTCCATCTGCGCGATCGGAAGCCGCATCAGTATGCTCGATGGCCGGATCACCAGCGAAGGTATGCGCGCCAGCCGCGCTGCAATCGCATCGGCCAGCGCAAAACCGTACAACGGAGCCACCGCGGTAGCCCCCAGGTTAGTAAACGGCAGCACGACGAGCGAATTCTGCGGCGTACGGTCCACTGCCGACTCCCGGAAACGCTCCGCAAGCATTGAGAGGAATCCAGTGTTGCGCTTTTCCGCTTCCGCACCCGTGGTAGGTAGGTTGGCCGCTGCATCACCAGGGATAATGCCCGTCTCAATCTGCAGCGCCTTCATAATCGTCTTCAACGCCTCGCGCACCTCCGCGGCAGATGTATACCGAGATCCCGGATTCTTCTGAAGGCACGCTGCAATCACGCTTTTCAATTCGATGGAGATGCCGGGAAAGATCGAGCTCAAATCCTCCGGCTTCTGGAACTGGATCGAGCGAATCGCCTGAAAGTCCTCCGCTTCCGGACGGACAAAGGGATGCCTGCCGCTTGCCAGCTCATACAGAATCACGCCCAACGCCCACACATCCGACTGCACGCTTGACTGCCCGGTGACAAACTGCTCCGGCGCCATGTAGCGGATGGTTCCTCCGCGCGCCGTGTAGGTGGCCGCCATCGACGCATCCTTGGCCAGCCCCGGCTTCGAGGGATCGAAGTTTGCGTCTTCAGGCCGCAAGCGCCGCGCCAGGCCGAAATCCAGAATTTTGACCAGGCCCCCGTCCGTCAGCATCACGTTCTGCGGCTTCAGGTCGCGATGAAAGATGCCCAGCGCATGTGCGGCCTGCAGGCCATCGGCAATTTGAATGCCGACCGAAAGGACCAGTTGCAGACTGGCCGGTCCGCGCTCAATCAACTTGTCCAGCGACTGGCCCGGTACGTATTGCATGACGATGAAGCCTTCGTCGCCGCTCTCGCCCACCTCGTAGATTCCGCAGACATTCGGGTGCTCAATGGCCGAGGCAAGCCGTGCTTCGCGCAGCACTGTGGAGCGCAACTGCTCGGCTGAAAGCAATCCAGTGCGCAGAATCTTCAGCACCACCGGACGCTGCAACAGCGTGTCGTTGGCCAGGTAGACCACGCCGCTGCCGCCAGCGCCCAGCTTGCGCTGAATCTCATAATGTTCAATCATTCGCCGCTTCATCGTTACGCTCAAGTGTACCGGCCCAGTCATTAAGACCGTCTCAATTTCTGAGCCCGAAAGAATAAGCCTCCACGATTGAGCCGCTTAGCTGCCAGAGATGAAAATCATTCAGACCGAATCTGATAACGTTCTATTGAGCATGAGCGGCTTACACAGAGTAGAAGCGATGAAAGGTGGGCGCGTTGCGGCCGCTCTTGCAGGATGCATTCTGACCCTTGGCTCAGCGGCTCTGCTGGCCCAGCAGGCGTCTCCGCGAATCCCCGAACCGCAACAACAGCAGCCCGGCACAGGCGAGCAGGTGCGTACCGGCGTGACCAGCGGTCTGGAAGCCGACGCCCGTCTGCAGAATCTGCTGGCTGACCACCAGTTTCTCCGTGTCGAGTCGCAGTTGGGACAGTTGCCGCCCGATGAAGCCCAGTTCTATCGCGGCATTCTTGCCAACCGCAACAACGACCTGAAGGCTTCGATTGAGTTGCTCGAGCCGCTCATCGACAAGGTCACCGCAAGTGGGAACACAGCGCATGAAAAGTTGCTCCGCAAAGCTCTTGCAGAGGACTACCTGCGCGCCGGCAACCTGGCCAACGCAGCGAAGGCCTATCAGAGTCTTGAAAGCCGATTGAAAGACCATCTGAGCCCCGACGAGCAGGATGAGATTGAGCTTCCCGTCAAACTCCTGCCCCTGGCCGCGTCGAATCCGCCCATGACAGTGGAACCTTATGACCTGTTCCATCTCCAGGTAGACAAGAACCCGCTCGGCGTGACTGAACTGCCGGTGTACGTGGATGCGCGTCCGCACAGTTTCATGCTCGATCCGACTGCGCCCTTCAACCTGATTGCCCGCTCTGTTGCCAGGGAAGCCGGCCTCACCGTTTCGGATCAGTCGGCAACCATTCACACCCTTACCGGCCGCCCCATGCAGGTCCACGTCACGGTGATTCCGCGCTTCACCATCGGCGGCCGCATCACCTTCCGCAACATGACGGCCTTTGTGTTTGAAGACGCGGACTACTTCTTTCCCCGATCGCACTTCCAGGTCGAGGGTGTGCTGGGGTACCCGGCGCTGTCAGCCCTGGGCAGCCTCACCATCTCCGCCGACGACACCATCGATGTTGTTCCCTTCAAACCGCAACGGTCCAGCGAAACAGCGGCGCTCGCAGAAACGAATGGCGGGAAGGAAATAGTCGACCATCCATTGCCGGGCGCGCGGTTTTTTCTGGATGGCGACCAGATGATTGTGGCGCTTGGAGATGCCGGAAAGGAGCGCATGTACGTGGTGGACGCGAGCAGTCAGCAGACTTACCTGACGTCCCGCTATTACGACGAGCATGCCGCAGATTTCACCGGGCAGAAGATGGAGCTGTTTTCGTTTCCCGGCCAGCAAAACAGCGCGCCGCAACCGGCCTTTGTTGCTGAAACGGTGCCACTCACCATAGGCCCCGATGCGGTCGATGTGCATTACATCCAGGTGCTCACGCAGCCGCTCGGAACTGCGGCACTCGACGATGTCTACGGATTACTGGGTCTGGATGTCCTGGACCAGCTGCGCTCTTATACCTTCGACTACCGCACGATGCGCTTCAGTGTGAAGTCGGAATGAAGTGAGGGAATTGGGAACAGTCATGATGGACTCGGGAACCGCGACTGCTCACTGCTTCTTCAATGCCCTCGCCGCGCATCCCCATCACCAACCGGCTCCGGCGGTAGCTTGGCAAGCCGCTTCTGGCTGCGCCTGCCGAGCAGAAGCATGGTGAGCCCAAAGGCGAGCAGGACCAGACCCCACCAGAGATTCGCATTGATGCCGAGACTCGGAGCGTAGAGTTTCTCGTTGCCGTTGGTGGCCAAACCAAACGCCGCGAGGATGACCCCCACCAGCGTAAACATCATTCCCATCGGAATTCGTAAATCGAGACTCATTGCCGCCTCCTGCTCTCAGTAAAAGAATATGTTCAACGCGATCGCGCCCAGCAGTATAGCCACAGCCAGCGCCTCGGGCTTCTTCCACCAAACAATGTGCGCGCGGTCGGGCTTGGGCGTGAGGGAGTGCACCAGCCCCACCAATTCCGACTCAGGCCGTGCCTTCGTACAGTAACTGACAAACACGGTGACGACGAAGTTGGCGCCGAAGGCAAAGATCGCCGTCCAGAAGTTCTGCGCCATATCACTGGGGTAGTGGTGCAGCACCGCAATCCATCCGCCGTGAATGCCCGGCCGCGCCTCGATGGGCAGCGTGAGGCCATGATGCAGCATGGCAGTCGCCGTGCCCGCAATCAGCCCTGTGAATGCTGCGTGGCCCGTCGCACGCTTCCAAAACATGCCCAGCAGGAAGGTCGCGAACAAGGGTGCATTTACAAAGCTGAACACCAGTTGCAGCGTATCCATGATGTTGTTGAAGTTGATAGCCGCATACGCCGTGGCGATTGAAAGCAGGATGCCACCCACCGTCGCCCATCGACCCACCGCCATGTAATGTTTGTCGCTGCCGCCCTTGTGAATGTAGGACTGGTAGAGGTCATAGGTGAAGACTGTGTTGAATGCCGTCACGTTGCCGGCCATGCCGCTCATAAAGCTGGCCAGCAGCGCCGTGAGTCCAAGTCCAAGAATTCCCGTTGGGAAGAAATGCAGCAGCATGTTTGGCGTGGCCATGTCGTAGTCAAGCAGAGGCTCGCCGCTTGCAGTCAGCATGGGCTTCCCGGTAACTGGATTGATCTTGGCGGGAACCAGTCCCCTGCCTTGTTCTACCTGTGGCGAAACCACTGTGGTTTCGTGAATGATAGCGCCGTTCACCGTGCTGACCACCGTTGTGGTGTGCGGCGTGGGCAACCCGATAGCGATCAGACCCGGCAGGATAACCAGAAATGGAAACACCATCTTCGGAATCGCCGCAATCAGCGGCACGCGCCGCGCCGACTCCATATTCTTTGATGCCATGGCCGTCTGAATCACAAGGAAGTCCGTGCACCAGTACCCAGAGCCGAGAACAAAACCAAGGCCCATACCCAGCCCGATTATCTCGATACCCATGGGATTGGTGCTGGCATGCGCCACGCCCTTCCACTCATGCATATATTGAACCGGCACCGAGGCCTTGAGCCCGCTCCAGCCACCAATATTGCGCAGCCCGATCAGCACCAGCGGCAAGAACCCGGCAATGATGAGAAAGAACTGCAGCACCTCGTTGTAGATCGCGCTCGTCAAGCCACCGAGGAAGATATACAAAAGCACGATGAGCGCCGAGAGACAAATTGAAAAAGTAAAAATGCCATCGGGATTCCAGCCCAGCGAGTTGAACAGCCCGTCGAATACATGCAGCGCCTGAATCAGCCGTGCCATCGCATACATCGAAATCCCGGAACTGAAGACCGTCATGACGGCAAACGAGCAGGCATTCAGCGCGCGCGTCTTTTCGTCGAAGCGCATGCGCAGAAACTCGGGCACGCTCCGCGCCTTGGAACCGTAATAGAACGGCATCATGAAGATGCCCACAAAAATCATCGCCGGTATTGCGCCGATGCCGTAGAAATGAGCGGTCTCAAGGCCGTACTTGGCCCCCGAGGCGCCCATCCCAATCACCTCCTGCGCTCCCAGGTTTGCACTGATGAAGGCCAGTCCGCAGATCCAGGCGGGCAAGGCTCGACCGGCCTGGAAAAAGTCCTTACTGGTCTTCATGTAGCGCTTGAGCGCGAAGCCGATGCCCAGCACGAAGACGAAGTACAGCAACATGATCAGCCAATCGACTGACGTCAGGTTCAACACGGCCGGCTCCTTGAAGTTTTAACGTTCGTCCACAGCGCGGTGGAACAACCAAACCACTGTAACCAGCGGGCCGGAGGCAAGTCCAGCAAAATATGAAAAGGTTTTCATCCGCGATCGGCCAGGTTTGGCACCCCAATCTCAGGCCAGCGACCCCTGTCCTCCGCGTTTACACTAGAGAAGCATGATTCCCACCCTGGCCTGGACCCCCGAAGGCGTCCGCTTCATCGATCAGACCAAGCTCCCTCTCGAGGAGAGCTTTGTACTCGCGACTACCTATGAGCAGGTAGCCGAGGTGATTGTCACCATGGTGGTACGCGGCGCACCGGCAATCGGCGTCTCTGCTGCCTACGGCATCGCCCTGGGCGCGCTGCGCACCACAGCCCCGACGACCAGTCTCTTCGCCGCGGAATTCGACCTGATCTGCACCCGGCTGGCCTCAACACGGCCAACTGCTGTGAATCTCTTCTGGGCCATCGACCGCATGAAGTGCCTGTTCGACGAACTCCTGGCCGAGAGCGCGACCCTCGACAAGGTGAAGGAAAGAATTCTGGCCGAAGCCCACGCCATGTATGAAGAAGACATCGCCAACTGCCGCACGTTGGGCGCATTTGGCGGTGAATTGCTGCCCGCCGAGGGTGGCGTTCTAACCCATTGCAATGCGGGGGCACTTGCCACCTGCGGCTACGGCACCGCCCTTGGCGTGATCCGCGCTGCCGTGGAACAGGGCAAGCATATCCAGGTCTTCGCAGACGAGACGCGACCCTTCCTGCAGGGTGCTCGGCTTACGGCCTGGGAATTGATGGCCGATCACATTCCAACGACGGTGATTTGTGACAACATGGCCGCCAGCTTGATGCGCGCCGGGCGCATCCAGGCAGTTGTGGTCGGTGCAGACCGCATTGCCGCCAACGGCGACACCGCCAACAAGATCGGCACGTACAACGTGGCCATCCTGGCCAAAGAGCACGGCATTCCCTTCTACGTGGCCGCCCCTTGGTCCACCATCGACCTGGCCACAGAAACCGGCGACGCCATACCCATTGAGGAGCGTTCGCCCCTTGAAGTGACGCACCACGGAGGCAAGCAGCTCACCCCCAACGGCGTGGGCATCTGCAATCCGGCATTCGACGTGACGCCGGCAAAGTATGTCACGGCCATCATTACCGAACGCGGCGTGCTCCGCGCTCCCTATACGGAATCTCTGAAACAGATGGAGCTCGTGGCTACCTGAAGCCGGGCAAACTACAGTAAGAGGGTGGCTCCTCGCTTCTCCATCTTCCGCCTGCGCAGTAAGTCGCTTCTCCGCGGAATTTTCTTGTCCCTCGGCGCCCTCGTGACCAGTCTGCGTCTTGAAGGTTTTCCCGGCAAAGATTCCCTGCACGCTTCGCCATGGCAGATTCTGATGGTGCCAATTGCCGCATGGGGCATGGTGGAAACCGCCCGTTGCTTGACGCGTAAGTGGAGCCTCTACTACGCTGGTGTTCTTTTCCTGCTCTACTCCGAACTGATGATCCTGGCTCTGGCCATCTTTTTCTGGCTTTATCCGATCTAGTACGCTGCCCAATTCCGTGACGGACTACCATAAGTGAATTGCACCCGTGTACCATGGTGCGGAACCTTCGATTTGCCTTGCGCAATCGAGTGCCGATGATCTCCCCCAGGGGAACGATTGGAGAACAATATGCTGAAGGGATTTCGAGATTTTGTTCTGCGCGGAAATGTTGTTGACCTGGCGGTGGCCGTTGTTCTGGGCGCCGCCTTCAATGCGGTAATCACGTCGTTCACCAAAGATGTGCTGGGTCAGTTGATCGCGGCATTTGTAGGGAAACCCGACTTCAGCAGCGTGGTGCTGACGCTGCATGGCACCGATATCAGGGTGGGCAACTTCCTCACCGCAGCCGTACAGTTCTTCATCGTGGCTGGCGCAGTTTATTTTGCCGTGGTGCTGCCCTTGAACACGCTGATGGCGCGGCTGCAAAAGCCCGCGCCGGAAGCTCCATCCACCAACAAGACCTGCCCCGAGTGTCTGAGCGAGATTCCTCTCGCCGCCAAGCGCTGCGCCCACTGCGCCCAGCCTGTGGCGTAGCTCGCGCCGACTTGCTGACTCACCAACCCACATGGTGCCCCATCCTTTCCGCGCTTTCGCGGAGAGGGTGGGAAGCCAGACAGCCACTCGCTCACTCGCTGCCCTCCAGCGCCGCTAACTCCGCCAGCCCCGCTATACTTCCCCCATGATTCCCATCGGTTCCCACCCGGTTTGGCACCCGGTGTTTGAAACCCTGGCCTACGCAGCGGGTTATGCGGTGTTTCGCCACTTTCGCGAGCGCCAGGGTGACGTGGTGGCCGAGCCGCAACGTTGGACGGTGCTCGCAGCCGCGGCTGTGGGTGCTTTGCTGGGGAGCCGTTTGCTGGGACTCGCCGAGCAAGGGCCGACCATTGAAGCAGCCTGGCGATCGGGCCACTTGATGATGTTGCTGTTGTCGCCGGGCGGCAAAACAATTGTTGGCGGTCTGCTGGGGGGATGGTTGGGCGTTGAGATCGTAAAGCGCTCCAGCGGAATTCATCGCCGCACCGGCGACCTTGTTGCACTGCCGCTGTGCGTAGGAATCGCCGTCGGTCGCATCGGCTGCCTGTTGGCTGGCCTTGCCGACGACACCTTCGGCAAGCCGACCAGCCTGCCCTGGGCTGTCGACCTGGGCGACGGTATTGGACGACATCCGGTGCAAGTTTATGAGATTCTCTTCCTCATTCTGCTCGGTTTGATGGTGAGCACGCGCGCCAAACTTCCTGAAGGCGCGCGCTTTCGCATCTTTCTTGGAGGCTACCTGGCCTGGCGGCTGGTCATTGACTTTCTCAAGCCGCAGCCGTTGATTGATGGCATGAACCTGATTCAATGGAGTTGCGTGGGAGGGATTCTTTTGCTGATCCTGGACGAGATTCGACCATGGACGGAAATGCATGACACAGCCAAAGTCTAAGACATCCACATTTGCCAAGGTAACAATCTTCTTTGCAATTTCCTTTCTTGTCGGGGTGGGCTTGTGCGGCTTGGATTACGCACTTGGCGCGCATGGCATTGGAAAGGACGGTGGCGAATTCACTGTCGGTCCGCTGGACGGCTTGTCCCTCGCCATGATGATTCTCTCCGCAATTGGTTTGGTGGTTACCACCTTTCTTTGGATTCTTGTGGCCGCGACGAGAAGCTTCAGCTCTAAGGAAGCAGAGCCGCAGAAATTGTTTGAAGATAAAGATGAAACCAAGCCCCACGACCAGCAGTAGACTTGCTGCTGACGCGAAAGGAAACCATGACCAGGCCACGTGGTAAAGTTTTCACCTTTGCCAAAGTCGTCACTGTGCTGGCGATCGTCTTCGTCGTTTCGCTGGGCTTGTGCGGAGTGACCTCGGCCATCTCCTCGGCGAGCCCGAGCCAACAGAACGTCTACATCGTCATCATGTTTGCCGGACTCGGAGGCTCAGTGATCTCCGGGCTGGCGCTCTTCGTAACCGTCATCGCATGGATCATCGTCGCAATCGCGGGCAGCTCGAAGCGCAAGGAATTGGAAACCGAACAACAAACCGACGCCAAGGACGAACAGGGCAAGTTAAGCTAGCCCCGATCGTCCACCGCCGCAACCAGCCGCCACTTTGACCGCTTCCCGGAGACTGCAATGACTGAGAAACTTCGCCCCTACCTCTTCTATGACGTGGCTATCTCCATCTGCTCCACTTGCTACCGCCGTGTCGACGCGAAGATTGTCTTCGAAGATGGCAAAGTGTGGATGCTGAAACGCTGTCCGCAGCATGGCCACGCGCGCGTGCTCGTTGCCGACGACGTCGACTACTATCGCCGCTCGCGCGAAGTGTTTATCAAAACGCCCGAACAGCCCATGGTCTACAACACACCCGTCAAGTGGGGCTGCCCCTATGATTGTGGGCTTTGCCCGGACCACGAGCAGCACAGTTGCCTCACCCTGGTGGAGATTTGCGACGCCTGCAATCTAACCTGTCCCATCTGCTATGCGGGCAGCGGCCAGCACCGCACGGAGTTCCGCACGCTCGACCAGATTGCGGCCATGCTCGACTGCGTGGTGCGCAACGAAAAGGAGCCTGACGTAGTACAGATCTCCGGCGGCGAGCCCGCGCTGCATCCGGATTTCTTTCGCGTTTTGGAGATGTGCAAGGAGCGGCCCATCCGCCACCTGATGGTCAACACCAATGGCATCCGCATTGCGCAGAATGAAGAGTTTGCCAAGCAGCTTGCGGACTTCATGCCGCAGTTTGAGATTTACCTGCAATTTGATTCGCTGAAACGCGAGCCGCTGATGCAGTTGCGCGGCGCAGACCTGCGCTCGATTCGCGAGAAGGCTTTGGAGCGCCTGAACAAGTTGGGCATCTCAACCACGCTTGTTGTAACCGTAGAACGAGGCGTAAACGATGGCGAACTCGGCGAGATTGTGGACTTCGCTCTCAAGCAGCCGGCCGTGCGTGGAGTGACATTTCAACCTGTCCAGCAGGCCGGGCGCGTACAGGGTTTCAACTCCGCGCAACACCGTTTGACGCTTACCGAGGTGCGCCGACGCATTCTCGAACAGACCGATGTGTTTCGCCCCGAAGACCTGATTCCCGTACCCTGCCACCCGGACGCGCTGGCCATGGCGTATGCGCTGAAGCTGGGATCGAAGACTGTTCCGCTGACAGGCATGGTGCCGCCCGAAGTGCTGATCGATGGAGCCAGAAACACCATCGTCTACGAGCAGGAAGCCGGTTTGCGCGATCATCTTTTCAAGCTCTTTGCCACCAACCATTCGCCCAGTTCCCAGGCATCCACTCTGAAGGAGCTTCTTTGCTGCCTGCCCAAGGTGCTCATCCCCAAGAATCTTGGATACAAGAATCTCTTTCGGATCCTGATCGTCCAGTTCATTGACGCCGAGGCCTTTGATGTACGCAGCGTGAAGAAGAGCTGCATTCACATTGCGCATCCCGACGGGAAGCGCCTGATTCCCTTCGACACCTTCAACATGTTCTATCGGGGCGAGCTGGAGACCACGCGCCTGGCAGGTTTGCGGCGCGAGGAAGCTGAGCCCGTGGGCGTCTAAGACCCGCAGGCAATGGCAGCGCGAACTGCCCTGGCGCTCTCAGTCCAGTTCACGGAGCGGCCTTGAGAAGGCATACGTTCCCATGAAAAGAATCCCCGCCGTGCCCGCCATCAAGGCAAGTACATGGCCGGTAGGGATGTGGCGCGACATCTCTCCAGCGAGTAGCGCTCCAAGCGGCGGCAGGCCAAGGAAGCTGGTGGCGTAGATGCTCATCACGCGCCCGCGCATCTCGTCAGAAGACAAGTGCTGAATCGCCACGTTGAACGATGAGATCATCAGGATGGCGCTGTACCCCTCGGCGAGCAACAGGCACTGCGACAGCACAAAGCTCCGCGAGTAACAGAAGGAAATAATCGCCGAAAAGAAAACCAATCCGCCTATGGTGACCACGGTCCCGCGATGGCGCAGCGTTCCCCGCGCCGCCACAGTGACCGCTCCCAGCACGGCACCCAGCCCCGAAGCCGCAAGCAGCCAGCCCAGTCCCGTCTCGCCGGAGTGCAGCTGCACGCGCACAAAGTATGGAATGAATGTAATGAACGGAATGCCCAAGAAGCTGGCCACCGCTGTCATCCAAACCAGAACCAGCATCTGCTTCTTGCCGTGCAGGTAAGTAAACCCTTGTCGAAGGCTATTCAAAAGGCCGGGGTAGTGCGAAGGCTGCTGCTCTGGATACTTGATGCGCGTCAAAGCCCACAGGACCGCCAGAAAACTGATTCCGTTCAGGAAGAAGTTTCCTGCCACACCCACCAGAGCCATTGCATAACCGCCCAGTGTGGGCCCCAGAATTCTGGACATGTTGAACTGCGCTGAATTCAGTGCGATAGCGTTGGTCAGGTCTTCGCGCGGCACCAGCCTGGGCACGAGCGCCTGGTAGCTGGGTGCATTCATGGCCATTGCCATTCCGTTCAAAAAGGCCAGGACCACCACCTGCCACACCGTGATGATCTTGAAGTAGGAAAGCGCCGCCATGGCAAACGCCAGCACCATCATCACCGACTGCGTAACAATCAGGAGCTTCCGCTTGTTCACCCGGTCGGCGACCACTCCGCCAAAGAGTGTGAAGATCAAGAACGGAATCGATCCGGCAAACCCTACAACCCCCAGCCAGAAAGCAGAGTTGGTGAGTGTGAGCACCAGCCATCCCTGGGCCACGTTCTGCATCCAGGTGCCAATGTTGGAGAGAAAGTTTCCACTCCAGAAGAGGCGGAAGTTGGGGTTCCGGAGTGCGCGCACCACCTGGGGCAACCGCTCTTCGCGCTCACCAGGAAACGCGGCAGTCGCCGCTGCGGCCTCCTCGACGGCAAGGCTCTGGGATTCCTCACTCACCTTGCGGTCCGCACTCAAGAAGGCTGTCCCCTCAGCTTTAGTGTAAGCTGTGGCATTGTTCTGACCATCGCGTCGCGCCGAGTCCTGAACTGCGGATTTTGCGAATCTCATTTGCCCGCTCCCCCCGATTTACAACTATCCTCAAAGGACTACATGATGACCGTTCGCAACCCGCTTTCATCTCTGTTTTTTCTTGCGCTCGTTCCTGCTCCCCTGCTGGCTCAATCCAGTTCCCCCACAGTATTCGGTTATACCGACTTCACCGCGCAATCCAGGATCGAGGCGAAATTCATCGCCGTGCCCGACGCCCAGTTGGCTGGTCAGCACCTGAAGATCCTCACAGCCGAGCCCCACCTGGCCTCCTCGCCGGAAGATCGCAAAACGGCCGACTACGTTGCAGAGAAGTTTCGCCAGGCGGGTCTTGAAACTGAGATCGTTCCGTACCGAGTTCTCATGAATCAACCCAGAGCTGTCCGCGTTGAGGCGTTTGACGAGACGGGCCGCTTGCTCATGAAAGGGCCTACCCGCGAGCACGTCCCCGGAGATCCCTACCAGGACGATCCGCGCGTTGTCATGCCCTTCAATGGTTCGTCAGCCTCCGGAGATGTGACGGGGCAGGTGGTTTACGCGAACTACGGCAGCCTCGAGGATTTTGACTTCCTCGCCGCCCAGCACATCGACCTCCACGGTAAGATCGTGATCTGCCGCTATGGCGCCAACTTTCGCGGCGTGAAGGTATACGTTGCACAGCAACGAGGCGCCTTGGGAGTGCTCATCTACTCCGACCCTCAGGACGACGGATACTTCAAGGGCGACGCATATCCCAACGGCCCCTGGCGTCCGGAAACCGGCGTCCAGCGCGGATCGGTGCAGTTTCTTTTCCAGTATCCCGGCGATCCCGAGACTCCCGGCGTAGCCTCAACCCTTGATCTGCCGGACTCTGCGCGTATTTCGCCCAAAGGCAACCAGCCTCAGATCGTCTCCATTCCAATCAGCTACCACGATGCGGCGCCGATCCTGAAAGCGCTTAAGGGCCAGGGCGTGCCGCAAGGCTGGCAGGGGGCTTTGCCTTTCAGCTATCACCTCGGAGAGGTATCCGGCGCCGGCGCCGTCAAGGTCCATCTTTACTCACAACAGGATTATCAGCGCAGAATCATTTGGGACGTGATTGGGAGAATTCCCGGCACTGTCTACCCTGACGAATTGGTCATCGCCGGCAATCACCGCGATGCCTGGGTTTATGGCGCAGCCGATCCCAACAGTGGCACTGCCGCGATGCTCGAATCCGTCCACGGCATCGGCGTCCTGCTCAAGCAGGGCTGGCGTCCCCAACGCACCATCCTCTTCTGCAGTTGGGATGGCGAAGAAGAAGGACTGATTGGCTCAACCGAGTGGGTGGAGCAGCATGGCAAGCAACTCGAACGGGCCGTGGCCTACTTCAACACGGATGTTGCAGTTTCCGGGCCAGAGTTTATTGCAGCCGCGGTGCCCTCGCTGAAGCAGTTCATCCGCGACATTGCCCGCTCCGTTCCGAGCCCGCTGGGTTCAACGGTGTACGCACAGTGGAAAAAGCTCCGGCGCGCACCAGACCCGCGTCGGTCCTCCAATAACCCACCGCCGCCTGGCGAGGTGGACATCAGCGACCTTGGCTCCGGCAGCGACTTCACTCCATTCCTCCAGCACGCAGGCGTGCCATCGACAGATATCGGCTCCGAGGGACCGTATGGCGTGTACCACTCCGTCTTCGACAACTACGCCTGGTTCACCCAAAATGCCGATCCGCATTTTCTCTATCTTCAGCAGATGGCTCGAGTCTTCGGCCTGGAAGCGCTGCGCATGGCGGATGCGGATGTTCTGCCCTATGACTACGTGGCTTACGCCCATTCCATTTCGGCGTATATCGAGGCGGCAAAGCGCCGCGCTGAGGCATCGAACGAGAACTCACCAGAGCAGGGCACGCGGGCCGTCGACGAAAAGATCGCCGAGCTCGATTTTGCTCCGGCTCTGGCCGCCGCAGCCCGATTCGCAACTGCCGCGGAAGCGGCCCATAATCGGCAGACTGCACCCACTGGGGACCTTGCCAAACTCAACCGCGCGCTGCGCCAAACTGAGACCGCCCTGCTTTCTGAGGCTGGTTTGCCCAACCGTGCCTGGTACCGTCACACCATCTTCGCTCCGGGCCAATACACCGGGTACGCGGCTGTCGTGATACCGGGAGTCAACGAGGCCATCAGCGCCAGGAACCCCTCCGTTGCGGCTCAACAACTCTCAGTCCTGGCGCAAGCACTGGACCGTGCTGCTGCCACCCTTGACTCCACTCCCGAGCCCGTCCGGCGCGATGTTGTTCATTCTGCCCACGATTGAACAAAAGTAATCGCGAAATCGCCCTGGAGAACTGGTTTTTAAAGGCCGCAGTATGCCACCTTTAGGGGAGAGTGGTTACCCCCTATTGTCTACACGAAAGTCATTAGAATCAATATTTTCTGCTTGCTTGGAAGTGCGAAAAGCGTAGAGTGATGATACGTCGCTGATTACCAATAACCGGTTTCAGTGTTCCGAAGATTTCACCTGGTGTTACGTCAAGACACAACAGTCCAGGATGGGCAGATTTCTTCAAGGAGTCCCTCTAATGCATGAGCTCTTGGTTGCCTTCGCCTTTGTCACCATGGTCGCTTGCCCTGCGATTGTGGCGCTCTTGCCGCAGTCTGACGTCGAAGAAAATCCCGAGCCCGTGGCCGCCCCATGGCCGACCGATGCAGCCCCTCGTCGCAACTAGGGTTCACCTGCCGATCACCAGTTCTGCTCAGTACCTTCGTGCAAAACCCATAAACCACGGGTACTCCGTTCCCGCTTACCGCAGCGCCATCCCCAATCCCACCAAGTAGATATTCCCCCGCGTCTTCCTCCTCTGTAGAGTTCTTTCAAGCTGATTCACCCCCCACTGTTCCAGCGGAACTGCCTAACCCATACTTCAGAGGAGTTCCCGTTCATGGTTGATATCCTGCTGTGCCTTGCCTGGGTAGCACTGATTCTCGCACCGGCCATTTTGGCCCACTACAAGCCCGTTGTACCGAAGGATGCCTCCATTGATTTCACTGCCGAGGACCTGACGGAGCCCCATTTGGGGTTGCCCCGCAAGATGAAGAAGTAAGATCTGGTCATCTTCACAGAACGGCCAGCAAATCTGCATCTCCAACTGCTGTGATCTTTCCCTCTCTCCCTTTGAAATGTGATTTGAATCACACGTGTTGAGCCAACCGGTTGACCCGCGCCCATTCCGCTCGTATCGTTAGGGTGTGACTATGAAGAACTCTGGAAACACCATACGGATCGGGATTGCGGTTGCCGTGATCGTCGGCACCATAGGCTGGCTTGCCTACTCAGGTTACGGAGCCAATAAGAGTTACTACGTGACGATCGCCGAACTGGGTGGAATGGGAGACAAGGCCTACCAGAACCAATTGCGCGTGGAGGGATTCGTCCAGCCCGGTTCCATCGAGCATAACGGCCCACATGTTGACTTTGTGTTGAACGAGTTTGAAAGCCACTCGCCCAAGGCCTCTTCCGGTCGACTTTTGCGAGTAACATACAAGGGCTCAGAGCCGCCACCGGACACCTTCAAAGACGATGCGATGGCGTTGGCGGAAGGCTCTTACGGGCGCGATGGAGTATTCCATGCTACGGTGCTGCAGGCCAAGTGCGCCAGCAAGTACGCACCGGCGCAGCCTGGGGCAGCGCCAACGGCACCCACCGCAGCGCCGAACAGCAGCCCTCGCGCTGACGTCGCCACGCCTCCTGTTCAACCCGCCAAGTCGACCGCAGCCAACTGATCGAATGAACGTAACCGCATCCGAGGCCGTCCGTTCTCCCACCGGCGCCCAGCCAGTCTGCGCCAGATTGGACAAGGTCTCGAAGCTCTTCGGCCCATTCGCCGCGCTCCGCCAGGTGACTGCGGAACTGGAGCCAGGTCGATGTTATGTGCTGATCGGCGAAAATGGCGCCGGAAAATCCACTCTGCTCCGCATTCTCGCCGGCTTGCTACGCCCGAGCTTTGGAACAGTGAAGGTCTTCGGCGATCTGGAACCTCATGACGCACGCGACCGCATTGGTTACATGAGCCATGCTCCGATGCTCTACGACGAGCTGACCGCACTGGAGAATCTGCGTTACTTCTCCAACCTTTACCCGGGCCGCTCCTGCCTGACTCCTGCCGACGCTCTGAGGCAGGTAGGACTTGACCCCGACCTGACGCGTACCCTCGGCCAGTATTCTCAAGGGATGCGCCAGCGCACATCGCTCGCCCGCGTTCTGCTGCCCGCCCCCGAGCTGCTGCTGCTCGACGAGCCTTTCTCCAACATGGACGTGGAGTCCGTCAGCCAGATGGTGGAGTTGCTCGCCGGCTTCCGCCAGGGCAACCGCACAATTGTCTTGACCACACACCAGCGCGAACACGCCGCCCCAATCGCGGACTGGGTGCTCGCCCTGCGCGCCGGCCGCGTGGCTTCCTTTGAGCCGGGGTCCCCCAAGATAGGTCTTGGTCGCGGGGGTGGTGAGCCGGGGTCCCCCAAGATAGGTCTTGGTCGTGGGGGTGGTGAGCCAGGGTCCCCCACACTATGAAGACCAACGGCGCACGCTTCCTTGAATCGCTCGGCATCCCCTTCGAGCTCCGTGTGTATGAGGTGGACCCAGAAGACCTGTCCGCCTTGACCGTGGCCAAGAAGATTGGAATGCCGCCAGAGCAGGTCTTCAAGACTCTCCTGGTAACAGGGAATCTAGCCACCGGCGGGTCTGCGGCTTATCGTTTCGCCGTCATCCCCGGCGGCGCCGAGCTGGACTTCAAGAAGCTCGCCCGCGCTTCAGGCTTGCGCAAAGCCGAAATGGCTCCGTTGAAGGATGTTCAGCCGCTGACCGGCTACATCCGCGGCGGCGTCACTTTGTTTGGCGCAAGAAAGCCCTACCCGGTTTACATCGACGAAACCGTCGTTTTGTTTGACCAGATCAGCGTTTCAGCGGGGGCACGCGGAGTGCAGCTCATCCTCAACCCAGCTGACTATCTGCGCGCCGCCCAGGCACTGGACGTGGAAGTGCAGACGGCGGACCTGACCAAAGATACGCACAAGCCAGCGGTGCAGGAGGTCAAAGCATGATGACCCGCGCCATGTGGACCCACCTTGTGAAGGACCTGCGCATCGAACTGCGTTCACTCGACGCTTTTGTCTCCATGCTTTTTTTCTCGCTGCTGGTTGTCGTGCTGTTTTCGATTGCCTTTGATCCGCACGGCGAATTTTCACGGGACATCGCCGGCGGAGTGCTCAGCGTTGCTACCATGTTCGCCTCTGTCAGCGCACTCAACCAGGCATGGGCACGCGAGATAAGGCACAATGTTATCGACGCGCAGCGCATGGCTCCCAGCCCCGGTGCAGAGCTCTTCCTGGCGAAGGTAATTGCGAACTTCCTCTTCGTCACAGTGGTCCAGGTGATCCTCGCGCCGTTTTTCCTGATCTTCTATAACCTGCATATCGCGGGTCAGGCGTGGCTGCTGGCCATCGTTCTTCCGCTCGGCACCTGGGCCCTGGTGGGCAACGGCATCTTCTTTGCCGCGCTTTCCATCCGCACACGTAATCGCGAATTGCTCCTCTCGCTGATCCTTTTTCCCATCTTCATTCCAGCACTGCTGGCCATGGTGCGCGCCACCACTTCGATCCTCACGGGCGATGGCGATCCGAGCCTGTGGATCAAGCTGCTGCTCGGCTACGACATCATCTTCACAACCGTCAGCCTGCTGCTGTTCGACGTTGTCTTCCACGCGGAGTAATGGTGAAAACCTCCACCGCAAGATCGACCTCATCCGTGCAGCTGCGTCGTACACTGAAATGGTTCGATCAGGATTGAAATGAAAAAAGCTGCTATCGGTCTTTACGTCCTCATTACCGTTGGCCTGATGATCTGGGGTTTCTACCAGGCTATCTACGTCGCGCCCAATGACGCCATGCAGGGTGAACTCTCGCGCATCTTTTATTACCACGTGCCGACGGCGATGCTCTGCTTCCTCTTTTTCGCCATCAGCCTGGTGGGCTCCATCGGCTACCTGACTTACCGCCGCGGGAATCCGCTGCGGGCGCAGGCCGCTGACGCACTGGCCCTTGCTGGCGCTGAGATTGGCGTCATCTACTGCACGGTTGTGCTGATCACCGGCCCCATCTGGGGACGCCGCGCATGGGGCATTTGGTGGACCTGGGACTGGCGGCTGACCACCACCCTCGTCCTCTGGCTCATCTACGTCAGCTACCTGCTTCTGCGCCGCTTTGCCGCCGGGCCACAAGTGCAAACACTCGCCGCCGTACTTGGCATCTTCGGCGCCCTCGACGTGCCCATCGTGTACATGTCGAACCGGTGGTTTCGCACGCAGCATCCAGCGCCGGTTTTTGGAGGCGACTCCGACTCCGGCTTCAAAGACCCACTGATGCTCCACGCCTTCGGCTGGAACATCCTTGCGTGGTTTGCGTGGGGCATTTTGGTGTTGTGCTTCCGTTACTATGTTGAGCGCCGCCAGCAGAAGATCGCCGCGAATGAAGCCCAGGAAGCCCTCGACGCCTGATCGAGAGTCACAAAACCGCAGCAAAAGGAGAGCAACATGGACACAAAAGCGATTCTCGACCATCAATTCGTTGTTGCCGCCTACATCGTCACCTGGGTCATTCAGCTTGGCTACCTGGCATGGCTGGGGATGAAGTGGCGAGCACAAAAGCGCGAAGTGGCCCGCATAGCCAAGATGCCGCGATAGTCCTACGCATCCGGCTAAGCAAGTCCATTGTCAGCGACTTAAAGAAGATCCCACCTCTCCGCAAGACCCCTGTCAGGACCCTCAGTCCATTCGTTCCGAATTGGAATGCTACTTTCGTGGGAGTGCCGTTCGCATACCTATCTCCCAAACTAGATCTACTTTGTCTTCGAGTTCAAGAAATACACGCCAATGATGTGTATATAGGCAGGTTCAGACGAGCCGCCCAAGGAGTCAGACACATGCATGACCTTTTAATTGCCCTGGCATTTATCGGAATGGTGATCGCTCCAGCGATTGTTGCAGCCAAGGCAGGCTCCAACCCCTCGAACGAAGGCAACTGAGGAACGTATCGCAAGCCAGCGAACCCCCTTTCTCCCGATCTGCGTTGTCACTTCCCCATCAACCTACAGCTCGATAGCTCTCTCCTGCTTTAAGCCCCTTCTGCGTACCTGCGGGCTCCTGCACAATCAAATGAAATTGCCGATCCCCCTCCCACCCGGTAAACTGATGGTTTGAGGGCCATGTCATGTTGGTTGTCATGAAAGCGCACGCCACGCCGGAGCAAATCCAGGCCGTCTGCGAGCACATTGCACTGATGGGATTCCGAGCTCATCCACTTCCCGGAGCCCAGCGGACCGCCATCGGAATCACCGGCAATCAAGGGGAAGTCGACCGAGGCAATCTCGAATCGCTGTCCGGAGTTGCCGAAGTCATCCGCGTCTCCAAGGCTTACAAGCTGGCCAGCCGCGACGTGAAGGAAGAAGACACCATCATTAGTTTCCCGGGCACTGACGCCTCAATCGGCGGCCGCAACCTGGCGATCGTTGCCGGGCCATGTTCAATTGAAACGCGCGTCCAGGCCTTCGCCATCGCGGAGCAGGTGGCCGCGGCCGGTGCACAATTCTTCCGCGGAGGAGCATTCAAGCCACGCACATCGCCCTACGCATTCCAGGGGCTCGGCCTGGAAGCTCTGCAGATCATGGCCGAGATTCGCGACCGCTTCAGCCTTTGCATCATCACTGAAGCCATCGACAACGAATCGCTCGCCCTCGTGGCCGAGTGGGCAGACGTCATCCAGATCGGCGCGCGCAACATGCAGAATTTCTCTCTGCTCAAACGCGCAGGCCGCCTCCGCAAACCGGTGCTACTCAAGCGCGGCCTTTCCGCGACGCTGGAAGAGTTTCTGATGTCGGCTGAGTACATCATGAGCGAGGGCAACTACCAGGTGATCCTCTGCGAGCGCGGCGTGCGCACCTTTGCGGACCACTCTCGCAACACACTTGACCTGAGCATCATCCCCGCCATCCAGCGACTCAGCCACTTGCCGATTCTTGTGGACCCCAGCCACGGCACCGGCAGGCGCGACAGCGTGCTGCCCATGGCGCGAGCCGCCATCGCAACCGGTGCGGACGGAATCCTGGTGGAAGTCCACCATCAACCCGAGAAGGCCCTGTCGGACGGCCCACAGTCCATCTATCCCGCCCAGTTTGTCACCATGATGGACGAGATCGAGAAGATTGCCCCGGTGGTGGCCCGCCATCTGCCCCGAGGCATTCACATCGCCGCCGCCGTTTAAGCGCATGACCGCTTTGCCGAGTACGTCAATCCTTTCGCGTGACATTCAGCGGGGCCCCCGATTCTCGGGGGCCGTCGAGGCTCGGCGTCTGCAGCGATGGGTTGATGCATACCGGAAAGAAGATTCGTGCTTCGGGCCGCCAGAGTCACGACAGCTGCTTTTCGCCATTGGTCTTCTCGCACTGGGACTAGCCGCCTGCAGCAAGCACGACTTCCCCCAGTACCCGCCAAACTACCGCGAATACGCGTATATAACCAACGGCGGCAGCGGAACGGTGACCGTGCTCGATGTGGTGAACGTACGCACCGATCGGGAACTGCCTGTCGGCCGCAATCCGGTGGCAGTCATCGCGAGCCCCACCCGCAACGAGGTCTACGTCGTCAACTCCGGGCCCGCAGGTGGCGAGGGCTCCGTCTCTGTCATCAATGCCGAAAACAACACGGTCGCCGCCACCATTCCCGTTCACCGGCAGCCGGTTTCAATCGATCTTGCTCCGGACGGATCCCTCGCCTACGTAGCGAACTCAGGCTCGAACACGATTTCTGTCCTTGACCTCAAGACGCGGAGGGAGATTGGCCAAATCAACACGGGCGGGGAACCGGATTCCGTACGAATTGCTCCTGACAACAAAAGCCTGGTGGTGGCCAACCAGCAAGGCAACAGCGTCAACATCGTCGATCCGGCTACTGGAAAAATCCGCGCCGTTTTCACAGGCTGCCCCGGCGCCGGTGATGCCGTCATTTTGCCGGACTCAACCAAAACATTCGTAGCCTGCGCCGCGGGCCACCAGCTGATCGTGATTGCGCTCGCGCACTCGAAGTCCAATCCCGGTCAGCCTGACCGCCTTGAGACGTTCCTCGATGTTGGCCGTGCACCGGTGCAACTGGCCTTGAAGCCCGACGGCGGCGAAATCTTCGTCTCGAACTCCGCATCCGACTCCATCTCAGAGATCTACGCCGGTACCGACGAAGTTGGCGGCGCCTTTATGATCGGCGACGATCCCGTCCGAGGCATCGTCTCTGCCGATAACTCCATGCTCTACGTCGCTAACTTCAGCTCCCAGTGGGTCACTGCATATTCCATTGACGATGGCCAGCGTATCAGGCCCTCCATCCACGTCGGCGACGGCCCCTCCGCCCTCACTCTTTCCAGCTCCGGTTTCTTGCTCTTCGTCGTCGATTCCGGCTCCGGCGATGTAGCCGTCGTCCGCACCGCCGAAATCCGCACCCGCGCCCCACAGTCGGTCTTCACCATGCTCACCACCGGCCGCGCCCCCAACGCCATCGCCATAAAGTCCTTCAAACTACCGTAACTCTCGGCAAAGAATAGGGCCAAATTGGGCCGGAGGCCCCAACGCTCCGAGTTCCAGGATCTTCTGCTGTCGTGACGATATTCGCATGCGCTACAATTCCTGCAAAGCCATTTCCCCAGCGACAACCTCTCTCCGGAAATCCTGCTTTGTTCATTCATTTCCTGTCTAGGACTCTTTTGTCTCAACGCCAGGCATGAAATCAGCAGCCAAGGGATCCAGGGATCAGTGTGCACGATCAACGCGGGGCTCGCATTCGAGTAGATCTGCGAGCGCCGATTCAGCTTCGGCGATCCGAAGGTTTTAGAGGACATGGAGCGCCTCGTTTTGAATGGGACTCCGGTTTCTTTTTGAAGAGGTAGGAAGGTTTACATGGGCAGATTCGATAGGCGGATGAGGCGTTCAGCAGCTTGCGCCGTTTGTTTTTTAGTTTGCAAATTCTGCGCGGGTCAGCAAAGCGCACCCGAAAGCAAGCCGCCCGTGCAAAGCTCGCCTGCACAGGCCACTCCAGCGGAACCCTCGCCAGCGCAGAACCCGCCCGCAGCTCTGCCGGGCGCGCCGAGCGCGATTCAATCCACAACCACGCCTGCCGAACCAGCCTACGAAGAGCAACCCAAACGCATCATGGGGATGCTGCCCAACTTCCGCTCGGTCAGCGCGGGCGCGAACGTGCCCAAGGAGACCACGCGACAGAAGTTGGTGACAGCTACTGAGGACAACTACGATTACACGTCGCTATTCTTTGCAGGAATTATCGCGGCAGACTCGTTTGCCACCAAGTCAACTCCGGAGTTTCATCAAGGGGCGGCAGGCTTCGCCCGATATTACTGGCACACGGTGGCCGACCAATCGGTTGAAAACTATTTTGTTGAACTGATTGTTCCTTCCATCACGCATGAGGATTCCCGCTATTACGCGATGGGCAAGGAAGGCGGCAGCTTCTGGAAACGTGCAGGCTACTCGCTGAGCCGTGGTGTGGTCACGCGGACGGAAACGGATAAGCCAACGTTCAACTACTCTGAGATCATCGGCTCAGCCGCAGCGGCCAGCGTATCCATTTTCTACTACCCTACCAAAGAACGAACCGTCGCCAATGGTTTTCGCAATTGGGGACTCGACATCACCTACGATTCAGTTACCTTTGTCTTTCACGAGTTTTGGCCGGACATCCACCACTTGATCTTCAGAGGCAAAGGCGAGAAGGCAGTCCTTAATCCGTAGCCCTGTTGCTTAGAGCAATTTCGGAATACACGTAGACTTCTTGAGAGCATCGAAAGGTACCGTTTTCATGAGGAAAACGCCACTTGGCTACGTTCTTTCGGTCTACACCAATTCCGAAATTGCTATAGCGCCCGTTAACGCCGCACAGCGCCGCCATCATGTTGATGCTGGCCGCCGATGCTACCCCGCATCTCTCGCACCGAATTCGAGATCGTCGAAGCGACGCCATTTATAAATTGCAATCGATAGTATCCAGCTCACCGCAAACAGCGCGACGATACAGTAACCAAGCACACCAAAGTTATCGTTGAGCTTGCCCACCCATCCCCACAATCTTCCCGTCAGATGAAACTGGCCAGCCAACAGCCCCAGGGCTTCTATCCCACCCACCGCGAAGGCGACAACTACGGATACTGAAGTAATGGTGATGTTGTAGTACAGCTTGCGGATCGGTTTGACGAAAGCCCAGCCATAGGCTCCCAGCATAAGGATGTTGTCAGTTGAATCGATCAGCGACATGCCAGCGGCAAACAGCGCCGGGAAGACCAGGATCGACCACAGCGACAGCCCTTTTGAAGCTTCGGCGGCAGAGATTCCCAACAATCCAATTTCAGTAGCAGTATCGAATCCAAGACCAAACAGTATGCCCAGCGGATACATGTGCCAACTGCGCTGGATGAGATTGAACATGGGGCGGAACAGGCGGGAAAGAAAGCCGCGACTGCCAAGCAGCATGTCAAAGTCTTCGTCAACGTAAGGCTCTCCGCGCCGAACCCGCCTGAAGCTGCGATAGATCGACAAGAGCACGATCAGATTCACAATCGCAATGGCGAAAAGAAAAAAGGCCGAGACCAGTGTGCCAATCAGGCTGCCAATCTGCCTGACTGCGTCGATGCGATGCTGGAGAGCAAGAGCCGTAGCCGCAATCGCCAGAGATCCAACGATGACCACCGTGGAATGGCCGAGCGAGAACATTAGCCCCACCGAAACAGGCCGCTTCCCCTGCTGCATCAGCTTGCGCGTGACATTGTCGATGGCTGCGATGTGATCCGCATCCACGGCGTGGCGAAGGCCAAAGCTGTAAGCCAGAAATGCTGTGCCCAACAGCACCGGATAGCCATGAAAAGCGATCAGGGCCCAAAGCCATGCCGCCAGGTTGAAAACCAGCAAAAGAGCATAAATGCCAATCACCTTCGCCTTGGTGCTGCCCGGTTCGTCGCTGAACAGGTTTCGCAGGAGGGATGGCATCAGGTTCCTTCACAATGCAGGAAACGCAGCGAAAAAAGCCGCAATGACCCAATTCAAGATCGTAACACGATTTTTGAAACCATGCGAATGAAGATTAAAATCCTGTATCCAACGGGCTAGTCCTTGTGTGGATTGGGATGCGGGTGAGTGGCACTCTTCAGGTGGGCGCCCGAGTTGGTCAAGACCAGCTTTCCAAGTTCGACTCCGCGCAGGGCCAACATGCCGTCAGCCACAGCTTGGAGTTCCTTGCTTTTCCCCTTCATGATGATGACTTCAAGGCAGTAGTTGTGGTCGAGATGAACATGTGTGGCGGCCAGGATCATTGCACCGGCATGATGTTGTACCTCGGTGAGCTTCTGCGCCAGGTTGGGCACGTGATGGTCGTAGACAAGTGTCAGTGTTCCAACCACAGATCTATTTGATTCAACAATTTCTGAGAGAAGCGCCTCGCGGATGAGGTCGCGGAACGCCTCTGATCGGTTTGCATAGCCGCGCTTGGCAATGAGCCGATCGAACTCCTTCAACAGGTCTTCTTCGAGCGAAACGCCGGTCCTGCTCAATTGGGTCATCGTGCTTCTCCATCCCGATTGTAGACCGGAACGGAAGCCCCGCCCAAGCCGCGGATTGAGCGTTCAGCCCTGGCGCGAAGGTCCGCAAGCTGCGCTCAAATTCCGCGGCTTTCAGTTGGAGAACTACATGGCTCCGCGGCTGGCCGGGGGAATGATGCCGTTCATGCGCAGATACACCACCATCTGCCCGTAGTGATCCATGAAGTGCGCCATGCCGAAGGCTGCCATACCAGCGCGCGTGCCATGCTCCGTGTTCACAAACGCGTTCTCTGGAGTAATGGAATCGACGAATCCGTGAGCCAGCACAAAAGAGTCCTTCAGGGCCTTCACAATGTCGGCTTTGCTGGTGAGTTTTTCAATCACATCCGTCTTGACCTTGTCTTCGGCCTCACTGTAATTTGGGCCTCCGAAAAAATAGTAGTTTGACTCTGCCACGTGCTTTACTTGCTGGCCAAACGTGCGAACACCCTTGAACTCGCCGGTGGAAGGCGAAAAATTGTATTTATCTTCCGGCATAGCCTCGGCCGCACTGACAAACTCGCTCTCCAATTGGCTCAACAGCTTTCCATAGATTTGTGCGGGGGGAATGGCAGCGCCGACAGCGGGCTTAGCGGGCGCAGAGGCTTGTGAAGAACCGAACGTGGATGCGGCAGCCAGCAGACAACAGGCAAGGATCTGACCCGCCATTTGGGTACGTGTGTGCATGAAATCTCCTCCTGCGGCTTGTGCCGCATGACAGGAAATCTACCAGACCAGCATTGAAATTTGACAGTACAGAGTTGTGAATCTTCCGCTCACTGTGACGAACCGGGCGAAATATCCGGATTGCCCTTACAATCAATAAGAAGGAGACTGCCACGATGCGAAGAGTCTATGCGGATGCAAATGCCACCACCCCACTGTTGCCGGAGGTGATCGAGGCCATGCGCCCGTATTGGATGGAGCACTTTGGCAATGCCTCGTCGATCCATCTTCATGGTCAGCAGGCGCATACGGCCGTGAACCGGGCCCGCGAGACCATGGCGGAGTTCTTCAATTGCCATGAAGCGGAAGTTGTATTCAACTCTGGCGGTACCGAGGGCGACAATACGGCGATCTTCGGGATTTTGCATCCCGGCGACCACTTCATCACCACCTCGATTGAGCATTCGGCCATTTTGGAAGCGGCCAGGCGGCTTGCCCGCAACGGTGTTGAGACGACCTTTGTGGCGCCTGAGCCCAGCGGCCTCATCAATCCCATGGACATTCGGCGCGCCATTCGCCCAGAGACCCGGCTGATCAGCGTGATGCTGGCCAACAACGAGACCGGCGTGCTGCAACCCGTTGAGGAGATTGGGAAGATCGCCGCCGAGACTGGCATTTTCTTCCATATTGATGCTGTGCAGGGTGCCGGAAAAGTGCCGTTCGATGTGCGCCGCTTCGGCTGCCACCTGCTGTCGATCAGCGCCCACAAAATGCATGGCCCCAAGGGAATCGGCGCCATGTTTATTCGCCGTGGTACTCCGATTGAGCCGCTGCTGGTGGGCGGCAGCCATGAGCGCCGCCTGCGCGCTGGCACTGAGAACGTTCCAGGCATTGTGGGCCTGGCGAAGGCCGCTGAACTGGCCATGCACAGCCTGGCGGACGGAACCATAGACCGGCTGGCCACCATGCGCGACTCCCTGGAAGAGGCCATATTGCGCATTCCTGGTACTGGCGTCAACGGATCAATCGATGGCGAACGGAAGGTTCCTCGCGTGGCCAATACCACCAATATCTGGTTCGACCAGCTGGAGGGTGAAGCGCTGGTGATTGCACTGGATCTCAAAGGCGTTTCAGTTTCCGGCGGTTCGGCCTGCCACTCCGGAGCCACCGAACCCAGCCATGTGCTGATGGCCATGGGCCTGGACAAGACAAGGGCCCGCACCAGCCTCCGCTTCAGCTTGCTTAAGACCGCAAACGGCGCCGACATAGACCATGTGCTCCAGGTTGTTCCCCAGGCCGTGGAACATCTGCGCGCACTTGCACCGGTAGCCGCCGGAACGCTGGGATGAGTTTGATTGAGCGGAGTTAGCGGCGTTAGTGTAGCAAGCCAAACACCGCTGACCCCGCTAGCTTCGCTCGATTTGAGAACCTATGACTGAGAACACAACCATCGCCGTAGCCATGTCCGGAGGGGTCGACTCCTCGACGGTTGCGGCGATGCTCGCCCACGAGGGCGACAGGACCGGTGCTTCGCAGAACTCTGTGGTGGGCCTCACACTTCAGCTTTGGGACCAGACGCGGCTGGCCGGCAAGCATGGCATCCCGGATGCACCCAAGGCCGGCCGGTGCTGCTCTTTGGATGATGTCTATGACGCGCGCAAAGTGGCCGAGCATCTTGGCATCCCCTACTACGTCGTCAACCAGCAAGAGCGGTTTGAGCAGGATGTGGTGCGGCCGTTTGTGGACGAGTACCTGGCGGGACGCACGCCCATTCCCTGCTCACTGTGCAACAACCACCTCAAGTTTGACCAGTTGCTGCAGACCGCGCGCTCGATTGGCGCGGACCGCATTGCCACCGGCCACTATGCGATCAACGAGTACGACTCTGCCCGCAGCCGCTGGATTCTCAAGCGGGCCGCCGACAAGGCAAAGGACCAGACCTATTTTCTATTTGGCCTGAATCAGCCGCAACTTTCGCGCACCCTCTTTCCTCTGGGCAGGCTGACCAAGCCAGAAGTGCGCGAGGTGGCTCGGCAGCGAGGTCTGGCGCTGGCCGAGAAGCCCGATTCGCAGGAAATCTGCTTCATCCCCGGCGGCGATTACAAGCAGTTTCTTACCGCATATCTCGAAGAGCAGGGCGAGCAGGCTCCTGAGACTTCCGGCGAACTCGTCGCTTCAAATGGCGAGGTCCTGGGGCATCACGAGGCTATCTCCAACTTCACGGTGGGTCAGCGCAAAGGCCTCGGCGTCAGCTCTCTGTCTCCGCTCTATGTGCTGAATATTGACCCGGCCAGCCACCGCGTGACGGTTGGCGCGGACGCCGAGCTGGCCACACGCAGCTTGCGGGCCAACCGCCTGAACTGGATCAGCATTCCCGAGCTGGTCGCCCCCATGCGCGTGCGCGCCAAGATTCGCCATCGCCACGAGCCCGCATGGGCGATGCTCGAACCGGCCGGTGAAGACCAGGTCATTGCTACCTTTGATGAGCCGCAGCGCGCAGTCACTCCCGGCCAGTCTGCTGTTTTTTATGATGGCGATGAAGTGGTTGGCGGCGGCTGGATTGTCTGAGAACTCCGTTTCGCGAGCTTTTAATCAGTTCGCCACCCGCCTTGACATAAATTCGAACAGAGAGCGCGACCTGAAATGATGCCGAAGATCAGATTCTTCGCCCTTCTTGTGTTGCTTGTTCTCGCACGGGAGGGGCCATCTGCGGCCCAATCGCCGCCTGCGAGCAGCTCCCAGCCGCTGAACGCAAGCATCTCCGACTATGGCACCACCTTCATCTTCAGCCCCCCCGCCAATTTGTCCGAAATGCGTGGAGACCGAATTCGGCTTCCAATCGGTCAGTGATGGCCGCTACCTTCCCACCGTCATCACCGTTGCGCCCTTCAAAACACAGACGGATTTCAGTGTGCTAGTGAATCTCGTTGACTCAGAATCTCCCGGCAGCGATCGAATTACGCATTTCGGCAACCGCTTTGACTTTGTGGCCCGGCAGCAGGTCTACACCAAAGGCGGTTTCACGCTGGTACTTGCGCCGCGCGGCACAGTATTCGTGCGTGGAACAGATGGCGGCCGGATTGGTGGATCAGCCGCGCCTCAATATTCCTGGGGCAGAGATTTGGCCGCTGCGAATTTTAGCTGGACGGGAGGAATCGACACCTCCGCAGCCAATCCGACTTCAGACTACGTGGGCGCATTCGACTATTTTCGGACGCTGGACACTCGAGGAACCGCGATCTTTCTTGGCTTTCAACACGAGGTGACCGCCGGGCAGCAAACGGCGGGCACGGAAGAGGGCCTGGTGATCCCATTCCGCAACGGACAGGTTGAGCTTGAGGGCGCGCAGCTCGACCTCAACATTAAGCCGGAGTGGCAGTTTCAGGGGCGCGTGATCGTCAACTGGGGCGCGGTCTTCAAGCGGAAGTAGATATCTCGGGCCAGCTTATTGCCTCACCGCCCAGGCCAGGCCATCCGGGCTTGCTACATCGATGCGGCCCACCATTTCAAGCGTCGTCAGGTCGATGACTGCGACGTATCCATCACGACCGCAGGCCACATAAGCGCGCAGCCCGTCGGGCTGCATCTGGATACCTCCGGAACCGTGGACACTCGGCAGCCGCTTCACTTCCTTGTGCGTAGCAGCGTCGAGAATCACCAGGGCCGAGCCGGGAGTGACAAGCGCAAGCTTTCCGTCCGGCGTAAACTTCAGCCTGTTGGCTCCGGGCGCGTTGGCGGCGAGGGTTTCCACCACCTTTTTAGCAGCAATGTCGATGATCGAAATGGTGCCGTCCCCGGCGTTTGCGACCCATGCCTCTTTGCCATCCGGAGTAACGTCAAAACCCTCTGATCCGTGGCCAACGGGAATGACAGTCAGCTTCCAGTCGCCTCCGGGCGGCGGCGGCGGACCACCTTGGGGCGGTCCCCCAGCTTGCGGCCCACCGGGCGGGGGAGCACCCATGCCCGGGGGCATTCCGGGTGGAGGCCCACCGGCGCGGCTTTCAGTCTTCTCGATGATCGTCACAGTGGCAGAGGTCACATTGGTGGTGATGATGCGCCTTGCGTCGGGAAAGACAAAGAGCATGTGGGTCCGGTCCTGGCCGGTTCCCAAAATCCAATCGATCTTGCCGGCAGCCGGGTCATAGCTCCCGATGGCCTTGGCCGCCTCGGCGGTAAACCAGACTTTGCCCTTTTCAAACACCAGGCCGTGGGGTCCGCGCAGCGCACCCAGATCGATGAAAGGGAGCTGTTTGTGCTCGACCAGGTCGATCACGGCCAGGGTGTGAAAGGCGCCAAACCCGTAGTTGGAGACGTAGGCGGTCTTGCCGTCCGCCGAAGCAACCACCTCATGTGGGTCGTCGCCCACTGGGACCAAGGCCAACACATTCAGACTTGCCGGGTCGACGATCGAGAGCGTATGGTCCTGCTTTGAAAGAACCAGAAGCGTTGCTGCAGGTGCCGTTTGGGCGCAAGCCCAACCGGCGAGCATGGACACGGAGAATCCAAGTGCCAAAAGAAAACACGGCTTCATCAGGATGTCCTCTCTGAAGGCAGTTGATCTTCAACGATGGCTTAAATGAAGGTGTCCCGGTCGCGTGCAGAGTGGGTCTCGCGCGGTTCGCGGGCCGAGCCGCGCAGAGACTCGACAATCGCTCTGATCGACGCCATCAGACCCGAAATCTGCCTTACCGGCCGGTTGACGACGTCGGTCACATACTCGGCAGCTCGGTCAACGGTATTCAGGATGCTCGAAACCATCTCATCGACCCGGCTGGCCTGGTGACGCACGCGCTCCAGAATCTCCGAGGCCGAGGCCTCAGCCTCAACGGCCTGCGCCTTCAAGCCGGCCACAATATCCGCAATGTCTGACGTCGCATCTTCCACCTTCGGGCCAACACGCTCCAAAAAGCCGCGCGCGTTATCGACGAAGGGAATGATCGTGGACTTCAGTTCCTCGACATGCTGCAGGATGGTGCGTGACGTGTGGCGCAGCGCGAGGAAGATCGCCAGCAGGACGAAAGCCTCCAGCAACACAGCTGCCGTTGTAATGGCAATCAGGATTAACTCGATGGTGTCATGGTTCAAGGTTTGCATCGGTGTGATCTCGCGCAGCGCATCTGCGGACTTACGACGACCGTTTCATTCGCTCCCCGGGCCAACATGAAGCCGTTAGTCTGAAGCCATTGCGCAAGCCACCACTAGGCGCTTGCGCAATCAACTCCGAACTTGATCAGCTTACAACTGAACCTGGAGCCGCTCTGTTTCCCAGAAAAGACAACAGAACTATATCTAGGAATTGTTGTCGGTGGTCGTAGTTCGATAGGCCTCGCGTCCAGCTTCTACAGCTGCGGCCACGCGGGTGGTCTGGTCGGTAACCACACCCTTGCCACGCTCCACAAACTGCTCCCACTGCGCTCGCCCGCGATCCACGGCCTCGCGGCTGCGACCGACATACTCGCTGACCTGCTCCCTGCCCTTGTCCATAAGGTCGCTCAGCTGCTCTTTGCTCTGGTCGACCATAGCGCTTACTTGTTCCGCAGCTTGCTTGGTTTTGGCGCGCACGTACTCTTTGCCCTCACGCGCGCTGTTCGCGAGGTCTTCGCGGGTCTCTCGGCCGCTCTTGGGGGCATAAAGAATCCCCACCAGCGCGCCCACTCCCAATCCTGCTATGAACCAACCCAAACTTGGTATCTTGCTGTCTTCTGCCATGACGAGTTATCTCCCTCCGCTCAAGCCAAGAAAGCCTGAGCCTATCAAAACTGTTGGCTGCGCCGCAAATCGCAATTCGTTTACGGGGCCGGATTACAGAATAAGCGGTTCGAAGCCACTTGCCCGCCCCGGGTCCGATTTGAACTTCGCGACTTGGAACTTCGCGACGTTCTGCAAGGGTTGGATTCGCATGCCGCGTGTCGAGTTGCAAGCCTTTTTAAGGCAACAACCGGACCTACTCCCTTTAAAAACGATACACCCAATCATTCCGGAGCGGCTGTCTGCTTTTGATCACACGCTACGGCGATCCACAGGCCGGTGCCAGCTCATTCGTGGCAAATGCCGACCTGAATGACCCTTCGCTTTATCCTTCATCCATTGCATCCACAATTGCGATCCAGGACCTCAGCAAAGTGCATCGCTCTACGGTTCGACAATCCTGATATCTGTTCGCGGCAACTGAAACCGTCGGCGACGATGAGCGTGAGAGGACCCGCAGACTCAACCGCGGGTAGCAAGCCGTCCCGGGCGATGGTCTTTGAAACCTCATACTTGTCGGCTTCAAAGCCAAAGGGACCGGCCATTCCACAGCAGCCAGCCTGGATGGGCTCGACCGTGGCTCCGGCTTGACGCAACAACGAGATCTCACTGGCCGGACCACCAAAAACCGCTTTATGGTGGCAGTGGCCGTGGAGCAGAATATGAGCGCCTGTGAGTCTTCCAGCTGCCCATTCCGGCGCTTTGGCAGCGAGCCAGTCGGCAAAGAGCCAGACCTGCTCGCTGAGACGTTTGGCGCGAGAGTCATGCGGGAAAAGTTCGAGCAGTTCGTCCTTGAAAACGCTGGCGCAACTCGGCTCCAGGAAAATGAAGGGCCGCCCCGCGTCGATCTGCGGCGCCATCCGGGCAAGAACTTTGGCCAAATAACTGCGAGCGGCGTTCAGAAGGCCGAAGTCATAAAGTGGACGACCGCAGCAGATATGTCCGCGCAAGTTTTCAACCCGGAATCCCGCCTGAGTGAGCACCGACTCCGCGGCGGCCAGTGTCTGCGGGTGGTAGTAGTTATTCCACGTGTCGGGCCACAGAACTACACCCTCCCCTTGTGCTCCTGCTTCTGCGGGTCGTCCTTTCTGGAAGCTCCGCGCCGCCAGCCGAGGTAACTCCCGTTGTTGCGCGACACCAATCATTCGCTTGATCAGCGGGCTGGTGACCGGCCCAGTCAACAGCGCGTTGGTCAAAGCCGGGGCCAGCGAACCCCAACGGGCCAACTTGTCGGCGAATCCAAAGATATAGTGGTGAAGAGGGTGAATCCGGCCCTTGTATCGTTGCGCCAGGAACTCTGACTTGTACGCGGCTATGTCCACCTGCACAGGGCACTCGGTTTTACATGCCTTGCAACTGAGGCAGAGATCGAGTGCTTCGTGGACAGCCTCGCTCCTGAAGCCTTCTTCACGCAGTGCGCCTGCCAGCATCTCCCACAGCAGGCGGGCGCGGCCGCGAGTGGAGTGCTGCTCCTGGCCTGTTGCGCGATAGCTGGGGCACATCACGCCGCCATCGGCCTTGCGGCATGCGCCCACACCAACGCAGCGCTCAGTTGCGCGTTCGAATGAGCCACCATCGATTGCGAATGCAAAGTGCGTTTCGAGCAGTTTGGATGATTCGCCGTGAGCGTGTTGCGGGTGACGAAGATTCTCGGTTGGGTCATAGACCCGAACGGCATCCACCAGTTTGCCGGGATTCATGCGATTGTCGGGATCCCAGATCGCCTTGAACTCACGAAACGCACCCATCAACTCTGGGCCGAACATTTTGGGCAGCAAGGCAGCGCGGGCCTGGCCGTCGCCGTGCTCGCCACTGAGCGATCCGCCGAAGCTCAACACCAGGTCGGCCGCTCGGCCAATGAACTCGCGGAAGCGGCGCAAACCCTCGGCAGTGGCGAAGTCGAAGTTGATGCGCATGTGCACGCAGCCTTGGCCATAATGCCCGTAGAGTGGGCTGCGGTAGCCGTATTCGGCCATGAGGGCGGAAATTCCACGGAGGTAGGCGCCCAGTTGAGCCGGAGGGACTGCCGCATCTTCCCAGCCTTCAAAGCGGTCCGGCTCGCCGGGAACAAAAACCATGGCTCCAAGAGCGGATTCGCGTACATGCCAGACACGAGCGGCCTCAGCGGCAGAGTAGATGCGTGCCGTAGGAACCTGCGGCCAGCTTTGCGTTGCACACACCAGCGATTCGGCCTTGGCGCGCGCTTCCGCAGCATCCCACGCGCCCATCTCGACCAAAAGAAACCCCACGCCCGGCGGCAGCAGCGTAACATCGTCGACTGCGAGGCGCTTACGGCGCATAAAGTCGACGAGCATATTGTCAAAGCCTTCCAATCCTATCGGGCCGTGCTCCAGCGTGCGCGGAACCGCGTCAGCAGCGATGAATGCGTCGTCGAAGGCCAGGGCGGTGAGGACGCGGAAAGGTGGGCTGGCGGTGAGATTCAACGTGGCGGAAACGACGTTGGCGCAGGTACCCTCGCTTCCGACCAATGCACGGGCCACGTGGAAGCCATTCTCAGCGAGCAGATCGTCGAGGTTGTAACCGGAGACGCGGCGGGGAATGCGCGGGAACTGTTCTCGGATGAGGTCGCCGTATCGGTCGCGCAGCCAGGCAAGACCTGCGTAGATCTTCCCGATTCGACCCCCGGCACCGATCGCGGCTTCGAGTTCAGCGGGGCTGGTGCGGCCGACGGTCATGCGTGTGCCGTCATAGAGAACAATGTCCATCGATTCAACGTTGTCTACGACTTTGCCGCCGAGGAGGCCGTGCACGCCGCAACTGTTATTCCCGATCATGCCGCCCAGCGTGCAACGGCTGTGAGTGGCGGGATCGGGAGCATAAGTCAGGTGGTGCAGTTCGGCGGCTTCGCGCACGCGGTCGAGAACAATGCCCGGCTCGACGCGAGCCAGCTTGGCAACTGGGTCAATTGATTTGAGCCCATGCATGTAGCGGGAATAGTCAAAGACCACCGCAACGTTGGCGCATTGGCCGGCGAGGCTGGTGCCGGCGCCACGCGGTAACACCGCCGCCCCAGTGGCGCGACATGCAGCAAGGGCCGCCTCGACGTCGGCTGCATCCCTCGGCATGACCACTCCGACAGGAAGCTGGCGGTAGTTGGAGGAGTCAGCGGCATAAAGAGCGCGGGAACCAAGATCGAAGAGGGCGTCGCCGCGAAACGTGCTCTTCAGTAGTGACTCGAGCTCGCGGTGTGCGGCAAAGCGCTCGTGATCCAGCTGTGGCTGGTTGGTGAGGATAGGAAAGGAAGTCGAGCTCACGCGATAATGGTACCGCGTTGCCTACGGCTTACCGCGTTGGCCACTCTTCAACCACGATCCCCAGGTCGTTCAGTTCTTTGATGGCAGCCTCAATATTGCGGCGAACTTTGAGACGGCCTTTGCTGTTAGCAACCGGAGACTCCGCAACAGCGACAACACGGCCATAGCGCCAGGCCCCAGGAGGCAACGCAATCAATGCCTCGGCCAGGTCCGAAGGACGCAACTGAATCTCCTGGCGACGGGCAGCTTCAGGTCGCAGCATGGTTCCCTGCCCCAGGTTGCTGGGGTTGGCATCGGCCATGTTCACGCGCAGATCGATCTGGTCGGCATCCACTGACAGGAACGGGTTGGCCCACGCACCCGGTTCATGCACATCCACATACAAGCTCTTGGTAGGGAGTGGAATCTTTGCCAGGGCGGCACGCCGCTGGTCGCGCTCCGTGGCAGTGGCCTGGGCGGCGACTTCAGCCTGATGCTCTGCACTGACTGCATGCTGGGCAACGCCCACCACAGCCTGTTCTTCTTTATGGCAGGCGACAAAAAAGACCGCCAGCACCAGGACCAGGACGAAGCCCGAAAATCCCCTCGCTTGCAAACGATGAATCACTCCCCAAGAATAACAGGACCGCGCAAATGCCTTTGCAGGTAACGGTACGAAGGATATGTTGTTGAATTGGCGACCATTTGTGGAAGGCGCTCAATGGATGTACCTTTACTTGCATGGAAATCCTTTCCCGCGTCTTCCAGTTTCGCTCGCACGCTTCTTCGGATCAATCTGAGAGACGAGCGCGGATTATAGCGATCTTGCTGGCCGCCGTGGCCTCAATGGGCTGTGCGCTCAGCGCCTCGGGCCGGCCCGCAAAGGAATTCCAGACAGCCAGGTTGGTGGAAGCAGCAGAGTACATTCCCTGTGCAGACGCCTGCTCTCCATTTGAATCTCCAGCCAGCGCCTTTTGCTTCCATGTTGACGATGAGTTCATGGTTGGAGAGGAAAAGAGTGTTAAACACAAGGCAAGGTCCGCCAGCACCGATGATCTATCCGGGAAGGAAGTGTCCATTCGCTCCAGCAGCCACTTCATCTGGGTGCAGTCAGCAGATGGCCCCTCAGTGAAGCTGAAGCGTGGCTCCCTCTATGAGGGATTCAAGGAAAGGGGATGCATTGCCGAAGTTCACAAGCCAATCCTGGCTCATGCCAAGGCGTCCAGCCGGTCGGTGAAGATTCCCGATGATGCCATCGCGATTGCGGGATCGGGCCGCGGCGATTTTCAGCCGCTCTATTTGTGGTTCGAGTGCATCAGGGATTCGGATTTGGCAACCATCGGCTGTGCGCGATGGTATGGGAATGGCGACTCCGACGGGAAAGAGTGGTACTGCGCACGAACCATGGACGGAGCGCCGGTGGGGCCAAACTTTGCCATCGATCCGCTGCAAAGCCTGTCGGGACGGTTCGTTCTGACTTCCGGCGGTGTTCTGCAGTATGACAACCGGGCAAGAACCAACGATAAACTTGACCGCCCCGGCGAGGCTTGCCGCTAGTCTTCAGGAATATGCAACATCGGATGTGATGTGTCCCGGAACCGCGCGGGGAAATTTGCGCTTAAGAATCAGCACAGTGCCGTTCTGGATCGTCCGCGCCCCTTACTCTTCCCCAATCTCGTAGGGAACTCCGAACCTTCCAATCTGAATCAGCGCCTTATCGCCCGGCGGCCAGATGTGCAGGCTTTCTACGCGGCTCGACCCCGCGATGCGATGCGCATCCGCAGTCCCGACAAGATTCCCTGTTGCCGCTTCGTGAAAGTGAACGCTCAGTGCATCTCCGCCCTGCGTTCGCGTCCATCCAAAGGCGTAGTCTCCGGGCTTGAGCACAAATCCACCGATCCGCACCGGGACCTGCACCAGCAGATAGTGCGAATACTTGCCGTCCGCAGAGTATCCGGCTGTCAACAGGACCACGCCCGCAATGAAGTGCCCGTGGCTGTTCACGATGCCGGACGCAGTACGCATCTCCGTCTCGATGTGCTCTTTCTCGACCGGTGCGCGCGCGGGCAGCAGCGACGCCAACTCTGCGTCAGTAGCCTGCCGCCAAATGGCCTTCTGCGCCTGAGCAGACGGTGCAAGCAAAGCCACAATCAACAAAAGCATCCCAGAATGAATCGTTCTCTTCATCAGGTTTCTCTTCATGGTTTCGTCTTTCTCAAGGATTCGAGGGGAACAATTCCACGCTGGATGGCCGCCGTGGCAGCCTGTGTCCGGTCAGTGACTCCCAACTTGCCAAGCAAACTGTTGATGTGCGTCTTCACCGTGGCCTCTGAGATCTCCAACTCTGTTCCAATCTCTTTGTTGCTCTTGCCGTTCACAATCTGTTCCAGTACATCAAACTCCCTTGGTGTCAGGCTCTCAGTACCCATGCGCTCGGCCAGCTTCTCGGCAATTGCCGGCGGAATGTGCGACTTGCCGGCATGTACCGCGCGGATGGTCGAAATCAACTCGTCCGACGTCATGCCCTTAAGCAGGTAGGCACGCGCGCCGGCTTGCAGAGCGCGATAGATGTCTTCGTCGCCGTCGTATGTGGTGAGCACGATCAGGCGCGCGTTTGGCGTCTCCATGCGGATGCGCTGGATGACCTCCACTCCGCTCATGCGCGGCAGCCGCAGGTCAATCAGCGTGATATCCGGCAGGTGCTTGCGGAATTGCGTGATGGCCTCCGCACCGTCAGCAGCTTCGCCCACAACCTCAAGGCCGTCTACTACGTTGAGCAGTGCAACCAGCCCCTGGCGCACAACATGGTGGTCCTCGACAATCAACACGCGAATCGATTCCTTCGTCACTGGGTCTCTCCCAACTGCACTTTTGTCTCTCGCGCCGCCTTGACGCGCAGTCTAACGGTTGTTCCAGCGGCGGCCTCGCTCACCACATCGAGCGTTCCGCCGATCGTCTCTGCGCGCTCCCTCATCCCTGTCAAACCGTAGTGTCCTGCTTTTGCAGCCTTGTTGGCGGTTGCCACAAACCCTCGCCCATCGTCCCTTACCTCGAGCGCAATCTGATCGGGACCATACTCCAGCTGGACCGCAAGGTGCGCAGCGCCTGCATGCTTCTTCACATTATGGATGGCCTCCTGGGCAATGCGCAGGATTTCGCGGTCTGTGTCTGGCGGCAGCGGCCGGTATGCGCCAAAGATGCTGAATTCCACATGCATCGCGTCACTCCCCGCAGAGTCCACGATGCGCCGCAGCCTCACTGGCAGCGTCGTCTCGTCCGAGTCCTGCGACCGCAACGCCCAGATCGATTGCCGCGCGTCGGCCAGTCCCTCGCGGACGTAGCCTCGAGTCGAGTCAAGATGCGTTGCTGCCGCATCCACTTTGTGATGACGCAGCAACTCCGCCAGCACCTCCAACTGCACTGAGATGCCAACGTAGCCCTGCGCCAGCGTGTCGTGAATCTCGCGCGCAATGCGGTTGCGCTCGCCCAGCACAGCGCGGAACTCGCTCTCAGCCCGCTTCAGCCGTCGCCTGAGCAGCAGTACAACCAGCCCCACCAGCGCGGCAAACACCAGAATGTAAAACCAGGCAGTCTGATAGAAATGCGGCCGTAGGTCAAAGGCCAGCGCGGCACCCTGCAAGTTCCAAACGCCGTCATTGTTCGCGGCCTGCACGCGGAATGTGTAGTGCCCGGGAGGAATGGTCGTATAGTAAGCGCTTCGCCTGGAACCGGCCTCAATCCAACCCTTGTCAAAGCCCTCCAACGTGTAGCGATAGCGCACCTTCTGTGGGGCGGTAAAGCTCAGCCCGGCATAGTCAAATTGAAAATGAACATGGCCTGCAGGGACCTGGAGAGAAGAGTCTGCCGCATGCAACCCCTGGTCGACATCGTCGACGGCAAAACGCTCAAGCGCCACCGGCGGCGGCATGGTGTTGAAGGGGAAGTGCGCAGGATCCACTTCTACCAACCCTTTTGGCGTGGCAAACCACAGGTGCCCGTCGCGAGAGCGCCAGGCGGACGGATGGCTGTTGACGGCAGTCTCGCGGCTTCGCAACCCATCCGCCGTGCCAAACTCAATCCAGTTGGGGCAATTCGCCGCGCTCATGCCTCCTGAATCGCAGCGCGCAATCCCGTTCCCGGTGGCGAACCAAAGGTGGCCGCTCAGGTCTTCAAGAATGGCGTGGATACTGGTCTGGTCCGGCCCGCCATGCGTCACCGGGAAGAATCGCCTTCCATCCCACTCGTTCCAGCCGTGGTCCTGCGCTCCGATGAGCAGCGTTCCGTTGCTCCGTGACAGCAGTGCCGTGATCACGTTGCTTGAAAGCCCATCGGCCGTCGTGTAGTTTTCAATCTTGCTGCCGTGCAGCCGCGACAACCCCGCAAACGTCGCCACCCACAGATCTCCATTGCGGTCCCTGGTCATTGCGCCCACCAGATCGCTGCCCAGCCCGCTGGCCTGCGTCAATGTTTCCATGTGCGTGCCGGATTGCGAGGTGCCAATCCAGTGAGTAAGCCCGCGCCGTGTGCCGATCCACAGCGATCCATCGGCGTCTGCCAGTAGAGAGCGGATGAAGTCGTCGGGCAGACCGTCCGCAGACGTAAACGCATCGATCCTGCTCCCACGAATCCGGTTCAATCCGTCGGGCGTTCCCACCCACAGGTCGCCATTCTCAGCAGAAGCCAGCGACAGAATCACATCGCTCAGCAACCCGTTGCGCACCGAGTAAGTTTTCGGTCCGCCCGCCCCCGCCGCGTTCTGGGGCAGTGCATTCAAGCCGCTGCCGCTCGTCCCAACCCAAAGCGTGCCAGTCTTGTCCTCGACTACCGTGGTCGTGGCGTCAGATCCGAGTCCATCCCGTGCGCCAACCGTCCTGAATCGCTGATCGCGCAGAATGTGTAGTCCGCCCATCTCAGTGCCGACCCACAGATTGCCCTCATGATCTTCCATCAGAGTCAGCACACTTTCAGTAGCCAGTGCGTCGGTGACCGGAAATCGCTGCAGCTTGCCCGCAACCCATCGGGCCAGTCCGCCGTTGGTGCCGATCCATAAGCTGCCTTCGCGATCAGCGAACAACGACTGGATGCGCGTTCCGGGAAGTTCCTTGCCCACCGCCATTCGCTCTGCCACCTGATTCGGGCGATTCACTGCCACCGAACTCTTGCTTGCAACGGCTCGCGCTCCATCAGAAAGCGTGGCCTGAAACTCGGCATCTTTTTGTGGGATTGTTTGCTCTGGGACGGTACGCGTCCATTGTCCATTGTTGAACCCAGCCCATCCACTTGCGGTTTCGACCCAGAATCCATCGCGCCCATCCCACAGCAGGCTGACGATTCCACCCTCGGGCAGACCATCCTTGGCCGTAATCGCGGTGACGACTCCATCCCTCCACCGGGCTAGCCCGTCACTTGTTCCAATCCACAGCGCTCCATCCCGCGTCTCCAGCAGGCAGCGCACGTCGTTTCCCGGCAGCCCTGGCAGCGAGCTCCGATCGAAAACCTGAAACGTATTCCCATCGAAGCGCACCAATCCGACTTCGGTCCCCAGCCACACGAACCCGTCACGCGTCTGGACAAGCGCCTGGACGGTGTTTTGCGGCAGCCCATTCTCCATCACCCATGCCTGCCGCCCATAGTTCGCCAGCGAAGTGGAAGGCTCGAGTGCCCAGGCTGACAGGGCGCAACAAACCAAATATGCGAAAGCAACCGATGACCAGGCCGCCCGAAGAGCGGCGGACGCGGAGGGGATAGGTCGGCGCAGGTCCGAGTCTTGAAGTAAGTCCGTCGACTTGTGAGGAATTCTTGCCATTTGGAGTCATCGGACGCTGGAGTGATCCGGCGGTCCCCGCCAGAGACCTCGCCAGGCGCAAAAACCGCGCATCTCAACACTAATGCCGCAGACGCCTCAATGCACAGGAGATCGGCCACAATCCGTTTCAAAACAGGCCCATCTCCACCCATTGATGGAGCCCAGGCTCACTCCAATGACTCAAGACATGGCATCAAGCTGCCGATAGTCTGTGTATGTCTCTAGCGCTGGTCTACTAATCAAGTGTGACTTTCGGGTGGCAGCCCTCTCGCTGGGCAGCCACCCGATTCCTTTTTTGGGGCCACCCAGCCCGGGCACCCGCAAACCCGCCAGGCCCCCGCAACAATGAAGGAGTTCAGAGAATGGCAGCTTGCGGCCGAAGCGCCTCGGCGCTCAACTCATCGGCACGTCGCAGCCCTGGGAAGAGCACGGCCCAAAGTCCCGCCACGGCGAGCGCGCCGAAACCACCCGCAATGGTAGCCCGTACCGCCCCCCACCATTGCGCGGTAAGCCCGCTTTCAAACTCACCAAGTTCGTTTGAGGCGCCGATGAAAAGCGAGTTCACGGCGCTCACCCTTCCGCGCATGGCTGGCGGCGTTGCCAGTTGCAGCAGAGAGCCTCGGATGATCACGCTGATGGTGTCTGCCGCCCCGGCCAGCGCAAGCGCCCCCAGAGAGACCCACAAACTGTGCGACAGACCGAAGACGACCGTGGCCGACCCATAGATGGCTACGCACACGAACAACCGCAGCCCGGCCCTGCGACGGAATGGAAACCGTGCCATCAGCAGCGACATGGCCAGTGCGCCGACCGCGGGTGCGGCCCGCAGCATCCCAAGTCCGCGCGGCCCTTGGTGCAGGATGTCATGCGCAAAAATCGGCATAAGCGCAGTGGCGCCACCCAGCAGAACCACAAACAGATCCAGGGACGACGCTCCAAGCAGCATCGGAGAGCGGCGGACATACTGAAATCCGGCCAGCACGACCTTCAACGATGCGGCGCTGTGCTCCATGCGCCCGGGCCGCGTATGAAGGCTGCCCACCAGCACCATGAACCAGCCCAGCGAGCCCAGGGTAAACACATACACAATTCCCGCACCTTGGAGGGCCGTGTCAGGGACCCAATGTGCCAGCGGTAGGGTGAACAACAGACCGCCGAGCGCCGGTCCGGTGATGTTGGAGAATTGCCAGATGGCCCCACCCCATGTGACCGCATTCACAAAGTGCGCCTCGGGAACAAGATGAGGAATGAGCGCTGAGCTGGCCGGCCCTGAAAACGCGCGCGCCGTCCCCATGAAGAACAGGACACAATAAATGGGATAAACGGGATGGGCTCCATGGAAGCCAATACGGGTCAATAGCAGAAGTACAGTTGTGGCAACTACTTGTAAGCCATAGCAGACCAGGATGATTTGCCGCCTGTCAAAACGATCGGCCACATGGCCGGCCGGCAGCAGGAAGAGCAGTCCCGGCAAAAACAGTGCCAGCCCGGTAAAGCCCAGGTCCAGTGCACGGTGGGTAATGGAATACACCTGCCAAGCCACCGCAACCGATTGGGCCTCGGCGCCGAGGATGGCTGTGACGCGCGCCAATTGGTACCGCGTAAAGTCGCGGGAGGCAAAAGCCTCCATGCCTCGCGCGGGCGCGTTGGGGGGAACGGCGTGCATGTTCTTCATCTAGGGTATATCCCCCAACCTGTACCAAGGTTGAAAACTGCCGCTCCACCCAGTTGGCGCTTTCAATACCTGGCGATCTTGTGCTCTCAACGAGATGGCAGATGGTGGCTGAACCCGCGCCAATCGCATGGTATCGTTAATTGCCGCCGGGCAGCCTGCGCTCGCGCTGCATCCAGGTCTCCATGAGTACGTTCGTAACTGCGACCCCTCCAGTCCCCCGGGTACACCACTCGCTGGTGCCGCACTGGCTTATGCAGCTCGGCCCGCTGGGGCTCTTCCTCGTCGCTGTCGTTGATTCATCGATCATCCCGATGCCGATTCCGGGTAGCAGTGATCTGCTGTTGCTTCTCCTGATCTCACACCAGGGGAACCCGTGGCTCTTCGCCCTGACAGCCGTCGCTGGAAGCGTCCTGGGCGGATATACCGCATGGCTGATCGGTCAGCGTGGCGGAGAGGCGGCGCTCCGCCGCTACGTGCCGCAAAGGTTCCGTGCCCGCATTGTTGATTGGGTGGAGCATCATCCCATCCTCGCGGTCTTTGTTCCCGCTGTGTTGCCTCCGCCTATGCCGCTTTCGCCGTTTGTGCTCGCGTCCGGTGCGCTGGGCGTCTCACGCCGGCGCTTCCTCGCCGTCTTCACCACGGCGCGCACCCTCCGTTTTGGGCTCGTCGCCTGGCTCGCGGAGGTTTACGGAAGGCACGTCGTCCGCCTCTGGTCCGCTCTCCTGCAAAAGTGGTCAACTCCCCTGCTCTGGCTGTTTTTCTCGGTCCTGGTTGTGGCCATCGGGTCCGCGGTCGTGAAATTTCGCCGTCCGGCAAAGTCCGCGGTAGTCGAAGATCCCGTCGTTGAAACGACCAAAACCAAAGCGAGCTGAACTCGGGCCGATGGAAGGACGTCCGCATCGGTGGTTGCAAACCTGTCGCTGGTCAGGATCGTTAAGAGTCGTGGCCCTGCGCCCAATCGCGCGCGCGGTCGAAGAACTGGCGATCGCGCCACACCCCGCGCGCCCAGCGATCCCCGATGATTTCGAATTGCTGTCGCGCCACACTAGCATCGCGGAACTTGTAGGCCATGAAGGCAACCTGGTTATTCGCTCGATTGGTAGTGCCAAATTGAGTGCAAAGAGCCTGGTATCCAGGCTGAATGCGAGCCCAATCCATCTCCTGAACCGGGAAGTTCCCGTTGCCCCGGCTGATCAGGATGGTCGCGATTTGAAAATAAGGCTCATCGCCGGCATCGCCGCCGACGTTATCCGCCGAGTTCTTGGCGAAAGACGACGCGTCTCCTGCGTTGCCATACCACTTAGGCAACAGGTAGTTGGCATATTGAAGATCGAGGTAAAAATAGCCTAGCTCAGCCTGGATGACACGATCGAATATATCTTTCATGCGCCCCGCGTCCCAACCCTGCGCCAGTCCCACGATCATCATCTCCGAATACCATTGGGGACACAGCGGCGGAGGCAGCTTTGCCGCGCCTTCAAGAATGGACTGGGGCCTCTGGATTCGCTCGTTGAACAGGCGCCAACTCTCCGCCGTCACCGTGTCTGCCAAGCCGTTGCCGCGCGCTACCCACGCCCACCGGTGCAGGCTTGTGGCCAGCGCAACCCGCGCCGTGATGGATTGGGGCCGCTGCTGCATTCAGTGCTCAAGGTGAGCGATGTGATCGACGGAGTCCTTGTCCGTGAGTTGCGGCGCATCCAGATCCGCATAAAACACACGCAGCTTCCAATCCCCGCCTGGACATCGGCTCCTATCGCCGCGGTACTCCGCGACCATGCGGTCCAGTTCGTCGAATTTCTCATCGACCAGGTTTGATTCAACCAGGTGATCCCACTTCCCTGGAGTCAAAGCAGCCTCATTGTTCTCTGTGGCTGCGTTGTTTTGAGCGGCCTCCTGCGCGGGCAGAGGTCTCGACACGAAAAGGAAAAAGGCGCAGGCAAAAACAAACAAGGCGGCGGATTTAGAGATAGACAAGGTATGCCTCCCCCGAAAACGACTCCACCTTAAAACACTCCTGGAGCCGGAACAAGATCAGCCTGATGAACTAAAGAATCAACTCCGTCCAGCGCCCAGGTCGTCGTCCTTCGTCTCCCGGATCATCAACAGCCCGACGAAGGTGAGCGCAGCGGATGCGGAAAGATAGTAACCGACATACCGCAGGCCAAAGTTTGTTGCAAGCCAAGTTGCCATGTATGGCGCCAGAGATGCACCAAGTATTCCTGCGAAGTTAAATGCAAGCGAGCTACCCGAGTAGCGCACCGGCGTGGGAAACAGCTCTGAAATCACCGTTCCTAGCGGCCCGTAAGTCAGCCCCATCAGCGACAGCCCCAACGCCATCATTCCCAGCGCTCCGCCCGCTCCGCCTTCAAACATGGGCGCCAGGATCAGCCCGAACAGAAAAATCGCGCAGGTGATCCAAAGCATTGAGCTTCGCCGTCCCCGCTCCGCCAGGATTGCGGAGACTGGAATCATCAGCGCAAAGAAGAGAGTGTCGAACAATTGCATCTGTAAGAACTTGCCGCGGCTGAAGCCCAGCGCGCTCGTACCCCAGCTCAGCGCGAAAACAATCATCAGATAGAACAGAACGAATGTCGCAAGACACACAAGGATGCCCGCCACCAGCGCCTTTGCGTGGTCGCGGAAGACGACCAGGACCGGCAGCCTGACCTGCTCACCCCGCTGCAGGGCCTGCTGGAATACGGGAGTTTCCGTGATGGTCAACCGCACATAGAGGCCCAGGAAGACCAGAACCGAACTCGCCAGGAACGGCAGCCTCCAGCCGAAGACGAAGAACTGCTTGTCAGTAAGCAGCTGCGACAACGCCAAAAACACGCTCCCGGAAAGGAAAAATCCAACCGGCGCGCCCAGTTGCGGAAACATGCCGTACCACGCGCGCTTGTTCGCCGGCGCATTCTCAATGGCCAGCAGCACCGCGCCGCCCCACTCGCCGCCCAGCCCAAGCCCCTGTCCAAAGCGGCAAAGCGCCAGCAATGCAGGCGCCGCGTAGCCGATAGTTTGATAGGTTGGCAAGGCGCCAATCGAAACCGTAGATATCCCCATCGTGGCCAACGCGATCACCAGCGTCGTCTTGCGCCCAATTCTGTCGCCAAAATGACCGAAGAGTGCCGAGCCAATGGGCCGTGCCAGGAATGCGATCCCAAATGTAGCCAGCGAGGCCAGCGTAGCCGTAGCCGGATCTGAAGCTGGAAAGAACAGCTTCGGAAATACCAGCACTGCCGCCGTTGCGTAGATGTAGAAGTCAAAGAACTCAATTGCCGTCCCCACCAGGCTGGCAAATAAGACCTGGCGGGGAGAATTGATGAGCTTGCCTTGCGCAGAGATTTGGCCGTCCGCTGCGGCCACTAAAGCTTGGCCGCTTCCGTGGGCTTGGCATCTTCGTGACAGGCCGGAGTCGCGACGGCAGCCTTCTTGCTCAGAGTCTTGACCTGGCTCTCATTACTCGCACGCGGCGCGCTTTTCATCGTCTTCAGCAGGCTGACCAATCGCGCAAAGCCTTGTTCACGCGCTGTCTTGTTCCCCGGGACGGTGTTGCCGGGATCTTCGCCGGCCCGCATGAAGCCGTGCCCTGCACCGTCGTAGGTCACGGGCTCATACTGCTTGCCCGCTGCCTTCATTGCGTCCACGGTTGCCGGAATAGTGGCCCCGATGCGGGCATCGTTGCCGGCATAGAAGCCGTACACGGGAGCGTTAATCGCGGTCACATCCGCCGGCCCGGGCCCGTAGAACACAAAGACTGCCGAAAGATCTTTGCGGTGGGTGGCGAAAGCGAAGGACTTGCCGCCGCCCCAGCAAAACCCTACCGTGGCAATCTTGCCGTCGCCTGCCGGAATGTGTTTCGCATAGTCGGCTGCTGCATCCAGATCCGCGTTCACGCCGTTTGGATCAAGTCCGGAGACAGCCTTGACCGTGGCGTCCTGGGTGGGGAACTCGCTTGACCCGCCCCCGTTGGGCCCAAAGCCGGAAAGCAGGTCGGGAGCCACAACAATAAAGCCCTCCGCGGCCAGCTCGTCAGCCATCTCTTTGGCCCAGTCGCTGAGGCCGAAGATCTCGTGAATCAGAATGACCACCGGCGCCTTGCCTTTGACCTCGGGGTAAACAACAAAGGCATGCACGGTACGGTTGTCGTGCTTCAGGGTGACGTATTCGTGATGACGCGGCGAGGCCTCGAGTCTAGCTTTAGCCCAGTCCTGCGCCTGAATGGTTACAGTGGCAATGCAAAACAGCAACAAGCCAACGAAGAGCGTGAGTGATCGGGGGCGGAAGTTCATCATGCGGAAGATAATAGTTGCACAGAACTACCTGCCACAAGAGACAAGCTCAGAATTCTGTGAACGGGTCTTCAATCCCTTACGTATACCCTTTGTACGGACCCTTTGTGCGTACCCTTTTGTTCGGACGGCTAGCCCGGTACGCAGGCCTCGCCTCTGAACGCTGGAAGGCTGCTCCGGCGAAGAACGCAAACTTTCCCTTCACCTTTAAAACTTTCCTGTTGTATTCCCATAGGAAAGGCTCTACATTCTTCCTATTGGTTGGCAAGAGGAGACTTCAATGGGCGAAAAACCCGACGTCTGGCAAGGCACATTGGCGCTGATGGTCCTGCGCACGCTTGAAACCCTGGGGCCGCTTCACGGCTACGGCATGGCTCGGCGCATCGAGCAAACGAGCGGCGACCAGTTGCAGTTGAACTACGGCACCCTTTATCCCGCCCTGCTCAAGCTAGAGCAGGAGGGTTTCATTCGCTCTCACTGGGGCGTGTCTGAAAACAACCGCCGCGCCAAGTTCTATGAGCTGACCAAGGCCGGCCAGCGCCAGGTGAAGAAAGCCGCGGCAGATTGGGAGCAGGCCACCGAGATCCTGGCCCGCTTCCTGAGCCCGGCGGAGGAGGCATGATGCCAAAGCTAAGGGCATTCTGGGTTCGATTGAGTGGATTCTTCGCTGGCCGGAGCAATGAAGGCGACCTCGACCCCGAGCTCGAAAGCCACATCGAGATGCATACGGAGGACGGCATCCGCGCCGGCCTCACGCCCGAAGATGCCCGCCGTCAGGCCGTGATTCGCCTTGGCGGAGTGGAGCAGACGCGCCAGGCCGTTCGTGAACGCCGCGGCCTGCCCTGGCTTGAATCGTTCCTGCGCGATGTTGCCTACGGATTGCGCACACTCGGCAAGCACCGCGTTGCAACCGCCGCGGCCATCCTCTCCATTGGTCTCGGCGTCGGCGCCAACGCCACCATCTTTTCCATGGTCAGCCGCTTCGTGCTGCGTCCGGCGCCCATGGGCGACCCCGCCACACTGCTTACCCTTCACACCACCCACGACGGCGACGAATGCTGCAACAACTTCCCCTACCCCGTCTACGCCGATATTCGCGATCAGGCTAAATCCTTCTCCGGAGTCGCCGCATACAACGAGTTGATTCCCGCTTCCATCAGTGGTAGGGGAGAGCCGGAGCGCGTTTGGGGCCAGGCGGTCACTTCCAATTTCTTCACGGTCACACAGCTCCCTATGCTCCTTGGCCGCGGATTCGTCAGCGGTGAAGAGAACGCGCAGGCGATCGTTCTTGGCGCAGGCCTTTGGCGGCGCCGATTCGACAGCGACCCCTTGATTGCCGGCAAGACCATTTCACTTTCCGGCCGCGCGTACACCGTTGTGGGTGTTGTCTCCCCGGCCTTTCACGGTGTAGATCAAATCCTCTTCACCGAATTCTGGGTGCCGCTTGGCAACGCCCCGGTGCTGGCGCCGAATCTTCCCAAGCCAAGCGACCGCGGCCAGCACTACCTTGTCGTGGTTGCCAGGCTCAATCCCGGTGTCACGCGCCAAAGCGCCTCCGCCGAACTCCACACGCTGGCCGCTCGCTTTGCCACGAACTATCCAGCCACCGACAAAGGCATCGGCTTTGTCTTTGAGCAGGCTGGCTCGCTCCCACCCAGAGAACGCAACGCAGTGCTCAGCTTTTTTGCCGCGCTCTCAGTGGTTGTTCTGATGGTTCTGTCCATAGCCGGCGCAAACGTAGCCAATCTTCTGTTCGCGCAGGCTGCAGGCCGGCAGCGCGACATGGCGGTGCGCCTTGCCCTGGGGGCCACGCGCGGCAGGCTCCGGCGCCAAATGCTCTTTGAGAGCACGTTGCTCGGTTTGGGAGGCGGCATCCTTGGCGTGCTTCTATCCCTTTGGTCTACCTCGGGGCTCTCAAGATTTCGCCTGCCCGCCCCCGTTCCTCTGGATGTCAGCATCGGCGTCGACTGGCGCGTTCTCCTCTATTCCTTCGCGCTGAGCCTGGCGAGTGGCCTCTTGCTCGGTCTTGCACCTGCCTGGGCCGCATCGCGCCCATTGCTTGCCAACGCGCTCAAAGGTGAAGACGCCCTTGCACGGCCCGGGCGTCGCTTCATTTTGCGCAACATTTTGGTCGTTGCCCAGATCGCCATGTCCGTGGTCCTGCTCTGCGTAACCGGCCTGTTTCTGCGCAGCCTTCAGAGCGCGTCCACCATCAACATTGGCTTCCGCACTGACAACATCCTCATGATGTCTGTCGATCCCATTGTCCATGGCTACACGCCGCAGCGTACCGCCGACTTCATGATGCAGTTGCGAGAGCGTGTGGCGGGATTGCCCGGCGTTTTGTCGGCGGTCGCCACGGATACAGCTCCCCTTTCCGGCGGTGGACGCAGTGACGGCTTCCGCATCCCAGGTTCACCTGACAGTCCCAACTCCTGGATCACCACTGAGCTATTCATGGCGACCCCAGGCTACTTTGAAAGCCTCGGCATTCCTCGCATCGCCGGCGGCGACTTTGGTTCTGAATCCGCGACTGGCCCAAGAGTCGGCATCGTCAATCAGGCATTCGTTGACCAGGTCCTTCGAGGACGCAACCCAATCGGCGCCCAGGTCTCTGGCGCAGGAGTCGAATTCCGGATCATCGGAGTCGTGGGCAACGTCAAGTCGCGCACAATTGGCGAGGAAACCCGGCCTATTCTCTATCGCTCATTGCAGCAAACCGTCGCCAGCGACCCCTCTTTCATCGGCTACACCTTGATGGTCCACACAGCCGGCAACCCAAGCTCCGTAGCACAAGCCGTGCGCCGCCAGATCTACAACCTCGACCCCTCAATGGCCATCTACAACGAGGAGACGATGGAAGAGCACATCCGTGCAGCCTTTTTCCTGCCCCACATTGCAGCCGCACTCTTCGGCACCTTCGGCTTCATAGGCCTGGTGCTCGCCGCCGTCGGTCTCTATGGCGTGATGAGCTACGCCGTCAGCCGCCGCACCCGCGAAATCGGCATTCGCATGGCTCTTGGCGCAAAACCTGGCATGGTCGAACGCCTGATCCTGAGCCAGGGCCTCGCGCTCACGCTGATTGGCGTAGCGCTCGGCTGGCCCGCGGCATGGATGCTCTCCCGGCTCGCATCCACATTCCTCTACGGCATTCAGCCGCACGACGTCTTCACATTCGCGGTTGTCCCACCGTTCCTGATCGCGATCGCCCTCGTCGCCTGCTGGATTCCCGCCCGCCGCGCCGCCTCCATTGACCCCATGAAGGCCCTGCGCACCGAATAGGCTCATCCCGCGGCCTGCACTCGGACAACATTTGCTTGCTCAAGTCACGGCGTGAGCAAGCCCCCTGGCGGCTCCAAATGCCTCGGACTGCTTGTTTTTCGCCACCATCTTTAATCCCTGAACCCCAAAGCCGCCCTGGGGTATCTAATGAAATAATTGCGAATTCCCCAGAAGCCCTAATTTAGCCAGTACTGCCACAACCACAACCGCCGCGATTTCCGGGCCTAACCACCACAGCAGCCAGCACAGGAGAAGACTTTTGTCCGAGTTCGAGACCGTATCGCCGTCCCCTTCCGGCGCCGGTTCCACCCTCAACAATCCGGAAGCCGTTCTGCTCACTCCCTGGAAGCCCCGCGTCAATCCGTGGCTCATCGCCATGACCGTCGCACTGGCCGCCTTCATGGAGGTTCTCGACACTTCTATCGCCAACGTGGCTTTGCCGCACATCGCCGGCTCACTGGGCGCAAGCACCGACGAAGGCACCTGGGTGCTCACCAGCTATCTGGTCGCCAATGCCATCGTTCTGCCCCTGGGCGGATGGGCCTCCAGCGTTCTGGGCCGGCGCAACTTCTTCGTCTTTTGCATTCTCATCTTTACCGTTGCCAGCTTCCTCTGCGGGGCGGCTCCATCGCTGCCCATCCTGCTGATCTGCCGCGTCATTCAGGGGGCGGGCGGCGGCGGCCTGCAGCCCATGGCCCAGGCCATCATGGCCGACTCCTTCGAGCCGCACAAGCGCGGCCAGGCCTTCGCCCTCTACGGTCTTGTCGCCGTGCTCGCTCCTTCCATCGGCCCCACGCTCGGCGGATGGATCACTGACAACTTCTCCTGGCGCTGGATCTTCTACATCAACATTCCCGTCGGTATTCTCGCCTTCTTCCTCGTCACCCGCCTCGTCGAAGATCCCCCGTGGATCAAAGCGGACCGGTCGCGCCTGTTCAAAATGGACTATCTCGGCCTCGGCTTCCTCACCATCGCCATGGGCGGCCTTCAGATCATGCTCGACAAGGGTGAAGAGAACGATTGGTTCTCCTCCAGCTTCATTTGCTTCTTCGCGGTCCTCTTCGTCTTCGGCATGGTCGGCCTCGTCGTGTGGGAGTGGCGGCAAAAAGATCCGCTGATCAATCTCAAAGTCTTCCGCTTCAAAAACTTCGCCATCTGTTGCTTCCTCATGGCCCTGGTCGGCGGTGTGCTCAATGCCAACACTGTCCTTCAGCCGCAGTTCATGCAGCAACTCCTCGGCTGGACCGCCACCACCGCCGGCCTCGCCCTCACTGCCGGAGGTGTCACTCTGCTCTTCATGATGCCCTTGGCCGGCATTGCCACAGGCAAGTTCTCCGCGCGCAACCTCACTGTTCTCGGCTTCATCATGTTCATCCTATCCTTCCGCTACGCTGCCGACGTCACCACCCTCGACATGACCTTCTCTGGCGCCTCCTGGCTGCGCGTCATCCAGATGATGCCGCTGCCCTTCTGCTTCATCTCCATCACCACCGCCGCCTATGTGGGCATGCCCAAAGAGGACAGCAACCAGGTGGCAGGCCTCATCAATTTCTCCCGTAACATCGGGGGAAGCATCCTCATCGCCGTCACCAACGCCCAGGTCACCAGCCGCGCCTCCTGGCATCAGCAGCATCTGCAAACCGCCATGTCCTCGGCCTCCATCGCTTTTCAGCAGCACTCGCAGGCACTCACCGGATTCTTTGGCGGCAGCGTCGGCCAATCCAACGGCAGGTCCATGGCTCTCGCCTCCATTTACAACCAGCTCAATGCGCAAGCCCAGGTGCAGGGCTATCAGGACGTCTACATGGAGCTCTCCTACATGTCCATTTTTCTGGTTGTGCTAGCCTTCATGCTCAGCAAGAACAAGCCTGGCGCAGCCCCCGCCGGCGGCGGCATGCATTAAGAACCGCTGAATCAGTGCAAGCTTTAACGATCAACTGGACGGGCGCATTGGACCAGAGCAAGTCCGATGCGGGAATACCAGAAGGGCCCTCTTTCTGTTTAGTTAATTCAATCGAAGGAGGGAGAAATGAGACTCGACAATCAAGGGCGCGGGATTCTTCGCAGGCTGATCTATCCCATTCAATTCAGCGCAAATCCGGTGGAAGCGGTCGAGCACGTCTTCGACTACAGGATTCTGCCCGGCCTGACAGACACCCCCCAGCACTATCTCGACGCAATATGTGATGGTCTTGAAAGCACAGAGGAGTTATCTCTTCTGATCCACAGAATCATTCCGAATCGGTCATTCGCAATTATCTGTCTGCCGTTGGGGAACGCTTGCACAAGCAAGTTGGATCTTAGGCAGCCTGCGAACGCGCCACGGGAAAGCCCCGCATTAAAAGCCGCCTCATCACATTCGGTAACAAAGCAATCAGCGCGGCACGCCTCTAACTCCCGAGCACAATGATTCGCGGAACGCGCCATATGAAAGCCGCGTGACTTACTTTGATCTCATCTACTTCTTCCGTGCTATAAACCAACAATTGCGGCTCGTGGTACATTCTCCCCAGGAGAATCTTGTGACCATCGCAAAGTTCCTGGCCAAGCAGCTTATTGATGTTATCCAGTGGAATGAATCGGTCGACGGCATTCTTGCCTACCGCTATCCCATGCAGGACATGGAGATACAAAATGGCGGCCAGCTTACCGTGCGCGAGTCCCAGATGGCAGCCTTCGTCAATGAAGGCAAAATTGCAGACAGCTTTGGCCCTGGTCTTTACACCCTGACGACCCGCAATTTGCCCGTACTCACGGATTTGATGAATTGGGATAAGGGCTTCGAATCCCCGTTCAAGTCGGATGTCTACTTCTTCTCTTCGCGGCTGCAGATCGACCAGAAGTGGGGCACAGCCACACCCATTACTTTTCGCGACAAGGAATTCGGCGCCGTTCGAATCCGCTGCTACGGTATCTACTCCTACCGCATCGTCGATCCGCGCGTCTTCTTCACCCAGATCAGCGGCACGCGCGATAGTTACTTCGTCGGCGACCTTGAAGGTCAGTTGCGCGACACGATCGTCGCCCGCATGACGGAGATTTTTGCCTCAAGCGATCTGTCTTTCCTGGATATGACGGCCAACCAGTCCGCACTCGCTGACAAGTTGGTGCAGCTGATGAATCCAGCATTCACCGCGCTCGGTCTCGCGCTCAATCAATTTGTGGTGGAGAACATCTCCCTCCCCGATGAGTTGCAAAAACTCCTCGACCAGCGCATCGGCATGAACATGGTGGGCGATCTTGGCCGCTTCACCCAATTCTCCGCCGCCGAGTCGATGCAGACCGCCGCCGCCAACACCAGCGGTGCTGCCGGCATGGGCATGGGCCTTGGCGCCGGAGCAGCCGTCGCGCAAGTTTTGTCCACATCGCTGAAACCCGCGGCGGCTGCACCCGCGGAGACAGCCGCCGCCGCACCGCAGGCGCCCGCGGTTGCTGAGTCCACCAAGTTCTGCATCGAATGTGGCAAGCCGATTCCCCTGCGTGCAAAGTTCTGCACGGAATGCGGGAAGCCGCAATGAACTGTCCTTCTTGCGGCGCACCGATGCTTCTCAAGCCCGATGAGGACAGCTATAAATGCGACTACTGTCACGCCGTCTTCTTGCCAGAAGGGGATGACGACGGTGTGCGTGTCCTGGGTGAACTGTCCCAGCAGGCATGCTCGATCTGCAACATTCCACTTGCGAATGCCGCCATCGCCAAAATCCGCATCCTTTACTGTACAGAATGTCACGGCATGTTGATCCCCATGGCGGTTCTTCAGGCTCTTGTCGATGAACTTAAATCAACGGCATCAGGCGGCACCATTCCTCAGCCCACATCCGACGCTGAAGACCTGGGCCGCAAGATCAACTGCCCTCAGTGCCACCACCACATGGATACACATCGCTACGCCGGTCCCGGCAACGTGGTGGTTGATTCCTGCGAAGATTGCGGCCTGATTTGGCTCGATCGCAGAGAGCTGATGCACATTGTCCACGCCCCAGACGAGCGCGTACCGGACAACTGGGACGACGATTCCGCCGCCTGAATACCTCGCCATTTTCACGGACGATAAACTCTGCTTGAGCCATGACGCAACCGCCGTTATCATGGATTTGTATGGCTTTTCCGATCAAAGTTTGCGCCATTTGCTCAGAGGAATTCGAGCTGCGGCCAGATAAGCCCGGCTTCGCGAATCGCTGTCCGGAGTGCACAGCCCAGGAGTCTTCAGAGCCCGCCGCAAAGCACCGTCTGACCGCCGACGAACTCAAGGCTCAGAAGGAAGTCGACGCAGCCCGCCGCCACGCCATCCGTGACCTGCTCTACCGCAAAGACAGCTGACGCCTCTCCCCGCCAACCTCGCCACCCGCGGCCTCACAACATTCGAGCCCCCAACCAGTTCTGTCATTCGTGTCTTTTATGGCCTTAAAACACCATGCCGGTCGATGCGGCCGCCTCTGAAGAAGCGATGCTCGACCATGCTTTGGGTGAGCCAGAAAACGGCCACCGCCAGTGCGATAAAGAACAGAACCCGCCCCACTTCAAACCATGGCGACCTTCGCCCTGAAGGGTCTGGAGCATCCAAATTGTTTGTCATCTGAATTACCTCCTCGCCTTGCCAGCCGTCCCCATGCTACGCCCCTTGGCCTTCGCCGTCATCGCTGCGATCAGTCACGAAAGCAGCGTCGAAAAGCCTGTCCCGACCCGGAGCCAACGGGTTCTCGCCGTTCACTTCTCGGGCAATTATGATCAATCACCGGTAAGATTTTCCCATGAGCTGGATTCGGAGTGACCAATGAAGCGTTTCGATCGCCGCACCCTGTTGCGCTATTCGGGAATGGCCGCTGCCTCACTTGCATTGCATTCCAAAGGAATTGCGTGGACGCAAACGCCGCAGCCCGTCCCACTGGCAAACACAATGGCCGGCGGAGTCAGTGGGGCTTTCATCGATGGCGTCAACGTCTTCAAGGCAATCCCCTATGGCGCTGACACCGCGAAGACCCGCTTCAAAGCTCCCGTTCCTCCCGCGCCCTGGATTGATGTGAAGGACTGCACGAAGTTTGCCGCGATGGCGCCGCAACTCATTTCACCTGCACTCGCCAACCGGCTGCCAACAAGTGGACTCCCGCGCCCCACGCGCGATCAGAGCCTGCAGAGCGAAGACTGTCTGCACTTGAATGTCTGGACTGCCGGCCTCCGCGACAAAATGAAGCGTCCCGTACTGGTTTATTTTCATGGCGGCGCCTATAACAATGGCACCGTAAACAGCGATCTCTACGACGGCACGCGTCTCGTTCATCGCGGAGATGTGGTTGTTGTCACCGTGAATCACAGGCTCAACGCCTTCGGCTATATGTACCTCGGCGACCTGGCGCCAGAGTACGCCGAGTCGGGGAACTCTGGTCAGCTCGACCTGATCCTTGCCCTCAAGTGGGTACGCGACAACATCGCCGAATTTGGCGGTGATCCATCCCGCGTGCTCATCTTCGGGCAATCGGGAGGCGGCGCAAAATGCGCGGCATTGATGGCCACACCGGCAGCCAAAAGCCTCTTCCATCGCGTCCTGACCATGAGCGGCCAGCAGATCAAGGGAGCTTCCATTGAGATCGCTTCAGGCCGTGCCAAAACAGTGCTCGAAAAACTTGGCGTCACGCCGGACCAGAACCTGCCCGCGCAACTGAATGCTTTGACCATGGAGCAGATTCAGGCCGGCGCTGCCGCTGTCAGTGCAGACTGGCTACCCGTTGTGGACAACGTGATTCTGTCGCGCAACCCATTTGACCCCGATGCCCCAGCGCTCTCTGAGATGGTGCCAATGATCCTGGGCAATGTTCACGACGAGACCAACGTTGAAATCCGCGGAACGGTCATTACCTGGGACAATGTTCACGACGTGCTCAAGACGGCGGTCAGTCAGTACCTCGACCCCTACACGTCAGAAGAAGTCATCGCAAAGTATCGCGAAATTTATCCGGCGTACACCGCCGATCAGGTGGCCACCGCGGCAGCCACAGCGTTTCGTGCATGGCCGGGCCAGCGTTGGGAGGCCGAGAGAAGAGCCGCGAATCCCAAGAGTCAGCCTCACACCTGGGTCTATCAGATGAACTTTGCGGGCGCCAACGGCAAGGCAATGCACACGATCGACATTCCATTCATGTTTGACAACATCGCCATGGCAGAAGCGCAGGTTGGCTCATCGCCCGAGCAGCTTGCCGCAGCCAATGCCCTGGCTGCAACCATGTCTCAAATGCTGATCATTTACGGCAAGACCGGCAATCCGAACTTCGCAGGCCTGCCCCAGTGGCCTGCGTACGACCTGACGAATCGCAGCACCATGATCTGGGAGCGAACGCCGCACTTCGAGAATGATCCGCGCGTAGCAGAGCGCGTCTTCGCCGACAAGTCGCACTACCATCAAGCTGGAACGCCGCAGCCGTAGTTTTTATAAGTGCCCAGGTCTCGATTCAGAAACCTGGGTTCATCCCGCATCCTCGAACAGCAAGCTACTTTGTTAGCAGCGCTTCAGATCCCTGGTCGCGTGCCCCTGCAATCTCGCCCTTAGCGAACATGTGCTTGATGCCCCGCAGCGCCTGGCGCGTGCGCTCTTCGTTTTCGATCAGCGAGAACCGCACATGTCCGTCCCCGTAATCGCCGAACCCAATTCCCGGAGAAACGGCCGTCTTGGCCTCGGTCAGCAGCAGTTTTGAAAACTCCAGTGACCCAAGCTTTCTGTATTGCTCGGGGATTTGTGCCCACACAAACATCGTGGCCTTGGGCATCGCCACGGGCCAGCCCAGCTTGTTCAGCCCTTCCACCAGCACGTTGCGCCGCCCGCGGTAGTTTTCGCAGATCTCCGCGACGCACTCCTGCGGCCCTTCCAGAGCTTGAATTGAAGCCACCTGGATCGGCGTGAACGTCCCGTAGTCGAAGTAGCTTTTCAGCCGTGCCAGCGCGCTCACCAGCACCGGGTTGCCTACCATGAAGCCCACTCGCCAGCCAGGCATGTTGTAGCTCTTTGACAACGTAAAGAACTCGACCGCCACTTCCTTCGCTCCCGGCACCTGCAGCACGCTCGGCGGTTTGTACCCGTCAAAGGCAATGTCGGCGTAGGCCAAGTCCTGGATCAAATGGAAGCCATATTCGCGGGCCAGTTCCACGAGCCGCGCCAGAAACGGCAGCTCAACGCATTCCGTGGTGGGATTCGACGGAAAATTGACGATCAGCGCCTTCGGGCGCGGCACCATCCGCGGAATCAGGTCCTCAAGCTGCGCCAGGAAGTGCTCACGATCGTGCACCGGTACGCTCACCACGTGCGCCCCAGCGATCACCGGCCCATAAATGTGGATGGGATAGCTCGGATTCGGCACCAGCACCGTGTCCCGTGAATCCAGAATTGCCAGGCACAGGTGGGCAATGCCCTCCTTGGAGCCGATGGTCACAATCGCTTCGGTCTCCGGGTCAAGGTCCACGTCGTAGCGGGTCTTGTACCAGCTTGCAATTGCCCTGCGCAGCCGCGGCAACCCGCGCGAGACTGAGTACCGGTGGGTTGCGGGCTTCAGCGCCGCCTCCACCAGCTTGTCTACGATGTGCTTCGGCGTAGCCCCGTCGGGGTTACCCATGCCAAAGTCGATAATGTCTTCGCCGTTGCGCCGGGCCGTCCGCTTCATGGCATCTGTGATGTTGAAGACGTAGGGCGGCAGCCGTTGAATCCTGCTGAACTCTTCCATTTATCAAGTCTAAGACAAAACTGGCATGTGCAAGACAAATCAAGCGTTCGCGCTTTTTGAAAGGGATTACAGAGTTACTGGGCGTCCCAACCCAACAGCTATGGCAAAGCCCGGCTGAGCACCGAACCCCGACCTTATACTGAAAGACGACATGAGCAAGTTTTTGCCCGTAGACGAACAGATGGACCTGCTGGAGAAAGGTGCAGCGGAGATTATCCGCGCCAGCGACCTTCGCGAGCGCCTCGAACAGAGCCGCAAAACCGGACGGCCCCTCCGTGTGAAGGCCGGCTTTGACCCCACTGCCCCTGACCTGCACCTGGGACACACCGTGCTGATGCGCAAGCTCCGCCACTTCCAGCAGCTCGGCCACCAGGTCATCTTCCTCATCGGCGATTTCACCTCCCTCATCGGCGACCCCACCGGCCGCAATGTCACCCGCAAGCCGCTGACGCTTGAGCAAATCCAGAAGAACGCCGAGACCTACAAGCAACAGGTCTTCAAGATCCTCGACGAGGCCAAAACCGAAGTCCGCTACAACTCCGAGTGGCTCGGCAAGCTGGACTACGAGGGCACCATCCGCGTCACCTCTCACTTCACCGTCTCTCAGATGCTGGAACGTGATGAGTTTCACAAGCGCTTCCAGGCTGAGCAGCCCATCAGCCTGCACGAGATGCTCTACCCCGTCATGCAAGGCTACGACTCCGTCGCCTTGGAGTGCGATGTGGAGCTCGGCGGGACCGACCAGAAGTTCAACTTGCAATGCGGCCGCGACCTGCAGCGCCACTACGGCCAGAAGCCGCAGATCGTGTTGATGACGCCCATTCTCGAGGGCCTGGACGGCGTTCAGAAAATGTCCAAGTCGCTCAACAATGCCGTCGGCATCAACGAGCCGCCCGCCGAGATGTACGGGAAGTTGATGAGCATCTCTGATGAGCTGATGTGGAAGTACTGGGTCTTCCTCACTGACCTGCGCCAGTCGGAGGTCGCCGGTCTTCAACTGCAGGTCGCCGACGGCAGGCTTCATCCCATGGACACCAAAAAGCGCCTTGCCCGCACCATCACCGCCGGATTCCACGGCGAGGAAGCGGCCTCAAGCGCTGACGAAAACTGGGCACGCATGTTCCAGCAGAAGGGCGAGAGCGAAGACCTGGAAGAGGTACCCGTAGCCTATGCGGACCTGGTTGGCCCTTCAGGCGCGCCCGGTGGATTGCAAATTCGCCTGCCCAAGCTTCTGGTGCAATTGGGCCTTGCCGCCTCCGGAGCTGAAGCCAGCCGCAAGATCGCCGAAAATGCCGTCAAGCTCGATGGCGAAGTGGCCACCAACGCCCTCATCCCGTTGGCCACTTTACCCGCCCGCCTTGTAGTCCGCCTCGGCAAGCGCGCCAAGGTCGCTGTGATTACATAAAAAGATGCAAATTCGTGGAGGCATATAGCCATGATTGGAACCGAGGCAATCACTCAACAGAGCACGCACGAACAGAAGCTGGATCTCCTCGCCGAAGTAGCGGTCAAAGTCGGCCTCGGCCTGCAGTCCGGCCAGGAGCTGTTGATGACCGCCTCACTCGATGCTCTGCCGCTCGGCCGCCGCATCACCGAGCAGGCCTACCGCGCTGGTGCTTCGCTGGTCACCACTCTCTACAGCGACGACGCAGCCACGCTGATGCGCTATCAGTTTGCGCCCGACTCGAGCTTTGACCACGCGGCCAAATGGCTCTACGACGGAATGGGAGCTGCCTTCAAGAGCGGTGCGGCACGCCTTGCAATCGCCGGCGGAAATCCATCGCTTCTTTCCAATCAGGATCCCGCAAAAGTCGGTCGCGCCAACCGCGCCGTCTCTGAGGCTTACCGGCCGGCGCTCGAATTGATTACCCGGCACGCCATCAACTGGACCATTGTGGCCAGTGCGACCCCCGCCTGGGCTGCGGCAACTTTTCCCGACGACGCACCCGAAGTGGCGCTCGCCAAGCTGTGGGACGCAATCTTTCAAACCACGCGCATCAACAGCGACGATCCTGTTGCCGCGTGGAAGACGCACGATGCGGACCTGCACCGGCGCGCCGCGCTGCTGAATGAAAAGCGCTACGCGGCCCTGCAATATCGCGGCCCTGGCACCGATTTTCGCCTCGGCCTCGCCGACGACCATCTTTGGCTGGGAGGCGGCACAACCGCGGGCAACGGCCTCTACTGCATTCCAAACATGCCTACGGAAGAAGTCTTCACCACTCCGCACAAGGACCGCGCCGATGGCACTGTTACGGCCACAAAGCCGCTCTCCCATCAGGGCACGATGATCGAAGGCATCCACGTGCGTTTTGAGAAAGGCCGCATCGTCGAAGCGCGGGCAAGCCGTGGCCAGGAAGTGCTGCAGCGCCTCATCGATACCGACGACGGTGCGCGCCGATTGGGCGAGGTCGCGCTCGTGCCGCATTCCTCGCCGATTGCGGCTAGCGGCATCTTGTTCCTCAACACACTCTTCGATGAAAACGCCGCGTCGCACATCGCCCTGGGGCAGGCCTACAGCTCCTGCCTGCGCGAGGGCGACAAGCTCACCCCGGAGCAGCTTGCAGCCAAGGGAGCAAACGACAGCCTGATCCACGTCGACTGGATGATCGGATCGGGTGAGCTCGACATTGATGGCATCACTGCTGCCGGCGTCGCCGAGCCCCTCATGCGTCAGGGCGAGTGGGCCTAGCTCTGCAACCGGTTATCCTTGCCGACGTTGGACCGCGTCGCCTTCCCAAACCGAAGGGAGCAGGGGCCTTCCGGCCCCTGAACCAGCCCCACAGCAAGCGTGGCTTTAGCCACTGGCTCTCCGTTTACCCCTGCGGCTCCATATCCGGCTCGGTCCACAACAGGATCACCTGCGGCAAGGTGTAATAGAGAACAACCGCCCCGGCCAGCAACCCCACCGGCAACCGGTCAATGAGGCCGCGCACCACAGGATCCCACGTCGCATAAAACGAATTGTTTTTCAAGCCAACGGCCACCAGCGCGGGCACCAGCGTAAGGTCCCACCACTTATAGGCCATAAAGTACGCATGGTCGCGCCGGTGCAGCTCACGTTCGTCGCCGTCGTCGCGCTCGAGGGGAGGAAGCAGCCCGCCTGATGAGCTCCTGCCCCCCAGAAACCGCCCCAAAAACATGAAGCCAAAAAGGATCAACCAACCCAAAAACATCCCCCCAAAATGCCCGGAAACGAAGAACCAGGCCGTCCCAAGAGCGGCAAACCCCGCGTAGATCAGGACCACGAGCCAGCGGCGGCGTGCCTGAGAAGCGATGTTGATGTGCATGCCAAGAAGAACAACTTCAGTTTTCATTTGGATTCCTCTGCTTCGATTCCTGCATTCTGTACGGACTTCAGTCCGCCCGTCCCATACACCTGCTGGCTCAGCGGCTGAAGCGGCTGCTTTGAAAAAAGCGCCTCAACCGGCAGCCCAAAGTACTCGGCCAGTGAAAGAGCCAGCTTCAGGCTGGGGCTGTATTCGCCGCGCTCCAGAAAGCCGATCGTCTGATAGTTCACACCCATCGCATCGGCCAGCTGTTGCCTGCTGATGCCCCGCTCTGCGCGCAATACAGCGATGCGGTTGTACAAACCGCTCTCGCCGGGTGCTTTCTGGACTGAACTGTTCATAATTCAAATATATTGTTATGTAATTACAATATTCTGTCAAGTAGAAAAACAGCCTCTCCCCTTTTCCTTCAATTCAGATATTTGCAATTTTGGCGTATTCCATCTAGCCAAATGGCGTATACTTTTCTTGGAGGCACGCCATGGCCACTCATTCCGTACATCATCTGTTGGGCGGAGAACTCATACTCGGCCGGCCAGTGGGCAAGGGAGGCGCAATGGCTGAACTGGTCCGCGAGGGGCTCCCGGTGAAGGCACTCTTCCTGCTGGCTGAGCGCCTCGATCTGCGCCAGGCGGAGATCTCTGAAAAGATCGGCATTCCCCAGCGCACGCTCACTCGGCGTCTGACGCAGCACTCGCGCCTCACCGCCGCTGAATCCGACCGCACGGTGCGTCTTGCCCAAGTCTACGCCACCGCAGCCGATACCTTGGGCGACGGGGACAAGGCGGCCGCATGGCTCAAAACGCCGAATCGCGCCTTGCGCGGCGGCCGTCCGCTTGACCAGCTTGACACCGATCCCGGCGTCCGCGAAGTAGAGAGCGTGCTCGGCCGTATCGCTTACGGTGTCTATAGCTGACCACGCTTCTTTCCGCCGGGTGCCCTAGGTCTCGCTTCTGAGACCTGGGAGTCAACACATCCACCCGACTCGCAATGTTTTGTAACAGGGTATGACTTCAATAGCCTGCCCTGAGCGAAGTCGAAGGGTGCCGCATAGGCAACAAAATCACGGTTGGGCTTTAGCCCCTGAGGGAATGTCCGCTTGAAAGAAGCTCCGGCTCTGAATCCCCTGATGCGCATCTGGCGAATCTGCAAGGCACGTTATGCAGACGAGGCGTTTCTGGGTCACGGAGCCCGGCGTTTTGGCGGGCGATGGAATTCGCCGGGCGTACCCATGGTCTATGCGTCGCCCTCCCTCTCGCTTGCGGCCATCGAGCTCTTCGTTCATCTGGAACCAAACCTGCAACCCGACGATCTGGTCTCCATCTCCGCCTCCCTGCCTGAAGGAGAGCCGGCGCGACGCATTGAGCCGGAAAAACTCCCCCCGGCATGGTGGACAGATGACGTTGCGCCGCTGCAGGCCCTGGGCGACCGCTGGATCAGCGACCGCAGCTCGCTCGCCATCCAGGTTCCATCAGCCGCCATGCGCATGGAGTGGAATGTCCTGGTCAACCCGCTGCATCCGCGGATCGCGGAGCTGAAGATCGACCCGCCCCAGCCGTTCCACTTCGACGCGCGTATGTTTCGATGATAGATCATTACTGCTCTGAAAATGCGATTGTTCGACACCCGCTGAGGTTGAATATCTTCTCCACAAACCATTTCTTATCTTCAGGGGGGAGCATGTCGACCGCGTTTACGAATTCCAGGTGTTTGGCGCGACACACCTTTCGCATTTGTACTGCATAGTCGCTGTCCGGGTTCTGGATTGAGACATACGCGTAAGCGACGCAGTCCGGCATTTTATCTGGGGCGAGTAAGGCGGCCCTCTCCAATAGACCTGGCAAATGGTACTGGAGTCGAAACAGCGGCTTCAGATCGGAATCCGGCACACCGTCCGATGGACACTGAGGAAGCTCGTCGAGTTCCAGCCAGACCTGCTGGCGTGGATCATCAATGCTCTTGGGGATCAAGTTGAGCAATAATTCGGCTGCACTCTTATCCTGCGTTTCGATTTCCAGCATCCGGGCCGCGAAGTTGACTTGAGCCCTGTAGCTGTCAGCCGCCTTTTGCTTCCGCGCGTTCAAGGTAGCAGGTGAATTGGCACTTGCCATTCTCCCCATGGCGGAAGTTTCGAGGCAGCCACGTTCCTGTGCAAGCGACGCTGCGCACAACGCCAAAGATGCTGCCAGGAGAACCACCGGTTTAACCAGCCAGGAGCCTTTCATTGATCCTCTGCTTGCTCCTCAATCGCCCTGCGCAAACCTGCGTGCGGACTCGAGCAGCTTCGCCACCGACTCCTTCGAACAGGACTCCGTGTATATACGCAGCAGCGGCTCTGTACCACTGGCGCGCAGCAGCAGCCAGGTTTCCGCTGCATTTGGCTTGCTGGCGGCTTCGGGATTGTCCAGGAAAAACTTCACACCGTCCAGGTTTTCCTGCCGCAGGATCGGCATTCCCGCGAAGACCGTGTCACCCGTTTTGAGGGCCCTCGCCCTGGCGATCGCCCCGTTCTTGACCTCGTCTGAGATGTGCAGATCAATGCGTCCGTACTGGTGTTCCCCGTACTCAGCCTGGAGATCGGCGACCAGTTGACCAAGCGTCTTATTTTCTTCAGCAATCACGTTTGCCAGCAACAGCGCGTTGAGCAGGCCGTCGCGTTCGGGCAGGTGGCGCTGAAAGCCAATGCCGCCCGACTCCTCGCCACCCATCAGAATCTCGCGCTCCAGCATCAGGTCGCAGACGTACTTGAAACCGATTCCGTGTTCAATAAGCTCACGCCCGTGCTTGGCGCAGATGCGGTCCAGCAACTTTGTCGTGTTGAAAGCGCGCGTGACAGCACCGGGCCAACCCTTCCGCTTGAGCACCCAGCTCAGCAGGACCGAGAAAATCTTGTGAGGATCGACAAACTCTCCATGCTCGTCGGTTGCACCGATGCGGTCGGCATCGCCGTCCGTGCACAATCCGGCATCGCAACCGTTGGCTGCCGCCGCCTCGCCCAGAGCGCGGATATGCGGCTCGATGGGTTCGGGATTGATTCCCGGAAACAGCGGGTCGATGTTGCCGCGAATCTGCACGTGGGCCACGCCGATCCGGGTAAAGATGTCGGCGATGATGGTTCGCCCCGCGCCGTACATGGAGTCGATGGCGAATTTTCTGCCCGACTTGGCGATAAGATCCAGGTTTGCGAAGCTCTCGATCGCCTTCAAATACGTTGGCAGGAAGTCGGCCTCAAGAATCGCCGCCGGTTGCGCAGCCCGAGCTACCGGCTGTCCCAGATAGGACTCAATCTCGGCGATGATCGATGGCTTGCCCGACCCTCCGTACCACGCCTTGTATTTCACGCCGTTCCACTGCGCCGGATTGTGCGAAGACGTGATCATGATGCCGCCCGCTGCACCCCGCTCGCGGACTCCGAAACTGAGTGCCGGCGTCGGCGTTATATCGTTGGCCAGCAGCACCGGAATGCCCGTGGCCGCTGCAACCTCAGCGCAGGCGCGCGCGAATGCCTTCGACCCAAAGCGCGAATCGTAGCCGATGCAAAGCCCTTTTGCGGGGTCGGCCTTTGCATGAATATAGGTGGCGACAGCCTCAGCCGCGATGCGCACGTTGGAAAAGGTAAAGTCGTCGGCAATCAGGCCGCGCCAGCCATCGGTACCAAACTTGATTTGCGGATGGGGCATCTTGGGGTTCTCGATCTCTCTCGCATAGAGTGTAAACAACGCGAGCCAGCCAACGCCGGTCGCTAGCGCGCAGAGCCTTGCTGCGGCGCCAAACAGGCCGGTCGCTCCAGAGGTTCAACTTCGCGGAAGTTTCAGATCAGCTCAGTGTGTCCAGAGAGGCCCAGCTCCTTCACGATCTTCCCCACATCCTGGGAGTGATCGCGGTGAGCAATCAGGAGTGCATCCTCGGTGTCCACAATGACCAGGTTCTCCACGCCCACCAACGCGACAAACTTCTTGGGGCTGAAGATGTAGTTGTTGGCAGCATCGATGGCCAGGTGGCCCTCAGTCTCAGACACATTGCCATCGCCATCGCCGCGCAGGCGGGTCTCCATCTGGTATTCGTACAGCGAGGCCCAGGAACCAAGGTCATTCCAGCTGAACTCTGCCGGCAAGCAATAAAGCTCCGACAGGTGCTCACCCTTGGCCGAACGCGGCTCAAGCACGGCATAGTCGACGGAAATGTTTTCACACTTGGGATAGAGGGAGTGAAACACCTCTTCGAATTGGGGTGTGCCGTAAGCTGCAGCAATGCCCTCAAGCAGCGGTGCCGTCTCTGGCAGGTGCTCGCGCACGGCTTTGGCCAGCGTGCGCGCCGACCACAAAAACATGCCGGAGTTCCAGTAGTAGTTGCCCGCGGCCACAAACTCATCGGCCCGGTTCTGATTGGGCTTTTCGATGAACCGCCGTACGTGCAAAGCCGCGTCGTCCTCGGTGTAGTCGCCGGTCTCGATGTAGCCATAGCCCGTTTCAGCGCGCGTCGGCTCAATGCCGAGCACAACTATGTTGTCGCCCTTTGAAGCCAAGGCAATTCCCTTTTGCAGCGCCTTGAGGAATCGTGGCTCGTCGGAGATGACGTGATCTGAAGGAAACACCCCAAGCACGGCGTCTGGATTCTGCCGCTCGATCAGAAAGGCCGCGAGTCCGCACGCCGGCGCCGTATTGCGGGCCACCGGTTCCTGGACGATCTGCGCAGCGGGAACTCCCTTTAGCTGGTCTGCGATCTCATGCGCCTGGAACTCGTTGGTGATGATCCAGGTCTTGTCGATCTTGGCCAGCGGCTTAAGCCGATCCACGGTCTGCTGGATCATGGAGCGCTCGCCGTCAAGAGCCAAAACCTGCTTGGCGCGGGCCCGGCGAGAGCGGGGCCAGAAGCGGGTTCCACTACCACCCGCGAGAATCACAGGACGAAAATCGATTGGCTTCGACATTGAAGACACATCCTACCGGACCGGGACCACATTTGCCCAGTGCAGCCGATACTTTTTACCAGCAGAAATCGGCGGCGATGCGGAATAGCACGGTTGGCGGCGATTTCCTCATCCCACATTGCAGAACAATGCAGGCACCGCCGATGTTTGAAGGGCTCCGCTCTAGGCCAGGCCAGTGAGGTACTCGCCCATCCGCCGGGTTCCCTCATCGATATTCTGTTTGGTCACCGGATAGGAGATTCGGATGTGTTCCGCGGTTCCAAACGCCTCGCCGGGCACGGTGACGACATTGGCCTCATGGAGAAGCTTGGTGGCCAACTCAGTTGCCGTTCGAATGCCTCCTTTGCCCAAGTAAGCGGAGATGTTCGGATACACGTAGAACGCGCCTTCAGGCTTGGTGCAGGTGATGCCGGGAATCTCAAGCAGCTTGGCAAGCATGTAATCCCGCAAGTCAATGAACTCGGCCCGAAAATCGCAGACACATTGCTGCGATCCGGTCAGGGCAGCAATGGCAGCCTTCTGCACAAAGCTTGTGGTATTGGACGTGGACTGCGACTGGAGCTTGCTGAGGTTCGACACCACGGATTTCGGCGCCAGGGCGAACCCCGCGCGCCAGCCGGTCATGGCATAGGTCTTTGACAGCGATCCGAGCACCACCAGGTGCTCCTTGGCCCAGGTGAACGAGCCGCCAGAGACCGGCTTGCCTGCATAGTTGAGATACACGTAGCACTCATCGAGAAGCAGGAAGATACCCCGCTCGTGCGCCAAGTGAACAATCCGCTCCAAATCATCAGCGGAGACTACCGAACCCGCCGGGTTCGACGGCGAGTTGAGGATGATGGCCTTTGTCTTGGGGGTGATGGCCTTCTCGATGGCATCGGCCGTGATGCGAAAGCTCTCAGCCTCGCTGGTCTCCAGAAACACCACTTTGCCGCCGGCGTACTGGATAATGTCTTTGAAGCTCACCCAGTAGGGGACAGGCAGGATCACCTCGTCACCGTGTTCGACGAGGATTTGAATGGTGTTGAACAACGCCAGCTTGCCGCCCGTGGTGAAGATGGCCTCGTCTAACCCGTAGTCCGATCCAAAGTCCGCGGCATGGCGCTCGACAATGGCTTTCCGCACGTCGGGAATGCCCGGGACAACGGTATAACGAGTGAAATTGGCATCGATGGCCGCAATGGCTGCGTCCTTGATGTGCCTGGGAGTGGAGAAATGAGGCTCGCCGGCCCCGAAATCCACCAGGTTTGCGCCCTGGGCGCGCAGTTTGGCCGCCTCGGCAGCTACAGCCATGGTTGCGGAAACTTCAATCCGGCCAATTCGGTCGGCAAAGACTTGGGAAGGGGTTGAGACTGTCATAGCACTTCTATCTTTACAGATTTCTTCTCATGTGCAAAACGCAGTGCAGGAAAAACCCGGTTCAGGGCCGCAAGAATTCAGCCTGGATCAACAACACGGCATCATTTGCTGTCACGGTGAGCAATTACGTAGTTCTTGAAGCGATCTTCGACCTCATTTCTGACCACGCCGGAATCCACGAGGTCCTGCTTGCTGCGGTAAGGCCGGAATCGCACAATTCACCGCGCCCAGGTGCGCGCCATCCCGGGGACCTTGAGCAACTCAGCCTCAGTGGCATGATTGATGTCGATTCGCACCTCCGGCGATACGGGATCTGTCGCGGAGGGTTCGGAAGATCTGTACCGTTCGCGAGGTTGCTCCTGTGGCATCGCGGACAGACACAAGTACACGATTGCGGTCGATCCTAACGCGAATTGTGTTCCTGGTCGCAAGGCTTCATACCCAGTGCGCCTGTTCCGACAGCAAACCGACCCTCTGAGGGTACCGGAGTTTGCTCTGCTGCCCTAACCGACGACTACTTTGTGGCCGCCGCCAGCACTGGCTTTGCGGCTGGCGAGTTGACCTGTGCGTTGAGGAAATCGGTAAGGTCATCGACATCCTGTTTGCTGCCGACCATGGGAGGCATGAAGCGGCGGTAAGGCGAGTCTGCCCTGTAGTCCTGCAGCATGGTGATGAAGCTGCCGATGTTGGTGCGGTCACGGCCGGCGAGCAGTTCCTTGAGTGGACGGTAGCCGGAAAGCGTGTGGCAGGAGCCGCACTCGCCGCGAAAGATGGCTTCGCCACGTGTGTAGCTGAGATTGGGATCGTTCAGGGGAGTGATTCCCATGGACGTGATGCGGTCATTCAGGACCGGACCGTTCCAGACCCACATGGAATGAGCCAAGTAGCCTTCCTGGTTGATGCGAGCCACGTATGGCACGCGCACGCCATTGGAGAACATCCAGCGGCCGATGACATAGGGCTTACGGAGCATCTCTCGCGCGTATTCGCCGGAGCCTGTGGCAATGAGGGCGAGCAGAAGCACGGCCATCGCATGGGAGAGATTGAACTCCGCCGGGTTGCGATAGGCCAGGTAGTAGGCGACGCCGACGACGGTAGCGGAGGTGACGATGATCACCAGCGCAATGCGCGTGATGACCGAGAAGGTGCCCGCGCCGATGGTGTCAATGCCCAACGAAAGCAAAGCGCGTTGCGATTCGGGGACCATCATGAGGTACCAGATCATGAGGAACGGAATGGCCACGAACGAGGGCACGAGCCACTTGACGCTCCACTTGACGAGGCTGGTCTTGAGCGCGAGATGCTTGTCGCCGTCAATGCGGCTAGAAGTGATGAGTGCCCAGATGCCTGCCAATGACGCGCAGACGCAGCAGCGCAGGAAGAGACTTGGCCAGTAAGTGGGATTGAAGAAGGCGTTCCAGAAGACGCTGGCTTCATGGCCGGTTCCGGCGACGCCTAGCCAGGTGTCGCCCGGCGTGAGCATGAAGGTCAGAATGCCGTTGATGATGACCAGTGTCGCGATGGAGGCGCCCGCGTAGACCCAGCCCACCTTGAGATGCAGCCTGGGATCGATGCGGTCCCAGGTGTAGTAGTACACGGCAACAGTGGTGAGCTCGACCATGAAGAAGACCCACTCCATGGCCCAGCCGAAGACGAAGTTGTGGATGAGCGTGCTGGTGGCCTCAGGATGGGTCAGACCAATGGCGAACCAGATGCCGACGCCGGAGATGGTACCGAAGACTCCGGTCAGAATGAGGAAGAACTTCGAGTGCCGGGCGAGCTGCGTGAGCCACTCGGCGCTCATGTTCTTGTCGGCCATCCGCATGGCCTTGCGCTCAGCGATGGGCAGATAGAGCCCGCCGCCCACGGCAAACTGCGAGATCATGACGTGGAAGATGGCGATGATGCCAATCACCCAGCCCGAGCCGAGATGTGGAATGTCCCAAAATGGATAGTTCACGTTTTAGCTCCTAGCTTCTAGCTGCTAGCTCCTAACTTGTTCGTGCCACGGCTGAACTTCTTTATAGCGCGCCGTGTGCTGAAAGCTAGGGGCTAAAAGCTAGTAGCTTCTTTACCGGATCGTCCAATAGCCAATGACGGTGGTAGCCAGCAGTGCGAAGACTGCAAGCAGGCCGAAGTAATGTGCGGCACGGGCACGCTGACCCGAAGTCTTGCCGATGTCGTAGAACGGAATCAGGACCCAAAGCCCGATGCCGACAGTGAACAGCAAAAGACCCGCAATCTCACCAAATTCGCCGGGAAGTACATTGCCCAGCAGCTTGAGCATCTCGAAGGGGCTCATGAAGTACCACTCTGGATGAATGCCGGCTGGCGCGGGGACTAGAGCATCTGCCTGCCTGCCCAGCGCCCAGGGAAAGACAGAGGCCAGCAGCGCAAGAATGTTGAGCGAGATGAGCCACATGGCCAGATCTTTGCGGATGAAATTGGGCATGAAAGGGATGCTCTTGCGTTCGGCACCAGGCTTCACTTCTTCACTGGGTGGAGAGGCGTTGCCGTGGCGCTGGACGAGCCAAAGATGAAATGCGAGCAGCGGCAGGAAGATGGCGGGGAGCACCACGACGTGCAAGGCAAAGAAGCGCTGCACCGTGAACTCGCTCACCTCGGGACCGCCGCGCAGCATGTTGGCAATGGCCTCGCCGACGTAAGGGATCGCCATGGGAATCTGCAGGCCGACCTTGGTGGCAAAGTAGCTGAGCTCATCCATGGGTAGCAGGTAGCCTGAGAAGCCGAAGACTGATGCAATGCCCAGCAGGACCATGCCGCTGAGCCAGCCAAACTCACGCGGCTTGCGATAGGCCTTCATGAAGAAGGCTGAGAACATGTGTACCAGGATGGCGAAGATGAACAGGTTGGCGGCCCACGCATGTGCCGAGCGGATGAGCCACCCGAAGTGCATGACAAAAGTGATCTGGCGGACCGACTCGTATGCTTCAGCACCGGGCCGGTAATAGACAAGAAGCAGGACACCGGTGAAGCACTGAACGAGGAAGAGGAACAGCGAGATGCCGCCCCAGTAGTACCAGAAGGACTGGGAGTGAACGGGGACGGTCTTGTGGCGCGCGAAAGCGGCCAGTTCAGAGAGGCCCAGGCGCTCATCAATCCAGGTGTACGCGGTTTTTTCAGTCATGGCCTAATCCTTTGGTAGCGCTGTTTCCTTTCCAATTCGATTCCGGTGACCGGCTCATCGGCAGAGCCATCCGCCATCCACGACCAGGATGTGACCGTTCACATAGTTGCCAGCCTCGGAGGCAAGAAACACCGCCGCCCCGGCCAGGTCTGAAGGCACGCCCCATCTTCCAGCAGGAATCCTGGCAAGGATGGCGGCAGAGCGGGCAGCATCGGCACGAATGGGCGCGGTGTTTTCCGTCGCCATGTACCCAGGGGCGATTGCGTTGACGTTGATGTTCTTGTCAGCCCACTCGTTGGCCAGCGCCTTTGTGAGCTGCGCAACCGCTCCCTTGGCTGCGGCATATCCGGGAACGAGAATGCCGCCCTGAAATGAGAGAAGCGAGGCGATGTTGATGATCTTCCCAGATCCCTGCTCCAGCATCTTGCGGCCGGCGTATTGGCTGATGCGAAAGACGCTGTTGAGATTGGTTTCGATGACGGTGTTCCAGAAATCCTCAGAGTGCTCCGCGGCGGGAGCGCGGCGAATGGTGCCTGCGTTGTTGACAAGGATGTCGATCGAACCGAACGCCCTGACCGTTTCGTCGACAAGGTTCGTGCAGACTGCTTTGTCGCATACATCGCCGGTCATGGAGATGAATTTGACTCCAGTCTGCTTAACAGCCTTGATGGTCGATTTCAGAACATTGTCGTAGCCATGGAGGGTGACGCTAGCTCCAGCTTGAGCAAATGCAAGGGCGATGCCGGCGCCAAGGCCTTGCGCGGATCCGGTAACCAGTGCGTTTTTGCCCTTGAGGCTGAAGAGATCGAGAATCGCCATTGAACAGTTCCTTCTGGAAGGCTGCACCGTTTCGAGCCCAGTGAATCCTAGGTGCGCGAGACCTCAACTCCGGTCTCGTTGACAGCTACTTTGAAAAGCTTGAGCGGCTTGGGCGGCGGACCGCTGACGTTGGCGCCGGTGTACGCGTTGTAAACTCCGCCGTGACAGGCGCAATGGATGCGATCGGCCTGCGACTCATATTGCACAGTGCATCCGAGGTGCGTGCAGACCGCGCTGAGGCCCACCCACCGGCCGTCTTCGTGGTGAATGAGCATGGCCGGGGCAGTGCCAAACCTGAACATGAGGACCGCGCCACGAGGCAGCTTATGCGCGTCCTTGAGTGTGACCTCGGTGACAGCCGTGGCAGATAGCGCCATCTCAGATGGCGATGCGAGGTAGCGGTAAATGGGATACCCGAGAGCAGCCGTGTAGAGCAGGCCCGCTGCGCCGGCGGCGACGAGGAACGCGCGGCGGGTATTCTGTTCGCCCGGTTCCTCGGGAACAAAAGTTGCAACACTCATTTCTTCGCTCATATTGAAGCCGCGCCCTCCATGACTTTCTTTGCGCGCGCCACGACGGACACGAGCCATCCGACAACGCCCAGACCGGCCACGAAGAGAACCAGGAACAGGCCCACAACGCTCCAGTTCGTCACCACGACGCGGTCCCATACGTCGTAGCCCTTGCTGAGCAAGGTCATGTCGCGTACCCCATCGCGATAGACGGTGAACATGATCTCTGTCAGTGCGGCCACGAGAACCGCGCTCCAAGCCAGCCATCCGGCGGTAATCCTGGCAAACCCGGCGATCGCACCTATCAGAACAGCCACGACGACCAGGGCTAACCAGCCATATCCAGCAAAGCCGGCAAACTTGTAGAGCGGATAGATCGAACTGCCCGCGAGGCCTGCCTTGACCGCATCGGGTTGTACACTCGCGGCCCACAAACCGGCCGCCAGGTACACGAGGCCGAACACAGCGGCGACTTTGCCGCCCAGCCCGGCCACGAATTTCTTTTCATCTGCAGTGAAGGTGCTGCGGCCAGCAAGATAGACCATCCACAATCCGCCGACAAAAAGGCCACCGGCAAGCATAAGCAGCCAGCGCGGAGTGAGCGTTGGGTCGCCTGTGGGCAGATAAGCGCCCATCGATGATGCTGAGTACATGCTGCGCCAGACCTCAGGCCTGAGCATCAGGGTCATATTGGTCGAGAGCAGGCGCGCGACAGAGCCGGCCAATACCCACGCGCTCAAGCCGACCCACCAGGCTGACTTCCCTGCCTCAAGGCGTGCGGTGAACTGATAGAGCAGCCAATAGGTGAGGGTGAGGATGGCGATGATTGAGATCCAATAAATGCCGATGAGGACGCTGCTTGTGTACAGCGCGCGGCCATACAGAACCTGCGCAAAAAGCAGCGGGGGCACACCGAGGTTGATAACAAACGTCATGACCACGGTGAGCCGGCGAGCGAGTGCCCGCGCGGTGACCAGCGATTGCGGCGAGCTACGGAACAGACTGAGCAGAACCGCAAGCAACAGTCCGCCGAGGAGCATTTCGACGGCAACAAAGTGCAGTGCCAGAGTAACGACATGAAGCAGTTTGAGCAGCCATATCGGCGCCGGCAGCGGAATTGGGTCTACAGCGGGAAATGATTGCATGACGTGTTGACTGTTCCTTTCACTCTCCGCGCGCTATTGGAAAGACAAAAACACCGGCCAAGAACGATGGCACGATGCCCACGCAACAGGGTGGACCCGCAATGCGCCGGTGGGCCGCTGTGAAAAATCGCGGCGGCCGGCGCCCTGCCCCGATTCGGGGTCGACGTTCACACCTCACGCAGATCGGGGGGATAGACACATGGTGTGTTGCGGGACATTTTGGACTGTTTATCTCCAATTTCGTTTTCAGGAGAGAAGTTAGCGCTTCAGGTAAACGAGGGTCTGTGATCGACGGCACAAGCGTTTGTGACGATCTCGACTAGTCTGCTGGCGAAGCGTCAACCTCCGCACGAACAGATTTTGGGACAGAAGAAGGCCCGACCCGCATTCGAATGTTCCCGCCGTTCAAGCGGCAGTGCCTGTGCTCCAGGTGAACCTGATGAAGAAGCTCAACTCGTCAATGCAGCTCACACGCGCGGCCGATTATGCCATTCGAGTTATGATTCATTTGGCGAGCAGGCCTCCCTTTGAGCGCGTTTTGCTGCCCACATTGGCCAGGGCAACTGGAGCCCCGGAGAGCTTTCTTTCCAAAGTTTTGCAGGCCTTGTCGCGGGCCAAATTGATCAGTTCGCGACGGGGACAGTCCGGAGGCTTTGAGATTTTATCCAGGGGGCGCGAGGCGTCGATGCGCGAGGTGATCGAGGCCATAGATGGCCCGGTATTCCTGAATGTCTGCCTTATCGCGGATGGGGCTTGTCCCAGAGATTCATGGTGCCCGGCGCACCCGGTTTGGGTAGAAGCACAGCAGGCCATGCTCGATGTCCTATCCAGCGCATTGATCGCCGAGTTGGCCTCGGGAGGGGTGCCTGCCCGCCGAGGTCGAACTGTTCGTGCGGCCGCACAGCCGGTAATCATTCACTCCACGAATGCCGGTGACTAGTCTCTACTCCAGGACGCTGTAAGCGCGGCTTTCAGCTTGATGCCGCAAACGATGAAACTACGGCTGCTCGAAAAACGTCAACATGAGAGTCTCGGACCGGCTATTCTGCCGCTCCGGTTGCGCACGGATTCACGCATCGATTAAGCTCATCGCGCTCAAAATTCCCCGAGGAGATCTTATGCTCCGCTCAAGTGCTGCCCCCGTCCTAAGAAAGCCTTTGACTGTCATTGCGCTTTGCAGCCTTGTCACATTCGGTGCCGTTCAGAGGGCATGGACGCAGAGATCCAAACCCGCGCCAGCCATCACAATCGACAGCTCAGTAACAATTGTGGAGAGTGCACAGGAAACGGGGCCGGTGAAACGAGCCACGCAGGATCTCATCGGAGATTTCGCGAAGGTTTTTGGCCAGGCGCCCAAGCTGGTGGGCAGCGTGGAAGAGGCAGGCCCGGTCGCGATTCTCATTGCAGATCGAACAAGAGTCCCTGCGGGCGTGGCTTGCGCCACGGCAACGGATACAGAGGCCTTCGCGATTTCAGCGGCGACAATGCCCGGTGGCGCCAAGCCAAAACATGTTGCTGTGTGCCTGGCCGGCGCAGACATGCGGGGAACGATCTTTGCGATCTATCAGTTTTCGCAGTCCTATCTGGGTGTCGACCCGATGTATTTGTGGACCGACAAGCAGCCGGAGAAGCGCAGTTTGATTGCGCTGCCCGCGGACTTCGCCAAAGTCTATCCCAAGCCGGTGTTCAAGTATCGAGGATTCTTCCCCAACGACGAGGACCTGTTGACCGGCTGGGCTGTGCCACCGAAGGGCGAACAGACTGGAATCTCATTGGTCGCGTGGGACAACATTTTCGAGACCATTCTTCGCCTGAAAGGCAATATGATCGTGCCGGGAACGTGGATCTTTCCCGACGATGCGCAGGTGCACGCGGCCAGCGAACGCGGGCTGATCGTCAACCAGCATCATGCGATTCCACTGGGTGTGAATGTGGCCCGCTGGCCCAAGGACGTTCCCTACAATTTTTCAACCAATCCAGAAATTCTCCGCCGGGCATGGACCAACTCGGTAGCGACCTACACACCGGACGAGGAGATTCTGTGGAGCGTGGGGCTGCGCGGACTTTCGGACTCAAGCTATGCATCACTGGATCCGAGCGTGCGCAACAATGACCCGTTATTGGGCGAGCGCGTGAGTGAGGCGATCAAGGAGCAGATCGAGATCGTGCGCGCGAAGTATCCGAATGCGCAATTCGTGACGGATCTTTGGCAGGAGGGAGCCCGCCTGATGCAGAACGGTTACCTGAAGGTTCCGCCTGAAGTGTTGCTGGTGTGGGCAGACACAGGCTACGGCGACATGCAGGATGGAGGAAAAGTGGCGGCGGGCCAGGGCGCGTACTTCCACACAGCGATGATGAACGGCCAGGCTAACCAGCTTTCCGAAATGGTTCCAGTTTCGGTGATCCACTCTGAACTGGGAAGGTACATCAATGCAGGAGCCACAGCCTACATCCTGGTGAACACCAGTGACCTGCGGCCTGTCGTCATGACAACGCGCGCGCTGATGGAGGAGGCGTGGGGTGGTTTGCCAACTGAGACGAGCGACTCAGATGGCGTGTACTATCGGCGTTGGGCGACTGAGGAATTCGGGGCAAAGTCCGCGGATGAACTTGCGGGAATCTACAAAGACTATTTCGCGGCTCCAGCAGAGCGCACGGGGTTTGGAGGATTCGGCCCTCCGGGACAGGCCGCGGGCGGCAGTGCTCCTCCGACTCCGCCGCCCGCACCGCGCAGCAACGTCAAACGCGAAGAGGGTGATAATCACTATCACTCCGAAGTCCGCAGGCTCATCCTGGACAATCTGGCCGTGCACCAGGTGTTTGGTGTGCCCAGTCAGTCGCCAAAATGGACACTGCCGGGCTTGATGCCAACACCCACTGCGCAAATGAGGAGTGCGGTCCTGGCGCGGGACATCAAGGAGTGTGAAGAGGCCCAGCCGCGATGGGACGCCGTGTGGGCGCGGGCGCTTGCGGCAGAGAGCCTTGTTGATCCCGACCGTCGCGACTACTATCAGGCCGAATTGCTGACCATGATCACCATCAACCAGGAAAGCAACAGGATGCTCATGCTTGTGTCCAAGGCGATGCAGGATGCAGATGCAGGCCAGACAGACAAGGCAAGCGGCGAAGCAGATGAAGCTTTGAATTCTCTAGACAAGACTCAGAAGTCCATGGCGGCTGCGGAGTACGGCAAGTGGAAGAACTGGTACCGTGGCGACTGGCTGACCGGGGTCTATCGCACTCGAGAGCTGGTGCAGGATTACGCGAACCACCTAAAGGACCCCATGGCCAAGTTGCCAGCTCCGATTTCCTGGTCAGGCTGGGAGGCATACTTCCACATCATGCAATATGAAGGAGATCGGTCGGTCGACGTTCATTGATTCGATGAGAAGCGACGTGGCGCCAAGCGAGTAGACCGAATGCCTCTATGGGCTGTGGGCCCACATATCAAGACGACTGGCCTGCAGTCTCCACCTTTCGGTCTATACCTGGCCTCACGCATCCCCGTATACTGGCTACCTATGTTCGAGGTCCTGCGCACAACCACACTTCTGGGACTGCTCGCGGCAGGAGTCCCCACCTCTCTTTCTTCTCAAGCCACAGGCTCCGGAGCTCTTCCCCCAGCGCAGCAGGCTCGGCAAACAGCCAAAAGCGTGCAACCGCCGGCTGCCGGCAGTGAGGTAACTGGTTCCCAGCACCCCGCCCTGCTCGACGAAAAGCACCGGCCCATCACGGCAGGTGGATTTGTGAAGAGCGGGCCGATCGTCTTTATCGACGACTCAGAAAAAGCCAAGCTCACGCAATGGACTCACAAGATGGGCACACCGGAGAAAGGCTACATTATCGAGACAAAAGGTTCGGGCGTGGGGTTGATCGACTACGACAACGATGGCTGGCTCGACATCTATGTCGTCAATGGTTCAACCGTGAACGCGCTCGATGGCAAGGAGACTCCGCCTCACGCCGCACTGTTCCACAACAACCACGACGGGACATTCACCGACGTGGCCGCGAAGGCCGGCGTAACCAACGACCGCTGGGGATTCGGCGTGGCCATCGCCGACTACAACAATGATGGTTGGCCAGACATCTATGTTTCCAACTACGGAAAGAACAGGCTCTATCGAAACAATCACGATGGGACGTTTACGGATGTAGCCGAGCAGGCCGGAGTGCAGCTTGGGAACTGGTCGACGGGTGTGACATGGGGAGACTACGACGGCGACGGGAGGCTGGACCTGTTTGTCGCGGGCTATATTCATTGGGATCGCAACAATCTTCCCAACAGTAAAGAGAACGGAGGCAACAATGCGTTCTGCACGTTCCGCGGCGAACCGGTGGCGTGTGGACCCCGCGGCCTGCAAGGCGAGCCGGATCACCTGTTCCACAACAACGGCGACGGCACGTTTACAGACGTGAGCGAGAAGACGGGCGTGGCAGACAAGCCCGGTTACTACGGCCTGGGCGCGGTGTTTGTGGACATCAACAACGACGGGAAGATCGACCTGCTGGTGGGCAACGATTCGACGCCGAACTATATGTATCTGAACAAGGGCGACGGGACTTTTGAGGACGTCAGTTATGCATCGGGTTTTGCGCTGAATGAGGCGGGGCGCGAAACCGCATCCATGGGCATTGCCGTGGGCGACTATCAGAACAACGGGCAGCTCTCCGTCTTCGACACGACTTTCTCTGATGATTACAAGCCTTTCTACCGCAACGAAGGCGACGGCAACATGACCGATATCAGCTACCAGTTAGGCATCGCGGAGATCTCAGTTCCCTTCCTGAGCTGGGGCGACGCATTCCTGGACTACGACAATGACGGCTGGAAAGATCTGCTGATGTCCGATGGCCACGTTTATCCCGAGGCGGACAAATACTCTTGGGGAACGACGTGGGCGCAGCGGCCCATGCTCTTCCACAACGTGGAAGGCAAGAGGTTTGAGGTGGTTCCGGCGGTGGAGGGTTCCGGCCTCGCGGTGGTTGTTCCGGGGCGGGGCATGGCTGTGGGTGACCTGTTCAACGATGGCAAGCTGGACGCGGTGATCAACGTCATGGACGGCCATCCGGTGTTACTCCGCAATGTGAATCCGGACAAGAATCACTGGCTTGAGTTGAAGCTGGTGGGCGGACCGAAGAGTCCGCGCGATGCAGTGGGCGCTACGGTCTATGTGACTGCGAATGGCATGAAACAGCGCGGGGATGTGTTGAGCGGCGGAAGTTATTTGTCGAGCAACGATCCGCGGCCGCACTTTGGCCTGGGACAAGCTACGACGGTGGATGCGATCGAAGTGCATTGGCCCAGCGGCAACGTGGAGAAGTTCACTGTGCCTGGCGTGGACAGGATTGTGACGATCACTGAGGGAACTGGAAAGTAGCCAGCCGGTGGATTGGGCTCATTTGCATTTCAGTGCCGGGAGTGTTTCAATCAGGTTATTGAAACAGGGGTGCTCCACAGAGTGGGGCTGAGAAGATACCCTAGAACCCGATCCGGATAATGCCGGCGTGGGAAGCTTTCGAAGCCGAATGGCCTTCTTCCTCGATTCCCAGTGTGAGTTCTCTTGTTTCATTCAGTTGGAAACAAGGGGAGCCTATGCACGGAGTCACAGTTAAAAAACAAAAAACACTTCAGTCAATTCCCCGCCGCGCCTTGTCACGCGTTGTGCTCTGTGCAGGCGTGCTTATGCTGGCCTGGTGCCTGGCCGCTTCGGTTTGCGCATTTTCGCAGAGTGCGCCGTCTGCTGGAACGACTCCGGCTGCCATTGCGGCAAAGCCGGCGGTGCAGCCGGTGACCACGACCGTCATCGTACATGGCGAAGTGAAGGATAACTATCTTCCTGAAGCGGTCACGGTGGGCACATTGGACGGCGAAACGCTGAAAGAGACGCCGCTCTCGGCGACGGTTGTTACCCGCGACTTGCTCACCGACCAGGCGGCGCGCGTGCTCTCAGACGTGGTGAAGAACGACGCGTCAATTGGCGAGGACTACGCGCCAGTGGGTTACTACGGCGACTTTGAAATTCGTGGATTCCCGATCGACCTAGCCACGGGTTTGCAGATCAATGGCATGACCGTTGCCGGCGAGCAGGATGTTCCGCTGGAAAACAAGGAGCGCGTCGAATTTCTGAAAGGAATCGCCGGAGTGGAGAGTGGCGTGGCCTCGGGCGGTGGGCTCATCGACTACGTGACGAAGCGGCCGGCAGTGATCAAGGCGATCGATCTTGCCACCGATCATCGTGGGAGCGCTTATGGTGCGGCGGATATTGGAGGTATTTTCGGGAATCAGAAGCGGGTAGGCGTGCGTGCGAATCTTGCCGGCGAAAGGATAGCGAGCTATGTCAATGATGCCAACGGCTGGCGCGCAGTTGGCGCGGGCGCGGCGGATTGGAAGATGAGTCCGAAGGCGATTTTGAAGGGCGACTACGAGTACCAGCACAAGGTGGAGCGTTCGGTCTGCGGTTATCAACTCCTGGGCGGAACTGAGTTGCCGGACCTGAGTGAGATTCATCCATCGACCATGCTTGGCGAACAGCCGTGGGCCAAGCCCAACACCTTCGACACGATGAATGCCAATGCGCGGTTCGATTACGATGTGACGCCTGCGTGGCGAGCTTTCGCCGCAGTGAGTTATAGCCACTCGCTGATCGATGACAACGTGGTGTACGCGTATGGGTGCTCGTATGAGGCGCTGTGCACGGGGAGCGGCGGGAGTGCGCCGTCTTACTTCTTCGCGCCAGATGGCGGCTATGACATTTACGACTATCGCGACCCCGGCGAGCTGCGCATCGACGCACAGGCCGAGGCGCTTTTGACCGGGCACATCAAGACTGGAGCCATTAGCCAGGACATAGTGGGCGGAGGCGAGCTGTTCCTGCGGAGCGTGCAGCAGCCGGGAGCACCGCCGGCAAATGCGGCTACCAATGTGCAGGATGGGGCCGTGTACACGTACGTGGGCTCGGAGAATATCTATCAGCCTGATGTGACGGTTCCACTGGGAACATCTGCTTCGCTTGAGGACCCGCTTCAATCGGCCGGGCCACGCACGCTGTGGGAGGACAATCATCAATCGGCGGCGATTGTGCAGGACAGGATTCATCTTCCCGGTCACATTCAGTTGCTTGCGGGAGGGCGTTTCGACTCGCTGCGCGATAATAACTACTCGCTGACTGCAACCAGCCCCGCAACGCCGCCGACAAGCACCGACAAGCACATCTGGCTACCGCAGTACGCGATTACCTTTACCCCGTTGAGCAACCTGAGACTCTATGGAAATTATGGAGTGCTGCTTTCGCTGGGACCGCAGGGTCCGTGGTGGGTGTACAACGCGAATCAGTTCCTGGCGCCCTTCATGACGCGGCAGGCTGAGGTGGGCGCGAAGTATCAGCCGGGCCAGCGCATCCTGCTGACCGGCGCCCTTTTCCACATGCGGGCACCATTCTTTTATCCAAAAGCTATTCAAATGCCGGACAACTTCTGCACGGCAGATGAGTTTAATGGAACAGGGGATCTGTGCTTTGAGTCGGAGGGCCACGAGACGCATGACGGGATCGAAGTGAATGCGGAGGGTAAGGCTGCGAGCTGGCTGCGGTTGACGGCTTCGGCGGCGGCCATTCGCGCGCTTTCAGACGGAACGGGCACGCCGGCTTTCGATAACAAGCAAGTGCTGAATGTGCCGCACCTGCGCACAGCAACTTTTGCTGACATTGGGATTCCTCACGCCCATGGGTTGCACCTGATGCCGGGTTGGGGCTACACGGGGCGCAAGGAAGCTACGCGCGATGATCTAGTGGCTGTGCCTGGCTACAACCTGTTCAACCTGGGCGTGCGCTACACACCCGGAAGCGAGGAAGGCCGAATGACGCTGAGGCTCTACGCGGACAACATCACCGACAAGCGCTACTGGAAAGACACGGGAGCGAATTACGGCGACACATTTATTCACCTGGGTGCGCCGACGACGGTACGGTTGTCAGCCCACTACACTTTTTAGGTTCAGAGAGGATCTAGCGGCTATGGGCACAATGCCAAAGGCGCACGGGATGGACGGCACGCTGGTGGAACCGGATTGGGTTCCACTGGATGTTGCGGAGGTGCGGACGCTGTTGAGCCGGTATCCAGGTCTGAATGGGCCAGTTGAGATATTGTCTGTGAGTCCGCGACCGTTTTCGGCGGCAAGCGTGGTGAGGACACGGGGACGGCGTGTCTTTATCAAGCGCCATCATCGGAGCGTGCGCGATGCAGAAGGCTTGCACGAGGAGCATCGCTTTCTTGCGCATCTGCGTGCCCATGGCGCGGCGGTGCCGCTTGTGTATTGCGCTGCATTCGGCGAGACAGCGGTTGAGAAGGGCCAGTGGACGTACGAGGTGCATGAAGCGCCCGATGGCGTCGATCTGTATGAGGACGCGCTGTCGTGGACGCCCTTCCGGACCTCGGCGCATGCGCACTCTGCGGGGCAGGCGCTGGCGCGGTTGCATCTAGCGGCGGAGGGATTTGCAGCGCCGCGCCGTGGCCCGCGACCACTGGTGGCCAGCTTTACCATTTTTGCGGCGTTGGATCCGCGGGCGGAGATGGAGCGCTATCTGGAGGCGCGGCCTGTGCTCCTGGATTATGTTGGGCTGCGGAATTGCTGCGAGGAGGCACTGGAGTTGCTGGAGCCGTTTCATACGGAACTGCTGCCGCTGTTGCCTGCGCTTGCTCCGCTGTGGACGCACAATGACCTGCACGCTTCAAACCTGCTGTGGAGCGATGACGGCAGCGAGGCAAAGGCTGCGGCAATCATTGATTTTGGGCTGGCCGACCGCACCAATGCGGTGCACGATCTGGCCCACGCGATCGAGCGCAACATCGTCGAGTGGCTTGCGCTCGTCGAAGACCCGGCACACCCTGAGGATGTGCCGGTGCACCTGGATCATCTACACGCGCTGCTGGAGGGTTATGAGTCGGTCCGGCTCCTTTCGGACGAGGAAGCTGCGGCGCTGGCGCCGATGACCGCATCGTGCCACGCGGAGTTTGCGTTGTCGGAAACCGACTATTTTCTGAGCGTGCTGCAACGTGAAGACCAGGCGCTGATGGCCTGCGACGGATGGCTGGTGGGACATTCGCGCTGGTTCCATAGTGCGGGCGGCGAGAAGCTGCTCAATGCGCTGCGCATGTGGGAAGCTGAGCGGGCGCAGAAAGCGCAAGGAGTTCCGCGCCGATGAGTTGGAGTTCGATCGCCAACTATCTTGCGGCGAACTGGCTTGAGGTTGCGGGCTTTCTGACGACGCTGGTTGGGATCTGGCTGACGACGCGCCGCTTGCTGATCTGCTGGCCGGTGGTGCTGGCGGCGGATTTTCTCTACCTCCTGGTCTTCTATCGAGCTCGGCTTTTCTCCGATTCGCTGCTGCAGGTCTTCTTTGTAGCCTTCACGCTTTACGGATGGTGGCACTGGTGGCGCGGCGTGCGCGAAGAGGGCGAAGTGCGCGTGGTTCCGTTGGGACTGCAAGGCTGGGTTGCGGGGCTGGCCGCGGGCGCAGTTGGAGCGGTGCTGCTGGGATGGTTGATGGTGCGTGTGGGAGCGGCGCTGCCCCACCTTGATGCAGCATTAGCCAGCTACAGCCTGGTGGCTAGTTGGTGGCAGGCGCGCAAACATACGGCGAATTGGTGGCTGTGGATTGCGGTGGATGCGATCTATATCGGAGAGTATCTCTACAAAAATCTCTGGCCGACGGCATTGCTATATCTGCTGCTGGTGATTTTGGCGGTAATCGGGTTGGTGGATTGGCGGCGTGCTGCGGCTTCGGTTGAGTTAAGACAACCATGATCCGTTGCTTCATGGCTCGGGTGTAACCAACAAGAAATCAGTCAGCCGCTCGAGGGTGACTGCCCCGAATCTGAGGCAGAACGTGGCGCTTTTCCGCCGCTTCTTCGCCACATTCTATATTTAACATATTTTGTTTCAAGGTGTTACGCGGCAAATGGGAGGGGGTAGGGGGTCCTGCTCCTGCCCTTCTGTGGTTTTCCTGTCGACTCTTTCATTATGCGATGGCAAAGGGTAATGATCTGCAAATCGAGTCAAGAAATTCACTTAGCTAAATTGCAGCCTGGACAACGTTGTGCAGCGGCTCGCCTTTCATGTAGCGGCGCAACTCCTCGGCGGCGACGCGAACGGCATTGCGGGCGAACTGCGGACTTGATCCGCCGACGTGCGGCGTAATGAGCAGGTTGGGGCAGTCCCATAGTGGGTGCCCGTCGGGAAGCGGCTCGGGGTCGGTGACGTCGATGGCGGCGCGAATTTTGCCGGACTGAAGCGCATCGATCAAAGCGTCCGTGTCGACGATGGGTCCGCGCGCAGCATTCACCAGCAGCGCGCCCTGCCGCATCATTGTAAACTGGCGAGCACCAATCAACCCTCGAGTTTCTGCAGTGGAAGGCAGAATCAGAATCACGATTTCCGCCTGGGGGAGGAGCTTATCGAGGTCGCCGACGGCGAAGACTTCGGGTTGAGTGCGCGCACTGCGGGCAACACGCACCATATCGACGTGGAAGGGCGCGAGCATGCGCTCGATCTCCGTGCCGATGGAGCCGTAGCCAACAAGGAGTACCTTCTTGCCGGTCAGTTCTTCCAACATGACGGGGGGATAGATCGGGCGTGCGTCGCCGGTAAGTTCGGCGTAGTTTGCGCTGGCCTTGTAACGGAGTTTCCATTTGCCGGCGTGCTGCACATCGAGATAGAAGGGAAAGTACTTGAGCATGGTCAGAATGGAGGCCACTGTCCATTCCGCTGTGGAGATGTTGTGCGCACCGTGGGCGTTGCAAATCGTCACGTGGGGCCCGACTATGCCCGGAATCCACTCTGTGCCGGCCAAAAGCGCAAGCACCAGGCGCACCCTGCGCAGGTGCGGCCATGTCCTGGTGGCCCGATTGGAGTAGGGATCCGGAATCCAGACGTCGATATCTACATCGTGGTCCAATGTATCCGGCAGCGAAATGAGTTCGACTTCTTTAGGGAAATCATTGAACAACTCGGCCGCAAGGGTTGCAGGATATCCAACTCGTAGCATGGGATTCGTCAACCCGACCAGTGCGGGCTCCTCAATCTCATGGTAAATGGGCCATGCGATTGTGGGCTGTGATGCATGGGTCTGTTCTCAGGAAGGATGCGTACCGGCGCGCAGGCGACGGATTCGCTCGATGGCGCTGTCAAGGACAGGCGGATCCGATGCAGCGATCATCCCCCGGTCAATGAGCGATTCAACGAAATCGATGACAGGGAGGCTGCGAGCTACGACTTCGCGGAAGATTGCGTCGGAGACAGTAACTGTGATCTGCATGGATGGCGATTCCCCTGCCGGGTTCATCGGCAGCCCGGCGAAAAAGAGCAGCGGCTTGCCGTGGCGCGGCCGGAACGATAGTCTGGAGACATGTACGAAGACTTCCACGTAAGCGACCGCTGGAGCGGCGAGGACCTGCACTGCCGCTGGAAGGGCACCATTGTGGCCATCGCCACCCGCCACGCAGACGCGGTCGATGTCCGCTACGACGTGAACGGCCGCCCGATGTGGATTGCCCTGCCCTGCACCGCCTGGGTTGAACAGAAGAACCGCTCGGGCAAAGTGATCACCGACCAATTGGCCGCACAGATCGCCGGCCGCTACCTGAAGCAGTTGGTGGAAGAGGGCTACGACTCGCGCCGCGAGATTTACACCATGACGGTGGCCGAGGTGCTCGACAATCTGGATGCGGTGGTTGCCGAAGCCAAACAGCTAGGCGCCATGCCTACGCTGCCGGTGATTGCATAGGCTCCGCAGGCAATAAGATTAGGCTGGCTATCATCGACGCCCGCCCACCATGTGCGGCCCGCCAATCAGCACCCTGGTGCGTTCGTGCGTGAAGCGAATGCGGCACTGCAAGTTGATGGAACCAACGCCACAATTCTGGTCGCGAAGGCCGATCCACGCAACCTGGTCCGGACCCAGCATCCACGCCGTGGCATTCGCGGCATTGTTGGTTTCGTGCATGAAGTAGGCAGCGTTCACGTCGATATCGGCGGCGTCTGCATTCAATTGCTGGCAACGGTCTTGCGGAGGCGAGGGCGCGTTTTCAGGGTGATCGCAGTAGTCTTCGTCGTGCACCAGCACATACTTCTTGCCGTTTTCTGGGATGAAATAGCGCACCGTGAGCACCGGGACCTTTGCAGTGGGCGCCCATTGGCTGAGATCTTCAGCGAATGCGAGGGGGAGCTGGCTCATTCTGAGCGAAGTATCTGCCAGTTGCCGTGAAAAGATGGCGAGCGTGGGCGTGGGTTCGCCATTGATGGGACGAAAATAGACGCCGCCCAGCGCAACCCCTTCCTTCATGTCGAACCACATGAATCCCTTACCATAAAGGATGGGACCACCCCGGCTGGTGACCATCAGATAACGCCCATCGCGGACGATTACCGGCAAAGGTGAGCCTTCGAGCATTCCATCGCGGGTCATGGAGAGGGGCATATCCCTGCCATAGTGATAGGTGGTGCGGGGAGTGACCAGCGTCATCAGGTTGCGAAACCGCTTGTCCTTCAACAGGGCTTTGGAAGGCTGTCCCGCATAGGCGCTGAGAAATGCAAGCTGATCGGCTGGAATGGGGTTTTGAAAGGAGACCGGCGGGGGCGGTGAAGAGAGCACGCTGGCGGCGTCTTGCACGGCTGCGGTGGGTTGGATGATTCCGCCAGCAATCATGAGCTGGGCTAAGCAAAAGACGGTGGCGACAATGCTGAATTTGCGGAATGGGCTTGGGAAGACCCGCATCGAATGACCTCTTCGTTCCAATGTTATCGAGAAACTGTGAATTTCATGTTGATTTGATGGGCCAAAGGCGGCTGGTGGTGGCGCTTTCGGGGCCGGCCATGGAAACCGGCAGTACCGCCCTCCAAGGTCCGAAGCCGCTATGATGATGCCAGTGAAAGAATCGACGGCTCAGGCACGATGACGATGACGTCACCCACGATTTTTGTTTCGGCAGGCGAGGCGAGCGGCGAGCACTACGGCGCGCTGCTGATTGGTGCGCTCAAATCGCGTCTGGCGGCGGCAGGCAAGACCGCGCGGTTCTTTGGCATGGGTGGAGAGCGGATGTTGGAGGCCGGCCTGGAGCCCGTAGTTCGCTCTGAAGATGTGGCAGTGATGGGCATAACCGAGGTCCTGCTCCATCTGCCGCGGATCTACCACGAGTTCCGCAAGCTGAGGCTGTCTATTCAAGAACGGCGGCCGGATGTCGCCGTGCTGATTGACTTTCCTGATATTCACTTCAAGCTAGCTGAGGAACTCCACCGGCTGGGCGTGCCGGTGATCTTCTTCGTGAGCCCGCAGTTGTGGGCGTGGAAGAAGAAGCGCATCAAGCTGGTGCAGCAATATGTGAGCCGGATGCTGGTGATTTTTCCGTTCGAGGAGGCCTTCTATCAGGTTCGCGGCGTGAAGGCGGAGTTTGTGGGCCATCCCCTGGCGGAGTTGCCGCTGCCGGCCATCGGCCGTGGGGAGTTTGCGGCGGCGAACGGGTTGCGGGCCACCGACACCTGGATCGGGCTGTTGCCTGGCAGCCGGCCCAAGGAGATCCGCGACAACCTGCCGGAGATGCTGCGGGCGGCGCGGAACCTGGCTGAGGCCAAACCGGATGGCGGTCGTGCCTATGCGTTCCTGGTGCCGCTGGCGCCGACTTTGAATGGAGCACAGCGGGGCCACGTCCAGCAGTTGGTGGAAAGTCAGGGTCACGGGCTGGATATCCGGCTAGTGGAGGATGCCCGTGCCGCGCTTTTCCACGCGCGTGCTTCCGTTGTGGCCAGCGGGACGGCTACCGTGGAGGCGGCGCTGCTCGGCAATCCGTTTGTTGTGGTTTACCGGGTCTCTCCGATTACCTATGCGATTGCTAAAAAGGTGGTCAAGGTGCCCCATATAGCCATGGCCAACCTGATCGCCGACAAGCGTGTGGTGCCGGAACTGATCCAGGATGACTTCACTGCCACAAATATCGTCCAACAGCTTGGGCGGCTGCTACCGGACGGGGCGGCTCGCGAGTCCATGATGAAGGAGCTCAAGGCGATTCGGGGCCTGCTGAATACGCGGACGCCGGGCCGTGATCTGGCAGGCGGAGGGGCCATCGATCGGGTGGCGGAGGTTACTGCAGAACAGCTTGGAGTTCACACAGGTATTCAAGCCGATGAACAGCCGGGAGCCGCTTCCCAATCGCCGACGAAGGAAACCGTGCATCTATGAATGAGATAAGGCCGTTGACTGCAATAATGACTGCGATGCATACAAAACAGAGAATCTTGCGCGGGTTGACCGGATTGGCCTGTGCGCTCCTGATCACCGCTCCAGTTCCCCCGCTGGGAGCGCAGAGGGCCGAGCGCCCTATCCTTACTATCACTGGCTACGTGATCGACGCCGAGCTGGACCCGGCCACTCACCATCTGTCGGCCAAGGCGGTGGTGACCTTTACGGCACCGGAGAACCTGGAACTGGTGAGTTTTGGTTTTCACCCGGCACTGAAGGTGACCAAGATCTCCGACGAGAATGGCAAATTGTTGACTGGCGAGAGGTCGGCGGACGGAACCATCCGTGTGACCCCAGCCGCACCCTTTACCAAAGGCCAGGTATCGCACTGGACCTTCGTGTACGAAGGCACGATTACAGGCAGCGAGGACGGCCCGGTTGAAGGCCTGAAACTGGCGGCAATTCAGGAGCCGATCACCTACCTTCTGTACCCGGCGCGCTGGTTTCCCATGACTGGATACCTGACTGACCGGTTCACGGCGGAGATGCGCATCCGCGTTCCGCAAGGGATGAAGGTGTTTGCCAGTGGGAGTACGGGAGCGTCGAAGCCTGCGACCCTGGCCAGCGGCAAGGCGGGCGATCAGTACGACTTCGATTGGAGCAAGCCGGGGTTCCCGGGCACTGTGATTGCGGGGCGGTTTGTTGGCCCGGTGACGGCGGGGCCGGGGAATGTGAAGGTCTACCTCACCGTGAACCACCAGGCGGCAGCCAGCCAGTTGGCGCAGACGGCGGCACGGGAATTCGACTTCTTTACTGACAGCTTCGGGGCTCCAGAGACGAGCCATCTGAACGTGGTGGAGCTGCCAGACGATACGCTCCCCGCCGCGTGGGCGCCGGAGCTGGCAGCGATCCTGGGCTCCAGGGTGGGTGACAAGAGCGGAGTGCGGCTGCTGGCCAATACCATTGCGCACCAGTGGTGGGGCTCTGAAGTCAGCCCGCGGACAATGAACGACGCGTGGATTACGAATGGCATGGCGCGCTACGGCGAGCTGATGTTTCTGGAGGATGAGAGCGGCAAGAGCGCAATGCGCGCGGCACTGCAGGATGTGGCTGCAGGAGCATTGGCGTACGACACTATGCCCCTGTCGAGCGGTGCGCGACTGAATCCATTCTCGCCCGAGTTCCAGTCGTCGACGCTGGAAAAGGGAGCCATGGTGTTCCACATGTTGCGCTGGGAGATAGGCGACAAGGCCTTTTTGGCCACCCTGAAGGGAGCTCTGAGCCAATACGCTGACACGAGCATGCGCGGTTCGGACTTTGTGAAGGTGGCCGAGGCGCAGAGCCAGCAGCAGATGACCGCCTTCTTTTCGCAGTGGGTGGACAGCACCGGTGCGCCGGTGTTTACGGACAAGTACGCCGTGTATAGGCTGGGCAACAATAAGGGCTTCCGGACGATCGGCGAAATTCAACAGGACCTGGAGCTGTTCAGGATGCCGGTCGAGCTGCGTGTTGAAACCGACGGCAAGACCGAGAACCAGAAGGTTGACGTGGTGGGCACCGACTCGCAGTACATTGTGGACACCTTTGGTAGGCCTCGCCACATCAGCATCGATCCGGGCGACTGGGTGTTGAAGTCCACTCCTGACCTTGAGGTGCGCATCGCCATTCTGAAGGGGCAGCAACTGGTGGCGCAGGGCGACTTGACCGGAGCACTTGCCGAGTACCAAAAGGCGCTCGAAGCCAACTCGGCGAGTTCGCTTGCGAACTACAGAATTGGGGAGCTGTTGTTTACCCAGCGCAATTACCAGGCCAGTGTGAACGCCTATCGGGACGCGCTCAGGGGCGATGGAGAACCGCGGTGGACGGAGGTCTGGAGCCACATTCAGCTGGGCAAGATCTTCGACATTACCGGCCAGCGCGACCGCGCGGTGAACGAATACCGGCTGGCGGTGCAGACCAACGACAACACCCAGGGCGCGGTGAACGAGGCCAGGCAATGGCTGACGAAGCCTTATAAGTTACCAGACAGCGAATAATCGAAGCCGCGAAGGAAACCATCCGAATGCATCTGCCGTCTTTACTGACGGATGCGAAGCACTACAAGGAGGGTTCCCATTGAAAGCCATCAGCCTTGGATTCTGCACCTTCGTTTGCGCCGCGCTGTTGTCAGCGGTCGGCGCGGCCGCTCAGCAGCCGGCTTCAACGCTCGCGGCGCCTGTCCCACAGGTGATCCGCGACGCGAAAAAGATATTCATTTCCAATGCCGGGGCTGACAGTGGGCTGTTCCCGTCGCCCTTCAGCGGAGACCCGAATCGCGGTTACAACCAACTTTACGCGGGGCTCAAGGCAACGAGCCAGTATGAATTGGTGAGCGACCCGGCCGACGCCGACCTGGTGCTTGAGTTGCAGCTTACCGCGCCGAACGGCCCAACCAACGGCAGCAAGGTAAACGGTGCATCGAACCCGGTGCCCATGCTGCGGATGGTAGTGTACGACCGCAAGACGCATTTCGTTTTGTGGGCGTTCACACAATCCATTGAGATCGCTTTTCTGCAGAAGACCCACGACCGCAACTTCGACGAAGCGTTGTCGGCCATTCTGCTGGAATTTGAAGAGCTTTCCGGCAAGGCGGCCCACTGAGGACTGAAGGGCCTGGGCAGATGATTGCCGACTTTTGCAGATTAATTCCCAGATCCTGCTAGCGTGCAGGTAGTGGCCCTCGCGGCCAGGATGGGAGCAATCAATGCAAATGAGCGCGGCAGGCTTGATCTACTTATGCGATCAGAGGGTTTCCGCGGCCAGACATAGCTCGACCCAGCTGGGCTACCGACGATTGGCTGCGGGCACCTATTGGTCCATCCCGAGTGCTTTCCTCATGGAATTTCAGAGACGAAGGCTGCGCAGGTATTGACTGGCGATCTGCTCGATGCCGAGATGTCGGTGACGCGACTGGTAAGGGTAGCCCTGACGCAAGGGCAGTTCGATGCGCTGGTGGATTTCTGCTTCAACGTTGGCATGGGAAAGCTGGCGGCATCCACTCTGCTGAAGTATCTGAATGCGGGCCAGTATGGAGCGGCGGCAGACGAGTCGCTGCAGTGGGCCATGTTGGAGCGAAAGAGATGGCGGGGCTCAAGGCCCGGCGAGAAGCGGAATTCGAGCTTTGGAATGGAAAGGGAGCGGGTCCGACTGTCGCCGCTTAGGTTGTTGAATTGATCGAATGTCGATCAGAGGATTGCTGCAATAATCTCATCGACGGCGAGCCGCTCATCTGGCTTGAGGTAGCCTTTACGGCGAAACCAGTCCTCCATCGCGGGCTGCAGGCGATCGAGCGGGACGTGGTGGCCGGCTTCAAGCAGTCCATCGGCCGTGGGAAGCGTATCGTCAAAGACCGCATCGTTGGTGAAGTTGCGCATGGCGAAGTTGTCGATCCAGCGAATGGGGCAACGGTGCGCCGTGCCTGTGGAATCGATTCGCTGGATGGAGATGCGGCGGACGAACATGGTTTTACTGTAATGGATTCGTGGTCGGATTTTGCAGAGGATTCAAATCACCGCGAGTTGCACTGGCATGAATGTCATGGTTTCTTGTCCGGCACGACCTTCGCGTCTTTCTGCTGTTCGGTGTCTACGCGAAAGCGCTTGTAGTCGTAGTCGCGCTCGGTACCGTGCTGGCGTATCCCCTTGACGAGCAGGATGCGAGCCTGGATGGCGCCTTCGCCGCCGACGGGGAGCCAGACTTCTCCGTTGACCAGCGCCTGATCGAAATAAAACCAGGAGCCCTTTTGGATGCGGGCGAAGATGCCCGCTCCAAGGTCGAAGTTGTCGATGAAGCGGACCTCAAGATGGGCAATCTGGCGGTCGGCTTCATCCACCCACATGGTGCCTTGCAGGGTCTTTGAGAGGTCCTGGGCGAGGCCGTGCGTCTTGGCATCTTTCCGGCCAATGAAATCGAAGAGAATCGTGCGCCGACCGCGAAAGATCTCCAGGCGAGGATTGCGCACGTCCATCATCTCGAGAACCTGACTGACGGTGATTGTGTGCTCCCCAAGGGGCTGGTCTGAAGGTGTATTCTGAGCCTTCTCCACGAGCTTGGTGACGCGCTCAGTCTCCTTCTTCAGGTCATCCCCTTCGAGCGGCTTGCCATTCTTCTTGACCTTCCGCGCAATCGGATGGCCGTTCGCGTAAAACTGCTCGAACTCCTCGGTCTCATTCTTCTTCACCTGGCCGCTGCCATCCATGTCCTGCGTGGTCTGGAGCGAAGTGAAGGTGTAGTTCTCGCGCACTTTCTCAAGTTGCTTCTGGTGGTCCTGAACCTCGCGCATGAGTTCGCGAATATCGGGAAGGGGTGACGCAGGTTGCGCATTCGGCGGCTGGCACATCGCCAGAGAGGTCAGCAGAAGCGATGAAACAAGTCCGGCGAAAAGGCGAAGGCGCGGCAAGACGATCAAGACGATTCCCCGGGATTGATTTGAACATTCAAGAATACTGGGCAACGCCAGAATGCCTCCTGTTTGACCCTGCAGGCTCGGAAAAGTCGTCCAGACGAATGAGCTGCGCAATGTTCAATTATCATGGCCATGCTACCGGGTATGCTGGATTGTTGCATTAAAGCGTTTAGATGCAGCCATCGCAGCAACCCGCAGAAGAGAGCTCCGGCTGGGATCGAGAAGGAGTGAAGGCATGTTCATGCTGCTGTTTCAATGGCTTTTGTATGCCATTGCTCTTGTGGTTGTTTCGAGAATCGTGCCCGGCTTCACGGTCCAAGGGCTGTGGCCCGCGTTGATTGCAGCGCTGGTGATTGGGCTGCTGAATGCGACGGTGGGTTTCTTTTTGAAGATCGTCACGTTCCCGCTGAGCGTTGTCACCCTCGGGATTTTCCTGCTGGTGATCAATGCGCTGATGATCATGCTGGCGTCGAGCATCGTACGCGGGTTCCACGTGCGCGGATTTGGCCCGGCATTCTGGGGTGCAGTCGTGCTGGCCCTGCTGGGGATGCTGATCAAGGCGCTGACAAAGAGCGACGCGTAACCCATTTTTGCGACGAGGTTGAACAGTCAACTCACAATCGGGTCGTCGCATTCATGTGGACGGAAATTCGTGTCGAACCTGCGCGGGGAGCCACTCCAGGCATCCACAGGTTGTGGCCATAAGCCGCGAAGGCGTGTGCTACTTTGACCAGCTTGCAGTAGCCCGCTCCGTACGGGATGGTACCTGACCACGCAACCCCTGAGTCATACCCGACATCCGAGTAGTGATGCAGCGGTCGTTGCCAGGGATTTGCAACTCAAGCCCTCGGCAAGCCAAGAAAATGGGGAAATAGAGAATGATCAAGCTTTTCATTCACTGGGTTTTGAGTGCGGCTGTCCTGATGGTTGTTGCGCATTTTGTGCCGGGCTTTCATGTGCTTGGCATTCAGCCGGCGCTGGTAGCGGCGTTGGTGATTGGCCTGCTGAATGGAACGCTGGGCCTGCTGCTGAAGATCGTCACGTTTCCAATTACGATCATCACGCTGGGCCTGTTCCTGCTGGTGATCAACGCGCTGATGATCCTGATCGCGTCACGGATTGTGACCGGCTTCCATGTGGTTGGTTGGATTCCTGCCTTGTGGGGAGCGGTGGCGCTGGCCCTGCTTGGGATGGGCATGCACGCCTTCACCAAGAAGTCG